>Ga0310695_10002850_pt1 | contig 35287 bp, 17 predicted proteins | sample RumenRJG_04DNA_FD_203882 | JGI IMG/M metagenome (GOLD analysis project Ga0310695, IMG submission 203882) | Bovine rumen microbial communities from Lethbridge, Alberta, Canada - RJG_04 (v2) (version 2) | ecosystem: Host-associated > Mammals > Digestive system > Stomach > Rumen | place: Canada... | reverse complement strand
ATGTTAGGTGGGCATATCACTTGCGAAAGCGAAGAAGGGAAAGGTACCACCTTTACCCTTGAAATACCTATCAACAAAGATGCCTTCGCTCCCTCGCAGATTGACGAGCAACACCAGATGCAGATACATATTCCAGAGTCAAGTATTGCCGACCTGCCACAGGCCGAAAGTCTAACGGAAGACAATGCCCCAACTGCCGATGCCAACGCCTCGCGCATATTGATTGTGGAAGACAACATCGAACTGCTGAAACTGATGAAACGGCTATTGCAACACCGCTATCATGTTCTGACGGCCAGTGATGGTCACGAGGCCCTGCAGTTGATTCAAACCAACAAGATCGACATTGTTGTATCTGACGTGATGATGCCTGAGATGGACGGCTACCAACTGACCGATCACATCAAGCAAAACGAGATTTACAGCCATCTGCCCATTATCCTGCTGACAGCCAAAACGACTGAAGACGACCAGAACAAAGCCCTATTGACGGGTGCTGACGGCTATATCACCAAACCTTTCAAGATTCGCGACCTGCAGTTGCGTATTGACAATCTGATTGCCAACCGACAGCGCATCCACACAGAGACATCACCTACAGAAGAAGAAGTACCTGCAGACGACATGACCCCTGAAGACAAGGCATTCCTGGAACGTGCTGTCCAATATGTACATAAGAACCTGAGCGATTCGGATTACGACCGAGAGGCTTTTGCTGCCGATATGGGTACCAGCGTCAGCACGCTTTACAACCGCTTGAGAGACCTGACGGGCAAGAGTATATCCAACTTTATCCGTGACATCAGAATCCAAGAAGCTTGCAAAATTGCAAAAAACGAGCGCAACACACGTGTCAGCGATATTGCCTATCGTGTCGGATTCCGCGACGCCAAGTACTTTGCCACAGCTTTCAAGCGTATTACAGGCAAGCAGCCTAAAGAGTATTTTGCAGATTTGAGAGAGGAGAACTAATCCTTTTGCCCTTTTGAGCTAAGATATAATCCCACGAAGGTTATCAGACCATTGAGCATCAACAGTTCATAGCCGAAATGATAACCCGTCGTCTTCCCTACCCCATAGTCGATAGCATAGCACAGCAAGGGCGATGCTACCGCAATATAAGGCACCAGGCGATCGTTAACAGGACGTTTGGTTAGCAGTCCGTAGACAAACAGACCCAGCAGTGGCCCGTAGGTATACCCGCAGATGATGTAGATGGCATCAATTAAGCTGGTAGAATTGACCACCTTAAAAAAGAGGATGCACAGCACAAAAACAGCGCACATCCCCAAATGGGTACGTTTGCGCAACTGTTCGTTATCCTTCTGTCCTACAATATCCACACAATAGATGGTGGTCAGCGATGTCAGTGCAGAATCAGCACTCGAGAACGATGCTGCAACAATGCCGAGGACGAAAAGTGAAGAGTGAAGAGTGAAGAATGAAGAATTTGCTACCGCCGTAATATAACCGGGCAGGAGGTCGTCGCCGCTGGCGGGAATGGGCAGTCCCTGCTGCTGATACCACATTACAAGCAAGACGCCCAACGAGAGGAACAGCAGATTGGCAGGCAGGAAAGCCACACCATAGGTACACATATCCTTCTGTGCACCACGTAATGTCTTGCAGGTCAGGTTCTTCTGCATCATGTCCTGGTCGACACCCGTCATTACCAACACAATGAAAACACCACTCAGGAACTGCTTCCAGAAGTTTTGCTTCGACACCCAGTCATCCCAGACAAACACCCGCGACAGTTCGTGACCACTGACAGCATTGATAGCATCGCCTATCGTCAGGTTCAGGTCTGTCACCACCTTATATATAATAATAAGGAGAGCCGAAAACAGACAAAGTGTCTGCAACGAGTCCGTCCACACCAACGTCTTGATGCCTCCCTTACGGGTATAAAGCCATATCAAAAGCACCAACAATACCGTTGTCAACGCAAAAGGAATACCCAGCGGTTCAAATACGAAACGCTGCAAAATTATGCACACCACATAGAAACGGACAGCAGCCCCAGTCATCTTCGACAGCAGGAAAAACCACGAACCCGTCTTGTGCGAACGCCTGCCCAGCCGTTGGCCCAGATAGGCATAGATGGAGGTGAGGTTCAGCTTATAATAGAGTGGTAACAAGACAAAAGCCACCACCACATAACCCAGGATAAAGCCCATGCAGGTCTGCAGATAGTTCATTTGGGACGTCAGCACCATACCTGGCACCGAAACAAACGTAATGCCCGATATAGACGCGCCAACCATACCAAAAGCCACCATATACCACGGTGACTGACGGTCGGCCCGATAGAATGTCTCGTTAGTTGCCCGACGCCCCGTCCACCTGCTAAAAGCAAAAAGCAGGGCAAAATATCCCAGTACAACAGCTATTATTGTCATAAACTTGTGCAAAGGTACAAAATAATTGATAATTGATAATGGATAATTGATAATTATTTCGTAATTTTGCAGGCGGTAATTATTCACCAACAACAAAAAACAATGGCAAAACAGAAAAAATTCATCCTTCAGGAGAGTGAGATTCCTACACAGTGGTACAACATTCAGGCCGACATGCCCAACAAACCCATGCCGCCTATCCATCCGGCTACCAAGCAGCCCCTTGGCGTCGATGATCTGGCACACATCTTCCCACGTGAGTGCTGTGTGCAGGAGTTGGATACCGAGCACCGCTGGATAGACATCCCTGAGGACGTGCTCGAGAAGTACAAGTACTATCGTTCTACCCCGCTGGTACGTGCCTATGCCCTCGAAGAGGCGCTGGGAACCCCTGCCCACATCTATTTCAAGAACGAGTCAACCAACCCCCTAGGTTCACACAAGATCAACTCCGCCCTGCCCCAGTGCTACTATGCCAAGCAGGAAGGCACAACGAACGTCACCACTGAGACCGGTGCTGGTCAGTGGGGTGCCGCCCTTTCGTATGCTGCCAAGATCTACGGCCTCGACTGCGCCGTCTATCAGGTGAAGATTACCATGCAGCAGAAGCCCTATCGTTCTTCTATTATGCGCACCTTTGGTGCTGTTGTTGAGGGTTCTCCCTCGATGTCCACCCGTGCCGGTAAGGACATCCTGACCAAGGACCCCACGCACTCTGGTTCGCTGGGTACTGCAATCTCTGAGGCTGTCGAGTTGGCTACAACCACTCCTAATTGTAAATATACGCTGGGCTCCGTGCTGAACCACGTTGGTCTGCATCAGACCATCATCGGTCTGGAGGCTGAGAAGCAGATGCAGATGGCTGGCGAGTATCCTGATATCGTGATTGGCTGCTTCGGTGGCGGTTCCAACTTCGGTGGTATCTCGTTCCCCTTTATGCGCCACAATCTGCTCGATGGCAAAAACACAGAGTTCATTGCAGCCGAGCCCGACAGCTGTCCTAAGCTGACTCGCGGTCAGTTCCGTTATGACTTTGGTGACGAGGCTGGCTACACACCTCTGCTGCCTATGTACACGCTGGGCCACAACTTCAAGCCCTCTAACATCCATGCTGGTGGCCTGCGCTATCATGGTGCTGGCATGATCATCTCGCAGTTAATTAAGGACGGTCTGATGCACGGTGTCGACATTCCTCAGCTCGAAACCTTCGAGGCTGGTATGCTCTTCGCCCGCACTGAAGGCATCATCCCTGCTCCTGAGAGCACCCACGCTATCGCCGCTACCATCCGCGAAGCCCTGAAGTGCAAGGAGACAGGCGAGGAGAAGGTCATCCTCTTCAACCTCTCTGGTCACGGACTGATCGATATGCCTTCTTACGAAGCTTTCATCAAGGGCGACCTACAGAACTATACGGTTACCGACGAAATGATTGCCGAGAACCTCAAGGCACTCGACGAACAAGGCTGATAGAAAACAAAGAAAGCTTATTCATAAAACAGAGGATGTGTCAAATTTGACACATCCTCGTTTTCTTCTACTCAGCCAAAATAGTGGGATTCGCCGGACTGGGAAGATCCGCTACGGTCTTTTACCGCCATGCAATAGGTACACATAATGATATGGGTACCACCTTCATCGACGTAGGGCTGGGTCCACAGACTTTTACCATCCTCCATAGGACTCATGAACCACTCACGAGTGGTATAGTCGAAGGGCAGCAGCTCGGCGGTCAGTATTGGTGCCGTGGTTTTCTTCTTCTTCGCCACCACGTCGGGCTGACGGTCGTAGACATAAGGCGCATACAGACTTTCCAAGCCCTTCGACTTGTAATAGTCAGGACGGAAGGCAATGCCAGCACCGACAATGTGCGGATTATTACCGAACGACCGTCTTTCCTTTGACGGGATGCAGATACCAGTCCTTCGCTTTTGTATGGTCGGCTGCCCAAGTGTTGAATTCCAGATACGCCTCATTGATTCTGGTACGCTCGGTAGGCCATTGCCACTTTCCTGGAATGACGATGCCGTGAGGGTCGGTACCTGCGGTAGAAACGTGCAGCATATAGTAGTCGTTCTCATAGAGGCCCTGCATCTCTGCTTTAACCTTGGCACCCAGCACGAACGAGCACGTCTGGAAGTCGAAGCCAGCGGGCTTGTCAACAACTATCATGACAGTGTCAACCGTGCGCGTGCCATTACCGGTGTTTACCATCGTACCATGTGCGACACCTAACACTTCATGCAGTTCCTTGTCACCGAATACAGGCTTGTAGTCGCGATAGCTCTTGCCGTTTTTATTGTCAAAGCCCAGCCACAGGTCGCGTGTAGCACCAAGGGCCACGAGCGATATTTCAAGTTTCGACGGGTCGCCGTCTTTCTCCTTCACTTCGATGACGCAGTCGTTCATGTCGTAGTCGCAGCGGTCATTGCCCTCCATGGTGTTATCCTCCCATGCATAGGTCCATATCTGAGGCTTGCTGGGTTCTGGCTTTACGGGCACACCTTTGGCCTTGGTGATGCGGTCCTGACCGTAAGGTATCCAGTAGAGGCGGTCGTTGTAGTCCCAGTCGTCGCCGTCCTCACAGCCCACAAAGACGTAGCCGTTGAACATAAACACCTTTACGCGGCGGTGGGAGCCTGTATCAACCATCGGAACGTCACCCTTTGCCAGTTTGAGTTCCAGAATATCGCCTGGTGTGAACTGGATGCTGTTCTTGTCGTCTTGACGACAATACAGGTAGTGGCCGGTGAGAACAGATTTACGGGAACTGAGACTTTTTTGGGGCACTGCTTTGTCCTTATACGTATCCATAATCAGGTATGTCTCCTTTTGCTCTGCCTGTCCGTTCGGATACCAGTTATACCAGATGTTGTCATTATCGCTGCCGTCACCATAGATGTAGTGGAGTGATATGTCGTATGTTGAAAAGGAATTCTGACGTATCTCGATGACGTTTCTGAAGTCGGCATCACCAAGGGTTTTATGGTTGTCCTGACCTTCGGGCAGAACTTTCAATACCGCATCACGGAAACTGTAGAAGTCTTTTAATGTGTAATTGGTGTATTCGGGAGTAAGAATGTAGCCGTCCTCAAATTCACCAGCTCGGCGGGGACTATTCGATTCACTCATCTCTGCAGCATCATTGAACGACACCGATGTGTCTTCCCCCGGGATGAAGGGGCGTGCCATGCACTCTCCATCCTTGTTCAAGCAGGCCACATAGAAAATGTCTGCCGTTGACGGTGCAAGGAACGAAAGCGACACTGTGCCGTTGTTGGTAGCTGCTGCACTGGCCAGCAAATTGGTCACGCCCACGTAGGGATTGCCATCGAGTACAGCCACCTGACTGACATTCTCCAGATCGGCATCAACATTGACCTTCACGCTATATCGGTTGCTGAGCGTCCAGTCCTGCTGGAGGTCGATGGAAACACCCAGCTTCTCTTCAGCATATTTCAGACGTTCAGTATCCGTCACGCTATAGGGTTTTGGCGTGTAATCGTTCATGTCGTGTTTACAGCCTGTCAGCACCACAACGCCGCAAATCGTCAAGATGGCGGCATACACCGATAAAAACATTTTCCTTTTCATAATTCTTTGTTATTTTGTATATTTGGTGCAAAGGTACGAATAAGTGAGCAAAAAACAAAATTTTATTTGAGTTTTTTCGAGCGATCTGTTTTTACCCTCACTCCCTCACATTTTACCTTCAAGCCCTTATGTACAGGGCGTTTGACGACGGGAGGGAGGAACGGTTATCCCTCACATTACCCTCACATTTTGAGTCACATTCACTCACATCGCACATTGGTGTGAGGGCTCAAAGCGAAAAAAGTGAGGGAGACGTGAGGGAGAATCGATGTCCCTCACATGCCTTGAGCCCTTTGTGCATCGGCCTTTGAGGTCTATGATGTGAAAAAGTGAGGGACATTTTCGAATACGTTATTTTTTTCACGTCCTACACGTCAAAATCTGGCATAAGCCTCTCTCGCTTCGTCCAAAGGCTTCAAACTATGAGTCCGAAGGCTTCGGACTGTGAGTCCGTGGGCTTCGGACTCTTAGTCCGTAGGGACGGACAAAACAATAACATTCTGTACGGGGAATTATGTTCGGTTTGAACAATTTGACAGTTATTTGCCAGAAATATTGTTATTTTGCGATTAAGAATCGCGAGGTTACTGGCACTCGGAAGAAAAAAAACACGAATTTCTTTTGTTTTTCACTCATTATTTTGTAACTTTGCAAGCAACTATAGATATAACAAAACTAAAAAATATAGATTGCTTATGATTACAAAGACAAAAATGTGTGAAAGGACAACGCAGAGGGCGTTGGGAGGAGTACGTTGGTTCCACCTGATGGTCCTGATGCTCGTGGGGATGCTCGTGCCGCAAGGGGCATGGGCTGACAGCAGCGGACTGGAGACGGCATTCATTGGCGACAAGAGCTACTACGTGCTGCGCTCGAATGCCGACTGGCTGAAGTTCCGCGACATGGTGGACGACAGCCAGGGCAAGGAGGTGAACGCCATCATGGATGCCGACTTCACAATTGAGAAGAGCATCGCCCTCACCAGTGGTGTCTATTACAACGGCACTTTCAACGGCAACGGCCACACGCTGAAAGTGAATATCAGCGGGGTAGGCCTCTCGGAGGTAGCACCGTTCAGCAAGGTCAAGGAGGCCACCTTCAGAGACCTGCGCGTGACGGGTAGCGTCAAAGGCGGGCAATGGACGGGAGGACTCATCGGAAGAGTCCTGTATGAGGGGCAGCCTAACGTCTATATCGAAAGGGTATGGGTGTCGGCAGATGTCACCTCTTCAGAGGCTCATGCCAGTGGTTTCATAGGCCATGGCTCTCAATCCATCACCCATATCAATGACTGCCGCTACGATGGAAAATTGAGCAGTAGCGAATTTAATAGCTGTATCTTATGGGCTGACGACGGTGACAAGCGGCGCTGGCATCGCCTCTATGAAAAATCCACATCGAATGGTGCTTCACGTTACGGATTCAGTTACGTGTATGTGGGTGGTTCCGTCTGGGGTCAAGCCTGGGGAGCCAAAGGTAATGAAAATAGTTCCTTGTGCATTTCCTCCCACGACTGGAGTGAGATGGCGAGCGGCTGTAAGAGCATCACCACCCAAAGCGACGTAGTGAAAAAGATGAATGGCGAGAAGGCCGGCTCGTGGCACCTCGTCGGTGGCGAAGCCGCCCCCGTCATGGATACCTGGCCGTCGGCCGACGACGTGCACTTCGAGACCTACGACATCGTGCCCGGCACGGAGAAGGGCGAAGAGGGCATGCTGAAGATTCCCTTCTCGTGCGACCAGCCTGTGAAGTATATCGATGTCACCTATGTCAACGAGAACGGACAGACGAAGACGCTCAGCCGTGTCACCTACTCCGACAACACCTACGCCGGATTCATCAAGGTGCCGGCCACCGAGCAGCACCATAATCTGACCATCACGGCCAGGCTGGCGGTGGGCACGGTGACTAAGACCGTCGATGACGAAAAAGATGCCGTGCTGCACAACCCGCGCAAGCTCTCGGCTCAGCTGTTAGACTTCAACACCACCAAGAAGCTGGAAGATGCTGGCGTGGTGGAGCTGAAATGGGAGGTGGATGCCCCCAAATACACCGATGCCATCGAGAGTGACCAGTTCACCGTGATGCGCTCGCTGACGGGCAGTGACGACGATATGGAGTCCATCGGCTCTGTGCCGTTCGAGTCGGGTACGGCATCGTATACCTTCCGTGACGAGACGCTGATGAACGCCCTCACCGCTGCCCAGCTCGACGGCAACACGGCGGTGCCACAGGTGAAGTACCGCGTGGTACGTGCCGCCACCCTACAGCTATGGGGTTTCAGTAATACCACCGCCTCTGCGCAGACCACCTGCACGCTACCGATGCTCCATCTGCTGCGTGTCAAGGACTACCAGACGGCATGGGCCGACCAGACGGCACGCACCGTCAAGGTGACGTGGCAGTATGCCGAAGAGGCGGGTGCCGTATGGGACGACCGTGCCAAGATGAACATCGTGGTATCGTCGACCAACCGCGAGGGCGCTGCCGTCAATTCCAATACCTACCAGATTACCGATGCCGAAATGGCGGCTTGCGAGAAGGTGATCACGTTAGACCGCTCGTGCGTAGATTATAAGATTACGCTCGACGTGGAGCGCGGCGAATCGGCCATACCCGTTGAGCCATCGACCTACTTCGAGATTCGCACGGCAGAAGACTGGACAACATTCGTCGCCAAGGTGAAAGCGGCCGGAGGCAGTTATAACGTGAATGTCTCGCTGTTGGCTGACATCACTGTGAGCGAGATTGCAGCCTACGAAGGCAAGTATGCTTACCGAGGCACCTTCGAGGGCAACGGTCATACCCTGAACCTCAATATTTCGGATAATGGCTACAATGCGGGGGTTTTCTCCCATGTGGCAACAGCTACCTTCCGCAATCTGAACCTGACGGGTACCCTCAGCACTTCGCAAATACATTTAGGTAGTTTGATTGGCTTCGTAGAGAAAGATGCCACCGTCACGATAGAGAACTGCCACTCATCAGTTAAACTCGTCAGCAGTAGGGATGGCGATGCCTACATGGGCGGATTCGTGGGACATTCAGGTGGTGGCAGCAAGCAACTCACCATCAACAACTGCGTGTTCGACGGTAGTTTCGAGGGATCGAACGCTCAGCGCAACGGCGGCTTCGTTGGCTGGACGCCCAGTAACTCTGGAAAGGTAAACATTACAAACTGTCTGTTCGCGCCTGCTGCCATCAATACAAAGTTTACTTATTGTGACACATGGGTGTGGACGAATAATCCAGAAAAAGTGACCGTTGTCAACAGCTACGCCACTATCGAGTACAACAGTAGCAGTGCATCGTATGCCAAGTATGCCGATTATTTCGTAATCAGGTCTGATGCCGACTATGAGACCTTCATTAAAAAGGTGGAGGCTGCTAATGGCAACAGCGATGTAAACGCCGTCCTGGCCTCCAACATTACTGTTACCCGTGGCATAGGCACATCCTATCGCGGCACGTTCGACGGCAACGGCTGTTATATAAACCTAAACCTGAAAGACAGTGACGCACCGTTCTACAACGTAAGAAACGCCACATTCAAAAACCTGACCGTTGGGGGAGCCATCAATGGTGGCAACCACTGTGGCGGACTCATACGCCGTATCGAAAATGGCAGCGGTTACACAGTGCTCTTCGACCATGTACGGGTTTCAACGTATATAACAGCCAGCGGACAATATACGGGAGGCTTCGTAGGGCATACCGGCGACGCTGGATCCAACAACACTGTCAAATTTAGCAACTGCCTTTTCGACGGAACGCTCGCGTCCACCTATAGTGGTAGTGGACAGTCTTATGGTGCCTCCTTCTGTGGCTGGGGGCAAGGAAACAGGTACTACGACCACTGCTATGAGCATGGCACCTATTACAGCTATGACCGTACAGCCTACAGCTGGCATAGTCACGGCGACAATAGCACGATCTACGCAGCCAGCAGTTTAGAGGGTGTCGCTGACGATCACATCATTACCGACCCGGAAACGGCACGGAACAAGTTAGACCCTGGCCATAGTGAATGGGTGTCCTATAATGGCCACGTTGTACCTAACTGGGAATACGTTTCCCTTGGCAACCTGAACAGCAAGTCTGCCGACCAGATTGTCGCCCTGCTGGGCAGCGGCTGGACGAAGGACGCCAGCGGCAACCCCGTGCCGAAGATGGCCAACAATGCCCAGCAGGCGATACCCTACTCGGCAAAGTTCCCTTATAACATTCATTCTGCTGCCGACTGGGACGCCTTACGCAGCCTGCTGGAACAGGCCAAAGGCACAAAGGATTTCTACGTCCAGCTGTTGGCTGACATCAGCATCACTGAGCCTATCGCTCTTAGCACGGGCTACTTCCGCGGCACCTTCGACGGTTGCGGACATACGCTCACCTGCAATATTGACAAGAATTGGGTAGGCACAGCACCCATCCAGCATATCACCGGCAACACCACCATCCGCAACTTAAACGTTGCAGGCACTATCAAGGGTAGCAATATGACATGCGGCGTTGCCGGTGTCATTGACGACAGCGCCAACCTCGTTGTAGAAAACTGCCACGTGTCGGCACATATCATCACAACCAACAGCTGGGCAGGCGGCATCATCGGTCATGCGCATAACAGCTATACAACAGTACGCAACTGTCTGTTCGATGGCACACTGACCAATACGGCTGGCGGACAATCTTACGCAGGAGCGTTCTTCTGCTGGGGCGATGGCGGTACCTTTGTCGTAGAAAACTGCTTAGAGCATGGAACCTACGAGAACTTCCAGCATGTTGGAGCCAATTACCGTTCTACCGATGGAAGACAGGCGTTTGGCGGAAAGACCAACTACACCTATAAGGACTGGGGCGAAATCAGCAAAGTCGGCACAAAGACCGCTGCCGAGCTGGTCATGCTGTTAGGCAGCCAGATGTGGCAATTGGACGCAGCAGGCCGCCCAGTGCCCAAGACCGTCGGCGGCGTGATTGACGGCATGCCGACCTTCTACTACGAGAACTTGGGTCACATCGACCAGAACTCGCTGAAGATAGTTACACGGCCTACCTCGACGGTGCTGACATGGGCCAACCAGACCGAAGAGCCCGTGGACTACTACGAAGTATGGCGCAAGGAAAAGGGCAAAAGCAGCTATGGCAACAGCCCGTTGGTGACGCAGTTGACCGACATGCAGTATGAAGACAAGCAGACGTCGCCCGTCCAGCAATATATATATAAGGTACGCGGGGTGACCAGCTGCGAGGGTCTGCACTACGACGAGACCAAAGAGGTAGAGGGCATGTGCGAGCAGTATGGTACGGTGGAAGGCCGCCTGTGCTTCCTCGACGGCACCGGCATACCCGGTGAGTCCATCTCCGTGACCGTCGATAGCATTGAGCGTCAGGCGGTGACCGACGAGAGCGGCTTCTTCCGATTCACAGACCTGCCCTATAAGGACAAGAAGGAGACCTACTACACGCTGACCAGCAGTGCTGGTGCCAAGGATGTAATTATCACCTTGGGCACGGAGCCCGGCAAGAACGTGGTGAAGAACGTGGTGATGGAAGTGGCTACGAGCATCAAGATTTCCGGCTACGTACAGTACGACGGCACCAGCATCCCCGTGCAGGGCGTATCGTTCAAGGTGAACGACCACGACGTGCGCAATGCTGCCGGCTTGGTGACCACCGACCACGAAGGTAAGTTCTCCTTCCGCATCCTGAAGGGTGATACCAAGATCCAGGCCGTGAAGGACGACCACAAGTTCTGGCGCGACGGCTTCTATCATCAGAACGACGACGACCCCGACACGCTGAAGAAATATAACATCACGGCAGACAAGGCCGGTCTGATGTTCTACGATCAGACCCGTGTAAAGATGATTGGTCGCATCGTGGGCGGTAAGACGCAGGGCGAACTGCCACTGGGCTACGCACTGTCGCACAACAACCTGGGCGACTCGCTGAAGATGGTGCTCACACTGGAGGGCGACAATGCCTCACGACTGGTGTTCGACATCCAAGACCGCACGCTGAAGGAGCGCGACGAAGTCTTCCTGCACAAGAAGGCCAACGCCAAGGATAAGCAGTTCGTTCACCAGACCAAGGTACACACCACGCTGAACCGCAAGGTGGTCTATCCCGACGTGCACACGGGTGAATACGAGGTGATGCTGCCGCCTGTGAAGTGGAAGATTCAGCAGATCACCGCCTCGGGCTATGCCACCCTGTTCCAGGACGGACAGATAGGCGACGTGATAGACCTGAGCGACTCGCTGACGGAGCACAAGATAACCAAGAAGGGCGAGTGGGAAACCGCCAGCTACAAGGTGACCGACCCTGTGGAGGAGTATTACGCCCTGTATAACCGCATCTATCACTCACCCGTACGCATCGAGTACCGTCAGCAGGGCTTTGACGACTTCGACTACTTCGGCGAGCACTACTATAGCTTCGCTAACTTAGGAGGAGCGAAGGAGAAGCTGGCGCTGGCCTACGGCGTCAGGAAGCCAGGATGGCCAGAAGGCAAGCGCGACTCGATGGAGACCCACTACACCTTCGGATACCCCGTGTTCAACATCGACCGCAAGTATGGATTCACCATCTCGGCTACGGAGAAATACTATTATAACAACAATACGAAGAGCGACACCATCGACGTGGTTCACTTGTCGGGCGGCGTGGTGACCATCCACAATGGCATGGTCAGTGCCACCCACCGCGACACCGTGCACCTTGACAGCATAGGACAGGCCAACTATACGATAGAGGCCGCCCAGACACCTTATCTGTTGACGGACGACGATGCCCTCAGTACGGTGAGCATGAGCTTGGAAATGGACGGCACGCACTACGAGGCCGAACCACTGAAGGCCTACGTGCTGAACGTGAAACCCAAGACTGGGGCACCCGAGATACTGAGCTTCTCGACACCGCAGTTGCTCGACATCCTGCGCGACCCGCCAGGAGGCTCGTCGAAGGCCACTATCTCAAAGGGCTCTACGATGAAGTATGCCTACACGATGGATATGTCGTGGCAGATGGGTGTAGACATCAACTTAGGTCTTGGTACCGGACTGAACACCTTTACCGGACTTGTGGCAGCTCCGATGGGTGCCGGTGGCGTAGGCGGTTTCAATAATGGTACTGCCAGCACCTATGGTACCACCATCGACCTGGTATGGTCGGGCAGTGGTCAGCGTGCCTTCAGCTACACGATGACCTTCAACGAGGATGTCTCGACCAGTTCCGAAAAAGGAATGGTGGGTGCCGATGCCGACCTGTATATGGGTGTGGTAGACAATGTCGTGCTGAAGCCTGCCACCGCCATCCGTGCCATTCCTGACAGCACGTTCCGCCAGTCGGCTGCCATCTTGGAGTCAGGCCGCATGGTAGAGATAGCCCAAGGCAAGGACGACAGCAACAAGACGCTGCACTTAGTGCGTGACGAGGTGGTGACCTACGGCATGAGCTTCGAGTCGAACTTCATCCACTCGCAGAAATACATCATTACCGAACTGCTGCCGTCGCTGGAGAAACAATGTCTGTCGATGATCTTCACCGGCACGAAGAAAGAGGCCCAGACACGCGCCGATTCCATCGGACGACCGGTCTACCTGTCGACGGTAACGAAGGACCATGAGGAGTTCGGCTTTGCCCACGAGATGATTATGCCTAAGGGACAGTCGGCTACTAATGTCGTCGACTCGGTGAACTTCTATCACACCATCATGACGGAATGGATGAAGATGATAGGACGCAATGAGCAGGAGAAGTTGGAAGCTAAGGATTTGGTGAAGAACATCAGTATGGACGGCGGCGGTTCGCTGACCTACGGCGAGTCGTTCACCACCGACTATTCATACGTACAGTCTGATAAGAGTCCGTTCCAGGGTGCTTCGTTGAGTTTTTATGACGAAGGTGATAGCAAGAATACCGGCTATGCCATTCTGGCTGTTGCCGGACCTATCTTGTCCAAGTTGATAGGCAGTCTTGCCAATGGTTCACTTGGTAAAACGAAAGGCGACAAGATGGCCAATAGGACAGAAGTGAAGATTGATGCCGTTGGTGTTTCCTTCAAATTCGGACTGACACCGGTGTTCAGCTACGACATTACGGCTAAGAACACCCAGCAGACTACCTATAGCCGTAAGGAGAGCTTCACCATCGGCATGGACAAGAAGAGCCATTTGGACTTCGATGTCTATCGTGTCAGCAATGCTTCCGACGGCCTTAGTGGTCGTGGCGTCAACGACGTATTCCTGAACAATGCTTTCTATACCCAGGCAGCCGCCAACAAGAAATACCTGGAGCGCGACCTCAAACTGGAAAATTACGTGACACCGCACAGCTTCGTCTATCGTACCATTGCCGGTGCTACCCTCCGTCCGTATGAGGGCGAGCGCAAGACGCAGCTCTACAAGACGGGTACCGTGCTTGACGAGCGCACCAAGAAGGTTGAGAAACCGCAAATCAAGATGGATAAGCAGAGCATCAGCGGCGTGCCCTTCGGCGAGCCCGCCCGCTTCAAGCTCTATCTGACCAACGAGAGCGAACAGCCCGAGGCTGTCTATAACTACTTCGACCTGTATCAGGTGGATAAGAAGAATCCCAACGGAGCACGTCTGGTGATTGACGGCGTGCCCCTGACCGGCAACTCACGAACCATCGAGGTGCGTCCGGGACAGGTGACGGAGAAGACCTTAGAGGTCTATGCCAGCGAGGCGTTCGACTACGAGGGGCTGACCATCGGTCTTATCTCGCAGGGCGACGTGAACGTCTATCATGAGGTGGCCTTCGACGTACACTACCTGCAGACGGCAGGCGACATTGCCATCTCGTCGCCAGGCGACAAGTGGATCATGAACTGCGATGCGCCCACCGACGGCAAGAAGGGCTGGTATCTGCCCGTGGTCATCAGCGGCTTCGACAAGAACCAGCACAACTTCGACCACATCGAGTTCCAGTATAAGGAGACTACCCGTGGCGACGACTACTGGACGAACCTCTGTGGCTACTATGCCGACTCGACCATCTACCGCGCTGCTACCGGCACGAAGGAGATGATACCTGAGAACGGCAACATCACCACCCGCTTCTTTGGCGAGGGCACGGTGATGGAAAAGGGCTACGACCTGCGCGCCGTGCTGTTCTGCAGGAACGGCAATGCGTTCCTCACCAACGAGTCGAAGGTGCTCAGCGGCATCAAGGACACGCGCCGCCCGCAACTCTTCGGCACGCCGGAGCCTAAGAGCGGCGTGCTCGGTCCGGGCGAGAACATCATCTTCGACTTCTCAGAGGACATCGAGCATAACTACCTGCAAGCCACGACGAACTTCGAGGTGTCGGGCGAGACCAACGAGACCGCCGTACAGGAGGCTCCGTCGCTGCAGTTTGGTGGCGAGGGCTATGCCCAGACGCAGTCGCGCCGTAACTTTGCAGGCAAGAACCTGACCGTCGAGGTGATGATCAAGCCTGAGGCTACCGGCACCGACATGCCTATCTTCTCGCACGGCAGCGACGGCAAGCAGTTACAGCTGTGGCTGACGGCGGAGAAGAAGCTGAAGGCCATAGTCGGCGACAAGGAACTGACAAGCGACTCGGTATTGAACTTCAAAGGCTTCCAACGCGTGGCTATGGTATTGGATAACGACAACAAGCGGCTGATGCTCTACAGCGACCGGCAGATAGGAAGTAAGGACGACGTGACCTACGCAGGTTCCGGTCCATTGACATTCGGAGCCGCCGACAATACCGACGGTAAGACGAAGTACTACACGGGACGCATGCTGCAAGGTCGCCTGTGGTACCGTGCTATGGATCTGGCTATGCTCAACCGCTATGGTGACAAACTGCTTACGGGCTATGAAATGGGACTGGTCGATTACTACCCGATGAACGACGGACGTGGCACGTATGCCAGTGACCAGGCACAGGGTGCCCACCTGATACTCGAAGGTGCCTCGTGGGCTCAGCCCGAAGGTATGTCGCTGAAGATTGACAATGACACTACCGGCATCGGCAGCAACATCTTCGAGATTAAGACGGCTGAGGACTGGACGACATTCCGTACGATGGTGGACAATGCCAAAGGCCAGTATGATGTCGATGCCAAACTGATGGCCGACATCTCCGTCACTACTGTTGTAGAATCCAACTATCGCGGTAACTTCGACGGCAACGGACACACGTTGACCATCAACATTGACAAGTCGGGTAAGTCAGACCACTATATGGGTCTGTTCCGATATGTCGTCGGCAACACCTTCATCCGCAACCTGACCGTTGCCGGAGGTATCAAAGGAAGAAAACATACGGGAGGCATCGTGGGTCTCGTGGGTGACAATGATGCCCTCACGGTGTCAAACTGCCGTGTGACGGCATTTGTTAACACCTTCGAGACTGGTGCAGGAATCGTGGGTTCTTCGGGCAAAAGCCGTGTCACCTTGCGTGACTGCCTGTTCGACGGAAGAATCAATAACTGGGCTGCTTATGATGGCACCTACGGCGCAGCATTCGTGGGCGAATTCAGCGCTGGCGGTAATGTCACGATACAGAACTGTATGGAGAACGCTCACTGGGATTATAACCGTTGGCACCATACTGCGCCCAGCTGGCAGAATGCCGGTGGGTGGACTGTGTTCATCGGAGATAATGTCTGGAGTAACAGACCTTGGGGCTACACTAACTCAATAAGTGGTAAGTCTGCCGAGGAACTGGCGAAGGCATTAGGCAATGGATGGACGGTAAGCAACGGTAAGGCTGTTCCGCGTGTCAATAACAACCAGGTCTATATGGCCAGCAAGCCGAAGGGCCTGGAGCTGCGCAACGACCTCTTCCAGCGCGATGCGGAGCAGGACTACACACTGATGTTCTGGTTCAAAACGGCGAAGCAGAATGGTACACTGTTGGCCAACGGTGCAGGAAAGGCCAACGACGAGGGTGCATTGCACAAGTTCTTCATCGGCTTCGAGAACCGTACACTGAAGTATCGTACCAACGGTCGTGAGTTCACGCTGGGCGACAACCTGTGCGACGACGGCTGGCACCACTATGCCATGACCGTGAACCGCGCCCGCAACGTGGCCAGCATCTATATAGATAATGTGGCGAAGGCCCAGCTGACCACCGACTCACTTGGCGGTATGCTTGGCACGCGCTTCATGCTGGGCGACATGGTATGGCAGGAGGAAGGCAATCCCCTCGTCTATGAGGCTAACGCCTTTACCGGTCATATCGACGGACTGATGCTCTTCGAGCAGGCACTGCCCACTACGCTCATCAAGCGTTATTCGGAGAAGTCGCCAGGTGGTGAGGAACGCGGACTGTTGCTGAGCATGCCATTCAACCATCAGGTGCGCCAGAAGAACGGCGAGCTGACCCTGCAACCCCTGGCACTGAGCACCCGCGTGAAGCGAGACAACGACGGCAACGACACCGGCAAGCGCGACAGCGTTTTTGTCGATTCAGTCGACAAAATCCTCGCCCGCATCGATCGCACTATGGGCGCACCGGTACAGGCCTACGAACACCTGCGTAATCTGAACTTCAGCTACGTGGGTCGTGACAACCAGCTGCTGGTGAACATCGACGAGCAGGATGCACGCATCAACAAGCAGAACGTCTATGTGACGCTGTTCGACATTCCCGACAAGAACGGTAACTTCATGAAGTCGCCGGCTACGGAGTGCTTCTTCGTAAACCGCAATCCGCTGACATGGATGACGTTAGGCAAACACCGCGTCGTGACCGTCCAGCAAGGCAAGTCGTTGACACTCATTGGCATGATTCTGAACAATGGCGGTAAGGCACATACCTACACCATCGAGAACCTGCCACGCTGGATAACGGTCGACAAGACGAGCGACATCGTGCAGCCGCAGGGAGAGGACGAGGTGGACTTCACCATCAGTCCGAACCTGGAAGTGGGCACCTACGACCAGATAATCTATCTGACGGACGAGAACGGTATGTCGGATGCCTACTATCTGGAACTGACCGTGGAGGGCAAGGCACCTGAATGGAAGGTTGACCCGAGCATGATGCGCTACTCGATGAACGTGGTGGCACAGGTGTTTGTGAACAATACGCTGGTCACCGACTCACACGACGTTGTGGGGGCCTTCGACGCCAACGGCCGCTGCATGGGTGTGAACAACATCGAGTATGACGCTACGACGGGCCAGAGCATGCTCTACATGACCATCTACGACAGTACGACGGTGGCTACACAGCTGGACTTCCGCCTATGGCACTATGCTACCGGCAAGACGATGGAGTTGGAGACATCAGAAATTATCCACTTCGGCAACAAGGCTGTCGTGGGTACTGTAGACAAGCCCGTCACGATGCGCGCTGCGAACAAGTACCAACAGACGATAGACCTGGCACAGGGCTGGAACTGGATATCGTTCAATGTCTATAATCCGGGCTTCAGAAGCCTGTCGTCAGTGCTCAACCGGTTCCAGTGGCAGGAGGGTGACATCCTGACCGAAGACTCACAGGGTCTGACACTGGTCTACAAGAAAGGACAGTGGATCAGTACCACGGGCTCGAAGATTGAGGACTTGGAACTGTCGCAGAAGGTAAGCTACAGCGTACTGGTGCAGAATGCCCATCAGATAGACATCTGGGGCATCGCCTTCGAGGATGACGATGAGCGTACCATCACCGTGAAGCCAGGCTGGAGTAGCATAGGCTATACGCCATTGGTAAACCTGCCCGTAACGACGGCCCTGACAGAATACTTCGACGAGGCAACGCCGGGCGACGTGGTGAAGAACCAGCATGAGTTCGCCATGTTCACCGCTGACGGAAAGGGCGGTGGCAAGTGGCAGGGCACACTGAAGTACATGAAGCCGGGCGAGGGCTATATGATGCACCGCCAGAAGCAGACCACCACGACGTTCACCTATCCGTTCTACGAACCGGGCGAGAACTCGTTCGAGACAACGGTGGCCTACGCGCCGCAGTACGCTGGTGCCCGCTTCGCTACGACGATGAATGTGGTGGCTGAGGCTGTAGGCGTTGATGTGGCAGAAGGAGACAGGCTCATCGCCTTCGCTGGTGGCGAAGTCGTTGGAAGTGAAAAGTTAAAAGTGAATAGTGAAAAGTTATTCTTCCTCAGCATCGAGGGCGAGCAGGAGGCTCCGTTGTCATTTGCCATCGAGCGTGGCGACGAGATTATTGCCACGACAGATGAGGTGATGACCTATGAGGTCAACGGCATCAGCGGTACTGTCGACGAACCGACAAAGATCAGCTTCGTCAGGACCGACCAGTTGCCACAGGATGGCTGGTACACGGTACAGGGTATTAAGTTGCAGAAGGCTCCGACACAGAGCGGTGTGTATATCTATAATGGTAAAAAGCAAGTAATCAAATGAAAACAGTCAAGATCATATTACTGACGGCAGTCCTCACAATCCTGTGGGGCTGCTCGTCAGACAGTGAAAGTACAATAGCTAAGTACACGTTTGCTTCAGCAGTGAAACCATCTTGGAGCATTGACTTGTCGGGAAGTGATACTACTCCCGGGTGGCAGGACATTGACCGGACGTTGTACGAGAGTTGGATGTATGTCACGGTGAAGTTGCAGGACGAGTTGGCGGTCCATGCTGGTGATGGTGACCTCATGACAGTGTTCATCGGCGACGAGCAGCGTACTAGGCCTGCCGCACCGAACATCTATGCCGATGGCAGCGTGTACTTCGTGATGACCATTGGTGGCAACAGTACCGACCGCGAGATCAACATCCGCCTGTGCTATTGGAGTGCACAGCTACGCCAGCTGTTTACCATTGAGGAGAAGTCCACCTTTACGCCAGAACTGCCTTACGGCAACACCAGCGACTACGTGCCACCATTGCTCAAGGGCAGCAAGAAGTATCCCGTGCAACAGCAACTGACCGTCAATCTGCCTGCGAAGGTGCCCTTCACAGCGTCAGCCGATGACCTTGTAGCCGCCTTTGCTGGCAATGAGTGTCGGGGGGTAGGCAGTATCGGCAAGCCGTTCACCGTCTTCCGTACTTCGGCAGGCGAGGCACTGCAGGTGCGCTACTATAGTACAGACAAGGCCGGCATCTACAGTATCCTTCAGACCGTTACGTTAAATGGAAATGCAGTTCAGGCTATCACGCTCGAATTCTAAAATCCTATATCTGTGCCAATAGTTGTACGGCAGCCTCGACGGTAGGAACGTCGCTGATAACCATCGAGCGCTTGCCATTCACTTCACGGAAATTGCAGCGACGGGGATTAGTTGCGACAAATTGCAGAATACGGTCGAAGGCCTCACTCTGATAGAAGGGACTGGTGGCATTCGACACAAAGAACAGCGTCATTCGGTTTTGCTTCAACACAATCTTTTCACAACCCAACGACTTGCCAATGCGACGCAGGGGTACAACCTGCATCAGTTCCTCGCCCACATGGGGCACCTTGCCAAAGCGGTCTATCAGACGCGTGCGGTAGGCAGCCAACTGTTCGTCTGTCTGCAAGCCATCCAACTCACGATATAGCAGCATGCGCTCTGAATCGCTGGGAACATACTGATCTGGGAAATACATCTCCAAGTCGGATTCGAGGGAACAGTCGGAGACCCAGAGTGAAGAGTGAAGAGTGAAGAGTGAAGAATCCGAAGCCACATGTCGATCTTTAGCCGAAGAATTTGCTGCCGCTTTAGCATTTGCGCCAGCCCCCTGTCCGGTAGGAAATTCTTCACTCTTCACTCTTAACTCTTCACTCTTGATTTCAGCCACCGCCTGCTGCAGTATCTTCACGTAAGTTTCATAACCCAAGTCTGCGATGAAGCCGCTCTGTTCGGCTCCCAACATATTACCTGCACCACGAATGTCAAGGTCCTGCATGGCGATATGGATGCCCGAACCAAGATCGCTAAACTGCTCCAATGCTTCCAGGCGACGGCGACTCTCCTGAGGCAGGTCGGCCAAGGGCGGTGCCAACAGATAGCAGAAGGCCTTGCGATTGCCTCGACCCACACGACCACGCATCTGGTGCAGGTCGCTAAGTCCGAAACGATGGGCACCATTGATGATGATGGTGTTGGCATTAGGAATATCAATACCATTCTCGACAATAGTCGTTGAGAGCAGTACGTCGTAATCGTAGTTCTGGAAGTCAAAGATGATCTGTTCCAGTTCCTCGGGTTTCATCTGACCGTGTCCTACAGCAATACGAGCATCGGGCACGTATTTCTCTATCATCTCCTTAATGCGCGTCAGGTCGCTGATGCGCGGATTGACAAAATACACCTGTCCGTTGCGCGACATCTCGAAGTTGATGGCATCGGCTATAATCTCCGCACCAAAGGTATGTATCTCTGTCTGAATAGGATAGCGGTTGGGCGGTGGTGTCTGTATAATGCTCAGGTCACGAGCGCCTACCAACGAGAATTGCAGGGTACGCGGAATGGGTGTTGCACTCATGGTCAGCGTATCGACATTGGTCTTCATCTGGCGAAGTTTCTCCTTGGTCGACACGCCAAACTTTTGTTCCTCATCGATGATGAGCAAACCAAGGTCTTTGAACTTCACACTCTTGCCTATCAGCTTATGCGTACCTATTAATATATCAATCTTACCCTCAGCCAGATCTTTCAGAATGGCTGTCGTTTGCTTGGTAGAACGGGCTCGCGAGAGATATTCTACGCGTACAGGCAGATCTTTCAATCGCGACGAGAAGGTCTGGAAATGCTGATAGGCCAATACCGTTGTTGGCACCAGCACAGCCACCTGCTTTGAGTCGCAGGCCGCCTTGAATGCAGCACGCACAGCCACTTCGGTCTTGCCAAATCCCACATCGCCACACACCAGTCGGTCCATCGGGCGCGCCTGTTCCATATCGGCCTTGACGTCGTTGGTGGCCTTCAGCTGGTCAGGGGTATCCTCATACAGGAACGAGGCCTCCAACTCCTGTTGCATAAACGAATCAGGCGAATAGGCAAAGCCCTTCTGTTGGCGACGTGTAGCATATAGTTTGATGAGGTCGCGGGCTATGTCCTTCAGTTTTTGCTTGGTACGCTCCTTCATGCGTTCCCACTGGCCCGTACCCAGATGCGACAAACGTGGTGGCTCGCCATTGTCCTGAGCCTTGTATTTCGACACCTTATACAGCGAGTGAATCGAAACATAGATGGCTCCCCCACCCTCGTACATAATCTTAATCATTTCCTGATAGCTGTCGCCCTGTGGCATACGCACCAATCCGCCAAACTTACCTATGCCGTGATCGATATGCACCACATAGTCGCCCACCTCAAACTGCTGAATCTCTTTCAGCGTTAGGGCCACCTTACCACCGCGAGCCTTGTCTGAACGCAGATTATACTTATGGAAACGGTCGAATATCTGGTGGTCGGTAAATACGCAAAGTTTCTGGTCGTCGTCAGCAAAGCCTTCGTGCAGGGTCTTTTCAACGGAATCGAAAACGACACTACCTTTTTCAGCAAAGATGTCCTTCAAGCGTTCCAGCTGCTTCTTGCTGTCCGCCAAGATACAAAGCCGATAGCCATCAGCCAGATACTGCTCCAAAGACTGTTGCAGGAGGTCGAAATTCTTATGGAACTGAGGCTGCGGCGATATATGGAAGGCTATCGTTGCGTCAGGCAATCCCGTGGGACGATGGCCTATCTCAATACGTCGGAATCCGACCATATCGCGCGAAAAGGTTTGTCCGCTTATCAGTTGGATTTCCTTTTTCATCTCCATACGGATGGCCTGCTCCTCCATCTCAGTAGCGCCCTCCAGACGTTCTGTCAGCGCTTGTTCAGAAAAGCCGTCCTGATAGGCGCGGTCTATGGCATCGCGTACATAAAGGAAGTCCTTAGCCACCAGCATCGTCCCCTCTGGCAGGAACGAGAGGAAAGGAATCTTCTCCGTCTCCATCAGTCCTAATTCCGGCACTATTTCCACCTGTTCACATTTGTCTTTCGACAGCTGCGTCTCAACCTCAAAAGTACGGATGGAGTCGATATCGTCGCCAAACAAATCGATACGAAAAGGATATTCAGAACTATAGCTATAGACGTCGAGAATACTGCCTCGCAGGGCAAACTGACCTGGCTCATACACGTAGTCCACCTCACGGAATCCCAATGAACGCAAGCTTTCCAGCGTAGCATCCATATTCAGCACGTCGCCCTGATGCATCACCAGCGTCCTGTCGTCCAGCTGTTTCTTTGAAATCACGAGTTCCGCAATGGCTTCAGGGTACGTAACGATGGCCAACGGGGACTGTCCCTTCTGTGGGCAAGGAGCGCTAGCGACTGAATTACAGGGGGACTGTCCCCTATATGCCTGTCCCCCATACGACAATTTAGAGAGCACCTCTGTGCGCAATATCTCGTTGGCAGCATCGCGCTGACCATACTTGATGGCACGGCGATAGCTTGAAGGGTAAAACAGCACCTGCTTGTCATCCAGCAACTGCACCAAATCGTGATAGAAATAACCCGCCTCCTCAGCATCCTGAAGAATAAATACAGTGGCTTTGTGTTTTGTTTTCGATGCCAAACTACCAAACACCATTGGGGCCGACGAGCACATAAGTCCCTCGAGGAAAATAGTCTTCACCGACTTTTTCCCCATCACGTCTGCCAAAGCCTTCACCTGCGGCGACTGCGCATATATCTTTAACAGGTCCTGAATATTCATATGATTCGGCAAAGGTACGAATAAACGAGCAAAAAGCCAAGAATTACCGCACTTTTTTAATACTGGCATGTTATTTCCAGATACTGGCAGGTTATTGCCCGCTAACCCCATGTTATGACAGATGACAGATGACAGTTTCAGAACAATGTGCCCCACCCACCACCATTCAGCAGCAATCCCCAGTCTTCTATATCTTCTATATATTCTATTATATATATGTATATATTATTATTTATATAAATATTTATTTATAAATATAACAATTATAGTATAAATATACAATTAATAATAACATCAACTCATACTTACCAACCTACAACCACGTTACTAAATAACTGTCATCTGTCATTTGTCATAGCTCCGTCATCCATTTTCCATGCTGAAAATTTGGAAGTGTCAGGAAAAGTCCTTATATTTGCAGCAAAAATAGGGAATAATACAATTGCAAAATGTTGGTTCTTCAAGAATGTATAGTTAAATTAGAGAATTTCAAGAAGACTTTCTCTCAAAAGTTTGGTATCACTAAACTTGGCATTTTCGGTTCTGTTGCAAGAAATGAGAATACTGAGGATAGTGATATTGATATCGTTGTGGAGGTACAGAAACCGACACTCCGAATTATGTATGAACTGAAAGAAGCCCTGACAGAATTATTCAATTGCAAGGTTGATCTTGTTCGATTCCGCGACTCCCTTCGTCCGCTTTTCAAGTCCAACATTCAAAAAGATGTAATCTATGTCTGATAACCAGCTAACCATACGTGATAGACTTGAGGCCATTTTAGAGTCCATTAATCTCATCATAGAGTGGACTGATGGCAGAAAGACTGCCCATGATTTCATGTTGACTCCAACTGGAGTGATGGCCTTCAATGCCTGTGTTATGCGTTTTCAGGTGATCGGTGAACATATTGGCAAACTTCTAAAGAACGAAGATAAACCATTAGACAAATTTCCAAATATACCTTGGAATGCCATATACGGCATGCGTAACTTCATCTCTCATGAGTATGCTAATATTGACGAGGAAGTCATCGTGTCTACCATCAACGAAGACGTTCCTGAATTAAAACATGCAATTGAGAAAATGTTAGAAGATTATTGATCGTGGTCTATTATATTTATAATTATTGGTGTCCGATAAATTTTTATATTTACATATATACCAAATACTAAACTTCTAAACTTCTAAACATCTAAACTTGCAAAACATTCAGGTCATCAACGAGCAGTATTCGAAGAACTATCGAGAAGTATTCAAACTATCAACGAGAAGTATTCAAAGCATAAGCGAGAATACTGCTCGTTTTTCTTTACATTATTATCAACTGCAAACCAGCCCACAAATACTACTATTAATGGAAAAATTTGTTCCCATACTAGGGAATTTTTGCGCCCTCGTATAGTAGCACGCAAGAATTGTCTGACAGATGACAGATGACAGTTATTAAAACAAGCGATAACGGCAGGTTCCTGAATGTGGGAGCCTGCTGTTTTAGGGAAAAGCTGAGAATTCTTGTAAAGTAACGGAAAAAAATACTAAAAAAACTGGGGTTATGGCTCGGAGTTAGGAGAATTTTTGTAATTTTGCAACGTTAATAATAAAATAAGGACAAATGCACACAAGCGATAGTATCGTTATCATTCCCACGTATAACGAAAAGGAGAATATCGAAAAAATCATCCGGGCCGTGTTTGGACTGGAGAAGTGTTTTCATATCTTGGTCATTGATGACGGCTCACCCGATGGCACAGCAGCTATCGTTAAGGGCATGATGGCACAAGAGGAATTCGCTGATCGTCTCTTCATTCTGGAACGTAGCGGCAAGCTGGGCCTAGGTACTGCCTACATCACTGGATTCAAATGGGCACTGGAGCGCGACTACGGCTACATCTTCGAGATGGATGCCGACTTCAGCCACGATCCCAACGATCTGCCTCGCCTGTATTCGGCTTGTGCCGACGAGGGTTACGACGTGGCCATCGGCTCACGCTATGTCAGTGGTGTGAACGTCGTCAACTGGCCTATCGGACGTGTACTGATGTCATATTTTGCCTCGAAGTATGTGCGCATTGTCACAGGTTTCAAGGTTCACGACACTACTGCCGGATTCAAGTGCTACAAGCGTCGTGTGCTGCAAACCATCGAGCTGGACAAGATTCGCTTCAAGGGCTATGGTTTCCAAATTGAGATGAAGTTTACTGCCTATAAGATTGGCTTTAAGATTAAGGAGGTACCCGTCATCTTCGTCAATCGTCGTGAAGGCGTCTCAAAGATGTCGGGTGGCATCTTTGGCGAGGCATTCTTTGGTGTGATGCGTCTGCGCTGGGATGGCTGGACGCGCAAGTATCCTAAGATGTTGCCCGTTGTTCTGGCTTGTATGTTTGCTGGTCTGAACGTTCAGGCAAAGGATCAAGTTGTGTTGCGTCGCAATCAGGTGGGCTGTTCTCCCAATCAAGAGAAAGTCATCGTTGTAGAGGGTGCTAATCCTGGCAGCAAGATGCGCATTACGACACCAGACGGCAAGGTTGTGAAAGCCAAGAATGTACGACGTGCCATATCTCCGCTGTCAAATAAGACGCGCTATGTAGTGGATTTAGGCAATTTGTCGGCTACGGGAGACTATCGTGTGGCACTTGGTAATGAGTCGTGCGTGTTGCATGTCAGCAACCAGCCCTATCACGACATTGCCACATCATCACTTCGTCTGTTCTACCTGATTCGCTCTGGCATTGCCATCGAAATGGGTGGCGCCTATAATCGTCCCCTTGGTCATCCTGATACGCATGTACTCGTGCATCCTTCAGCAGCATCGCCATTGCGTCCTGCAGGAACGGTTATCAGTTCGCCTTATGGATGGTATGATGCTGGCGACTACAACAAGTACGTCGTCAACTCAGCATTCAGCATCGGACTGATGTTTGCAGCCTACGAGCAACAGCGCGACTATTTTGCGAAGCTGAACACCAATATTCCTGAGAGTCGTAACGCTACGCCTGACTTCTTAGACGAGATGATGTTCAACCTGCGCTGGTTGATGACTATGCAGGATCCGTACGACGGTGGTGTCTATCATAAGCTGACAACGCCTAACTTCGAGGGTTTCGTCATGCCAAAGGATTGCAAGCAGACGCGCTATGTGGTGGCAAAGAGCGTTACAGCCACGCTCGACTTTGCTGCTGTGATGGCCGATGCAGCGCGACTCTTCGAACCTTATCAGCAGGACTATCCTAGTTTTACAGCACAGGCTGCCGCTATGGCCGAACGTGCCTATCAATGGGCAAAGGCCAATCCGAGGGCTTTCTACATGCAGCGCCAACTGAAAGATCCTGCAGTAAACACAGGCGAATATGGTGACAGAAGTGCCAACGATGAATTCTTCTGGGCAGCCTCAGCACTTTATCGTCTGACTGGTAATAAGCAGTATCTGAACGACGCCCGTCAGTATCAGCCCAAGCAGTTCACGCTGCCCACTTGGGGCAATGTGGCCTCACTCGGCGCCTTTGAATGGTTGGCGCAGAATAGCGACCTGAATGCTGACATGCAGGCTCAGCTGATAGCATACTGCGATGAAGCTGTGAAGGACGTTGCCACATCGAGTTTCCAGTCACCTTACGGCAACAAGGCACGCGATTTTGGATGGGGCTGTCTGGCTGAGAACTGCTGTTGTCAGGCTTTGGCCCTGCTCTATGCCGACAAGATTACTGGCACCAAGAACTACCGCCGCTATGCCTTGCAGAATGCTGACTACCTGTTAGGTCGTAATGCAACTGGCTACTGCTTTGTTACGGGCTTTGGCGACATGAGTCCCATGCATCCACACCACCGTCCATCGGCAGCCGATAATGTTGTGACTCCGTTCCCTGGCATGTTGGTGGGTGGTCCGAATCCAGGACAACAGGACAAGCAGAACATGAAAGCTGCTTATCCTTCCAACGTGCCTGACGAATCGTACATAGACGATGCAGAGTCGTATGCCTCCAACGAAATTGCCATCAACTGGAACGCCTCACTTGTGGCATTCCTATGCTGGCTCGATGCACTTGGTGAATAATTACTGATCGGGATTCTCTACAAAACCTTGGTATTCAGGTACTAAGGCAGACATCACGCTGTCGTATGCCTGATTCATGGTGGCCTGGATATTGTCGTTGCCCTGACCAACGGGATAGATGGGCTGATGAATGGTTAGTTTCAGAGGATGCCAAGTGGCAAAATGCCAGTCCTTAGTACGAGGCATCACATTAAACGAACCATTGATTGTCAGTGGCACCACAGGCAACTGCAATTCATCAGCCAAGGCGAAGGCTCCCTTCTTAAATACACCCATATGACCGGTAAACGAGCGCGCTCCCTCTGGGAATACGACAACTGAGCAATTACCTGTTTGAAGGATATGTCGTGCAGTCTCATAAGTAGCGCGTACCTTGCTGGGGCCACGCTTGTCAACGAATATCTGATGGGACTTGGCACAGGCGTAACCCACAAAAGGTATCTTTTTCAACTGGTACTTCATCATCCACTTGAAGTTACGACCTAAGAAACCGTATATCAGAAAAATGTCGAAGGCACCCTGATGGTTGGCCACAAAGACATATGACTGGTTAGCTTCAAGATGTTCACACCCCTCAACAGTAACAGGCAACAGAAAAGCACGCGTAATAACACGAGCCCACCAACGGCCAGGATAGTAACCCCAGAAGTGGCCATCGCCCAAGGCACAGCCAACACCAACGAGGAAAGCAGTCCATATCGTCATTAAGATGGTAACAGGAAAGGCAATAATGATTTGATAAATCCAGTAAAATATCTTCATATAATCATCAATTTTCAATTGTCATTTCTTCCGAAGTGTGATTACTACTATTTCGCCAGGCAGTCCGAAACGGAAAGGAATAAGAGCGCCTAAACCCGTAGAAACGAAGATGGCACGAGCACCCTCATATGTCATACCGCCCCACTCCGAATAGCTCATGGCTACAGGCGACCAACCAAACATAGAGATCTGTCCACCATGTGTATGTCCGCTCAACGTCAGCTGGGCATTGCATTCAGGCAGAATCTTCTCTCGCCAACAGCTGGGATCGTGCTGCAGCATGACAATAAAAGGAGAAGGACTGATCGTTATACCTGTAAGCGTCTTAATGACGTCACCCTTGCGAGGCATGCGTTTCTTGGTGCCCCAATTCTCCATACCTGCAATGACAATGCTGTCTGAGTCGCGGCGCACAATACGATGTTCGTTCAGCAAAAGGTCAAAGCCCATATCGCGCAATGCCTTGACGGTCTTCGCGCAATTCCTGGTCTTCTCTTCCTCATCGCAGTTCTGGTAGACGTCATAGTCGTGATTTCCCAACACAGCAAACACGCCATCCTTCGCTTTAAGCTGGCGGAAATAGGAAGACTGCTGAGTCAACTCGTCAGGCCAGATGTTCTGCATATCGCCCGTAAAGACAATAGCGTCAGCATGCTGGGCATTCATACTGTCTACAGCCCGCTGCACCATCCACTGACGACTACCCGTCATGGAACCTACATGAGCATCGCTGAACTGAACGATACGATAGCCATCGAAAGCCTCAGGCAGGTCAGCAGAGGCAAACTCGACATGACGCACCTCAAACTGTTGGAAGCCAAACAGGAAACCATAGCCCGTCAACGCCCATATTATAATAGTACACGCGATAGCCGTTCGTCGCCACACCTTGCGCGGCAGGGTATATCTGAACAATAATGCCAAGCCTAATGGTACTACGACGAGCGCCATCAACAGGAAGAAAGGTATGGCAAAACGGGCAATCATTTTTAGTTAAGAGTTAAGAATTAAGAGTTAATGCTTAAAAGCTATTTCTTCTCCCATATATGTGTTATCTACTTGACCATTGTAGTACACGGTATGCCCATTACACAAGGTGCGTTCCACCTGCCAATTAAAAATATGTCCCTCCAAGGGGCTCCAACCGCACTTGCTCAGAATACAGTCCTTTGTGACAGTCCAAGGACATTTGGGACGCACAATGGTAATATCGGCACGATAACCTGTACGTAAGAAGCCACGCTGCTGGACGCCAAACAGACGGGCAGGATTATGGCACATCAATTCCACTAATCGCTGAATGGTCAGTACACCCTCGTCAACCAATTCCAACATGGTGACCAATGAGAATTGAATCATAGGCATACCTGAAGCTGTTTTGACACAGCCTCCTTCCTTCTGACTCAGCAGATGGGGAGCATGGTCAGTACCTACGACGCTGATACGTCCATCCGTCAAGGCCTCTCGCAACATAAACTGGTCGACGGGTGTCTTGATGGCAGGATTCACCTTAATCTTTGCACCCAATCGCTCATGGTCGAGTTGGGTAAAATAGAGATGACCCACGCAGGCCTCAGCGGTGATATTGTTTGTCGCGATTGAGTCGCGACACGCAGTAAAGAGCTCAAGCTCTTCTGCTGTAGATATATGGGCTATATGCAGGCGTGTACCATATTTCTTAGCCAGTTCCACAGCCTTGCGCGATGATGCCAGACAAGCCTCCTCGCTACGAATCAGCGGATGGAGCGACACCTGAGGGTCGTCTCCCCAAGCCTGCTTGACCTCAGCCATATTCTGATTGATAATGTCGGTATCCTCGCAATGTGCCATCAAAGGCAACTTACAGGTCTTGAAGATATGTTCCAAAGCCTGTTGCTTGTCAACCAGCATATTACCCGTTGACGAACCCATAAACAACTTGATGCCTGGAATTCGGTCAGCAGGCAATTTGGCAAATGTATCAGCATTGTCGTTAGTTGCCCCATAGAAGAACGAGTAGTTTACATGGCTCTTTTCACGGGCCAAGGCAAACTTCTCTTCCAAAGCCTCCAGCGTAGTCGTCTGCGGATTGCAGTTGGGCATATCAAAATAAGAGGTAACGCCACCAGCTGCCGCTGCACGACTTTCTGTATCGATATCAGCCTTCTCTGTCAATCCAGGCTCACGAAAATGCACATGATCGTCAATGATACCAGGCAGGACATAACAACCCGCGGCATCAATGATGGAGTCAAACAAAGGAGCTGCGACGGATGCGTATTTTGGGGCTTGCGATATAAAGAGAATATTCCCGTCTTCAAAAGCGATATCGGCCTTGACGACACGACCTTCGTTGACAATATGTCCCCCTGTAATCAGTACTCTCATGGTTTAGGCATGTTTACCAACGGTGCTGGCGTCTGAGGCGCTACAGAGTCAACAGGTGCAGGAGCTGCCGTCTCACTCAGTCCGTTCATGCGTTGTTCGTTCTCCTGTGCTACCTGATAATACTCTCGGACGTATGGATCGTTCTTAAACTGCTTGGTAGCCTTCGACATAATGTCCTCTATTTGCGGTGTCAGCACAGGATAACGATACTGACTTGTAATCATCAAAAACACACCAGGCCCCAGCACGTTGTCGAAGTTATCGACGATGAAATTGGTGACGAGCGAATCCTCTTCCTGAGCTATTCGCGCTGCCTCTACAGACAATTGCTGATTGATGGTTTCCTCATCAATACCATCCAACAGCATCTGACTCTGTCTGTGTGACAGTTCAGTCATACGGTTGGAAAGCTGGTTGTGCTTGTCAATAAAGTGGTACAGGCTGTCATTCAAGGGCGTGCCACCCACACTCTGACTGGCATTATCAATCTTAATGGTAATATCACCTTCTTCCAACACAAGAGGCATAATGCTCTCGTCATCCATATAGAGATTAGCCATACGGACGGTGTCCAGCAATCCGGCAAAATGGAACTCGCCATGCACCACGTCGCACGAGTCAATGTTCTTAACCTCACCATCCTTGACGGCTCTCAAATAAAGTTTGTTACCATCAAGTGCAGACACCGACGTTGTACCCTCCACACGCCAGGAACTGGCACATGACGTCAAGGTTGCAAGGACAGCAAATGTATAGAGTATTTTGTTCATAGACAACATATCGTTCATATTTCATCGGCAAAAATACAACCTTCTATTGAAATACGAAAATATATTTGCGCATTTTAAAACAATTGTGCAATTATTTAGCGTTTTTTTGCGTCTTTTTCCGGTTCATTGCTAATTCTATGGCTTGCATAAAGCTGTAAAATGGCTGCCACGAGCAGTACCACAATCCAGTTATTATGTACATATTTGACGTAAGCCACATACTGAAGACCGAGGAAATTTCCACGGTTGGCAAACATCAACAGGGCAGTAATCAGGAACAGAGCGTCGCTCAACAGCAGCATCCTGCGCAGACGACGGATATTGAAGTTGGAACCATCATAGCTCTGGCGCATCTGCATAGCGGCAAACATCAAGGCTCCAGGGGCAAACACATAAGCTGCCCACGACTGAAGAAAAAGGCTGGCACCTGAGCCTATCACCATCAACAGACCTCCAGCCAGCATCACAAAGGTTTCAATGTTAGTTAGCTGTCTCATCGGGCGTCATTAGGTCTGGTTTCTCATCGTCACTCAATACGAACACGTCCTCATCGTCAGCCTTCATAAAATAACGCTCACGGGCAATCTTCTCGATAGCCTTGGGATTGGCATCAAGGGTATGAATCTTCTCCTGATCCTGATGGTAGCGTTCGGTATACTGATCTATCTCCTCTTCCAGTTCGCTGATACGCTGCTGGTTGCGCATATGACTCCATACGCTGTTCTCGTCAACGAAACCAATAAGGATAACAGCTATCAAGGCCACCACGACATACTTCAAGGCGGGGATATGATAGATGCGGAGCAGTAACGATTTAACCTTTTTCATACTTTTCTTTCTTTTCGCCGACAAAATTACAAAATAATTATCAATTATCAATTGCCAATTATCAATTATTTTGTATCTTTGCACCATAATTTTCAAAAAAAGTATGGAATATATTGTTTCGGCCCGTAAATACCGCCCTACCACCTTCGACACGGTGGTGGGACAACAGGCGCTGACCACCACTCTGAAGAATGCCGTGAAGAGCGGAAAACTGGCTCATGCCTACCTCTTCTGCGGACCACGTGGTGTGGGTAAGACCACCTGTGCACGTATCTTTGCCAAGGCCATCAACTGTATGTCGCCCACTGCCGATGGTGAGGCTTGTGGACAATGTGAATCGTGTCAGGCGTTTAACGAACAGCGCTCGTTCAACATCTTCGAGCTGGATGCTGCCTCGAACAATAGCGTAGAACATATCAAGACGTTGATGGAGCAGACGCGCATCCCGCCGCAGGTAGGCAAATACAAGGTCTTTATTATCGACGAGGTTCACATGCTTTCGACAGCAGCTTTCAACGCTTTCCTGAAGACGTTGGAAGAACCACCCGCACACGTCATCTTCATTCTGGCTACGACGGAGAAGCATAAGATTCTGCCCACCATTCTTTCTCGCTGTCAGATTTACGACTTCGAGCGCATGACCGTTCGCAACACTATCGACCATCTGAAGTCGGTAGCTGAGAAGGAAGGCATTACCTACGAGGAAGAGGCACTGGCTGTGATTGCCGAGAAAGCTGATGGTGGCATGCGTGATGCCTTGTCTATCTTCGACCAGGCTGCTTCGTTCTGTCAGGGCAATATTACCTACCAGAAGGTTATCGAAGACCTGAACGTGCTCGACTCTGAGAACTACTTCCAGATTATCGACCTTTCTATTATTAATAAGGTGGCTGATGTGATGGTGTTGCTCAACAATGTCATCAACAAAGGTTTCGATGGTGGACTGCTTGTGCAGGGACTGGCCAAACACGTACGCAACGTACTAATGGCCAAGGACCCACAGACGCTACCACTGCTTGAAGTGAGCGACCAGCAACGCCAACGCTATCAGGAACAGGCACAGAAGTGTCCTACCCCCTTCCTGTATAAGGCCCTGCAATTCATGAACCAGTGCGACATCAACTACCGCCAGTCGTCCAACAAGCGTCTGCTGGTGGAGCTCACGCTGATAGAGATTGCCCAGATTACCCAGCCTGACGAGGGGCCAAGCGCGGGGCGTCAGCCCAGAAGATTAAAATCCCTGTTTAAGCAACTGATACAGCAGGCTCAGCCCAAGCAAGCAGCTCCACAGGTGGCTGCGGTTGAACCTGTTGCGTCAACCCAAAGTGTCTCTAGTATAACTAGTAAAACTAGTGAAACTAGTCAGACTAGTCAAACTAGTTCAACAAGTTCAACAAGCCCCACCAGTCCTTCTGCCCCCGCCCAGCCCACTACCACTTATAACTCTGCTTCTCGTCCCCAACTCAAGTCCAGGGTTGGCTTCTCTTGGAACAACCTGCTGAACAAGGAGAAGAAGGGCAAGATGAGCATCATCCCCGGCACCCTGAATGCCAACGACCCCAATGTCGCTGCTGCCAAGGACGAGGAGCTGGTCTTCTCGCAGCAAGACCTTGAACTGCAATGGATGTCCATGTGCAACCGCATGCCACAGAAATACAGCGGTGTCGCCACTCGCATGAAGAATATGAACCCTTCCATCCTTGACTTCCCGCATGTTGAAGTGGTGGTCGAGAATCAGCTGGCCATGCAACAGGTAGAAGAGATTAAAGGCAGCATCGTCAAGACCCTGCAAATCTATCTGCACAACAAATCGATAACACTCTCCATTCGTGTTGCAGAACATGAGGAGCAGGAGAAGATTCTCTCCCGTCGCGAACAATATGAGCTGATGGAAAAAGAAAATCCCTCAATCGGTAAATTGAGGGACATCCTAAGTCTTGAATTGGCGTAGCCAACTTTTCACTTTTCACTTTTCACTTTTCACTATTCACTTTGATTTAGCGCAAAGCACTAAATCAACGGCATTCCCATTTTCTTGCATTCTGACCGCATCTCTTCAGGCCATATCGAGGCTTGAATCTCACCGATATGTCCCTTATGTAACAGCACCATACACAGACGACTCTGTCCGATACCACCACCAATAGACAACGGCAGCTGGTCGTTCAGCAGTTTCTGGTGGAAGTACAGCTTCTCGCGCTCTTCCTTACCTTCTATCTTCAACTGGCGCAGCAGGCTCTCCTTGTCTACACGAATACCCATGGACGACAACTCAAACGAACGACCCAGCACAGGATACCAAATCAGGATATCACCATTCAAACCAGCCTGTCCGTTCTCACCCATCGTACTCCAGTCGTCATAGTCTGGTGCACGACCGTCATGCTTCTCGCCATTCGACAGCTTGCCGCCAATACCTATTACAAATACAGCACCGTACTTCTCGCAGATGGCATCCTCGCGTTCCTTCGGTGTCTTGTCAGGATACATCTGCAACAGCTCCTCGGCATGTACGAAGTGAATCTTCTCAGGCAGGAAGGGCTTAATCTGCGGATAAGTCTCGCAAGTCAGGTATTCCGTCCTGCGGATGGCAGCATAGATGCGCTCCACCACATTCTTCAGTTGGGCAATGGTACGCTGCTCCTTCGTAATCACAGCTTCCCAATCCCACTGGTCCACATACAGCGAATGCAGGTTGTCCAATTCCTCGTCCGCGCGTATAGCGTTCATATCTGTATAAATGCCATAGCCAGGCTCAATCTTGTATTCTGCCAGACTCAGACGCTTCCATTTTGCCAGCGAGTGAACCACCTCAGCACGGGCATCGCCCAAATCCTTGATGGGGAAGGTGACAGCACG
>Ga0310695_10002849_pt1 | contig 35306 bp, 23 predicted proteins | sample RumenRJG_04DNA_FD_203882 | JGI IMG/M metagenome (GOLD analysis project Ga0310695, IMG submission 203882) | Bovine rumen microbial communities from Lethbridge, Alberta, Canada - RJG_04 (v2) (version 2) | ecosystem: Host-associated > Mammals > Digestive system > Stomach > Rumen | place: Canada... | reverse complement strand
TTAATACCAGCGGCTACAAATGCCTTTGCAATGTTGAAGCCGATTCCGTAAGATGCACCAGTGATCCAGGCGTTCTTACCTTCCAATGAAAATGGATTTGCCATAATAGTTCTTGTTTTTATTTTAAATCAGTAATTTGAAAAAAGTCTTGATCTCCGTAATCCAGGTTCTCGCCACCCATACCCCATATAAAGGTATAGTTGTGCGTAGCTGCTGCTGAGTGGATGCTCCATTCTGGCGAGAGCACAGCCTGATTGCCTCGCATCCAGATATGACGCGTCTCCTGTGGCTCACCCATCAAGTGGCATACTGCTTGATCCTCAGGCAGTTCGAAATAGAAGTAGGCCTCCATTCTGCGAGAGTGAACGTGGGCGGGCATTGTATTCCATACTGAACCCGTAGCCAGCTCTGTCATTCCCATCTGCAACTGACAGGTCTGAAGCACTTGGTTCACCAGCATCTTGTTGATATCACGCTCGTTCGACATCTCCAGGCTTCCCATGTGAGCCACCACAGCATTCTGCTTGTTCACCTTCTTGCAAGGATATGACGTATGGGCCGTTGTCGAGTTGAAGTAGAACAAGGCAGGTTTCTCAGCGTCCTTCGATGTGAATACCACCTCGCGGTCACCACTACCTATATATAATGCCTCCTTATAGTCCAGTTCGAACACATCATCGCCTACCTTGATAGTGCCAGCGCCACCCACATTATAAACACCCACCTCACGACGATGGGTAAAGCAGGGAGCCTTCAGCGGTTCAATTGTCTCCAGCGCCAGCGCCTCCTTTACAGGCATGGCACCACCCACCACCATACGGTCGTACATTGAATAGACCATGTTCACCTCGTCCTGAGCAAACAAGCGTTCTATCAGAAAATCACGACGCAAGCGCTGTGTGTCGTAGTGCTTCACATCCTCTGGATGAGCTGCATAACGCAATTCATAATTTGTCTTCATATTCGTTTTAGCAGATTTTGCTCCGCAAAGATACGAAAATAATCCGAACTACCAACACAATCCCTCACCTTTTAAATTAGATTAATAATTGGCCGTTAAAAGAAATTGTAGTTTTCTTGTCATAATCGTAACTTTTCTATTAAACATTTTCCTTGTGATACGCACAGACTTCAACAATTACGCAAAGAAATATTATTTTTTTTGTACGTGAATGATTTTATGTTCCAGGACTTGGAATATATATTTCAGGACTTGGAATATATATTTCAGGACCTGAAATATAGAAAGGCTAAACTAAGAAAAAAAAAATTCTGGCTGGCAGTTTACACAACCACCAGCCAGAATTATGACATACTTTGTTTTTTCGAGCGTTAAATGCTTTTTGATTATATGGATACCAATCCTGTGAGGAGGAATTGAAATAGTCCCATAAATCGGATACCCTTGTCATCGGTATATTCCGCTATGTCGTTACCTACAATAACAATCTTTCGGAAACTGTCATCAATCTTAAGCAGTGAATTCAGTTCCTGTTGGCGTTTCTCCTCATCATCGATAGCAAATGCCGATTGTATATAATACTTGTCAGTGCCATTGTTGGCTATGAAATCCACCTCATACTGGATGTAGGTCAACTTGCCATCACGCATTTCACGAACTTCTACTAAGCCCACATCAACAGCAAACCCACTCATGCGCAGTTCGTTGTAAATCACATTCTCCATGATATGCGTCACCTCTTGCTGTCGGAAGTTGAGTTTGGCATTACGCAGACCGACATCAACAGCATAATACTTTTTGATGCTGTCATAATACTTATTGCCCTTGATGTTATACCGCTTAGAACCTTCGAAAAGAAAGGCTTCTTCCAGATAGGTAATATAGTTGGAGATAGTTTCCGAATCTATCTTCATGTTCTGTACACTTTTTAAGACGTTGCTGATGCGGTTAGGGTTTGTCAGTGATCCTATCGAGGAACATAAAGCATCAGCCATAGCAGACAGGGCCTCTCTGTTCTTAACATGGTGACGTTCCACGACATCATCCAAATAGGTCTTGTTCCACAGACGTTGCAGATAGGCAACCTTTTGCTCTGGTGTATGTTGTTTCAGCAAACCAGGCATTCCACCGTATGTATAATATTCCTTCCACAATTCGCTAACAGGTTCTTTTCTATCAATGCAGAATTCTTTGAACGAGAAAGGATAGACTCTGATTTCATCACCCCTCCCACGGAAAATGGTCTTGATGTCTGAAGACAAGAAATGTGAGTTGCTACCCGTAATATATATATCGGTATTGTCTTTAGCATTCAGGCCATTTACCAACTTCTCGAATCCTTCTACTTCCTGCACCTCATCAAGAATGATGTAATAATGGCTGTCAGCAGACAGCATGCGGTTGTATATGTATGACTTCAGCGTATGGCGATCAGTCAAGTCGCCGAACTCTTCTTCATCGTCTGTATCCAAAGAAACAATTATGATATTCTCCCCTGGTACTCCTTCACCTATAAGATAATCCTTATATATTCTATTCAGTAGCCATGATTTACCACTACGTCTGGGACCGGTGATGATTTTAATTTCACCGTTATCTCGCCTTGCTATCAGTTGGCGAAGATAGCTTTCTCTTTGAATGTATTGCTCCATCTTATTCGGAATTTTCTGTAAAATTACAATAAATTCCGATTACAACCAAGTGTTTACTCGGAATTTTCTGCAAAATTACAATAAATTCCGAATGTTTCAACGATTATCAAAAGTTTGATAATCAAAAGTTTGATAATTACGTATAATTGGCAACTGTTTACCGCACCCTTTCAACGACAGGAGAATCGTAGTCTATGGATGACGTAAACAAGTAGAACAACAAAAAGAGTGACCTGGGATTGAGGTCACTCTTTTTGCGTTGTCCAAGGCGGATTCGAACCACCACAAACAGAACCAAAACCTGTTGTGCTACCATTACACCATTGGACAAGCGTGCGGTAAGCGGGTGCAAAGGTAATCATTTTCTGGCATACAGCCAAAAATTTTAATTAGAAATTAGAAATTAGTAATTAGAAATTATGATTACCTAGCAAGCCTTATGTGTTATCTGACAATGAGCAGATAATAATTCTTCTTTCCTTTCTGGGCCAGCAGATACTTGCCATCAATGAGATCGTCACTAGTGACAGGACGGTTTTGGTCGGTAAGCTTCTCCTTGTTGAGCGATACGCCACCACCCTGCACCATCTTACGCATCTCGCCCTTTGAGGGGAACACGGGAGCAACCGTGGTGAACAGTTCGATAGCGGGCTGACCCAACTGGTCCTTGGAAACCTCAAACTGGGGCACACCGTCGAATACGTCAAGGAAGGTCTGCTCGTCAAGCTTCTCTAAGCCTTCCTTGGTAGACTTTCCGAACAAGAGGTTAGAGGCTTCAATAGCAGCATCGAGGGCTTCCTGAGAATGTACCATGACGGTAACCTCTTCAGCCAGACGCTTCTGCAGTACACGACGACCTGGGTCTTGCTTATGCTCCTCAACAAGGGCATCGATAACTTCCTTCTCCAAAGAGGTGAATATCTTGATATACTTCTCGGCATCGTCATCGCTGACGTTGAGCCAGAACTGATAGAACTTATACGGGGTTGTGCGCTTGGGATCGAGCCAGATATTTCCAGACTCTGTCTTACCGAACTTCTTACCGTCGCTCTTGGTAATCAGCGGACAGGTCAGGGCAAAGGCCTCGTTCTCATAGCCCAAGGTACGACGGATCAGTTCCGTACCAGTAGTAATGTTACCCCACTGGTCATTACCGCCTAACTGCAACTTACAGTTCTTGTGCTGATAGAGGTAGAGGAAATCGTAGCCCTGCAGCAACTGATAAGTGAACTCGGTGAAAGAAAGTCCGTCGCGAGCGGTACCATTGAGGCGCTGCTGAACAGAATCCTTAGCCATCATATAATTTACGGTAATATGCTTACCCACCTCACGGGCAAAATCGAGGAAGGTGAAGTCCTTCATCCAGTCGTAGTTGTTGACCATCTCAGCAGCATTAGCATCCTTCGACTCAAAGTCCAAGAACTTAGATACTTGCGCTTTGATGCACTCTTGGTTGTGGCGAAGCGTCTCCTCGTTCAGCAGGTTACGCTCCTGCGACTTACCCGAGGGGTCGCCAATCATACCCGTAGCACCACCCACAAGGATGATGGGCTTGTGACCACAGCGCTGCAAGTGGCGCAACATCATGATGCCACAAAGGTGACCGATATGGAGTGAATCGGCTGTAGGGTCGGTACCCAGATAGGCCGTTACCATTTCTTTCTGGAGCAGTTCTTCCGTGCCAGGCATCATCTGTGCCAGCATTCCGCGCCAACGTAGTTCTTCAACAAAGTTTTTCATATCGTTATTCTTTTATTTATTATTCTAGTTATTCTAGATAATCTAGATGGTCTAGATTAAACTAGATTAGGGAACGGGGTCATAGCCAGAACCGCCCCAAGGATTACACCTTAATATTCGCCAAATGGCCAAATAGAGTCCCTTGATGGGACCATGCTTCATCAGCGCTTGTCGGGCATACTCACTACATGTGGGTATAAAGCGGCATGAGGGGCCCAACAATGGAGAGATGGCGAACTGATAGAAGCGGATGGGCAACACGAGCAACCATACCAATGCTTTGGACAGATAATGTAGTAGCTGCTTCATAGCTTTTCGCCTATTCGTCGCATCAGAGATACCAGTTTCTGTTCGATGGCCGAAGAAAGTTCGTGTCTGTCAGACAACCACACACAAGCTATCAGCAATTGTTTGGTGTCAGACAATGAGCCCGTGAGCAGTTCCTTATGACGACGATAGCTTTCACGAATCTGTCGCTTCACCCTATTGCGGTCAACAGCATGTTTGAAATGCTTTTTGGGAACACTTATCAACAACTGTATAGGAGCCTCATCTTCCCTGCGTTCTCTGGTCGTATAGACCACTCGCAGCGGGAAAGCTGCCATAGAGTGGCTGCATCCTCCGCCAAAGAGCGTCTCTATCAGCAGTCTGCTGACCATGCGCTCCTGTTTGGGAAACAATGAACGCCCGGCTTTGAACATCTTTCTTTTATCCTTGTTTCTCCAACAGGAAGTGCTGTAATGCACTGGTCATAGAAGGATACTTCTCTGTAGGAGCTTCCAAATCGAGACGCAGTCCTGCCTCCTTTACAGCTTGGGCTGTAGAAGGACCGAAGGTAGCGATGGCTATCTCTCCCTGGTTGAAGTCGGGGAAATTTTTTGTAAGCGACTCAATACCAGAAGGGCTGAAAAATACCAGCATATCATAATCGAAGTTCTTCACTTCCTCTGGAGTAAAGTCATTGCTAACCGTGCGATACATCACACACTCACGATGATTGAGTTTCTTGGCATCAAGCATCCGAGCAACGCTGTCGTTATGAACATCGCTCATGGGAACGAGGTACTTCTCTGTCTTATGCTTAGCCATTGTGGGAATCAAATCGTCAATCTTACCTGTTGTGCCAAAGAACACTTTACGCTTACGGTACTGAACATATTTCTGGATATAGAGCGAAATCGTTTCTGTCACACAGAAATACTTCATGTCCTCAGGAATAGTGATACGCATCTCCTTTGCCAACGTGAAATAATTATCGATGGCATGACGTGATGTGAATACTACGGCAGTATAGTCAAGGATGTTAACCTTCTGCGCACGAAACTCTTTTGCTGTTATCCCTTCTACCTTAATAAAAGGACGGAATATAAATTCCACCTCGTATCTTGATGCAATATCATAATACGGTGACTTCTCGCTTGATGGTTTTGGCTGCGAAACCAAGATTTTCTTTATCATTGATGTCCTAAATATTTATTTTCAACATGTTCGCCGTAGCGTTCAAGATGCTCCACAAAAACAGTAAAGGAACCATTTCGAGCGCACAAAAGTACAAAATAATCTGCAATTTAACGACATTTCGGCTAAAAAAGATAATGTAGCTCTTGAAAATTGTCAATATTTTAATGATTAGCAGCACTATTATAACATAAACATCAGCACTTTCAATAGAAATATCGAAATATCCCTTGACCATCATTATAGGGAACATCAGGATACCTTCAGCAGAGGTTATGAATAGGAAAGAACACATCCATTGTTTATTTCTTTTACTATCGAACAGTACTGCATTGACTACCGTATATAGTATTGACTTCAACAAGAAATAAGCCAATAGTATTCCCCAATATATCAGTATCAGATAATAAGGAGAACGGAGGATAAACGTCTCACCTATATTATATAAGGTATAGAAATAGAAAAGCAACGAGGTTAGCAAGCCTGCCAACATGACAAGGAAGAATTGGAAGCGCAGTTCGATAGCAGTTTCTGACATGTCGGACGCGGCTTCATGGGAGAAATAGAAGAAAGACTTTACCTGACGTAACAAGAAATCCTTTACGCTGGAAAAAGCTATCACCACCATGATAAGGCTGAAGAGCAGCAATCCCGTCAACAGATTATCAGAATGGACAGTATAAGGCACAGGGTCGCCAGCCACACCATTACGTCCTCCACGAAGTTCGGGATGAAAGAGGGTGTCTTTGGAGAAGAAACCCTCACGATAATATTGCGGAAGATCAACATCCAACATACTACGTCCTCTGTCATGACCAGGAAGATGGAGGGTATCAGGTCGTTCACTCCAACGAATCTCACTAGGTTTAAAGTGTGCCTGGATGGCAGAATCCTGTTGGGCAGGGGTTGCATTACGTGGCAACCAACTCAGCACCTGAGCTGGAGTAAGCGAGCGGTAGGTGGTAACTGCAGAATCACCCCCTACCGCCGTATGTTGCTGTTGTATGCTGTCTGCTATTATCAATTCTTACAACGCAAATTCGCGCTTTATATCTTCTACTCGGTCGAGCTTCTCCCAAGTAAAGAGTTCGACGTCAATCGTTTTCGTCTCATGATAACGACTGGTAAAGGTTTTCTTCTTCACCTCGTATTGACGACCCATGTGTCCATAGGCGGCAGTCTCCACATACATAGGCTGACGAAGTTTCAGGGTACGCTCGATAGCTTTCGGACGCAGGTCGAACAGCTTTTCAATGCGTTTGGCAATCTCACCATCCGTCATGTTTACGTGACTACGGCCATAGGTGTTGACATAGATATTCATGGGTTTGGCAACACCGATGGCATAGCTGATCTGCACCAGCATTTCGTCAGCCACGCCTGCAGCCACCATGTTCTTTGCAATATGACGTGCTGCATAGGCTGCAGAACGGTCTACCTTAGACGAGTCTTTACCAGAAAAAGCGCCACCACCATGGGCACCCTTGCCTCCATAAGTATCGACAATAATCTTACGACCCGTCAGACCAGTGTCACCATGGGGACCACCAATGACAAACTTACCCGTTGGGTTGACATAGTATTTAATGTCGTTGCCAAACAAAGACAATACTCGATTTGAGTGGATTTTAGACTTAACACGTGGTATCAGGATATTGATAACATCCTCGCGAATCTTAGCCAACATTCGCTCATCGTCAGTATCAAACTCGTCGTGCTGAGTAGAAACAACGATAGTGTCGATGCGCTCAGGGATGCCAGCATCACTATACTGTACGGTTACCTGACTTTTCGAGTCTGGCCTGAGGTAGGTCATCTCCTTACCTTCTTTGCGGATTTCAGCCAACGTGCGCATGATAAGGTGTGCCAAGTCGAGCGAAACAGGCATCAGATTCTCCGTCTCGTTGGTGGCATAACCAAACATCATACCCTGGTCGCCAGCACCCTGCTCGTCTTCGTCGCCATTATCCACACCACGGTTGATATCTTCACTCTGCTCATGGATGGCAGTTAGGATACCACAGGAATTACCATCGAACTGGTATTCAGCCTTGGTATAACCAATTCGTTTAATTGTATTACGAGCGATTGTCTGCAAATCAATGTAAACCTCACTGCGTACCTCACCCATGATGACCACCTGACCTGTAGTGACAAACGATTCGCAAGCCACACGGGCATGCTCGTCGTAAGCCAAGAACTGGTCCAAAATGGCATCACTTATCTGATCGGCCACCTTATCGGGATGGCCCTCTGAAACTGATTCTGATGAAAATAAATAGGACATTTCTATTTACAATTTAACTATTTACAATTTACTATTTTCGATTTTGGGTGCAAAGGTACAAAAAAAATTAGAAATTAGAAATTAGGAATTAGAAATTATGATTTGTTTAAATGCTGATTGTGTCATTCAACAGCATCTGCACACTTGGCAGTAATCACAATTTCTAATTCCTAATTTCTAATTGCCAATTCGTGGTTTACTTCTTCACCAAATCAGGAGTCATAATCACCTCAATGTGATTACCGCTCTTCAGCAACTGGTTGAGGAAGTCACGAACTGAGTCAACAGTCAGGGCCTCAACGGTCTTCTTGTAATCGGTATAGAAGTCAAGACCGTACTCCTTGAAGGTGGTGATGGTGTTAATCCAATAGTTATTCTTCTTGGCATCAATGTCGGCCTGCTTCAGCATATAGTCTTTCACCTTCTGCAACTGGTCGGCATCCACCTTCTTGGTCATGCTCTGGATACCCTCGTGGAGCAGACGGACAGCCAGCTCAGACTTGTCAGGATTCATCGGGCAGTAAGCCATCAGCATGGCCTTGGGCTGCTTAGAACCTGTGTTGAAGTAGCCAGCAGCACCACAAGAGTAAGCAGCGCTCTCGTCCTCACGGATGGTCTTCAGGTAAATCATAGAAAGCACCTGACCTACAGCATCCAGCTTCACGTTGTTCTCCAGCGTGTAAGGCATCTCTGCATACCACATCTCACGGGCTGTTGCCTTGGGAGACTCGGTCTTCACCTTGAACTGGTTAACCACCTCACCCTTGGCGAAGGTGATTACCTCCTTGAAGTCCTCGGCCTTCTTCTTGGTGGCGGGCAGTGAAGCGATGTACTGCTCGATGAGCGGACGGATGGCCTGCTCGTCGAAGTTACCGGCAATCACGAAGGTGAACTGGGCAGCATTCTGGAAGCGCTCCTTGGCAATCTCGAGGATGCGGTCGTAGTTGATGTCCTTCAAGTCTTCTACCTGAGGATTGTTGAAGCGAGGATTATGACCGTATGTTGTGGTAGCCACAGAGTCAGAGAATACAGCATCGGGCGACAGCGACTTGTTCTTCAATGCCATGTCGAGCTGAGTCATCAGGTTCTGGAACTGCTTCTCGTCCTTCTTCACGTTGGTGAAGTAGAGGTATGACATCTGGAACATCGTCTCCAGGTCCTTAGGAGTAGAGTGAGCGGTCAGATACTGACGGGTGTTAGCCAGCGAGAGGTCTGCGTTTACTTCCTTGCCAGCCAGAGCCTTCTGCAGTTCTGTGCTTGAGAAATTGCCCAGGCCGCTCATGCCGATGGCCGTGTCGAACACCTTGAGGTTGGTATAGTCAGCTGCGCCATAGAGAGACTTACCACCCATTGAGAAGGCCTGCATCTGCACCTCATCGTCCTTGAAGTCAGTCTTCTTCAGGATAACGGTGGCACCGTTAGACAGCTGCAGCTCCTTATAGCCGAAGGTCTTGTTCTCAGTCTCCTTCTTAATCTTACCCTTCTTAATCTTGGTAGCATCCAGCAGCGGCTCGTCCTTCACATTATCGACGTATGCCTCCAGCTTCTCGGCACGGGCGGCAGCGATGGCAGCGGCCATGTCCTTCTCGGTCGGATGAACCTTACCCTCCTTGTCCTGCGCCATGATCATGACAACAAGGTTGCTATCCGTTGGACTAATCAGTTCAGGCAACATCTGGTTGATGGCCTGTACGGGGATGTTGGGGGCAATCTGCTGCATGGTCTGATAGAGAATATCCAATGGTGGGATAGGCTCGTTGGTCAGATAATGGTCGCGATAGGCATTGCCGAACTCGTCGTTCTTGCGCTTGTCGCGGTTGGTGTAGCGCTTCTCCAGACTGCTCAGATAGTCAGCCTTGGCACGCTCGTACTCCGTAGCGGTGAATCCGAACTCACGGGCACGCTTGGCCTCGCGGTAAAGCACCTGCAGGGTCTCCATCTCCTTGCCTTCCTTGGGAATACCAATCAGCTCGAAGCAGTCCTTGGTGCTTGAGAGCAGGTACTGGCTGTCGTCGGCAAATCCCTGGAAGAAGGGGCAGGCAGCATCCTGCGTCAACTCTGACAGACGCTGGTTAATCATCTGCGAGATAACGTTGACGGCATAGTCCTGAATGAGATAAGCCATGCTGGCCTTCTCCTCGGGCTTGGTAGCCTCGTGCTTCATCATCACCCAAACGTTAGCCATCTGCATCTCCTTGTCTTTCTCATAGACATAGATGGCCTCCTTGTTGTCGGGAACAGCCTCAGCAACTACCTGAGGAGCATTGGGAGCTACCTTGATACCGGCAAAGAGCTCCTTGATCTTAGCCTCCATGTGGTCAACATCCACGTCACCCACTACGATGATAGCCTGATTGTCGGGACGATACCATTTGTGATAGTAAGCACGGAGGGTCTGGGGCTTGAAGCTGTCGATAACACTCATCAGACCGATGGGCAGACGCTCGCCATACTTAGAACCGGGATATACCTTAGGCAGGGCACGCTGGAGCATACGCTGCGAAGGACCTTCGCCCAAGCGCCACTCGTTGTGAACAACATCGCGCTCTTTATCAATCTCGTCAGCCTCCAAAGACAAGCCATTTGACCAGTCTTTCAGAATCAGCAGACAAGAGTCGAGGGCTGTGGCACGCTTGGTAGGAACATTGCAGACACGATAAACGGTCTGGTCGATAGAGGTATAGGCATTCAGGTCGCTACCAAACTCAACGCCCAATGAACGGCAGAATTCGATAATGCCATTGCCCTTGAAGTGCTCTGAACCATTAAAGGCCATATGCTCCAGGAAGTGGGCAAGACCTCGCTGCGACTCTTCTTCGTTAATAGAGCCTACACGCTGGGCGATGTAGAAGTTGGCTACATGCTCAGGATACTCATTGTGACGGATGTAATACGTCAGTCCGTTGTCAAGCTTACCAATACGTACAGCTGGGTCAACGGGGATGGGTGGCATCTGCATCTGCTGAGCCACCATAGCTGTTGTGCTGAACAACATCAGCGCAGCTACAAAAAGTTTTCTCAGTTTCATCATTAAACTTATAGTTAGTTGGATAATTAATTTTTATCGCACATTTGACGCACAAAGGTACGTAAAAACTACACACATTGTTCAAAAATGTGCATTTAATTAATGTTTTTTATACAATATATCTTTTTTACCGGCATTATTCTAAAATACTTCCGGAGTATTCAAAATTACTTCCGGAGTATTCAAAATTAGTCCGAAAGTATTCAAGAGACAAAAAAAGTGCCCAAGCCAAAGCCTGAGCACCTTTTTACATATAGGACATATAGGTTAAAAACGGGAGTTACTTAACTTTTCCGTTTAAAGAGAAGATGTAAGCTGCGCCCTTACCCTGTGTTTCATAGGTAGTCTTGTACTTGGTAAGCGGACCATAGATGACAACCTTGTCACCAACAGCAATCTGGTCATCACCATCAACCCACTTCTGGTTGCCCAAATAGAACACCTGATATGCCTCAAAGTCCTTAGTTGGCTCCCCATACTTCTTACCATCGTCTGAGATAAAGAAGGAACCATTACCATATTGAGTACTAAATCCACCATTAACCAATTCAGATACAACACCCTTCACAAAGACGTTATCCTTGCCGCCACCTTCGATGTAAGCAGCAGCTGCTTCTGCATTGAACGGATTGCGGTATGAGCCAGGATCGTTGATACCATCCATAGTGGTCTGAGCATTCAGTACAACAAGCTCGTTGTTAGCGTCAATTTCAGCTGCATCTTTGTACATCTTTAGATTACCCTTGACTATTACAACATCGCCCAACTGAATATCCTCCTTAGCAAGGAAGTCAGCACCACCGAAGCTCTTACCACTGTAAACCTGCAGTTCATCCTCTTGCTTACCATCAACAGAGATATAATAGGTCAAGCTATTATACTTTGTATTCAGACTCGTAGGAGCCTTGCTGACAATACCCTTCACATAGACATCGGTAGCACCAGCGACTGCTGCATCGAGAGCAGCTACCACATTGTAAGGATTGGCCTCCGTACCATCGCCTGAAGGAGGATTAGAGAGTCCTTTCTGAACAATCTCCCAGGTAATAGAAGAACTAGACTCTCCATTAGAAGACATGAAGTTTACTATGCCTTTACGAGTTACACCTTCGTTGGCATCAACCGTGAAGGTTACAACAGCAGTATCAGCAGGATTAGGCTCAACAGCGGTAGGCGTACCTGCAATGATAGCTATATTCTTATAGTGTATCCATGTGCAATCATCGGCAATAGTCGGAACGATACCCTTACCCTTGAAGGCAGCCTTCACATTCAGCACGCCACCCTCCTTAGAAAGTACAGGAGCTGTCTCGGGATCAATCATCTTGACGAACCACTTCTCAACCTTGACAATGGTAACATCAACCAACTCGATGGTGCCATTGTAATCCTTCTTAGGACCTTCTACGGTAACAACGTCGCCAACCTCAAGTCCCCAACTGGATATAGGATTATTGGCTGTCTTACCTTCCTTATCAAGTGTACCATATACGTATACAGAACCGGTCTCATCGGCTATATACATATTACCATACTTGGTATTGGCAATCTGCGTGATAGAGGCTCTTACGCGGAACGTCTTACCATCAGGGCCTTCAGCAACCTGCTTACAGGTAGCCAACTCAGCAACCTTTACACCCTGTACAATATTGATTTCCTGAACATTACTACCGCTCACCAACTTAATGGTAGCAGTGCGTGCACTGAGCACGGAGGGAGCCGATAAGGTGACAACGGTCTCACCAGCACTACCAGAGAGAGGAGAAACAGTCAGCCAGTCGTTAGTATTCACAACCGTCCAATCGTCACTGGCAGTTATCGTAATGGTGTTCGAACCACCATCCTGAGAGAGGGGCACATAGGATGATGACACAAGGAGACTGCCAAGATGGGCTGCCTCATATTTTTCATTACACCCCACAAGCATAGCGAACACCGCAATAAAAGACGGAATAATATATTTCAGTTTCATATTCTTTCCTTTTTTAAATTTAGTTGAAGATATACTTTATACCGATAGAGGCATACCAGCACTGGCCAATAGAGTGGCTGCGCGTCCAAATGTCCGTTTTGCCATTGACAGCAGCGGGAGTAGAGAAGACAGGATAGCCCTGAGCATCAGCACCCTCGTACTTCAGGATCTTACCAGAGTTAAGATCAGGATTCATGTACTTGGCAACGCCCCAGCTTGAGTTGAAGAAGTTCATTACATTCTTCATGTCGAAGCTCAACTGCAGGGTGTGCTTTGTCTTACCAACGTTCAGCTTAAAGTCATGCTTGTAGCTGAAGTCGATACGGTGAACCCAAGGAGAATATACGCTGTAAGCTTCAGCATACTCACCCTGATGGCTGCTCAGATAGTCATCTTGATGAACGAAGTCCATAAAGCGCTGCTTGTCATCTTCCGTTTTGAAACGGAACTCATTGTTAGCAACCTGCAAATCGGTTGGGATATAGAGCAGATCATACTGGTTGCCATCGCCATTCATATCGTTAGACAGCATGTAAGAGTAGTTGGAACCACCGCGCCATGCCTCGTAAACCAGAGAGTAGTGGTTGTTGGCTTTGTCGTGGATAGTAGCGCTAGCTACAATACGATCAGGTGTCATGAACGATGAGTTGTGAAGATTTATGAAGTTAGGACCATCGACAGAGGGAATGTATGAGAATGCCGAAGAGGCGTTAGAGCCAGGCATACCGGTGAGCTCCTTCTGTACGGTGTGGGTATAGGCTGCCATCAGGCTCATCCACTCGAATGGTTGGGCATTCAGCGTTACGTTGGCAGTCCAACCGTAACCCTTGCTGGTATTCTCGAGCACATAGGCGTTAGGCATACCAACTTCCTTACCAGCAGCATTTATATAAGTGTATTTGTAGTCCTGATAGATGGCGCGACCATCAGCACCGTTGAAACGGGCATAGCCACCTACATCGCGAAGGCTCCAGTCTGACATGTATACGCCATTAACCGTCTTCTGGAACATTCCCTCAACGGTAACGGTGAAGGGGAATGAAACTGGAATCTGATAGTCGATGGCCAAAGAGGTCTTCCACACCTGTGGCATCTTGAAATCAGATGATATGCCGTTGATAGAACCTTGAGCGGTACCATCCTCAGGAGTAATCGTGCTGGGGCCCATAGCCAATTTAGGATCGGTCACAACATTACCATTTGTATCATGGGTAGTTACCCAATTGTAGAGCTCCTGACGAGTCTTGATGCCACCGGCAAACTGTGTCATGTCAGCCTTTGTTGCACTCGTACCCGAGTCATTCCACTTACCAACGAACTGTATCATGTTGGAGTTGGTGGGCATGTTGGTAAAGAACACGAGAGGCAGACGACCCAAGAATAAACCGGAACCACCACGAACCTTCAGACTCTTGTCGCCAAAGACATCCCATGTGAAGCCGATACGTGGAGAAAGAGAAACTGTAGAATTAGGCCACTTACCGGTATCCACGTGACGACCGTTATAGTCGAGCGCCAAGATACCATTATTAGTCATCATGTCACCATTGTTAAAGAACAAGCCATCGAAACGAAGACCGTAAGTCAACTTGAACTTGTTGCCGATTCTCCAGTCATCCTGAAGATATAAGCCCAACTGGTTGAAGGAAACGCGGGCAGAGGGTTTCTGCTCACCATCGTAACCGTAGGTCAGGCAGACAACAGAAGGAACACCACCGTTAAGGAACTCGTTCATACTGTTGTAGCGATAGTAACCCGAACCGTTACGCATATACATATTTTCAGCCATCTGATACTCGAAGCTCAGGCCAGCAGTAATGGTGTGGTCGGCCAAATAGTAAGTAACGTCATCCTTGATGTTGAGCACATTGTTGTGAACAGCATTATTCCAAGTGAAGAGCTCATAACCTAAAGAAATGTAGTTTCCACCGTCACCATCAAGAATGTCGACGAAGGGGAAGTCTGCAGAATTTGACTCACGCTCATCGTCAATTTTTGAGAAAGTAGCCAAGAACTGGTTTGACAGATTGTCGGTCAGACGGCTATTCAGGTCAAGTGAAAATGTATGAACGTAGTTGTTCATAGCATACATCGAGTTGGCATAGGTCATAGCATACAGCGATGCGCGTGAATAAGGTAGCGTACCACCGTCAACTGATGTAGAAGGAGTTTTCCATGACTTGCTCTTCGTATAGTTGTAGCGGAAAGCCAGCTTGTGACGGTCAGTGATGTTCCAGTCGAGGCGAGCCAGAATCTTATAGGTGTCGTCGTCGGCCGCCCAGTTGGTGAACGAACCAGTATCGTAGCCATACTTCTGCATAGCATACTCAGAAACGGCCTGCATGTCCTGAATAGAAGTACGCGACAGATAGTTGTCTGCATCGTAGGCGCCATGATCAGAAGCACGCCAGCGGTTGGTAATTGTTGGCGACTTCACCATTTCACCACTAACAAAGAAGAACAACTTATTCTTGATAATCGGGCCGCCCAAAGTAAAACCATAAGTAGTGGTTTTGTTACGCTCACGAGCACTAGCAATCTGCTCTCTATCTACAGCATCACCTTGCATGTTCTCATTCTTATGATAGATGTAGGCAGTACCCTTGTAGGTATTGGTACCAGACTTTGTGATAGCGTTAACACCACCACCAATGAAGTTGGTCTGACGAACATCGAACGGAGAGATAACAACCTGCATTTCCTCAATAGCATCAAGCGAAATGGGGTTACCACCACCAGGCAGATTCTCAGTCAAGCCGAAGTTGTTGTTGAAGTTGGCACCGTCCACTGTGAAGTTGGTCATCTTACCATTACCACCAGCCAAGCTCATTCCATTACCACCATAAGGCGACAAGCGCATTACATCAGTGATGCTACGGTTCACCGTTGGCAGGTTAGTAATCATGGCATTGTTAATGTTGGTAGAAGCACCCGTCTTCTCAGCAGCAAACTTAGAAGCCTTACCGCTAACGACAACCTCTGTCAGCACATTGGCATCCTCAGACAACCAAACATTCAGGTTGTAGGTCTCAGCCAACTCCAGCACAACACCCTTTACCACCTTCGGCTGATAACCGATATAAGAAATCGTTACCTCATACGGGCCACCCGTACGCATACCTTGAATGGTAAAGTTACCACTGGTATTAGTCACAGCTGTGTAACGAGAACCAGAAGGCTCATGCACTGCAACAACAGTAGCACCGATTACCTCCTCACCTTTCACGTCCTCGAATGTTACTTTACCAGCCATACTCGAAGTAGTGATTTGGGCCATGATAGTTAATGCTGATGACAGCATCAAGACCATCAAAAACAAAATTTTCTTTCTCATAGAATTGATAATACGTTTGTTTTATATTCTTTTCGGTTGCAAATTTAATTAAAAATTCCCAAACCAACGTTATATTTTCCGAAAATCTTATACCTCTTTTTGACGTGTACCCATACGAGCCTCAACTACGTTGACTACATAGTCACCAAGTTTCTCACATTCATTGATGAGATCCATGTAGATTGTACCCACTGCATAGGTATACTGATGGTTGTTGATGTCGTTGATATTCTGGGACTTGAGCTGATTGCGGTAGTTGTTAATCTCATGCTCAATATTGAATGTGCGATTGACATCGAACGATTCTTTGCGACCACCCATCAAGCGGTTCATCTGTGTCAGCGACTGATCAGTCAACTCCATCATCTGATGCAGATGGTCATACTGCCTCTCAATAAAGTGATCCTCCTTACCATTATACTTACGTGAAATGGTGCGAGCCATATTGAAACAAGCATCTCCAATACTCTCCAATTCCGAAATCTCACGAAGCATGGCACGAATCTTTGCCTTTGTATCATCAGAAAGATGTGCATCGCTCACAGAGTCGAGATATTTGGCAATCTCCAGTTCCATGTTATCACTGATGCCCTCATATTTTTCGATACGCGTATAAAGCTTATTGAAGTCACCTGCCTTGTTGTCTTTCTTATTCGTTGCACTGCTGGAGAGCGTCAGTAATTCGCGAACCATGCCGAACATACGTTGCATACGGTTGGAAAATGACTGGATTTCCTTTTGAGCCTCCAACACAGAGAGTTCTGGGGTCTTCATGAAGCCGGCAGTGATAAAGTGCAAACGGAAGTCTTCTTCCTCGTCAACTTTCTTAGGCTTGATGACTGCACAAACCAATTTCTCAATCTGTGGGATAAACCATATCAAAATCAAGGTATTTGCTACATTGAATGTTGTATGGAAAGCAGCAAGTACAAAACTCAGCTTCGCAGCATTGGCCAGGAATACACTGGTCTCAACGGCGGTCTTGTCCATCATCACATCATAGCCTACCCATCCGCAAACCATATCGATAAACGGACGGAAGACAAACAGAATCCAGATAACACCGAATACATTGAAGAACATGTGAGCCAAAGCAGCTCGGCGTGCTTGGGTGTTGGCTGAAAGGGCAGCAAGGTTTGAGGTAACGGTAGTTCCGATGTTCTCACCCATCACCAAGGCAATACCTTGATAAATAGGCAACGCACCACTTGAACAGAGAATCATGGTAATGGCCATCACTGCCGCTGACGATTGTACGCAGAAAGTTAAGATACCACCAAGAACAAGAAACACCAAAGTAGTCAGGAAAGAATTAGGATCAAAAGAAGCAAAGAAGTCAAGCAGTGCCTGATTTTCACCCAAATGCATCTCCGTACCCGTCAGTCGAAGCGTTCCCAATCCCAAAAGCAGGAACGACAAGCCAAACAGGAAATCACCGATATAACGATAGTGTTTCAGATAAATCAGAATGATACCAATGAAGAAAGCAGGATAAATAGCGCTGGTGATGTCAAATGACATACCAGCCGACATAATCCATGCAGTAAGGGTTGTTCCGATATTAGCACCCATAATCACTGAAATGGCCTGTGCTAGTGTTAAAAGACCAGCATTCACAAACGAGACTGTCATTACCGTCGTCGCTGTTGATGACTGAACTGACGCTGTCACCAGCATACCAGTAAGCATGCCCGTAAAGCGGTTGGTGGTCATGGCACCCAACACATGACGCAACTGTGGACCTGCCATTTTCTGCAGGGCCTCACTCATCGACTTCATACCGAACATCAGCAGAGCCAATGAGCCTAACAACTTAAAAATAACCCAAATCGACATAGTTTCTACTTTTTATGAATAATTTTTTCTTAATTCTAATCCTTTTTTGTATCTTTGCAGAACAATAAACTAAAACTATCTATGGAACAACAAACTTATATCCGCTGCAAAAATAATAAAAAAAATCTAAAAGTGAGCATCGGCAGCACACTTTCTGAAATTTTTTCTCAGTCTGGCCTCCAAATGGAGTATGGTCCCATCAGTGCCAAAGTCAACAACAAGGTTGAGGGAATGCATTATCGTGTCTATAAACAAAAAGAGATAGAGTTCCTGGATATGCACTCTCCCAGTAGTATTCGCGCATACACACGAACATTATTTTTTATACTTTGTAAAGCTGCCCATGACCTATATGACAATTGCAAGGTAGCTATTGACATTCCTGTCAGCAATGGTTATTTCGTCAATCTAAACCTAGGTCGGACCATAACTCCAGATGACGTCAACGATATCCGCCAACGCATGCAACAGCTCATTGACGCAAAACTGCCTATCCACCGTTTTGAAGCCACTACGGAAGAAGCTATTCAGATGTTCCGCGAGGTTGGCAGTATGTCAAAAGTCAAATTGTTGGAAAACTCTGGGCGCCTCTTTACTACTTATTACGACTTAGATGGCTATAAGGACTACTATTATGGTACACTGCTGACCAATACGGCAGATATTTATCTCTTCGGACTGGAATATTACTTCGACGGCTTGCTGCTACGTATCCCTTCACGAAACGATCCATCAAAGCTGAAGGCATTTATTCGCCAAGACAAGATGTTCGAGATATTCAAAGAACACCACCGTTGGCAAGACCTGCTCGGTCTTCGTACCGTGGGAGATCTTAATGATGCTATAGAAAAAGGGCATGCGCCACAACTCATCCAGATAAGCGAGGCATTACAAGAGAAAAAGATTGCCCAAATAGCTGATGAGATAACTCAACGCAAAGGAATTAAAATGGTGCTCATTGCTGGCCCATCATCCAGTGGCAAGACTACCACCTGCAAGCGATTGTCCGTTCAACTGGCCGTCAACGGAATGCAGCCCATCGGCATCTCCCTCGACGACTACTTCCTAGACCGTGAGCAGACCCCACGTGACGAAAGCGGCGACTTTGACTTCGAGCACTTGCATGCTTTGAACATACCACTGCTGAACGAACAGATGAACGCATTGTTCCGCGGTGAGGAAGTAGAACTGCCCCGTTATAATTTCCAAAAGGGAAAGAGTGAATGGAGCGGAAAGAAATTACAGTTAAAAGGCAAGGAGATTCTGGTAGTGGAAGGCATCCATGCACTAAACCCGGAACTGACTACAGACATTCCTGACCATCAAATCTTCCGCGTCTATGCCTCGGCATTGACTACAATTCTGCTTGATAACCACAACTACATACCAACATCAGACAATCGTCTGCTTCGCCGTATCATCCGAGACCATAAATACCGTGGAGTGACAGCTCGCGACACCATTCATCGATGGCCCTCTGTACGCAAAGGCGAGGGAAAATGGATTTTCCCCTATCAAGAGAATGCCGATGCGATGTTCAATACTGCCATGATCTTTGAACTGGCTGTTATCAAACGTCAGGCAGAGCCACTTTTGGAACAGGTTACAGAGAACTGCGAAGAATATGCAGAAGCTTATCGGTTGCTGAAATTCCTAAAATATATCAAGCCTATTCCAGAAGACCAAATACCACCAACTTCTCTCTTGCGTGAGTTCCTTGGTGGATCATCATTTGAATATTAATTACAGTTTTTCCACCAATATCCTTACTGGAGAACACCTGTGTTCATCAACTCGTCGAAGGTACCTTCTCTAACGACGCGTCCGTTACCTAAGACGATGATACGGTCACACTGGCGAATCGTTTCCAAACGATGGGCAATGGTAATACGAGTACACTTCATACTGGCCAGATAATCGGCAACACGCTGTTGGGTCACATTATCAAGAGCCGATGTAGCCTCATCAAGCAACATGATGTCTGGACACTGTACCAAGGCACGTGCCAACAGGATACGTTGTCGCTGACCACCGGAAATGCCTCTTCCATCTTCCGTGATATAGGTATTCATGCCATTTGGCATTCGTTGTATATCTTCGACAAGGTCCACCATTCTGGCTGCTTCCCATGCATCCTCTTCTGTGGCTGCAGGAGCTGTAAAGAGAATATTATCAAGTAAGGTTCCCTCTATCAGTCGTCCGTCTTGCATAACTACTCCCACACAGTAGCGTCGCAGACTGGACATATTGATTTCGCGCAAGTTGTAATGATCGTAGAATATAGAACCCTCTTCCGGCTTTTCAAAACCAAGCAAAAGGCGCAACAGGGTGCTCTTGCCACAACCTGACGGACCTACGATGGCTACATATTCACCTTGATGGATACGGAGATTCAACCCATTGAATATCCAAGAAGTATTCTCACTATAACGGAAACGGAGACCACTCACCTCAATGGCACCTTCTACCTTAGTCAGCACATGCTGTTCATGAGCATCTTCCATGGAAGCTTCAAGGATAGGACGGCACATACGAGCCTCCGGCATCACACGTCCTATCTGCTTCATAATAACACTCAAATGGTTGATGGTAGAGAGGGCGATACCCAATACAGCACAATAGGCGATATAGTCAGACAAGCCTAATTCATATTTCCATGCTGCCCACATAGTCACTATCATAGGCAACAATCTGGAGGCATACGACATTCCACTAGAGTAGAAATACATCATGGGTTGGGAGGCACTGTTTACCTCCGAGTCAGCAAACCGTTCCACCCACTGCAGGAAACTACGTTCCTCTGCACCATTGACCCTGATTTTCTGCATTCCCCCCAACATCTCATACAGCAAGCCATACATCCTTGAACGGTTAGGGTTTACTCGTTCTTGAACTTTTCTCGTATAATAATAGTTTAGCAAGTTAAAGAATAGTACAACAGCCAGTACACCGATACCAATGAACAACAGCGGCCCACCATAGATAAAGAACTGGATGAATAAGATTGCCGAGAATATCGTTGACAGCACTGTTGTAAGGATGTTCTCCGTCAGCATGCCACTGAATCGGGAAAGGGAAAGAACTCGACTTGACAAGTCTGCTGCCTGCCAATTACGGAAGAAAGCAGCAGGCAAATGCAACAGACGGGTCATCAGCGCTGTCTGAAGCGTATATTCCACCTTGTCCTTCACACGGAATACAACGAGACTACGGGTGATATGCAGCATCGCAAGTCCAAAAGCTGCACTGAACAACAGGACAGCTACCGGCAATAATTGTGAAGTACTGCCAGAAGGCACAACCTCGCTGAACACCATCTTCGTAACGTATGGAGTAAACATCGTGAGCAATACGACGCTAACACAAGCTATGAAGATTGCCCACAAGTCTGCCCTTCCCAGACTTTGCCATGCAAAACGACCTAAATCGCTCAAATTCAATTGTCCTGCAGGTAATGGTTGTGTCAGGCAGAAAGCTTCTGGCTTGAAGATTTGGGGGTTGACCTGCTCACTTCGACCCGTATTGGGATTGATGAAAGTATAGCTGGAAAAGCCTGGCATGAGCACGATAGGAATATCATCCTCTATCGTAAAAGCCAACAGACGTCCCGTCGTATGCTTCCACCATTCCCCAGTCAAAGTAATTTGCCTGAAAAAAACGCCCTGACGGATAAAGAGCTTATCCAGCCTAGATACATCCAGTTGTCTACCCTCATCACTACGGAATTGGCGCAACATGCTACGGTTTACCATTGACATGAAGATATCACCCGCACGACCTACGGCCTTGTGGTTGCCTTCTATACGGCGTATCAACTGTTCATACATTGGGTCCATAGCTCTTGTTCAGTTCATAGTAAATACCTTTCTGGTCAGCCATCAGCTCTTCGTGACTACCGCATTGTACCAGGTGACCATAATCCATGACATAGATACGATGACAAGGGCGAACGGTCTCCATACGATGAGCTATCAAGATGAGCGTAACACCGAGATTACGCACTGCCTCCATCACCTTTGTTTCCGTCGTTATATCGAGTGCTGATGTCGCCTCGTCCATTAGCAACAATGTCGGTTCCTTAGCCAGAGCCGTTGCTATTTCAAGACGCTGTCGCTGACCACCCGAGAAGTTCTGTCCTCCCTTGCTAACCTTGCTGTTATAGGCACCTGCCCTACAAGCAATCTCTTCATGCAACTGTGCATTAGCCGCAGCTGTTACCATGGCAAAGTCCTCGATGGATTTATCCCACATCTTTATATTATCTGCTACTTTGCCTTCAAAGAGTGTGATATCCTGCCCTACGAATCCCAGACTTCCTGTCAACGTCATGCGATCTATCTGACTAACGGGCTTCCCGTCAATCAGCACCTCACCTTCCCAAGGTTCATAGAGTCCAGCTATCAGCATTGCTACCGTGCTTTTACCACAACCTGATCTACCCACAAAAGCCACTTGTTCACCAGCCTTGATATGCAGTGACAGATGGCTGATCAGTGGAGGCTGCGAACGGTCGTAACCAAAAGTGACATCACGCAGTTCTATATCACCCATCAACTTAGTAATCGTTTCAGCTGTCTCAGATGTGTCCACAACATTTTCATCATCCACAACAGTCTTCACATCCAACACTTCCTCTTGCCGCTCCAAGATGGAATGAGCCTTGTAAACCTCCTGCATCACATTGGTCAGTCTGGTGACAGGGTAAAGCATAGAAGTCATAAAGCCCTGAGAAGCCAACAGCATACCAGCCGTCAATTCACCTCTCAATATAAACCAAGTGCCCAGACAAAGCAACAAAGCATTGCTCATGTGCATGACAAGTATGGGAACAGCGCTTATCCAAATCATCTGACGGGTTGCTACGACACGAGCATTCAACGCCTCTGTATAGATAGCATCCCAACGCTGATAGAAGCCCTGCTCTGCACCAGCCGACTTGATGGTCTCCATACTACGAATCCCAGCCATTGTAGTACTCTGCAAATGGCGATCTGTCTTCTCCATACTATGTGCCTTACGCTTTTGATAGCTAGCACTAAACTGAACAGAGATGACTATTGTCAACAAAGCCATCATTTCAACAGCACCCAACTTCCAGCTATACATAAACAGCAGGTAAGAGAAAATAATAACATTCAAGAACAACACAAGAGCAGGTGCCATATCGAACAACCTAACACCTGTCGTACTGATGCTCATGTAACGTGCCATCAGGTCACCCGCAGAGAAACGGCTGAATGACGACATGGGCAATCGAAGCACATGCCATATATAACGTGACTGACTGACCAAACTAAATCGCATGTTCAACACACGTCGATGACTATTCAGGACCAGCCATGCCACCAACTCCAACACAAACAACGTGACATAAAATATCATCAATGGTTCAAACCATTCAGGGTTCTCACCCGTGATAATACTATCCGTATAAACCTGTTGGAAGAATGGCGGGAAGAATTCCATACCCAGATTGATGGCATAAAGCAGCAGTGTGAGCCAAAGTAGCCCAGCACCCGCCTTCATAAAGCGGTAAAGCAATCCCCATGTTGTTTTCTTCACCTCCATCTATCAGCTATTACGCGCGCGTACCTAATTAAATAAATATTCGTACATCGACCTGCGTCTTGTTTCTGTCAGCACATTGCAATAGGTACCAATACCCATATCCACATCTCCTGACTGTCCAGAAGACCAATCGTAAAGGGTCGAGTCATTTGGATTATAGTGCAATTCTACGATTACCTGCCACGCTGAACCCTTCATATCGAACAAAGCTTCTGCCATAGAGGTATTTTTCAACTCACTGACAATTTCGGAAAGTGGTGTCGGATAGCGATCCACACTGGAAACAACACCACGCACATAGCCTATCTCATCACGATCTTCACCCATTGGCCATACTTGAGCTTCCATGCCCTCACGCAAGTTGTGATGGGTTTCCATGTTAACATAAGCCACTAACATGGTATGTACCGATTGACCTGGTTTTTCCTCACAAACCACGCTAACCAACGCTTCCAAAGGAACAAAAGGCTCACGCTCAGGTTTCGTATGGAGCACGGTACCACTGATGGGGCTGACAACCATACTATCCTTGTTGTCCACCAACACACGAGCCACCAGTTGACCCTCCTTCAGTGTATCACCCGTATGAACATACATCTTGGTAATAACACCTTCACAATTCAGGGTTACATCGTCGGTACCATGGTGTGGGAAAATAAGACCACTATATTCCACTCTGTCAGTAACTGTGCCCAAAACGCCCCACACCACAAAAGCACCTAATAGCAACAGAATGGTACAGCCAATAAGAAATGGCGAAACGGAGGTTACCCGTACATAATCGTTAACCTGTCCGGGCGACTCCATCCGTCGTTGACGGCTGCTATCGGAAAACATGCTGTCTTTTTTCACTTAATCACAATTTTATATCCGTTGTTAAAATAGCAGGTTATTGACCGCAAAAATAAATAAAAAAAGCGAAAGTTCCAAAAAAAAGCTGACTATTTATCATACTCCGGCATTTTCAACTTACATCTTGCATAAAAATACAGGAACCGCCTTGTATTCCGAAAAAAATAACACTTTTATGCCAAAATGTTTGGTAGATAGATGAATATTTACGACCTTTGCACGTCAAAGAACAAATATGAACCTATTTATATTATTATGGCTGAATTAGAAGTAAAAGAGCTCGAACAAGTTGTTGTTCGTTTCTCGGGTGATTCCGGCGATGGTATGCAATTGGCTGGAAACATCTTCTCTACGGTCTCAGCTACCGTAGGCAATGGTATCTCAACATTCCCAGACTATCCCGCAGACATCCGCGCCCCGCAAGGCTCGCTGACGGGTGTTTCAGGTTTCCAAGTACACATCGGTGCTGGCAAAGTTTACACTCCAGGCGACCTTTGTGACGTGTTAGTGGCAATGAACGCTGCCGCTCTGAAGACACAGCTAAAGTACTCGAAGCCTCAGGCTACGATTATTATCGACACAGATTCCTTTGGTCCTAAGGACTTGGAGAAAGCACAGTTTAAGACAGAAGATTATCTGGGTGAATTAGGTATAGATCCTGACCGCGTTATCCAGTGCCCCCTAACCACAATGGTAAAGGATTGTCTGGCCGACACTGGCATGGACAACAAGGCCATCCTCAAGTGCCGAAACATGTTTGCACTGGGTTTGGTTTGCTGGTTGTTCGACCGCGACCTGTCGCTAGTTGCTAATTTCCTACGCGAGAAGTTTGCCAAGAAGCCTGCTATTGCCGAGAATAACATCAAGGTAGTACAAGCCGGTTACGACTATGGTCATAATACCCACTCTTCAGCTGTCAACGTCTATCGCATTGAGTCCAAGCACAAGGAACCAGGACGTTACATGGACATCACAGGTAACAAAGCTACCGCGTATGGTTTCATTGCTGCTGCCGAAAAGGCTGGATTGAAACTCTATCTGGGTTCTTATCCTATCACCCCTGCTACAGATGTACTCCATGAGTTGTCTAAACACAAGTCACTGGGTGTGACCACTGTTCAGTGTGAGGATGAGATTAGTGGTGCTGCCTCTGCGTTAGGTGCTTCGTTCGCAGGTGCTTTGGCTGTTACCTCTACCTCTGGTCCTGGTATCTGTCTGAAGTCTGAGGCCATGAACCTCGCAGTTATCATGGAATTACCACTGGTTGTGCTCGACGTTCAACGTGGTGGTCCTGCTACAGGTCTACCCACCAAGTCAGAACAGACAGACCTTTTGCAAACACTCTTTGGCCGTAATGGTGAGAGTCCCATGCCTGTATTAGCTGCAACCAGTCCTGCTGACTGCTTCGATGCCGCTTTCCAGGCTTGTAAGATTGCCCTTGAGCACATGACTCCCGTTGTATTGCTCACAGATGCTTATATTGCTAATGGTTCTGGTGCTTTCCGTCTTCCTGAGATGGCAAAGCTCGATGCCATCAACCCTCCTTATGTTCCAGAGGAACTGAAGGGCAAGTGGACTCCATATATGCGTGCCGAAAACGGAACCCGTTACTGGGCTGTTCCTGGTCGTGAGGGTTTCACTCATATCCTTGGTGGACTGGAGAAGGACTCTGACACAGGTGCGATTTCTACCAATCCTGAGAACCACGACCTGATGACACGTCTGCGTCAGCAGAAGATTGCTAACATCCAGGTGCCCGACCTTGAGGTGGAAGGTGATGTTCAGGATGCCGAATTGCTTGTTGTGGGCTTCGGCTCAACCTACGGTCACCTGCACTCTGCTATGGATGAGCTCCGCCAGAAAGGTTACAAGATTGCTCAGGCACAGTTCAAGTATCTAAACCCGCTGCCAAAGAACACTGCAGAGGTTCTCTCTAAATATAAAAAGGTGGTCGTGGCCGAACAGAACATGGGTCAGCTGGCTGCCTATCTGCGCATGAAGGTCGACAACTTCGTTCCTTACCAGTTCAATGAGGTAAAGGGTCAGCCTTTCGTCGTAGAAGAGTTAGTAAACGCATTCGAGGACATCTTGAAGAAGTGAATAGTGAAAAGTGTAAAGTGAAAAGTTATGGAATATACAGCAAACGATTATAAGAAAGGACAGCCACGTTGGTGTCCTGGATGCGGTGACCACTTCTTCTTGGCATCGTTCCACAAAGCATTAGCAGAAATTGGAGTCGCTCCACAGGATACTGCTGTAATCAGTGGTATTGGTTGTTCGAGCCGTCTGCCCCACTATATGGCTACCTACGGTATGAACACCATCCACGGACGTGCTGCAGCCATTGCCACAGGTGCCAAGGTTGCCAATCCCAACCTTACTATTTGGCAGGTAAGTGGTGATGGTGATGGACTGGCTATTGGTGGAAATCATTTCATCCACGCCAATCGTCGCAACATCAACCTGAACATGATTCTGCTTAACAACCGTATCTATGGTCTTACCAAAGGACAATACTCTCCCACCTCCCCCCGTGGTTTTGTCTCCAAGTCAAGTCCTTACGGTACAGTAGAAGATCCCTTCCGTCCTGCTGAACTCTGCTTTGGCGCGCGTGGTCATTTCTTTGCACGTGCCGTTGCAACTGATGCTCCTGGCACTATTGAAATTCTGAAGGCTGCTTATGCACACAAAGGTGCAGCTGTCTGCGAGATTCTGCAGAACTGTGTCATCTTCAACGATGGAACCCATGAAGCCGTATATAATAAGGAGGGACGTAAGAAGAACGCTATCTATGTGAAGCATGGTGAAAAACTTGTGTTTGGCGAGAACAATGAGTTCGGACTAGTTCAACAGGGCTTTGGCCTGAAGATTGTCGAGATTGGCAAGGATGGTTATACGCTTGATGACGTGCTGGTTCACGATGCTCATTGCGAGGATAATACACTGCAGCTGAAGCTAGCCCTGATGGGTAACGGCGACGGATTCCCTGTGGCTTTAGGTGTTATCCGCGATGTCGATGCTCCTACTTACGACGAGGCCGTACACGCTCAGATTGCTGAGGTTAGCGCCCAGAAGAAGTATCACAACTTTGAAGAACTGTTAGAGACCAACGACACCTGGGAGGTGAAGTAATATATTTGCAAACTCTACTTGACAATCATCCTTAAGACGCATGCTCTTAGGGATGATTTTGTGTAAATACACATTTTACATTCAAGAAAACCCAACCAAACATTTCTTGTTTACCAGAAATTCTTTGTAATTTTGCGACCGTTTCCGAGACTACATTAAAAATCTAACGACATATGTTTAATAACTACAAAGGATTTCATCTCGTACAGTCGTATCACGACTTGAGACATATGCGCAAATACCATCCTACGAACACGTTCTTACGTTTCGCAAAGATTGCTATTGTCGCATTGGTCACCCTATTGCTCTGGAACATGCCTACCGAATGGTTTGGCATTCAGAACCTAACTATTATCCAACAACGTGTCATCGCTATTTTTGCCTTTGCCACACTGATGTGGATTCTGGAGATTGTCTCTTCATGGGCCACATCCATTGCTATCATCGTGCTGATGCTGCTTTTCTGTTCGGATAGTGGTATTCTGCCTATGGTCAATGAAGAGGAAGTGGGAAAATTGCTCAGCTACAAAGGTGTCATGGCCTGTTTTGCCGACCCAGTCATCATGCTGTTTATCGGTGGTTTCGTGCTGGCTATTGCCGCCACAAAGACAGGACTCGATGCCCAGTTGGCCAAAGTATTATTGCGTCCTTTCGGGACCAAGAGTGAAATGGTGCTGTTGGGTTTCCTACTCGTTACTGGATTGTTCTCTATGTTTGTATCCAACACAGCTACGGCTGCTATGATGTTAACATTCCTCACGCCAGTGTTCCGTCAGTTACCCCCTGAGGGTAAAGGCCGTATTGCTTTGGCGATGTCTATCCCCGTTGCTGCCAACCTCGGTGGTATGGGTACGCCTATCGGTACACCTCCCAACAACATCGCACTAAAGTACCTCAACGATCCTGAGGGTTTGAATATGGGTCTCGGTTTCGGTCAGTGGATGATGTTCATGTTCCCACTTGTTATCGTACTGCTATTCATCAGTTGGCGCCTGCTGCTCAAGTTCTTCCCCTTCAGTCAGAAAACGGTTGAACTGAATATTGATGGTGGCATGCAGAAAGGATTTCAATCTTGGGTAGTCATCGTCACTTTCATCCTTACTGTAGTGCTTTGGCTCTCCGACCGTTTCACAGGTATCAACGCCAACACAGTGGCTATGGTTCCTTTCTGTATCTTCGCCCTAACGGGAGTTATTAACAAGCGCGACTTGGAGCAAATCAACTGGAGTGTTATCTGGATGGTAGCCGGTGGTTTTGCACTGGGTTATGGTCTTAACGCCTCTGGATTGGCTGCCAACGCTGTAGAGAGCATTCCATTCGGCAAGTTCTCTCCACTGCTCATCCTGCTTCTTGGTGGTGCCATCTGCTATGTGCTCTCTAACTTCATCTCTAACTCGGCCACAGCAGCTCTGCTCATGCCTATCCTGGCAGTTGTGTGCGGCGCCATGGGCGACAAGCTTGCACCTATCGGTGGTACAGGAACAATCCTTATTGGCGTAGCTATTGCCGCATCTAGCGCCATGATCCTGCCTATCTCTACCCCACCAAATGCTCTGGCATTTGCTACAGGTTATGTTAAGCAGGGCGACATGTCGAAGATTGGCATCATCATGGGTGTGATATCAATGTTACTAGGCTTTGGACTGGTTTACCTGATGGGTATTCTTCACGTTCTCTAAAAAAACTTCAGGGCTGTTGGAACGCCATCCAACAGCCCTTGAAGCAACAAAACAAACTACTAATGATATTACTACTAAAACAAATCTTACTTACTATCTAAAACCAAAACTAATAATTGTTGTTTCAAAACTCCCGTTTTTTCACGTTGCAAAGATACGACATTTATTCTAAACTAATTATATGTTTTGTTTCATGGATTTTGTTTTTTGTATCATCATGATAAAATCATCCTTTTTTTGCATTATTTGAGACTAAACAAGGAGAAGTTTGCCCTTAATAATTTAGAAATTAAGTTCTTTTCCTCGATAGAATTCCACCAAGGCAGACTGATAAAGATACTCATAACGAGCCTGAACCAATTCACTCTCTGCTCTCAAATAATTGTTCTTAGCCTCATTAAATTCTGTGATGTTGGCCTTACCATTCTCATATTTGGCCTGCGTCAGTTCGAAAGCATCCTTGCTGGAGAGTGCAGCCGTCTGACTGCTTTTATACTTTGACTCAGCCGCAATGGCATTATAGTACACCTGCTGAATCTCCTTATAGAGCGACTTCTTGATATTATCGAGCTGAAGCTGTTGATTTGCACGATCCAATCTAGCAGAACGGATGTTATTACGAGTCTGGAAACGGTTGAAGATGGGAACATTGAGATTCACCCCGATATACTGGGAAAAGTTATTCCTCAACTGTGTACCAAAGGCATCAGCTTGAATACCATTGGTCTTATAGTAGTTCGTCTGAAGACCTGCACTAAAATTCAGCGTGGGATAAAGAGCTGCACGAGCGATAGCTATCTGACGCTCTGAAGCAGACAGGCGCAGTTGTTCTGCCTGTATTTCAGGTTTCAAAGCAACAGCCTCCTGATAGATAGCATCAGGAGAAGGGAAGTGCGTTAACATCGTAACATGATCAACATTGGGACGAACAACAGAAAAGCCATCAGGGGTAGGCAACTCCAACAACTGGCTGAGGGCAAGCAAAGAAATCTGCAGGGTACTATTGGCCTGAGTAGCTGTTAGACGTGACTGAGCCAACTGAGCCTGTTGCTGCGAGAGTTGGGCCTGACTGGCCATTCCATTTTTCACAAAAGCCTGAAGACGCTCCACCTGCATCGAGTCAATTTCAATCTGTCGATAGCTCACATCGGCAATCTCCATATTATATAGAATTTGAACATAAGCCTGTGCTACCTGCATACGAATATCGTTCTTGGCCTTCTCTAAATCTTGGGTAGCAGCCTCAAGGTTCAATTGATTCAACTTAATCTGATTAGGAATCTGAAAACCTGTAAAAAGAGGTACTGTAGTGCCTAGACTAAGACTTGTACTGTTCGTAGAGCGATTGGTATAAGTATTGTCGAGCGTAAGACCACGACCAAAGCTAAAACTCTCGGAAGCAGATGCGCTGAGGTTGGGTAGACGTGAATTCTTGGCTGTAGAGAGCTGCAGAGCTCTCTGTTCACGATTATTCTCCCTTTGTTTGATACTGATGTTGTGCTCAATGGCATAGTCAGCACATTGACGGAGCGACCAGGGATGCTGTGCTGCAACAGGAACCGTTATGAAGGCTGCGCAAATTGCGCAGCATACAGAACATCTTTTCATAGTTTAATCCTTATTTGTTATCGTCAGTTATCAACTCAGGACCACGTACCTTGTCTTTCAAAGTCAGTCCCTTCTTAATCTCGATATTCACACCATCCGAAAGTCCTGTGGTAACGGCAGTGCGCTCATACGTCTTTTGTTTACCTTCACCTTTTATAATATATACGAAGGTGGAATCACCAGAGAACTCGATAGCACTCTCTGGAATGGTCAGTGCCTTGTCTACATGAGCCAGTACAATTTCGGCATTGGCTGAATAGCCTGAGCGTATCTTATCGTCCTTGGCCACTTTGACAGCAGCCTTGATTTCAAACTGATTGGCGCCGTTGCTTTCCGTAGCCTTTGGGGAGATATATTCCAAAGCTGCATCGAACTTCAGGTCCTGCAAAGCACCGATGGTAATCTTCATGGGCATGCCACCAATCAACTGGCCCACCTCCGTCTCATCAATGTTACCACGGAAGATAAGGTCGTTCATATTAGCCACAGAGGCGATTGTGGTACCATCGTTGAAAGTGTTAGAGAGGATAACCGAGTTACCAACCTTCACAGGGATATCAAGGATGACACCACTGATGGTAGAACGAATCAACGTACTAGAAGCAGAAGCATTCGACTTAGAGACACCATCACGAACAACTTGGAGGGCATCCTCGGCAGCCAACTTCTCATGCTTGGCCTGATCCAATTTCTGCTTACTCTTATCATATTCATCAGCAGATATAAGTTTCTGCTTAAAGAGATTTTCCTCACGTTGGAAATCCGTCTGAGCCTGCTTCAAGTTGATCTCTGCTAAACGAACACGCATCTCTGCAGAGCTCAACTGCCCCATATCAGGGATTACCTTCACTTTGGCAATCACATCGCCAGCATTTACATGATCACCTGGCTCTTTGTAGAGTTCTGTGATGATACCAGAAATCTGAGGTTTTACATAAACCTCGTTGCGAGGTTCAATTTTACCAGTAATAATGGTCGTCTTCTGGATGTCCTCCTTCTTGGGAGTAAACTCATTGTATACGACTTCCTTGGGTTGGCTTTTCTGCCAAAGAAACACGAATGTTCCGATGAAAATCAGCGCGATAATTGCGGCGATAATCAGTTTGCTATACTTTTTCATATTTTAAATTTTAATTCTTAATCTTTTTTTCTAGATTTTCTAGATTATCTAGATGGACTAGATATTCTAGTTTTTCTAGGTTACTCATCACGCATGGCATCGACAGGTTTGATGCTCATAGCTCTGGCAGCAGGGGCTAGACCTGCGAGGACTCCCATAGACGATACCATGAAGGCTGCAAAGATAGCTGTCCAGAATCCTATCTGGAAGTGGGCATTCACAATGCCATCCTCCGTATTGCCCAGTTCAAGCATCTGTAATATCAGCACACCAAAGAGGATTCCACTCATACCTGCCACCAGCGTTAGTACGATACTCTCTGAAATAATCTGCGAAAGAATCATTTTCGGAGTAGCTCCGATAGCTCGACGAATACCTATCTCTGTGGTTCGTTCGCGAACGGTCACCATCATAATGTTCGATACACCAATGGCGCCAGCAAGCAGGGTTCCAAGACCGACCAGCCAAATGAGGAAGTTGACACCCTTGAAGAGATTGTCGAGCATTTGGAAGAGCACTTCAGTATTAAATACCATCGCACCCTGTTCGTCGGTAGGATCTACGAAGTGCGCCATTGTCACCGCTTCGCGGATACGGTCCGTCAAGGTCGACATTACCACTCCCTTACGCCCCGTAGCAACTATCATATCCACTTCGTTACCACGATTATAAGTGGTCTGCATCAATGTCAGAGGCAATGTGACGCGCTCCTCAGCCCGTCCGTTGATATTCATCCCTGTCGAGGCATAGTCAACGCCTATCACCTCATAGTATGTAGAGTCGATGCGGATGCTCTTACCGCAAGGGTCTCCCCCTTCTTTGAAGAGTTCCTTATAAATCTTCTTTCCAATAACACAAACCTTACGATGCTCCCTCATATCCATCTCGTTGATATAACGTCCATAGAAAAGTTTAGGAGCCACCACTTTAGAATAATCAGGTGAAGTGCCCTGTACACGTGGCGTCGTCTTCTGATCACCATAGTAGGCTGTATTCGACTTTCCCCAAGGAGCAAAGAGCACAGGAGCCACCACGTCGAGTTCTGGTACACGCTGCTTCAAACGATGGATATCCTTATAGTCCATGCTCCACCAGCGACCTTTACGGAATCCCTTATAAGCTTTAGTAGTCTGCTGTTCCCAGATAATAACGGTATTCTGGGCGAAGCCCTCGAAATTCTTCTCGAGCAATTCTTTCAAACCTTGTCCGCCTCCCATTAGTGCAATGAGCATGAACACACCCCAGAACACGCCAAAACCCGTGAGGAATGATCGCGACTTATTGCGAGTCAGCGTATCAAGTATTTCTCTATATGAATCTAAATCTATTCTCATAATCTTCTAGTATTTCTAATTTTACTAGTTGGACTAGTCAGCTCGAAGCGCTTCAATGGGACGAATGCGACTTGCCTTGAAGGCTGGGATGAGTCCTGCGATGGTTCCTGCAATGACCATCACCATCGTAGCCTCGAAACAAACATCAAGTCCAACGGTAGGATTGAGGAACATCGTTGCCTGGAAGAGTCCTGTGTCAATGGTTTCATGACCTATCGTGGCGTCCATATACTCATTTGCTGCCACACCCAGCACCATTCCCACATAACCAAAGAACGTGGTGATGATGACACTCTCCGTGATAATCAACTTCAGGATGTTCCAAGGCTTGGCACCTATCGCCTTACGGATACCAAACTCATGGGTGCGCTCCTTCACAGTAATCAACATGATGTTCGAAACACCCACGATACCACTCAACAAGGTAAACAAGCCTACGATCCAAAGAGCAGTACGGATAATGGCAATACCCTGCTCCATCTGCATGCTGGCAGTATAACCGTTCCATATCCAGATGGCTCGCTCGTCCTCAGGATGAGCCTGATGGTTGGCATTCAGACGACGACGATATTTATTCTCGAAGGCTTCGTTGGCTTCTTCAGAATTCAATCCGTGGAAAGTGAACTCAATATGTCCCAAACTATTGTCACGAGCACCATAGATACTCTTGACGGTAGAATAAGGAGAATAAGCAGAACTCTCGCCATCGCCAGGCTCCTTGTAGATGCCCACAACTTTAAACGAGATATTGCCCACCTTCACATGTTTGCCTATCAACTTCTTGAAGTCCTTGGGCTCCAACTCCTTAGCCTGCTTATTGGTCAACACCAACACCTTGCGTTTTTCCTTCAAGTCGATCTCGTTGATGAATCGTCCATAAATCAGGTCGCGCTTCACAATACTGCTATGAATGGGGTGAATACCCATGATTTGCATATTCATGTATTGCTCACCATTGGTAACAGTAGCTGAATGATAGTAAACGGCTCCCACAGCGTCAATCGTATTCTTGAATTCCGACTCAGTCGTTTCAAGGTCCCGAGTGGTCAGGTTGATATAGCGCCCTTCGCTCAGTCCCTGATAAGCCTTCGATGTCCTGCCACCATAGGCCTCCATCGAGTTCGACAGCCAGTTGCCACTCTGTTCTAGATTGGCATTGATAAGTCCGTTACCAGCACCCAAGAGCACGATAATCATGAAGATGCCCCACGCCACAGCAAAGCCTGTGAGCGTTGTGCGGAGCTTATTCCTCCTTGCTGTCTGCCATATTTCTGTGATAATATCTCGCATAGCTTACTTCATCATTCCGTTGATTCCGAAAGGACTCGCATCGTGGTTCAGATTCTCTTCGATATTGCCGATAATGCCATCCTTGATGTGTACTATCTTATTGGTTTCGTTAGCCACACCACTCTCGTGGGTTACCACGACGATGGTCATACCGTCGTCTTGGTTCAGCTTCTTCAGCAACTGCATCACTTCCACACTGGTCTTCGAGTCCAAAGCACCTGTAGGCTCATCAGCCAGGATAATCTGAGGGCGAGTAATCAATGCCCTGGCTATTGCCACGCGCTGTTTCTGTCCACCCGACAGTTCATTGGGATAATGCTCTGCCCAGTCAAGAAGCCCCAGACGCTCTAGGTATTCTAGGGCAAGCGCATGACGCTTGCGCCTAGACACCCCTTGATAAAAGAGTGGCAACTCAACATTTTCTACTGCAGTCTTGAATGAAATCAAGTTAAACG
>Ga0310695_10002847_pt1 | contig 35313 bp, 21 predicted proteins | sample RumenRJG_04DNA_FD_203882 | JGI IMG/M metagenome (GOLD analysis project Ga0310695, IMG submission 203882) | Bovine rumen microbial communities from Lethbridge, Alberta, Canada - RJG_04 (v2) (version 2) | ecosystem: Host-associated > Mammals > Digestive system > Stomach > Rumen | place: Canada... | reverse complement strand
CGTCCGGTCGAATACTTGCTGATATTCGCTCACGCTGGGCAGCATGTCGATGGGCCGTGAAAAGCTGGAGTCGGCGCCGGCCAGGCGGTCGAGGCGATAGATGCTCTCCTGCTCGCGTTGGTTTTCATGGTTAAATCGATAGCCGATGATAAGTGAGCGGTAGCCTTCGCCAAGGGAAAGGGTGTACGACACGAAGGGTGCCAGTTCGAACTTGCTGCGGGGCGGTGTCTCATTGTACAGGTGACGGAAAAGGACGGGGCTGACCTGCTGCCTGCTGAACAGCTTCCGATTGTTCTCACGGTAATTGCCGTCGATGCCGAAGTTCATGTAATCATTGCTGCCCTTTATCTTCAGCGTCCCGTACAGACGTGTGTTTGCCTCGAAGTCGTGTCCCGTGCCCTTGCTCTCGCGCAGCTGGCGGTTGATGAGTGTGTCGCGCAGGTTGGGGCGGGGCGAAGTAGAGGAGAAGAGGTTGTCGAGCAGGCTGTGGTTGACTTCGACGGGTGCGGAGAAGAGTCCCGACGTGCTGCCCGAGACGTTGCGGAAGTAGCGATAGCTGGCATCAGCCCTTGCCTCTGTCCTCATCCGCCTGCCGCTATAGATGAAACGGTTCCACAGCGTGGCGTCCACGTCCTCCGCCTTTGCATGGCTGAATGCATAGTCGTAGGTGTCGCCGGAGGGCAGGAAGGTCTGCATCGTGGTGCGGGTGTCCTGCCATTCCTTAGCGTGACGCACTTCCGCATAGGCAAAGTAGTCCCGCTTCTTGTCGCCCGACGTCAGGTTGACATCCACACGAGCGATTTCGTTGCGGCGCAGCTTGCCTGACCTTTCGGGCTTCCATCCGTCGTTCCCCATCATGTCGAATGCGCCTTCGTCATTCAGGTTGTTTGCCTTGGCAAAGAGCCGTATGTGCGAACGTTCTTCGGTGCGCATGGCGAAGAGGCGTGCCAGATAGGGCGTCTCATCCTGTCGGATGCCGGTTCCCGCTTCGGCATTTGCTATCCAGCCCACCATGTATTCCCGCTTCAGGCGCACATCGATGACGTAGTGTCGCGTGCCTTCGTCCGTTCGCCCGAGCCATTCATTCTCCTCGGTCTGTTTGTCATAGACGGCCACGTCCTTCACCGTATAGGCGGGGAGGTTCTCGAGCATCAGCTTGCGGTCGCCTTGGAACAGGTCTTTGCCGTTCAGGAGCAGGTCGTCCACGAATCTCCCGTTGTGATAGATGCGTCCGTCGCTTTTTATCTCCACGCCCGGCAGTTGCCTGAGCAGGGCATCGAGCATCGAGCCTTCGGCCAGTTGCAGCTGCTGGGCGTTATACACCACCGTGTCGTCTTTATGATAGAAGAGTACGCGTGAGGCCGTGACGGTCAGCTCGGAGAGCGTCCTTGCATCCCGATGCAGATAGAAGGGCGCTATGGTGCGCGACAGTTCACGCCGCCCTACGCGTTCCAGCACGTAGTCATAGTAGGCCGTCCGGTAATCGTCATGTGTGATGCGGAAGATGTAGTGCGACGGCACTGCGGGCAACTCGATGGTGTACCATGGCATGTCAATGTCCACCTGCTTCCCGCTGTAGTCGTAGTAGAAGCGGCGTTCCCTGGAGCGCACCGAGTCGATGAGCATGCTGTCCTGGTTCAGAATCTCCACCTTGACATCCATCAGATTTTCACGGCTGACTGCATCGCGCACGCTGCCGGTCAGCTTGATGTGGCGTGCTGTATGTTGCTTGTCATACTTGACGAAGATCTGCCTTCCCTTCACCTTTACCTTCACGGGGTGCCCCATGCAGAGCCTTTTCACCGCCTCGGGCACGGACAGGCTGCGGAGCCGGGCTGTCACGGGCAGCTTCTCCAGGTCGTTGGCGATGAAGTGAATGTCATATTTCGTCTGGGCGTCGCGCAGGGTGGCCAGTGCCGTGGCCAGCGATTCGTCCTGGAACGTCAGGTCTTGTGCCGCGAGGTGCAGCCCGATGCCTATATATATAATAAGGTATAGGAATGCGCGTCTCATTTCCTGTCCTCCCCCGGTTTCGTTCGTTCCACAAACAGCGTGTCGCCCTGGTCCGTGAGTCGGAACACGTCGAACTCGTTCATCATCTCCACGAACTCCTCCAGCGGCTGCGTGCTGTGCCACGATGTGTAGAGACGCAGGCTGCGTGCTGCACTATCGCGGAAGACAATCGTGCGTTCGTATTGCAGGCCCACCAGCGTGAGGATGCTGTCCAGCTGGACATTATTGAAACGGTAGAGGGTGTCGGCAGGGATAGTTGCTTCGCGGTGCGCAGCCTTGTGTGGCTGTGCCGGAACGGCAACGGTGACCTTCCTGTCTCGCGTCAGAAGGAAATGGAAGGCGGAGAAGGCTGCATAGTTCAGCCCGCTAAGGAGTAGGGCAGCAAGGATGATGGCTGCAATCTTCCTAATGGTCGGGAGAGCGGCGAAGCGGGTGAGAAGCCGCTTTCGGGCTTTTGACTGTGGATGTTTCTGTGCGAAGCGTCTCCAGGCTGCCGCTGTGTCGGGCTCGTGGTCGATGCGTTCCATCAGCGTTTCCAGCTCGTGGTCGGAATATTGCTCGGGGTGTTCCTGCATGTCGCGAAACATCCGTTTGTCATCTGAGGGGGTCATAGCATTCTCGGGTTAAAGTGTCTCCTGATGACTGTGATGGCGTGGGACAGATGCTTCCATACGGCAACGCGGCTGATGTCCTCGCTGGCTGCAATCTCCTCGTAGCTGCATCCCTCGCTGAATCGACGGTGAAAGATGCGTTGCTCCTGCTCCGTAAGGCGCGCGCTCACGAACTCCAGGATGTCTGTCATCCGTTCGTCCTCCGGCTCGTCGTCGTCCGTCGGAGCGGGGTGCCGAGCGTCGCGCCGGATCTGCTCGTGGCGCAGGCGTTTTATGCAGCGGTTGCGCACGCTCGTCAGCAGATAGCGTTCCTCGCCGTCCGGCAGCAGTTCCATCGAACTGCTGAGCAGGCTCTCGAAGATGTCGCCGACCACGTCCTCACACTCCTGTTCGTCATAGAGCAGGGTGCGCGCTACGCGGTACATCCGGGCGTAGTGCTGCATGAACAGACGTTGGACTGTCTCCCGTTTCATCACGTCCTTTTTACCTATAATACCCTTCTGCGTTGCAAAAAGCTAACCTTTGCTGCAGAAAATGCAATGGAAGTGCATTTATTTATTGAAACGAGCGGTGTTTGTGTCTGCCTTGCGCCTATTTGACGGCTATCTCATAATAGATTCTTCCCTGTCCGTCCTCATTGTCGGTGGATACGGTGAAGGCGATGCCATCGCGGCTGCGGGTGATGGGGAGCGGTCGCAGCCGGCGGCCTGCGGTGTCCAGTTCATATATGCGTAGCCTGCGGGACTTGTCGTGGCGGATGAAGATCTGTGCCTGGCCGCGCTCGATGAGTGTGCCGTGGCCCCAGCGGAGCAGCACCTTGCGTTCGGTGTCGGCATAGACATTGCCGTCGCCCTGTACGTCGGTGATATGCGAGAGCAGCATGTGGCGCGACCGGGCGAGGTCCCGCCCGTCCAACGAACTGAGACAAACGGTGCCGGGCGCTCCCGATATGTCGGCCGAGAGTACGCCTGCCGTATATCGCCCTTCTGGGGCGAAGATGCCGCAGGTGCGCCCAGTGGCGAGGCGTAGTACGCCCGTCTGCTGGTCCATCTGCAGCTCGTCGTCGCTCACAGCGTCGCCCCGCAGGAAGAGGCAGATGGAGGCGCGGTCGGAGGCTTGGGATAGCGGGTCGGTGGAGACATCGAAATAGCCGGGGAAGTGCTGCTCGTTATCGACCAGTGCATCCGCGCTGTGGGCGTAGGCGAAGCGCCACAGTCCGTCCCAGTCTTGAACGGCGGCGCGGGCACCGGTCAGTATGCCGCCCAGCCCACGGTAGCGTCCGGGGCCGGAGAAGTTCCACTCCGTGATGGTGTAGGGCTTGCTGAATCCCTTGGCATAGCCCTTGCGGAACATCTCGGGCCCGCCATAGGTCACGGGGTTGCGGTTGTCGCAGCGCGAGGGCAGCGACCAGCTTCGTTCCAGGAACTGCGGATGGTCGATGTAGAAATGGTTGTCCACATAGTCGTAGAGCGAGGTGGCTGCCTCGCCTTCGCCGTGCTTGAATCCGTTGTTGTCATTGGTGAGCAGTGCCTTGCAGCCCATTTCGCGCAGGAAGGCCGAGCAGCGTTTGGCGATGCGCTTTTCGAGATGGTCCTGGAAGTCCATGAATCTGCCCTTCCAGGCTTCCAGCTTCTCGTCGCGGCCGGTGAAGTCACGGTAGGCCTGTTGCACGATGGGTTCCCCGGCTTTGCTGTCGAAGCCCATGAAGAGTTCGCCCTCGTTGATGAGTGAGATGAGGGGCATGCCAGGCTCGTCCTTGTACATGCGTCCGGTATAGGGATTGCGGTGTTCCATGAATCGACGTGCAAAGTGGCACCAGTTCTCGAACGCCGGTTCGTAGCATCCCACCAGCGTCTTGAAGAGGTCCATGCCCACGTCGCCCTCACGTTCCACACCCAGTTCCTTCCATGTGACACGCCGTGAGACATACATGTCTGTGGTCACGTAGAGTCCTTTCCGGATGGCCTGCGCCAAAAGATAGTCCAGGCGGTCGAGCATCTCGGGATCGGCGTGGTTCCATGTATCGTCGTGGTGATGGATGCGTATTGTGTTGTAGCCCAGGCGTACGAGACGGTCTGTGAGCACGTCGGCCATCTCATGGGTGGGGTAGTTGGCCGTGAAGCAAAGGTTCACGCCGTAGAAACGGCATGCCTGGCCGGGTCGTTTCTCGAACTCGAAGCTGCCTCCCACGGCCTTCAGCCACCCGTATTTCCCGGCGGGTGCTTCCTGCAGGTGCTGGCTCGAGAAGTCCAGTGCACTGCCTGCAACGATGTCCTTGTAGTTCCTTAGGCGCACCCACTGCTTGCCCTCGCTCACGGTGACCACAGGTTTGCGTCCCTCTTCTCCTTCGTCTGCCGTGACAGTCGCCGTTGTGGCAGGCTGATTACTCGTACTGCTGCCTGTAGCCGTTGCGGTCGTGAGCAGTACTTGGCCCAGGAAGGCCGCGATGAATAGCTTCTGCATGTGTCTCATAGGTGTTTCTGATTGATATCCTGTGGCAAAGATACATGAATTTTGGCATATAGCATGCTTCAATGTAAGAAAAAGTAATTACTATCTTTCGTACATGGTGCATGAAACCAACCTGTGTGAAGGCGTGCTTATATCTATTGACCGATTCGGATTTAATTGAAGTCCTGGATGTATATGGTGCCGGAGCTTCAATCAGCATACTTCTCGCTCTTTTCCTTGCTTTTGCCCTCGTTTAATTGTATCTATTTGTCTGGACTTTAGTGATATCGTATATGCTATAGGATAAAGATTTCGACTTCAGACGCCTCGGGCCGTCCGAATAGACGCCCCGGGCCGTCCAACCGTCCGCCCCGAGCCGTTTTCCCTATCCACCCGGTTCCGTTTCCCTCTGGAGTCGGCTTCTCATCCCTCCTGAGCCGGCTCTTTGTCCTCTCCTTCCCCGTCCCGTACATCATAGATAAACTCTTCCCTCACCACAGGCGAATAAATCTGTCGTCTGTGTGACTCCTTCGTTGGCTTTTCCTGCGCGATAACTGGCTGTCGAGGCAAATACGCAAGAGAGCATCGGAAGTGCTCCGATGCTCTCTCGTGTGGTGTCACCAGGAATCGAACCGGGGACACAAGGATTTTCAGTCCTTTGCTCTACCAACTGAGCTATGACACCATGAAATGTTTCTTTGCATGCCCTCGGGCGTGTTCCCCTCGGTTTTGCGGTTGCAAAGGTAGGGAGATTTTTCGATACGTGCAACTTTTTACGCGATAAAATTAAAAAAAAACGTGTCTTTCGTGCCTAAGTTCCGCGAAATCTTCGTAACTTTGCAGCGCGAAAGGCAATCGGAAAGTAGCGCAGTTGGTAGCGTACTACGTTCGGGACGTAGGGGTCGGGAGTTCGAGTCTCCTCTTTCCGACATGATTGAGGATGTGGTTTAGGCTGCATCCTCAATTCTTTTTATGGTGGGCTGGGGATTCGCATGGCAGGCTTCACCGTCGGGAGGAGCACGTTCCATGGGCCGATGGAGCACGCTCTTCTGCCGGATGGAGCATGCTCTTCCGGACGCTGCCGTTTTCGGTGCATTTTATGGAGACGAACGAGGGTATGGGGGAAAACGAGAGGAGGGGTCCCGCGTATTGTCGGGACCCCTCCGATGATGTAGCTATCCGTCGGTGGAGACGGAGGCTTGTGTGTCTCTCTGTCGGATTAGTAGAACAGGTAGCGATTGTCCACCACGTTGGCCTTCTCATAGAGTTCGCTGGTGAAGCTGCTGGATGCGCGCTTGCTCATCATGCTGGCCTGTTCTTCCTCCTTCTTCTGGTCATACTCGCCTGCGAGCTTGTTCTGGTTGAGCACCTGGAATGCATAAATGCCGGCGTTGCCCTTCACACCGCAGCGGAAGTCGCCCTTGGCTGCCTGGCTCACAGCACCGCTCAGTGCGGGCTCCGAGCTACCCACCTTGGAGATGAAGGCGTTGCTCGTGAAGGTGATGTGCTTGATGGTGTCTGTGATGACGTCGGCAATCTTCGTCACGTCGCTCATTGACTGTGCGCCCTTCATCTTCTCCATCAGCACGTCGGCCTGCTTGTCCTTCAGTGCCTCGGCTTTCACCTGGTCTTTCACCTCTGCGTCGTCGAGTGTCTGATAGCCTTTCTTATGTATGCCATTGAGGATTATTACGAGCATGTGGTCGTTCTCTCCGCATTCGTAGAGCGGCGATACATCGCCCACCTTAGTATCCTTGTTGAATATCCAGCGCAGTGCGTCGCGTGTGCCATGTACGTTGGCCACGGTGTGTTCGGCGCTGGCCATGCCCTGACGGTTCTGCACGGTGTAGCCGGCTGCGGCTGCGTTTGCATTGATGTCCTCGGCAGTGGCGTTGCCGGCCAGGAAGCTGCTAAAGTCGTTGAAAGCCTTGTTGTAGGTCTCCTTGCTGAAGTCCTGTGTGCGCTTGATGACGGCTACTTTGTACTTAGGAAGGATGTTGCGACGGTCGGTGACCTGAGCGATGACGATGCCCTGTCCGTCGAGCACGATCTTCTGGTAAACGTTCAGGGGAGCGTTGTTGATGGCTTCGATAAAGTGGCGGTTGTTCTCGTCCACGTTCTGGCGCTCATATTGTGCGCTGGTGAGCCATGTCTTGAGTGCGCTCTGGTCATACTTCTTGGCGATGGTGTCGAAGCTCTCGCCTGCGGCCAGGGCTGTCATGATACTGTCGGCCGTCTTCTCTACGCTGGCCATGTCTGTGCCGGGCACGCCGATCTGTCGCAGTTCGATGGAGTCGGGGAGCATCACCTTATCGATGATGCGGATGATGTTCAGGGTGTTGTCCTTCTCGTTCAGGTACGGACCCTTCTGCTGTCCCACCTCCATGGCATCGACTTCCTTGTCAATGTCGGAGGGAAGTGCGGCGCAGCGGATGGGGAGGGTGCTGTAGGCCACCTGGCTGGATGCTTCGCGTACGACCTTCGCGGGCTCGGCTCCCTCTTCGAGTGAGCGTGCATAGCCCTCCATCTCTTCGTAGAGTGCCTGCTTGTCTGCCTCGCTGGCCTTCACCTCGACATCGATGTACTGAATGTCGCGTGTCTCAAACTGAGCCCGGAACTGCTCCTTCATCTCGTTGTACTTTGCCTTCAGCTCGCTGTCGCTGACAGTGACGTCGCCGGCGGTGTTGTACGGGAGGACGGCCATCAGTATCTCATTCTCGTTGATACGTCCGTCATAGTGTGCCTTGGCGGCCACGGGATTGCTGATGAGTGCACCGCTTAGGAGCGACTGATACTTCTGGGCCAGTGTCTGCTGGCGCACGGTCTTCTCGATGAACTTCCAGTAATTGTGCATCTGCATGTACTGGTCCTTCACGTCGTTGCCTACCTCGGCCGAGTTCATAATCTCGTCATATTGGGAGAGGAACTGCTTGAGGGCATTCGAGTCGAAGCCGCCTTGCTGGGTGCGGAAGGGCGTCTGTGCCAGCATGGGGTTGCGTCCGGTGCTGATGATGTCCTGCAGTTCGGCATCGGTCACGCTGATGCCGAGCTTGTCACACTCGTGCTCGATGAGCTTGCTGTTGACCAGTGTCTGCCATACCTGATCACGGATCATGGACACCTGATCGTCGGTGAGCGACGACAGGCCGTTGCTGAACTTGATTACGTCAGAATACTCGTCCACCAGGGCGTTAAACTCCTGATAGTTGATCTTCTCACCATAAATCTTGCCGACACGCTGGTGGCTCTCGGTCTGTGTGTAGGAAAGCGCACGCACGAATTCCTCGGCGATGAATGCAAAGAGGGCAAGTCCGACAACGATAATGACGACTTTCCCATAGCTGCGAATTTTTTGTAATGCTGCCATTTGTTTTATTGTTTAATTTATTATTTCTGTTCGTTTGTCACCAAAAAGCGCACAAAGATATGAAAAAAAAATCATTCTGGCACACGTTGCGGCAGAAAAGTTTGGTTATTCCAGGACTTTCAGCCTTACAAGCTCAATCTTGGTGGTTGTATTCTGGATTATTTTGAATTCCCAGTGCCCAAAGCTTACCACTTCGTTCAGCTTGGGGAAGTTTTGATATTCGTGTAGGATGAGTCCGCCAACGGTGAGATACTCGTCGCTCTCGGGCAGGTCGAGGCCGAGTATCTCGTTGGCCTTCTCTATTTCGAGCCGTGCCGAGAGAATGTATTCGCCCTGGCCTAAGCTCTTGGCTACATAGCTGACGTTGTCATGCTCATCTTCAATGTCGCCGAAAATTTCCTCGACCAGGTCCTCGAGGGTGACGATGCCGCTCGTGCCGCCAAACTCATCGACGACGACAGCCAGCGAACGTTTCTGGGACGTCAGTGTGCTGAGCAGCTTTTGGGCGTTCATCGTCTCGGGTACGATGGGAGCCTCGCGGATGGAGCGTGTCCAGTCGTCGTTCTCGCCCAGACGGAACATCTCGGAGGAGTGTATGTATCCCACGATGTTGTCGATATCGCCCTCGAAGACGATGACCTTGCTGTGGCCACTTTCGATGAAGTGGCTGCGCAGGACACGCAGTTCGGTTTGGCGGTCCACGGCGTCAATCTCGGTGCGTGGTACGATGCAGTCGCGTACCTTCACGTTGCTGAAGTCCAGCGCATTCTGGAATATCTTCACTTCGTCTTCAATCTTTTCTTCGTCCTCAATCTTGTCGATGTTGCTCTGGATGAGATAGTCGAGGTCCACCTTGCTAAACGACTTCTCCTGCCGTCCCTGCTCAACGTGCATGCCTATCATGCGCAAGAGGCCCTTGCTGAGCGAACTGGTGAACTTGCTGACGGGCCACAGCAATATATAAAATATATAGGTAGGGAGGGAAAAGATGCGCATCATGCGGTTTGGGTTGAGGCGGAACAGTGTCTTGGGCAGAAATTCGCCGGTGACGAGCACGATGAGCGTGCCCAGCAGTGTCTGGATCAGGATGCAGAGCCATTCGTGGGGGCATGCGCCGTCGGCCACGTGAATGCCCAGGGGGACGAGCAACGTCTCGTTGATGAGCTTAGCCATCAGTATTCCATAGATGACCAGGCAGATGTTGTTGCCCACAAGCAACGTGGAGATGAAGTTGTTGGGATGGGCATAGAAGGTGTCGATAAAGCGCGATGAGAAACCACGTTCGTTCCGGTCCATCTCGAAGCGAAGCTTGTTGCTGCTTACGAACGCGATTTCCATTCCGGAGAAGAAGGCGGAAAAGAGAAGCACGATGAGTGTCTCGATGATTAAAGTGGAGTCCGGCATCATTCGTCTGTCTGTGGATTAGGATGGGGGTTGAACTTTATAGGCTGGGTCTTTGGCGCCGGTGCCTTGAGGGGCTTGGGCGGTTCTGGGGTGAGGGTGGAGTCGGCCGTCAGTGTGCTGTCGGCATCGGCCGTGTTGGCAGTTTCGGTGTCGGAAACGGGGAAGGCTCCGGCCGAGTTGCTGACACTGTACTTCGTCATCTGCTCGTTGCTGCGAAACTCCGTGCCCTCCAGCTCACGCTCGGGCGTGATAATGTGCATGTACTGATGATTCCACATCTCGTGGGATGTCAGGTCCCAGAATAGTTCCTCGGTCAGGAAAATGTCGTTCTTGGCATTGCGTATCACCACGCGCCCACGCAGCTCCCAGGTGCGCTGGTCGTGCAGATAGGCGGTGTCGGCCTGTGCGTAGAGGTCGATGTGGAAGTTCTCGTCGAAGCGCTCCATGAGCAGCCCTTTGCGGAACTTCCATGTGGAGGGCATGTTTTCTGGGTTGTATATGTCCCACTCCTCGGCCACCAACCTGTAGCGCATCACGCCGGAATCAGAAATCAGTGTGTTGATGCCCACGGAGTGCATGAAGGGCAGCGAATCGGCGTCGGTGATGGCTTCGGCTGTGTGCTCCACCTCGCCGCCGCATGCTATCAGGCAGCACAGGAGGAAAAACAGGATGGCGCTTCTCATTATTTAATCTTGAACTTCATGAACCAGACTTCGTTGAAGGTCATGCTGAGATTTATCATAAAGAAGTTTTCTCTGATCATGCCTTTCTCGCTGGGCGAGCGACTCAGCCATTGCAGGTTCACGTTGACCATCGAACGGTTGTTGTAGAAGTTGGTAATTGGTACTCCGACACCTGCAGTCAGGCCGTACTCGCGAGGACCTTCCTTGCCGTTTATCTTCAGGTAGGGCGTGGAGAAGTGGGCACCGGCACGATATTGCATGCGGCGCACAAACTTGCTACTATAAATGTCGGGTGTGTACTGAGCTCCGACGGCCACTCGAGTGCGATTCTTATAGGCACCGCGCTCCCCGGCATAGGTGGTAGCTGTGCCGTTTCGCCTCATTACGGGCACCTTGCAGTCGGCCCATTGTTCCTGCCGTATGTCGGCTGCCACGAGAAGGTTCTCCTTGTGCTGCCATGAAGCGCCCACTCCGTAGGTGTAGGGGAGGTCGAAGGGATGGCGGGCGGTGAGTTGCAGGCTGTCGCCGGCGCTGGAATAGCGTGTCAGCGTGGCGTCGCTGGCAATGCGATGGCCGATGCCGGCCGTGGCACCGAGCGTGAGCATGTTCTCGGCATCGAGTCGCAATGGATATTGCACACCGAAGTCTATCTTGTAGGTGCTGATATCGGAATTCTCTATCGAGTTCAGTCCGCTGTAGGTGGAGGTGCTAGAGCCATTCTCGGAGAATGTCTGTCTCAGTTCATGGTCGAAGCTGCCCCACAGGTAGCCCACATTGACTCCGACGGACAATTGAGCGAAGGGACGCCACCCCAGGCCTACGTACACCTGATGGAGCCCGCCGTCGCCGGAGTAGCTGCTTGTGCTGGTGATGGTCTGTGTGGTGGGGTATTGGCGTGCCACATTATTCTCGGTCGAGAAGTTGTATCCGATGGTGGTATATGGGACAAATCCGAATGACAGGCCCATCCCGCGACGTAGGCGGAGGCCGGCGTTCACGAAGTCGAGGTTACAGTTGCGCACGTTCATGCTGGCTGTCTGGGATGACAGATGGCCCAGTGATACGTTCATGCCCACATCGAACAGGAATGTGAGGGAATCAATGGCCGAGTAGGATGCCGGATTCTGCATGTTCACCCGATTGCCCAGGCGGATGCCGATGCCAGTGCTGCCCATGCCGCGATTGAAGCCCTGCGACTGGTCGGCCAGCGTACCGAGCCCGAAACGTGAATATGACGAGTTGCTCCCGTTGGTCTGTGCTTGTAAGGATGTGGCCAGCATCATGATGGCCCATAGCACTAAATATTTAAATGTATCTTTCATTTCGTCCTAATCCCTATTCTCTATTCTCTATTCCCTAATCCCAAATCATCGCCCTCATTGGATTCATTGTAATCCAGGATTCTGTTCAAGCCTCGTGGCACGATGTACTCGTCAGCCAGAATGATGTTCTTCACCCTCGCATCAAAATTGATCTTGTCCCCCCCGGTAAGGAAGATAACCAGTTCGGGGTATTTCCTGCGCATGGAGCGTATGTAACCCTCAATCTCGTATTTCATGCCGCGGAGCACGCCCGAGCGTATGGCTGTCTCTGTATCATAGCCCATGCCGGGAACCACGCCCTCGGCGCTGACCAGTGGTAGGCGCGCCGTGTGTTCGTGCAGCGCGTTTAGCCGCATGTGCATGCCAGGGGCGATATTGCCTCCCCAGTAGTTGCCGTGAGCGTCGATAACATCATAGGTGATGCATGTGCCTGCGTCGATGATGAGCAGGTCGCGCCGAGGCTGTAATGTGCTGGCACCCACTACGGCGGCCAGGCGGTCGGCACCCAGCGTCTGAGGCGTGCGATAGCGGTTCTTGATTGGCACGGGTGTTTCCGGCGTGAAGAACAGCATGGGAAAGTCTAACTTCTCCAGCTGCGTTCTTGCAGCGGATGTGAGGTCGCGCACGGTGCTTACAATGCCTCGCTGGAATGTATAATGGCTAACGAAATCATGCAGCGCGGCCAGTGTATCGTCATCGGTCTTGACCTCCTCTATAGGCTCCTGGCCGTCAAAGGCCACCAGCTTGGCTACAGTGTTTCCTATGTCTATTATCAGTTTCACGCTGCAAAGATAGTGCAAATGAGCGACGTGGCAAAGGGAAAACCAAAGTTTTTCATTTGACACGCCCGAGTGCAGCCTGTCCTCGACGACAGTCAGAGTAGTGCAAATGAGCGACGTGACAAAGGGAAAACCAAAGTTTTTCATCTGATACCTCTGAGTGTAGCCTATTCTCGACCATAGGTCAGAGCAGTCAAATGAGTGACATGGCAAAAAGAAACGCCCGATTTCTTTTGTCATTCCACCCAATTGCACTACCTTTGCAGACGAAATGAAACGAGTATCATTGCTTTTGCTGCTTTGTCTGGCTCCTGTGCTGGCCTCGAAGGCCCAGTTGCCGTGCGACTCAATAGAAGCCTCGCTTATCACGTGCTCGCCAGGCGATGAGGTCTATTCGCTCTATGGGCACACTGCACTGCGCTGTCGCAACTTCACGCGTAAGGCCGATGTGGCATTTAATTACGGAGTGTTCTCCTTTGGCCAACCTCATTTTCTGTGGCGCTTCATCCTGGGTCAATGTGATTATATGGTGCTGGGGATTCCCTGGGATGTTTTTATTAAAGAATACGAGGAACGTGGCTCGCGTGTGACACAGCAGACACTCAATCTGACGAGCGAAGAGGCTAATCGTCTGTGGGCGTATCTGGTGGTGAATTGTCTTCCGGAAAATTGCAAATACCGGTACAACTATTTTTACAATAACTGCACGACGCAAGTGCGCGACATGATAGAGCGAGCCGTGATGGGCAGTGTGACTTATGCAGGTGATTCCAGCCGCTCTGACGCTACGTATCGTGATCTGATACATTCCTATACGCAGTGTTATCCGTGGACTGGCGAAGGTTGCGATATCTTGCTTGGTGCCGATGCTGATCGTGTGGCTTCGGCCCGTGCTTCCCAGTTTTTGCCTGAGGTGCTCATGCAGAACATGGAACATGCGTCTGTCTCCGATGAGAACGGTATGGTACGCCCATTACTTCTTCGTACTGAAATTCTCTTACACGAGAGGCCTCGTGCTGAACAGCACGGTCTCATGTCTCCCGCTGTTGCTGGGTGGACTTTCGTTTTTCTCAGTCTCCTTCTTGTCGGATACGAAGTGTGGCGAAGGTGCTGGCTCTGGGTATGGGATGTCATTCTCTTGCTTGCCCGTGGCCTTTCAGGCAGTCTGCTCACTTTTATGGCACTCTTCTCGGAACATCCGGCTGTGGATTCTAACTGGCTCGTCGTGCTGCTGAATCCGCTGGCCTTTGTTGGGCTGTTTTTGGTGATCAGAGCCGCTTTTCGTCGTTCCCAAACCCGTTGGTTTGCCTTTGATTCGGCAAATTTACTCCTTTTTGCAGTAATTTTCCTGCTTGGCATGCAGAAATTTGGGGAATTAATTGTACCTTTGACCCTTGCTTTCGCCGCGCGTCCATTAAGTAGGTACGTACGCATGCGTCGCGCGACAACAAAAATATAGGAATGAGTACCAAGAGCTATCGCATCCTCACCTCCGTGATGGTCATTATGGCCATTGCTCAGGCAGAAGCTCAGACGGCGCCCGATGTGCCCCGTCTGGTTGTGAATGTCGTTATTGACCAACTACGTACAGATTACATGGAGGCCTTCTCGCCTTTCTACAGCGGGCAGGGCTTCATGCGGCTGATGCAGCAGGGCCGCATGTATTCTCAGGCCGAGTATCCCTTTGACACGCCTGACCGTGCCTCGGCTGTGGCTTGCCTGCTCACGGGCACAAGCCCTTACGTGAACGGTGTCGTCGGACAGCGTTGGCTGGACCGCCAGTCATTGCAGCCAGTCTTCTGTGTCGATGATGAGGCCCATGCCGGATGGCAGACCAAGGAGACCACTTCGCCGAAGAACCTCGCTGTAACCACCTTGGGCGACGAACTCAAGATTGGCACCGAGGGCCGAGGCCTCGTCTATTCCGTAGCGCCGAATCGAGACGCAGCAGTGCTCAGTGCCGGCCATGCGGCAGACGGCGCTTTCTGGATCAATGACGAGAGCGGTCAGTGGTGTAGCACCGCTTACTATGGAGATTATCCTCAGTGGGCCAAGGAGTATGAGCAAAAAAGCTCGTTGAGCAAGCGTATCGGGAGCATTTCCTGGTCGCCGATCAATGAATCGATAGGCAACTTCAACTACTTTGTCTCCGCCACGGCGAAGAAGACGTTCAATCACAAGTTCTCGGGCGACCGCCGCTTCCGCGAGTTCAAGGCCAGCCCTTGCGTGAATGATGAGGTGAACCTCTTCGTAAAGCATGTGCTGCATAGTACCACGATGGGTATCGATGATGTGACGGACATCCTGAATGTCACTTTCTATGCCGGTACCTTTGACCATCAGAGTGTGAGCCATTATCCCGTGGAGTTGCAGGATGCGTATGTACGTCTGGACCACCAGTTGGCCGAATTGTTTATGAACGTCGAGAACCGCGTAGGGGAGGGTCGTGCCCTCTTCGTGGTCACGAGTACGGGCTACACCGACCCTGAGGATCCTTCCGACCTGAGCCGATATCGGGTGCCTACGGGAACCTTCTCCATTACGCGTGCCCAGCTCTTGCTCAATATGTACCTCATTGCGGTGTACGGCCAGGGCGACTATGTAGAGACATGCATGGGCAATGAGATTTATCTCAACCTGAAACTCATCGAGAACAAGAACCTTAACCTGGCTGAAGTGTTGGAGCGCAGTGGCGATTTCCTTATTCAGCTCAGCGGCGTGCGGGATGTTTATACAAGCCAGCGTCTGGCCCTCGGTGCCTGGACACCTGGTATCAGCAAATTGCGTAATGCATATAACCCGAAGTGTTCGGGAGACATCCTGGTGCAGGTTTCACCAGGGTGGGTGTTGGTAAACGAAAACACACACGAACAGACGTTGAGCCGTGAATCGTATGTCGGTTTCCCGCTCTTCTTCCTCGGATGTAATCTGCCTGCCGAGGTGGTACGTACGCCGGCGTCCGTAGATCAGGTGGCTCCCACACTGGCTCAGGTGATGCGCATTCGTGCTCCCAATGCCTGCAACCAGCCTCCCCTGACGGGAGTGCAGTTGCAGAGTAAGAAGTAATCCAATATAAACCTCACACATAAAGCATTCACACAATGGATATATCCAAGATATTAGTAAAACTTTTCGGCGACAAGAAGTCGCGCGACCTGAAGGCTTATCGCCCTTTGGTCGAGATGGTCATCAAGGCATACCCTGCCGTTCAAGCGCTTTCGAATGACGAGTTGCGTGCACGTTCTGCCGAGATTCGTAAATATGTAATTGATTCCGTTGCCGACCTTCGTGGGCAGATTGACGAACTGCGTGCCCGTATTCCCTCCACCGATATTCAGGACCGTGCCCCCATTTTCAGCCAGATTGACAAGCTGGAGGCTGAGGTGCTGGAACGTTTTGAGAAGACGCTTGACGAGGTACGGCCTGAGGTTTTCGCCATCGTGAAGAGCACGGCAGAGCGTTTCGCACATAACGAGAACGTCATCGTGACGGCTAATGACTTCGACCGTCAGCTGGCTGCACGTCACGATTTTGTTGATATTGAAGGTGACAAGGCCATCTATCACAACCACTGGGTGGCCGGAGGCAATGACACGAAGTGGGATATGGTTCACTTCGATGTGCAGCTCTTCGGAGGTACGGTGCTTCATCAAGGCAAGATTGCGGAGATGTTCACTGGCGAGGGTAAGACGCTGACGGCCACGCTGCCCGTCTTCCTTAATGCGCTCACCGGCAACGGCGTTCATGTGGTTACGGTGAATGATTATCTGGCCAAGCGTGACTCGGAGTGGATGGGCCCCATTTATATGTTCCACGGCCTCAGCGTAGATTGCATCGACAAGCATCAGCCCAACAGCGAGGCACGCCGCCAGGCTTATATGGCCGACATCACCTTCGGCACGAACAACGAGTTCGGCTTCGACTATCTGCGTGACAATATGGCCCAGCATCCGCAAGACCTTGTCCAGCGTGCTCATAACTATGCCATCGTGGACGAGGTGGACTCAGTGCTCATTGACGATGCCCGTACTCCCTTGATTATTTCCGGCCCGGTGCCGCGGGGAGACGACCAGCAGTTTGAACAATATCAACCTCTCGTGGAACGCCTTGTCGGTGTGCAACGCCAGTTGGCCACCCAGTATCTGGCTGATGCCAAACGCCTCATTGCCGAAGGTACGGAGAAGAATGACAAACAACTGACGGCCGATGGCTTCCTGGCCCTCTTCAGGAGTCATAAGGCTTTGCCTAAGAACAAGCCGCTCATCAAGTTCCTTTCAGAGCCGGGCATCAAGGCTGGCATGCTCTCCACCGAGGAGATTTACATGGAGAATAACAATCGTCGTATGCCTGAGGCTACCGACCCGCTCTACTTTGTCGTGGATGAAAAGCAGAACAGCGTGGATCTCACTGACAAGGGTAACGACTGGCTGGCATCCCAGGTGAACGATCCCGACCTGTTCGTGCTCCCCGACATTGCCACCATCATGTCGCAGATTGAGTCATCGGGCGGTAGCGAAGAGGAGATTATTGAGAAAAAAGACAAGGTGTATAATGACTATGCCGTCAAGAGCGAACGCGTGCACACCATCCAGCAGCTGCTGAAGGCTTACACCATGTTCAACCTGAACGACGAATACGTCATTCAGGATGGTGAGATAAAGATTGTGGACGAGCAGACGGGTCGTATTATGGAGGGTCGCCGTTGGAGCGACGGACTTCACCAGGCTGTCGAGGCCAAGGAGCACGTCACCGTACAGGCCGCCACACAGACCTATGCCACCATCACCCTGCAGAACTACTTCCGCATGTATCATAAGCTGGCAGGTATGACGGGTACTGCTGTTACCGAGGCTGGCGAGTTCTGGGATATCTATAAGCTTGACGTGGTCGAGGTGCCTACGAACCGCCCCGTCATTCGCATCGATATGAACGACCGTATCTACAAGACGCAACGTGAGAAGTACAAGGCTGTCATTGAAGAGGTCGAACTGATGCGCACCAGCGGTCGCCCCGTCTTGGTAGGTACCACCAGCGTGGAGATCTCAGAGATGCTGAGCAAGATGCTCCAGATGCGTAAGATTCCTCATCAGGTATTGAATGCCAAGCTTCATCAGAAGGAGGCCGACATCGTGGCTCTTGCCGGTCAGAGTAATATGGGCAGCGTGTATGTGGCTACGGATGGTCGTGCCTTCAACGAACGCAGTGCCGCTACCGCCTACCAGTCACGTCTTGAGGCCGAGGCTTCCAAGAAAGAAAAGCGCGAACCGCGCGACGTTGCCGACCTGGTTAAGTCCGAGGAACGCATGCTGGGCACCGTGACCATTGCCACCAATATGGCTGGTCGTGGTACAGACATCAAGCTCTCGCCCGAGGTGAAGGCTGCCGGCGGTTTGGCTATCATTGGCACTGAGCGCCATGAAAGCCGCCGCGTCGATCGTCAGCTGCGTGGTCGTTCGGGACGTCAGGGTGACCCGGGTAGTAGTGTCTTCTTTGTTTCGCTTGAGGATAAGCTGATGCGCCTCTTTGCCAGCGAGCGTATTGCCCGTGTGATGGACCGTCTGGGCTTTGAGGAAGGTGAGATGATCGAGCATCCCATGATTACCCGCAGCATCGAGAATGCCCAAAAGAAGGTGGAGGAGAACCACTTCGGAGTACGTAAGCGCTTGCTCGAGTATGACGATGTGATGAACAAACAGCGCACCGTCATCTACGAGAAGCGCCGTCACGCCCTGATGGGGGAGCGCCTCGGCATGGACATCAGCGACATGATTTGGGATCGTGTATGCCAGATTATCGAGAACAACGACTGGGAGGGATGCCGTCAGCGTTTCCTCGAGATATTGGCTATGGAGGTTCCCTTCACACAGGAGGAGAGGGAGTCCACCGATATCAACGAGTTGGCGGAATCTGCATATCAGAAGGTGCTGGCACGCTTCAAGCAGAAGACCGATATCATGGCTGCCAATGCCAACAAGGTGGTCAAGATGGTCTATGAAGGACCGCAGGGACAGATGTACGAGAATATCATGGTGCCCATTGAGGCCGGTTCGCGTCGTTACAACATACCGGCCAATCTCAAGGAGGCCTACGAGACCGAGTGCCATAGCATCGTCACAGCCTTCCACAAGATTATGATTCTCCATACCATCGACGAGGCTTGGAAGGAGAATCTGCGTCTTCTCGATGAACTGAAGCACAGCGTTCATAATGCCAGCTATGAGCAGAAAGATCCCCTGCTCATCTTCAAGCTCGAGAGTGTCAAGCTCTTCGACGATATGGTGAACACAATCAACGATCGCACTGTCTCCATCATCATGCGAGCCATGATTCCCGAGCTACAGCCGGCTCCCGCCCGCGAAGAACCGCGTCGCGAGCCTCGCCAGCAGTTGCAGGAAGGTCGTGGCGACCTTACTGACGTGCATCAGCAGCAGGCTGCGGCGCGCGACACCCGCGAGCGTGTTCCTGTACAGCCCATCCGTGTGGAGAAGTTGCCGGGACGTAACGACCCCTGCCCCTGCGGTAGCGGCAAGAAGTTCAAGCAGTGTCACGGACGTAATCTTTAGCTATAATATATATATAGGTACTATAGTGCCTTTAGTTCCTATAGATATTAAATACAGAATCTATGAAAGCAAGTCAGCAAACCATTCAGCAGATTGAGCGTGCTTTGCGCAAGGTGGCAGGCAAGTTTCCTGAGGATGCCGAGCCGCTGTTCACTGACATCCATCTCCTTGTGAATCCTTATACGGGCGAGATACGCACGTACAATGACGATGACGAGGAACTCGACCGCTGTGTCGTGGAGCAGTGGATAAAGAGTCCCCAGGAGAACTTCTATGACGAAGTGGCTCCCATCCTGCGCAGCTGTATCGAGGGCATGCGTCCCACGCTGGAGAAGATGAGCATCCTGCGTCCCTTCTCCTTCGTACTCATCGACGAGGACCACGAAACGGTGCAGGACCTGGTTATCATCGACAACGAGGAGACGATGGTCATTGACGGTAATCTGCTTGAAGGACTGGAGGAGGAACTTGACGATTTCCTCAAGAAACTCCTATCCGATTAGCGTAGGAGGGCAACCTCATGTGGATGGTCTGACTGTTCTTCCAGTCAGACGCTTTCCCGACGGGTATTCCTTTGTCGCCCGTCTATTGCTGGCCCTTATAAGAAAGGCGGCGTGTAATCTCTTAGGATTGCACGCCGCCTTTTCGGTTCTTCTTATTTCGTCAGGTACTTCTTACCTCCTTGGATGTATAGTCCGTTCATTGTCGGCTTTTCGATACGTCGTCCGGAGAGGTCGTAGAGCATTCTGTCTGTTGCTGTCGTCGTGTGGCTCCCGTTCTGCGTGCCGTATCGCAGGGCGTCGATTCCGCTACCCCACGGACCGGCGGTCACGGCATCGCTCCAGCGCGAAGTGCGCATGTCCTCGAGGGCCCGGACGGTGAAGCTGTATGTGCTTGACGGCGTGGGCTGCGTCAGGGTGTAGGTCGTGGCCAAGGTGGTTGTCGTGCTTGTTTTCACACGGCGTGGTGCGGCTGCTTTCACCTTGGCTCCAATGCCCAGTTCTTCGGCAGTGAACATTCCGTCGTAGAATGCCAGATAGCCGATATACATGCGGCTGGTTGGCTCGATGTCGATGCGGAATATTTCGTCCAGCTGCATTTCGGGATATATCAGGATGGTCTGCGCTGTGCTGAAGGCGAAGGGCACTTCCTCGACACCCTTGCCATTTGTTACCACACGCACTTTGCCCGCTACCTCTGTCCCTTCGGCAAATGGTGCCACGGTCATTACGATGGTGAGCTGTCCGGTGGTCAGTGCCTTCTGTACTGGCGAACGCAGATTCCCATTCTCGGTACCAGTGCCGAAGCGCAGGTAGCCTGGCGACTGGTAAAGCTTCGTGCCGGAGAAGCCCGGTGTGTCCAGATAATCGTTCAGTTTGCTGCCGATGTCGCTGAATCCCGCTGTTTTCTTGTATGTCTTTGTGAAGTGTTCTTCCAGCGTACGTGCTTCGTCTGCCGACTGTTTTACCGGTGTCTCTGTAATCTGTACTTCATAGGACGTTGCCATCGGAACTGCCTCCCATTGTATGGTGACGTTGCTCTCTGTCGCGCTGGTTATCTTCACCGCCGGCTTGCCCAGCAGAGGGCGCATGGCGGTGAAGGAGATGAGTCCTTCGCTCGATTCCTGGATACGTTCGATGCTCTTGTGCATCAGTCGCTGTCCGTCGCTATTGTCATTGAAGAGGGTGGCGGTTGGTTGCGACTCGTCGGTCAGCTGTGTTGTTCCAGCCTTGCCGGGGAAGGGATCTCCTGAGAGTGTGCCCATCGTGTTGTCGCCGTCGGCCGTTATTATACTCATGCGCTGGTGGCTCTTCTGTGTGTTCACGCTGTTGCTACGCCATGCTGCCTGGTCATAATCCACGTGGAGCACCAGCAGTCCGTGTCCGTAGAGGGCGCTGTCGAAGCCTGTGAACTGTCGGTTCTCCAGGAGGTAGTACTCGTTGCGGTTTGCGTCGTTGTATAGGATGTATGCCTCGGGCGTTTCGGCCAGCGGGCGCATGTTGCTGATGTCAGTTTCCTTCGTAATCTCCGTAGGTGTGAGCCATCCTGCCATCCATCGTTCGTAGGAGGTGTAGCCTGCCGGCGTACGGCTGTCGCCGTTGTAGCTTCCTTGGTCCATGAGGTCCCATGTCGCCATGCCGAATCCGCCGTTGTATTTCACGTCATAGAAGTCTGGGAGCCCCAGACAGTGACTGAATTCATGGCAAGCCGTGCCGATGCCGTCGATGGTCGCGCCCGACTTTCCGGCCAGCTCGCAGCTGCATGCATAGGTGTTGATGGTCTTGTTGTTGAAGGTGAGTCCTTCGCCCATTCTTGACTCGTGGGGCCAGATGGTGTTCTCGTCGGCACCCTGTGCCTCGCCGTATCCGGCATAGATGATGAACACCTGGTTCACCTCGCCGTCGTCGTTCCAGTCGTAGGGCGTGAAGTCCACTTGTTTGGCTGCAGCGCGTACGGCTTCCTCCACCATGCCGCGCGGATTTGTGTCATGGTTGTCGCCGTTGGGGGCGCCGTAGAAGGCCATGTTCTGGCGCAGTGTGAAGGGGCCCACAATGTCGAACTCCAGTTCAAACTGTCCATAGCTCTGTGCCCGGAAGTAGTCTGCGACGGAGCCTGTCATGCCATAGTCCGTGTATCCTTTCTTGTTGAAGAAGTCGTTATATACCTCGCGTGGATTTTCGATGGAAAAGTCCTGGTCCTGGAATCTCATCAGGATGACAATGCCTCGCTTCTTGCCTGTGAGCGGCTGAAAGTTTCCTATGGCGCGGCGTCGTGCACGTCGTGCATTGCTGCCCTCGCGGCTTTCTGCGGCCTTGGCCTGCATGTTCTCCATCTCGAAGGTCGTGAGCTCGCGCCACTTGCCGCTGTTGTTGAGTCGCATGGGACGTCCCTCGTCCGAGAGCCAGTAGTGGCAGTGCTCGTCGCCGGTGAGTGTCAGTGTGTGGCTGCGCCCGTCGGCCAGGGTGACAGTGCGTTGCACGGGTCGGGCTGGGACAGCGTGCAGCGAGGTGGGGGCAAGCAGCGCCAGCGCGGTGAGAGAGATTAGTAGGGAATATTTCATACGTGTTTCTTTTTCGTGAAAAGTAGGGCGCCCACCGCTGTGTGGATGGACGCCCTGCCATGTGTGGGTTATCGTTTGTGTGAGTGGATTACTTCACAAAGTCCGTATGGAGCTGCGTCTTGAAGATGTGGCTCTTCACCTTCATGCCGCCCTTCTGGCTCTGCTTGCCCTGCAGGCGTGCTTCGAAGCTGAGTGCACGACGCTCGGCTGCCACCTTGGCCTTTACCCCAGCCGATGCGCTGGGGAGCACAATCTTGAAGGCGCCATTGGTGCCGGCAAAGTAGTAGCTTCCATTCATGATGGCCCAGAGCTGATAGTTGATTGTGCTGTCTTGGACCTCCTGAGTGAGCACGGGGAAGGTGATCACATCGTCCTTCAGCTTACCGAAGATGCCAGGCAGCTGAGCCTTCACGGCATCGAATCCATGCTCTGTCACCAGTTCGCCGGCGTCCGTCGAGATGCTGAACGGACCATTGGAGCCCATCATCAGGCCGAGATCCTGCTTCTCGATATATACGAAGTCGGGGTCGGCAGCATTCACGAGTACGTCGCCCGTACCGCTGTCTATTCCGAAGTCGGCAGCCACGGCCGAGAACATCTTCAGCAGGCGATATACTCCCGGCGTCTCGTTGCTCTCCTGGATGTCCACGGGATAGTCCTCGGGGTCATAACCGAAGAACGGCAGGATGAAGTCGTCTGTGAAGGAGCCGGTGCCCAGGTTTGTCCAGGGGTTGGGTGCTCCGCCGTAGTACTCGAAGTTTGCCTGTGCCACGCTGAGCACTTCGCCCTCCTCGATAACAGCCACGATGAGGCGCAGCTTCGGGGTGGCCAGCTCTTCGGCATCAAACGGCACCTCGATGCGTCCACCCTCTACGGCCAGACCTTCCAGTTCGCCTGCAGCCAGTGCGTCGGCCACAGCCGATGCATCGTCATCCTGTGTCATCACGATGGCACGTACGTCCTTGGCGTCCACACCCAGCTCCAGGTCGGCAGCGGCATACGTCAGATCATCGACGCCGTTGAGGACGCCCTTGTAGGTCAGTTTTGCGCTATAGTCGGGCACATAGAATCCGTCCATTTGCAGATACTCGTAGCTTTGACCGAAGGAACCCCTGCTGATGAAGTAGGACATATAGAGGGAGAACTTGCCACTGACAGGGTCGTAATAGCTGGGGGTGCGCTCCCATGTGATGAGGGGCCATCCCGTTTCATCCGTTGCACCGTTGGCTGTGCGCCACTGGGCATAGGTTACAATGTCGCTCACGTACACGTCCTCGTCGTAGGTGGAGTTGTGATAGCCTGTATTCGTGAAGGGCAGATAGATGCGGTACACGCCGAGGTCGGCATCCCACGTTCCGTCGAGAATCACTTCCACGCCGTCGTCGGTGTAGAAGTCGTCGCCTGCTCCCCAGGCATCAATCTTGAACTGCACCACGTCGGGCTGTGCCGTGTTCTGGCGCATGGAGACCTTTACACCCTCCTGATCACCTTCGGCATACGTCGTGAAGGTGTATGTTCCGGTGCCCATTGTTCCGAGGGGGAACTCGCCGATGCCGCCGCCATTGCGGAAGGCAGTCGGGTTGGTTACCCACGGTGTGAGGGGCGAGGGAGCACCCACCTTGAACGTATAGGCGCTGGGGCCATAGGGGGTGGTGTTCTTCTCGTCGGTGATCGTTACGGTCACGGTCTGCAGCGAGTCATACTGCAGCTTGGTGTTGTCCACTCCCACGCTGATGTTCGTCTTTGCCTGGTTGGCAGCGAAGGAAACGGTGGTGGGGAAGCTGTAGATACCCTTTGTGTCGCCCTCTACCTTCAGCCCTACGGTGAGTGCCTCGGTGCTGTCTGTGCGCTGTACAGGGATGTTGAATGACGTGGAGGAAATCGTCAGGTCAACCGATGACTTGTTGGTCAGCGGGAAGAACACCTGTGCGCCGGGTGTCACCTCGGCGGGCGTGTACTCATATTCGTTGTTGCTGCATGCTGCAAGGCCCAGGGCCACTGCCACTGACAGCAATCCGTATTTGATGTTACTTTTCATATTCTTCTGTGTTTATATTGTATGCGACTTGTTAAATCATTCTTCGGGCGTCCAGGGCGTGTACTTGTCCGAGGGGTCTGGGTTGTTGTGGTTCACCAGTGCCTCGTTGTTGTTCTGCTCTGAGCGCACCATGACGAAGTTCATCCATGCGGGACGTCCGTTGGTGTTCAGGATGCTCTTCGTATCCTGCCAGTTGGTGCCGTTGTAGCCGCGGGTTACCGACATGTTCAGACGCTTGATGTCGAAGAATGTCTGTCCCTCGCCCCAGAGCTCCACACGCTTTTGGAAGACGATTTCCTCTACGACGGCATCCGTAGCGCTCACGGTGCATACGTAGCTCGGGTCGCGATACTGCTTCATGAAGTTGGTGAGCAGCGTGACACCGCGCGCGGCATTCTGATGGGCTGCTGCCTCTGCCTCGATGAAGTACATTTCCTCCACGCGCATCACGGGGATGGCAGCGCTGCAGCCAGTGCTGTAGTCGTCGGTGTCACCCGAGCCGGGACGGAACTTCACGGATGCGTAGGCGGGCAGATAGGCTGAGAAGTCGATGGAGGGCGACTCGGGGAAGGTCACCAGGTCCTTGAGTGGGCTTCCGTCGGGAGCTACCCACTGCTTCTTGCGCCAGTCGGTATCGGAAATGCGGTCGTACATGCTCTTGTCGATGCAGATGTACAGGTCGGTAGCCGGGCCGGTGTAGCCGAAGGTGCTCTGGTTGCTCACCCAGGATGTCCAGTTCACGATACCTGTCTGCACGCACTCGCTCTCGCTCGTGGGCTGGAGTGCCCACATGAAGTCGGCAGCCGTGTTGTATCCGGCCTTGGTGTCCAGGGCGCGTGCCTCGGTGAGGGGCTGCGTCTTGGTCTCGTCGATGGCCTTGCGGGCATACTTCTCGGCGTTCTCGTAGTCCTCAATCCACATGTATGCGCGGGCCTTCAGACCATATACGCAAGCCAGGTCGGCCTGTGTCTGTCCCTGTGTCGAACTGAGCTTGGGAGCATACTGTTCTGCCTTGTCCAGGTCGGCCATAATCTTGGCAAACATCTCTGCACGCGGCAGACGCGGGTTGTTCGAGGCCTGGGCCGAGGTAGTCGTCTCGTCCACCCAGGGCACAGTGAGGTTCGTTACATCTACGCCCTCGTCATTCTTCGTGAAGATGTCGTTGGGCAGGAACTCATACATACGTGCCAGATCGAGGTAGATGAGTGCGCGGTAGGCCAGGGCCGAGCCCAGATAGCCCAGCTGCTCGTCGGTGGCGTTGTCGGGATTCACGGCGCCGATCACGTTGTTCACTGAGAGCAGGAATCCCCAGTAGAAGTTCCATGTGAACTGTGTCTTGAGGTATCCGTCGCCCATGTTCTTGTTCTGTGCCCAGTAGTAGAAGTGCCATCCGTATCCGATGCCCGAGCCGCTCTGCAGGTAGTCGCCCGTCATCATGTCTCGCATAATCATGTGTGCGGGCAGGCCGAAGAAGCAGTGCCACGACGCGTCGTCCCAGATGCTGAGTGCCTTGGCGGGCATACCCAGAGCCATGGCCTCGGTGGAGGTGGGAGACTCCTGCACCTGTTCTTCTGTGGCCATGCTGGAGAGTGGGAAGGTCTCTTCGATACAGCCGGTCAGTGTGGCCAGGCTGAGCGTAAGTCCCACTCCGAGGAATATTCTATTTGTCTTTTTCATATCCTATGTTTCTTTATATATGATGTATTGTAAAGTGAGATTACGTTAGAAGCTCAGCTGCACACCGCCGCTGATGCTGCGCACGGGGCTGTAATAGCGCGGGTTGCTGTCGCCGGTCACGCTCTGGCGCGGGTCGAGTCCCTTGCGTGCCGACCACAGATATACATTGTCGGCCACGGCATAGACGCGAATCTTGCTGATGCCTGCCTTGGCGAGCAGGGTCTTGGGCAGCGTGTAGCCCAGCGAGATGTTGTTCAGCGAGAGGAAGCGTGCGCTGGTGATGAAGCGGTCGGCCGAACGGTAGCTGTCGCCCACGTTGAGGCGAGGCAGGTTGCTGTTCGGGTTCTCCGGGCTCCATGCCTTGAGGATGTCCTTGTGGAAGGCGTAGCCGGCAGTGTAGCCCATCAGGCCTGCGTAGCCCTTGTCGTCCACCTTGCCTCCCAGCTGGTACTGGAAGTCCACGCTCACGTCGAATCCCTTCACCTGCAGGCTGGTGCCGAAGCCGCCATATACGTCGGGCAGTGCGTCGCCGATGAGGTAGTCGTCGGCTGCGCTGTAGTTGGTGGTGGCATATACGGACTCCACCTTCTTGGTGCCGTCATCGTTCTTCACCACTTCGTCGTTGGCGTCGGTCACGTACTTGTTCTTGTAGAACATGGGCAGACCGGCCTTCGAGGGATCGTAGGCGGCGTCGTCCGTCTGGTTCCATGTCTCGGAGGTGTAGATGCCGGCGAACTTGCGGTCATAGAGCGTGTAGCGCGACTTGCCTTCGGTGTAGAAGTAGTCACCGCTCGAGTAGCCCATGTGGCCGTCCATATCCTGTGTCTTGCGGCTCTCGGCCAGCTCGGTAATCTTGTTGCTGTTCGATGCCATGTTGGCGTAGGCGCTCCATGTGAGGTTGTCGTTGCGGATGATGTCGCCGCGCACCTCTACCTCGATACCGTGGTTGCGCATGTTGCCCACGTTGGCATAGGACGAAGTGTAGCCGTATGAGGGTGCGTTGGGCACGCTGCTGATAAGGCCGTTCGAGTGGTTGTTATAGTACTCGATGGTACCGGTCAGGCGTTCGCCGAACAGCGAGAAGTCCACTCCGATGTTGAACTTCGTGTTCTTCTCCCACGAGAGTTTCTCGTTTTTACCCAGCGTGCGCGGCACGAGGGAGACGGTGTTGTTCGAGTTGGTGATGTCGTAGCGGTTCGTGTAGTACCAGCCGTTCAGGCCGTTGTCGTTACCGTTTTCTCCGTAGCTGGCCTTGAGCTTCAGCATGTCCACCCAGTCGGCGTTGAAGAACTCCTCCTTGTTGATGGTCCATCCGGCGCTGGCCGACCAGAAGGTACCCCAGCGATGGTCGGGATGGAAGATGGAGGAAGCCTGGCGCATCACACTTCCGTGTACGTAGTAGCGCTCGTTGTAGTTGTACATGGCGCGAGCCAGCCACGATTCCGTGTTGTACTCTTCCATTTCCGAACCCGTCTGGTCCATCACCACGGCGCCGTTCAGCTCCTTGTTCTTCTGCGAGAACATGTTGTGCTTCTGTCCGTAGAGATCATACTCGCGGGTGCGGTAGTATTCGTGTGCAGCGGTCACCTCTACGTCGTGCTTGCCGTAGGTCTGGTGCCAGTTCACGCGCTGCTGGAAGTTGTTGCTCAGTCGCTTGTTGTCCTCCTGAACGGTGGTTCCGTTCTGCGAGCGATACTGTCCGAAGTAGGGGTTCGTGACGTTCGTGTAGCGATACTCGCTGAAGTAAACGTTGTTGATGCTTGTCACGGTGAAGCCGTAGGGCAGGTAGAGGTCGATGGTTCCCGTGCCGTTGAGCATGTTGCCCGTGCGGCTGCGTGTGTCGAGCAGGATGTCGCTCAGAGGATTGGACTGTCCCATGTAGGGGCGTGCGATGCCCAGTCCGCTGGTGGCGTCTCCATAGTCATAGTCCACCATCTTGGTTGTCTGGTTGTAGATGCGGTTGCCCTGTCCGTCGCGCATATAGACGGGATAGATGGGTGCCAAATACTGCAGTGCGAATACGTTGCCGGACGAGCTGGTGCCCTCGCCGTTGTTCGAGCTGGTGTCCAGATAGTCGCGGTTGTAGTGCGAGTAGCTTACGTTCTCGCTCACCTTCAGCCATTTCTTGAGCATATAGTCGGACTTCAGCATGGCGGTGAATCGCTCGTAGTTGGACACGTCCGTGATACCGTCGGTGTTCAGGTAGTCCACGCTGGTGTAGTAGGTACCCTTCTCCGTGGCACCATTGGCGCTGACGGTGTACTGCTGGCGCAGTCCGTGGTGATAGGTCTCGTCGTTCCAGCTGTCGGGAATCAGCGTGTAGGGGTTCCCGTCGCGGCCGGTGACCACGTTGCCCAGTGTAGCAGCGGGGTTCAGGCGTCCGTTCTGTCCGATGAGTGCCTGGCCGTTCTGCAGGCTATATACGTTGTAGCCCAGTCCGAAGCCGTTCGTGCGGTCGATCAGGTTGTCGTTGGCCCACTGCCATGCAGCGTTCTCCGACTTGCCCAGCTGGTTTGTGGCGTAGTTCTTCAGTCCCTGATAGTAGGTCTCATAGTATCCTGCGGGGCTGCTGATGACGTCATAGTTGCGGCTTGCCTTCATGTTCGAGCCCCACTTCACGTCCACTGTGATCTCGGCATCGCGGCTCTTCTTGCCACTCTTGGTGGTGATGAGGATTACGCCGTTGCCGCCACGTGCACCGTACAGTGCTGTCGAGGCAGCGTCCTTCAGGACGGTCATGTTCTCGATGTCGGCGGGATTGATGTCGTTCAGGCTGCCGTCGAAGGGCGAACCGTCAAGCACGATGAGGGGGTTCATGCCGGCGATGAGCGAGTTGAAACCGCGCACGCGGATGGTGGGCACGCTTCCGGGCTGTCCCGACATGTTGTAGATCTGCACACCCGATGCCTTACCCTTGAGGGCGTCGGCGGGGTTGATCACCTGCACCTTGCCTATCTCGGCTGCATCCACGATGGATGCCGAGCCGGTGAAGGCCGACTTCTTCTGCTGTCCATAGGCCACGACCATCACCTCGTCCATGGCCTTTACGTCGGGGATGAGGATGATGTTCATGTTCTGACGGATGGCCACCTCGGCCGTCTTCATACCCATGAAGGAGACGATGATGGTCTTGCTCCCAGAGGGCACATTGCCCAGCGTGAAACGTCCGTCGGTATTCGTGAGCGTACCAACCGTGGTACCCTGCACCTTCACCGAGGCTCCGGGGATCGGCTCGCCCGTTTCGCTATCGACGACCGTACCGGTCACCTGCCGCTGGGCCAGCGCCATGCTTGCGGTCATGAACGCACAAGCAAGGAAAAACAAAATTCTTTTACCCATGTTGTTTGTGTTAAATGTTTGTAATTGTTATTTGATGGTTTTTCTCGTCCTACATTTATAATATACGCATGCATGCGCGCCTGCGCCCGTACGCATGCGCGTCAACCTTTAAGGGTCGTTTTTGTGTGACTATGTATATGCTGCAGTTCATTAGCAATGTATTCAGCGTGCAAAATTATACAAAAATCGCAAAAAGTGCAAGCGAAATGCAAAAGAATGTTTCATTTGGCGTCAAAAAAGTTATTTTTTGTTATTTCGCGCGTCGTTTTGGAATGAAATTCTAAAATCCTTGTCATGCAAATAGCGGTAGAGCGTCGTTCGGCTCACTCCCATGCGTCGGGCCACTTCGGTGACTCCGAGACCCTGGGCGAAGAGTCGCTGCAGGCACTCGTCACGGCCGTGAAGTTTGTTGTGACGTCCCAGCGCACCGCGCGGCCGGCCCAGCGTACGCCCCTCGGCCCGCAGGCGTGCCAATGCCTCGCGTGTACGCTGGCGGATGAGATTACGTTCGATCTCGGCACTCAGTCCAAAGGCAAAGGCCAGTACTTTGCTGCTGATGTCGTCGCCCAGGCGATAGTTGTCCTTGATGGTATGCAGGCGACAGCCGCGAGACATGCACACGGAGAGTATCTCCATAATCATGAACAGGCTTCGTCCCAGCCTCGACAACTCGGCACACACGATAAGGTCGTCTCGGCCCACGCGACGCAGCAGGCGTCCCAGCGCACGCTGGCTGTAATCCTTCGAGCCGCTGACGGTCTCCTCTATCCAGCAATCCACATGCAGCCCCTCCCGGCTGCAATAGTTCTCTACCTCAAAGCGCTGATTCTCCGTGTGCTGTTTGTCCGTAGAGATTCTGATATAAGCATACGTCATTGATGTATTGGTTTAAGTGTGAATGTATGTGTGGTTTGACACTAAGATAACATTTTCCTCAGATTAATCCTCTGTTTGAGCCCACATGTTTTCACGAATAAGCCACATGTCAAATATTCGGTTAAAATTTCTCAAACGACTCCGAAACATGCCACTCGAAAATGGCCCGAATTTGCCTCTTTTTGATGCAAAATGGGGCTGGAAAGAAAATGGCGAGAGAATAACTCGCTGATTTCCAGATGACCCAAAATTCGCGAAATTCCGACCGAGTCGGTGCTCGCTCCGAAATACGCGATTCTCGCGCGTTATTCATGCTTTAGTGACGTGTCGCGGGGCGGTTGGTGGAGTGTCGCGACGCCTCCCGCGGCACGTTCCTACTGGCCTGGCAACGTATCGTTCGGGATCTGGCAAAAAAATTGTGTAAATAAAAAATCGCCATTTATAGCCTTCTCCGTCATCGGAATGTGTTCCGAAAGTCGGGATGGAGGACGACTAATTCATTACGTTTCCAGCAGCTGCAATTACAGCCTCAGCATTGAGACAATCAATGTGACGCTCGACCCCAGCGGTGTGGCTGCTCCTTCGGCTATCAGCCCCGGGACTGACGGCACTGTCTATGATATGGCTGGACGTCGGGTGAAAGACTTTACGCAGCCTGGCATCTATATCCGAAATGGCAAGAAGTTCTTGAGAAAATAAGAAGGCGTAAATAATGTGTCGGCCCGCCATTCCATGTGGGAATGGCGGGCCGATACGTTGTATGTGTGTGGGCCTGGAGAGGGGGAGAGGTGCCACCTCCCTCTTACTTCAGTGCTGCCACCGTCTCGCGCAGTGCGGCGATCTTGCTTTCGGCATCGGAAAGCTTCTTACGCTCCAGCTCTACCACCTGAGCAGGGGCGTTCTGGACGAAGCGTTCATTCGCGAGTTTCTTCTGGATGCCGGCCATGAAGCCCTCGAGTCGCTGTATCTCGGCCTCGGCCTTCTTGATCTCTGCTTCGGCATCAATCAGGTTGCCTAACGGCACGGCATATTCCGTGGTTCCAACCAAGAAGGTCTGGGCGCTGGCATCCTTTTCCTTGACCTCGTTGATGGCTTCCAGATTGGCCATCTTCATGACGGCATCACCATATTTCCCACGAAGGCTGGCACCCACTACCTGCAGCGTAAGTTTCTCCTTGGGGGCGATATTCTTTTGGGTGCGTACTGTCCGGACTCCGCTTACCACGAGCTTGATTTCCTCCACATTCTTCAATACAATCAGTTCATCGGTATTCGGGGCATCCAGTTGCAAGCTCTCCCGCATAATGCTCTCGCCGTCGTGGCGGTCCATGATGTGCTGCCACAGTTCCTCGGTGATGAAGGGCATGAAGGGGTGAAGCATCTTCAGCAGTACGTCGAAGAAACGTAGCGTAGCATTGTAGGTCTTACGGTCGATGGGCTGTGCCTCGCCATTGATGTAGGCGGGCTTCACCATCTCCAAGTACCAACTGGAGAATTCGTCCCAGAAGAGTTTATAGACAACCATCAGCGCTTCGCTGAGGCGATACTTGGAAAAGAGGTCGCTGAGTTCGGCATTGGCATCCTTCAGCTTGGCATCGAACCATGTCACGGCCAGGAAGGCTGCTCCTGTCTGTTCGGTGTCGGCCACCTGCCATCCCTTGACAAGGCGGAATGCATTCCATATCTTGTTGCAGAAGTTGCGTCCCTGCTCGCAGAGGCTCTCGTCGAAGAGAATGTCATTGCCGGCCGGAGCACAGAGCATCATTCCCACGCGCACTCCGTCGGCACCGAAGCGGGCGATAAGGTCGAGCGGGTCGGGGCTGTTGCCCAGTGACTTGGACATCTTACGGCCCAGCTTGTCGCGCACGATTCCGGTGAAATAGACGTTGCGGAAGGGCATCTTGCCTTCATATTCGTATCCTGCCATTATCATGCGTGCCACCCAGAAGAATATGATGTCCGGGCCTGTCACAAGGTCGGCAGTGGGGTAGTAGTACTTGATTTCTTCGTTGCCTGGATTGTTGATGCCGTCGAAGAGTGAGATGGGCCATAGCCAGCTGGAGAACCATGTATCGAGCGCATCCTCGTCCTGGCGCAAATCCTCCGGGCGGAGTGCCGGATTGCCGGTCTTCTCGCGTGCCATCTCCAGTGCTTTCTCGGCAGTCTCGGCCACAACATATCCACCTTCGGGCAAATAGTAAGCCGGTATGCGATGCCCCCACCACAACTGGCGTGAGATGCACCAGTCCTTGATATTCTCTAACCAGTGGCGGTATGTGTTCTTGTACTTAGTGGGATAGAACTGGATGTCGTCGTTCATTACGGGTGCGAGGGCAATCTCGGCCAGGTGTTCCATCTTAAGGAACCACTGCATGGAGAGGCGTGGCTCGATGGGGACACCCGTACGCTCCGAGCAGCCTATCTTGTTGTCATAGTCTTCCACCTTCTCCATTAGGCCGGCCTCCTGCATGTCGCGGGCAATCTGCTTGCGGCAGTCGAAGCGATCCATTCCGATGTATAGGCCGGCAGCGGGGGAGAGGGTGCCGTCTGGGTTGAAGACATCGATGGACTCCAGATTGTACTTCTCGCCCAGCATGTAGTCGTTCACATCATGGGCGGGTGTCACCTTCAGACAGCCCGTACCGAATTCAATCTCTACGTACTCGTCTTCGATGATGGGCACCGTGCGGTTTACCATCGGCACGATAACCTTCTTGCCCTTGAGCCACTGGTTCTTGGGGTCATTGGGGTTGATGCACACCGCTACGTCGCCCATGATTGTTTCGGGGCGTGTGGTAGCCACGACGGCATAGTATCCACGCTCGTCGCGGTGGATGACATTGCCTTCCTGTGCGGGAATATCCATACCTTCCTGTTCGGCCAGGTAATACTTCATGTAGTAGAGCTTCGTATGCTCCTCCTTATAGATTACCTCTTCGTCAGAGAGGGCGGTGAGGGCCTTGGGGTCCCAGTTTACCATGCGTACGCCGCGATAGATGAGTCCCTTGCGGTAGAGGTCGCAGAAGACTTTGATGACGCTCTCACTTCGCTTCTCGTCCATGGTGAAGGCCGTGCGGTCCCAGTCACAGGAGCAGCCCAATGTCCTGAGCTGTTTTAAGATAATGCCGCCATGTTCCTCGGTCCACGCCCAAGCATGCTTTAGGAACTCCTCGCGGGTGAGATCCGTCTTCTTGATGCCCTGTTCGGCCAGGCGATTCACCACCTTGGCTTCCGTCGCGATGGAGGCATGGTCGGTGCCAGGCACCCAGCAGGCGTTTTTCCCCTGCATGCGGGCGTGGCGCACCAGAATGTCCTGGATGGTCTCGTTCAGCACGTGTCCCATGTGCAGGACGCCTGTTACATTGGGGGGCGGAATGACCACCGTGTAAGGTTCGCGCCCGTCGGGCTTACTGCTGAATAGCTTGTTGTCTAACCAATATTGGTACCACTTTCCCTCCACTTCCGCGGGATTGTATTTGGTGGCTAACTCGGACATCATGTGATTCTATAGATTTACTGATTTATTATTTGCTGGTTTGTCTTTGCGAAATCGAATGCAAAGGTACGAATAAGTGAGCAAAGTGCAAAGGAAAAAACTTGCTTTTTCTGCTGCACTCTCGAACGCAAGTACCTAAGACCGCGGGTCAAAGGTACGAATAAGTGAGCAAAGTGCAAAGGAAAAGACTTGCTTTTTCTACTGCCCTCTCGAACGCAAGTACCTAAAGTCCGAGGCCAAGGGCGTGTATATGCATAGGAAAGGACAAAGGGGAAAGCAGACTTTCCCCTTTGTTCTTGTAAGTGTGGTTTCGGCTGAGGATATTCTATTCCAGCGTGTACTCTACTGTGTTCACCACACGGATGCGTTTGATGTATGGCGTGTTGGCGTCGCGGTTGTCGATGGAGAACTGTCCCTGCGATGCAGTGCGAATCTTGCCCAGCTTGCTGCGGCTGTCCTGAGCAAACTTCTCGGCAGTGGCACGGGCGTTCTTTGTGGCTTCCTCCACCATCTGCGGCTTGATTTCGTTCAGACCGGTGAAGTCATACTGAATGCTGTTCTCGCCATACTCTTCACTGACGATGGCAATGCCTTGGCGCATGAGCTCCGTCTGGCGGTTCATGAGCGTGCGCACCTTATCTACATCCGACGAGGTGACGGTGATGACGCTCGTGGCCTTGTAGCGGAAGTTCATAATCTCGTTGCCGTAGTTGTCGGCCTGCCGGTCGCGGATAGTGGGCGGGTTTACGCTTATCTCCTCATCTTTCAGCCCGGCGGCCTTCAGGAAGTCCACCACCTTCTGGTTCTTGGCCGCCAGCAACTCGTACATTGCCGATGGGTCGTTGCCCAGCTCTTTATATATGAGTGGCCATGTCACTTTGTCGGCCTTCATCTCGCGCTCCGAGAGGCCTTTTACTACTACCTTCCGGTCACGTTCGCCGAACGACTGGATGCCCGAACGCAGGCTTTCGCCCATAATCACCATGCCCAGGGCCAGGATGCATGCTGCTTTTGTCTGTGTTTGCATAAAATTGCTGTTTTTGGGTTATTGCACGCTGCAAAGGTACACTTTTTATCCCAATATCGCGTGTGACCGGTTGTGTTTTTTCCCTTTGACGTGTTGTCTTTAACAAATATTTGCTACCCGAAGTGGAAATACACATGCCTTGATGCCCGCCGAGTGGGAAAAAAGCGGTAATTTTGCGCTGCCAAATCATACAGACATGCATACAAAAGAAGAGAAACTGGCTGCATTCAGCCGCCTGCTCGACGTGATGGACGACCTGCGGGAAAAGTGTCCTTGGGACGCAAAGCAAACGAATGAAAGTCTGCGACCCAACACCATCGAAGAGACCTATGAACTATGTGATGCACTACTGAAGAACGACGTGCCTAACATTGAGAAAGAGTTGGGAGACGTCTTGCTCCATGTGGTTTTCTATGCCAAAATAGGCAGCGAGAAGAATCAGTTTGATATTGCAGACGTTTGCAACAAGCTCTGTGACAAACTTATCTTCCGTCATCCCCATGTCTATGGTGATGTGGTGGCCAAGACGGCGGGCGAGGTGCTCAAGACATGGGAGCAGATCAAGCAGAAGGAGAAGGACGGAAACAAGAGTGTGCTCGCGGGTGT
>Ga0310695_10002843_pt1 | contig 35352 bp, 29 predicted proteins | sample RumenRJG_04DNA_FD_203882 | JGI IMG/M metagenome (GOLD analysis project Ga0310695, IMG submission 203882) | Bovine rumen microbial communities from Lethbridge, Alberta, Canada - RJG_04 (v2) (version 2) | ecosystem: Host-associated > Mammals > Digestive system > Stomach > Rumen | place: Canada... | reverse complement strand
TTCGAAAGAATCGCGCGCGCGACGTCCGGCTTGTTCATCGTGTACAGATGGATGCCTGTGACGCCGTTCGAGACGAGATCTATTATCTGTTCCGTCGCGTATGCGATTCCGGCCTGCCGGAGCGCGGCGGGCGAAGCGCGGAACCTGTCGGCTAGCGCGAGGAGCCTGCGCGGCATGAACGCGTTGGAGAGTTTGAGCATCCGCGAAATCTGCGAGACTGACACCACCGGCATTATGCCGGCGAGCACCGGGATCGAGGCGTTGCGAGAGCGGAGCCTGTAGAGAAAAGTGTAGAGCATGTCGTTCTCGAAGAACATCTGCGTGGTCAGGAAGTCGCATCCCGCCTCTATCTTGCGCATGAGGTTGTCGAGATCCGTGATCCTGTCCGGCGCTTCCGGGTGGCCTTCGGGATAGCACGCGCCGCCTACGGAGAAGCCGCGCCGCTTCAAATACGGGACGATGTCCGATGCGTGCGCGAAATCGCCGGGGCCGGAGTCCGCCGCATCGGCCTGGCGGTCGCCGCGCAGGGCGAGGACGCTGCGTATCCCCGCTTTCTCCATCGCGTCTGCGGCGGCCTCGATTCCTTCGCGCGACGCTCCGGCGCACGTTAGGTGGGCGAGCGCAGGCACTTTCGAATCCTGCTGTATGCCCGCTGCGATTTCCACGGTGTTCACTTTCGTCGAGCCGCCCGCGCCGTATGTCACGGATATGAAATCCGGGCGCGGCGAAAGCGAGGCGAGTTCGAGCGCGGCCGCGCGCACAGGTTCGAACGGCGCGCCGGGTTTCGGGGGGAATATCTCGAACGACAGAACCGGTTTTTCCTGCCGTGTCTTCGATTCGATGGTTTCTGCGACCGATTTCATGTCGTCGTTCCGTGTGTGTGCTGGCTGTTTCACAGCGGACGCAGGAGGTTGTTCCTGACAATCGCGCGCACGAGGTCGCAATCCTGCGTGTGTCCGCCGCGGAACGAAACTACCGTGCCGGCGAAACGCGCGGGGGCGAGCAGCGACACGGCCGCGAGGAAATCGAGCGTCGCGCGATGCCACACGGGCTCCAGGAATTTTCCGTTTCCGGACGGGAAGCGCGGTTCTCCGTAGTATTTGCGCGATCCGTGGATGAGGATGTTGTTCTTGTTGTAGCCGAGATTGCGCATGTCGGCGAAAAGCCGGCCTACCGTCTTGGCTATCAGGTACTGGCGGTGCGTGGCGTTCGTCCGCGCTAGCGAGGCGCGGCGGAAGACGTCAGGCGTGACGTCGAACAGCACGCGCTGCTTTCCGATCACGGAATTGAAATCTATGGCTACGTCGGCGCGAAGGCGCTTTTCGCCGTTTTCCGCCGGCAGGAACATGATGAAATCGCCGCGCGAACCTGCGAACGCTACGGGTTTCTCCACCGTGCACCATGCGGCCGGCGAGTCTTTCTTTTCGACTATCCCGGCGCTTTCGACCGCCTTTACGAGCGGCTGCGACGATTCGTCGAAAAGCGGCGGGTCGCCGGAATTCGTGCAGATCACGACGTCGTCGAGCCCGAGGCCCGCCTTCAGCGCGATGATGTGTTCCGTCATGCGCAGGTAGTTGTGCGGCGAGCCGGAGCGCAGAACGAGATTGCGCGCGCTCGTCCAGAGGTTCGCGATCGACACTTCGGTGTCGAGCTGCTCCGGGAGATCGGTGCGGCGTATCCACCATCCGGGCTTTTGGGAGGGGGCGAAAGTTATCGTGCGTTTCTCGCTGCCGCGGAAAGTGCCGATGCCGGAAACCGAAACGGGTTTTGCGATGGTCGTGCGGAAAGGGCTGAATTCCGTTTCACTGTTGGAAAGAACGCATTCGTCGACGCTTTGAGCGTTGAAACGCCCGAGCGCGGCCGCGAATTCGCTTTTGCCGCCTGCTATGACGTCGCATCCGGCGTAGACCGGAATCCGGGGGGGATTTGTCGTTTTCAAGAGTTGCTCCTGTCGCAAAGCCGTTTTGCGGTTTCCGGCAGCGCCGGATCGCGCGCTCCAGCGGTCACGAGCGCGGCTGCGCCCGCGTCTCCCGCGGCGGCGAGCATGTCATGCGCTTCCGCCGCGTCCCTGGCGCGCAGGACGCGTCCTGCGCAACCTGCGATGCGGCGCGCTAGGTCGTCCGCCGATATCGACCTGTCGGCCGTGCCGCCGGCGTCGTACACGTCCATGAGTATCAGAACATCCTGCCGGCGCACTTCGCGGAGGAACGTTTCCGCGAGGGCGTCGAGCGTTTTGCGGAGAGGACTGTAGCCGTGCGGACGCCACGCGACGGCGATTCCGCCGGGGAACGCGGCCGCGAGCGTCTTCCACATCGCCGCAAGCTTGTCCGGGTTGTGCGCATAGTCGTCTATCACGGCGGCGCCGCCGCGCACGCCTACGCGCTGGAGTCTGCGTTCCACGCCGGGGAACGTCGCAAGCGCGGCCTGCGCCGCCTCGGGGTCGGCGCCTATGGCGAGCGCGGCGGAGACCGCGCTCGCCGCGTTTGCAATGTTGTGCAGCCCGGGTACAGGGACGGTCCACCTCCTGCCCGCCATGGAGAACGAACCGCTCCATCCTTCCGTCGAAGGCTGCGTGTAGAGCGTTTCCGCGCGCGAATCCACGATCGGCCCGGAAGTCTTGGCGCGGAAGGCATCGAAGAGTTTCCGGGTCTCGTCCAGTCCGAAATGGTCCGCCGCCGCGTTTGTTATCACTGCGGCGGCAGGCGAAAACGCCATCAGGGACTTGTCGGATTCGTCGACCTCCGCGACAGCCCATTCGCCGGATCCCTTGCGGACCGACCCGACGCGCGTTCCGCCGCAGTCCCAGCCCGGAACGGCAGCGCCGTTCACGACGAGCGGGTCGAATCCGTCGCCGGCGAGGATATGGCCGGCCATTGCCGTAACGGTGGATTTGCCGCATGTTCCCGCCACGGCCAGGAGTTTTTTCGAAGATAGAAGCCCGGCGAGGGCGGTTGCGCGGTGCGTCACGGGCACGGAAAACTTTCGTGCAAGGACGAGACCCGGGTTGTCGTCTTCGACAGCCGAAGAAACCACTACACGCGACGTTTCCGCGTCCACGGCGGGCGCGTCCTGCGGGAAAAGAGCCACGCCCTGCGCGGCGAGGGTTGAAAGCACGGGCGTGAAGCGGCGCGAATCGAGCAGACGGTCCGCGCCCGTCACCGTTTCGCCGGCGTCGAGAAGCGCCTGTGCGAGGGCGGACATCCCCACCCCCCCGATTCCTATCATGTGAGTGCGCGCCAAGGCGTTCTTCCTCCGTGCGGAAATCAGAATGCGACCTGTCTGGCGTCCGCCCAGAGTTTTTCAAGCGCGTAGTATGCGCGCGCTTCCGGCGAAAACACGTGGACGACCACGTCCAGACGGTCGATTACGATCCATCCGGAATCCGGCTCGCCGCAGACGCGCCCGGGGGCGATGCCGGCGGCGCGCGCGGAATTCTGCACTTCGGCGGCCAGCGCTTTCAGATGCGGCGCGGCCGAACCCGTGGCCGCGACATAGTAGTCGGTCAGCCCCGATATGCCGCGCACGTCGTAGATCTTTACGTCTTCGGCTTTTTTGGACGCGAGGGCGCGCGCCGTTTCAACGGCTTCCTGTTCGGCTGTCATGTTGGTGGAATCCTTCCATAGTCGCGCGCGAGTATACCATAAACGCGGAATCGCTTCAGAACCGCGCCCGGCGGAGCCGCCGTTGCGCATTGACTGCGCAGACCGCTTGCCGTATACTTCTTCCACCTTCCACGGTGCCGTGAAAACCAAAAAAAAGGAAAAAACCATGAAGAAACTTGTCGCAGCAATCGCGCTTTGCGCATCCCTCGCCGCGTCGGCCGAGTCCGACGGCTATTTCATGATGTCGGTGCTGAATCCGGCGCAGCTGCCTACGCAGGCGTCTACAATCTACGGCGTCAGGCTTTCTGCGATCTACGGCGAGTGTTTCAAGATCTACGGCGTCGATGCGGGCCTTTCCGGATACATCACGGAGAGAATGCTGGGCGTGCAGGCAGGAGGCTTGAATTTTGTGGGCCTCGACCAGGCGGGCGTGCAGATAGGCGCTCTCGGCAACTGGGTGAACGGCGACTCCTACGGTCTGCAGGCCGGCATTTACAATGCCGTGAACGGACGCGCCCACGGGCTGTACGTCAGCGGCCTTTCGATCATGGAAGAAGTCTACGGCGCGCAGTTCGGCGTTTACCAGTACTCGAAATATTCGGGTGGCGCGCAGATCGGCCTTGTCAATACCTCCAGGACCGCCGACGGCGTCCAGATCGGCCTTGTAAACTGGTCCGAATCGCTGCGCGGCGTCCAGATCGGGCTTTGGAACATCATCGAAGACGCCCCCTGGCCGCAGATGCCGTTCGTCAACTGGTGCTTCTGACGGACGCGCGCGCGTTTTTGTCTTGGAAAACGTATTGCAGAAAACGCGCCGTGCGTTCATGTCTGGGCGCACGGCATGCGGATACATAGTGGCCGGGGACGTCCGGCGCGAAGCCGGGGCGTTCGCGGACGGATTTCTCGAAACCGTGATGTGCGCGTCGCCCGGGCCGGACGGAGAGCCGTGCGGCGCTTGCGACGGCTGCCGCAGGGTTCGCGGACACGTCCATCCGGACGTGCATTTCCTTTCGCCGGAGAAAAAATCGCGCGTGATATCGGCCGAAGCCATGCGCTCCGGACTTCTTGCGGCGGTTTCATCCACGTCGTTCTGCGGCGGATGGCAGGCGGGCGTCGTGAAGTGGGCGGACTGCCTGAACGAAGCTTCGTCGAACGCGTTCCTCAAGACGCTGGAAGAGCCTCCCCCGGACACGCTGTTCCTGCTTCTGACCGACAAGCCCGAGAATCTGCTGCCGACCATCGTTTCGCGCTGCCAGCGCGTGGACGCGGGGCGTCCGGGCGCGGGACTTTCCGGCGGGGATGCGGAGCCGGTGCTCGCCGCGCTGTCTGCGGACGGCGGGGACGGCCCGCTTGCGCGCGCGGCCGCCGCCGTCCGCGTATGCGCCGCGCTCGAGACACTCAAGGAGCGCGCGGAGGGCGAGATCCGCGAAGAAACGGGACGCCTCGCGGCGGAAAGCGGCATAGAAACCGGCAAGGACGAATACGACGCGCTTGTTTCGGCGCGCTACCGCGAATACAGGCGCGACCTTCTTGTGACGATGGAAACGTGGTACCGCGATATCGCGGCGGTCAAGTGCGGCGGCCCGGACGCGCCGTTGAAAAACGCCGCGTTCCGCGATACGATAGCCGCGCGCGCGGCGGCGCTTTCCGCAGCAAACTGTTTCGCCAACGTCGAGGCGGTGGAGGCGCTTGCGGTATCCTTCGAGCGGAACCTCCCCGAGGCGATGGCGGTGTCCGCCGCATTCGACAGGATTTCGACGGGGTCGAGAGCCGGAGGCGCGCAATGAAAGAAGCGCGCTGCGCCATAGTGGACATGCCCGAAGGCGGGCGCTACACGATGCGCCTTGAAACGCCGGAAGACGCGGAAGAACTCGCCGGCCGCGAGGTCGTGACGCTTCTCGACTACGGCATAGACACGGGCCGCGTGGTTTCGCCGGCTCCGCCGCAGACCGTTCCGCCGGGATTCGCCGTGCTGCGCATTCCGTCCGCCGCCGATCTGCGCACGCGCGCCGCGAACGAGACGGAGGCCGCCGCGGCCGCCGCGTTCATGGAAAAGAACGCCGCGGGCAAGATAGCGGGTTTCCGCATATTTTCGATCCGCCTGGCGCTGGGGCGGCGGCGCTTTTTCGTGCGCTTCGCGGCCGCGCCGGCGCGGGTGAACCGCGAACGGGTGGCGGCGCTTCTGCGTCCGCGCTGGGATGCTTCCGTGGACGCGCGGCAGATCGGGCCGCGCGAACAGGCGGAAATATGCGGATGCATCGGAGATTGCGGAAGGGTCTGCTGCAGGGCTTCGTGGATGAAGAAAATCCGCGTTCCCGGCGCGGGGCATTCCGCCAAGACCGCCGCCGCGGCTTCGTTCGGAGTCTGCGGGGGGCGGAAATGCTGCATGGATTTCGAAGTGCTACGGCAGAAAGGACCGGACGCGAAATGAGGATACTTGTGCTGAACGGGCCGAACCTGGGCCTTCTCGGAACGCGGGAGCCGGAAATCTACGGGCGCGTTACGCTCGCAGGCATCGTGGAATCGGTCAAGGCGCACGCGGCGGAGCGCGGCGTGGAAATCGTCCATCTCCAGTCGGACGTGGAAGGCGCGCTCGTGGCCGCCCTCGGAAAAGCGCGTTCGTCCTGCGACGGGGTGATCATGAACCCTGCGGCGTTCACGCACTGCTCCGTCGCCCTGCACGATGCGATTGCCGCGTGCGGCCTGCCTGTCGTGGAAGTGCATATTTCAAACGTCTACAGGCGCGAAGGCTACAGGCATGAATCGCTGACTGCGCCGTGCTGCGCCGGGCAGATAACGGGATTCGGGCCTTACGGCTACATCCTCGCGTTTGACGCCCTCATGGAAATACTGTCCGCTAAAACGGTGAACAAATGAAACAGAAGCGGTTGGACATCTACGAAGAGGAGGAGAATTCGCGTTTCCGCTCCACCGGATCGGCCGGACGCGAAGTGCTCACCCCCCTGCAGCGCGCGATCATGGACGGCGACATCGACACTGTCGCCGAGATGCTCGAAAACGGCGAGGACGTGAACCAGACCGTCGTTTCGTCCGACGGATACACCGGCACTCCGATGATGACGGCGCTTGCGCTCGACAATTCGATGATCCGTCTGGAGATGGTGAAGCTTCTTCTGAACCACGGAGCCTCGCCGAACGCGATAATGTGCCGCGGGCGCAACATCGCCCTGAGATACGTCCTCACCCATTCGCGGACGGAAGCCAATCTTGCGGACCTCATAGCGCTGCTTGTGGACGCCGGGGCCAAGCCGGATCCGGATCTCCTCGACATAGCCGAAAAACGCTGTTTCTTCTCCGTGTCCTACTACTTCCGCCAGGCTGGAGCCTCCTCGCGGCCGGTCGAAGAGACGATGGGCAACGGATGCTGTCTGATACCCCTTATAATAATACTTATCGTGCTGGGCATCGTGGCGTATCTGCTTTCGATGTACAAGGTGTGGCCGTTCGACGGCTCGCTGACAATGTGAAAGGAAAACTGACATGGCGGATTTTACGCGGAAACAGATCGACGCTCTGGCCGAATTCGCGTCAATTCCCTCCCCCTCCGGCGCGGAGGCGGAAGGCGCGCTGTGGCTCGGCCGCCGGATAAAAGAGGCGACGGGCGTGCAGCCGTACATAGACGTGCACGGAAATCTCCACGCGGTCGTCGACCGCGGCGCGAAGCGCACCGTCCTGATCGAGGGGCACTGCGACGAGATCGGCTTCATCGTGCAGTGGATAGACGACGACGGTTTCCTCTACCTTTCCGCAGTCGGCGGCGTGACCGTCCCCGCCGTGGCGTCGGAGCGCATAACGATCGAAGGCCGCTCCGGACGCGTCAACGGCGTGATGGGCGTGCGCCCGCCGCATCTGCTTTCGGCGAAAGAACGCGATTCGGTCGCGCCGAAGGAGCTTTCGGCGATCGCCTGCGACATAGGCGCGTCTTCGCGGGAAGAGGCCGAATCCCTCGTGAGCGTAGGCGCGCTCGCCGTGGTTGACGCCGGGTACCGCCCTCTCGCCGGATCGCGCGTTTCGTGCAGGGGGTTCGACAACAGGATCGGCGCGTTCGCGATGTGCGAAGCGTTCATCGACATTGCCAACTCCCCGTGCGGAACCGGATGCAACGTCCATTTCGCCGCCACCGTCCAGGAGGAGACGGGTCTCGTCGGCGGGCAGACTGTCGCGTTCGACGCGAACCCCGACATCGGAATATGCTGCGACGTCACATTCGCCTCCGACGCGGCTAAGCAGGACAGGAAACTCGTCGGAGATCTGCGGCTCGGGGCAGGGCCGGTCATCGCCTGCGGCCCGGCATACCACCGCGGGCTGTTCGCCCGTCTGCGCGAGACCGCCGAAGCGTCCGCCATCCCGTACCAGGTGCGCGCCTGCGCGCGGGCGTCCGGCAACAACGGCTGGGCGATGCGCCTGCAGCGCGGCGGCGCGGCGACCGCCGTGGTGGCCGTCCCTCTCCGCTACATGCACTCCCCCGTGGAGGTGATCGATCTGCGCGACGCGGCGAACGCCGCCGCGCTCGTCGCCTCCGCCGTGAAATCCCTTGACGACTCCTTCCCCCTCCTTCCGGAACAGCCTTGAAACGGACACGAGCAATGAAGAACGGAAAGCCTGACGAAAACAAAATCGCTTCGCTGATCCGCGAACTTCTCGCCGAACTCGGCGAGGATCCGTCGCGCGAGGGGCTTCTCAAAACCCCGCAGCGCGTGGCGAAGTCGCTTCTGTTTCTCACGCGCGGATATTCGCTGTCTCCGCGCAAAGTGTTGAACAATGCGGTTTTCTCCACCGATTCCGACAACATGGTCGTTCTGCGCAACATCGAAATCTACTCGATGTGCGAACACCACATGCTGCCGTTCTACGGACGCTGCGCCGTGGGGTACATCGCGGACGGGAAGGTCGTGGGCGTCTCCAAGATCGCGCGAATCGCGGAATGCTTCGCGCGCCGTCTGCAGATACAGGAGCGTCTGACGTGGCAGATCGCGCGCGCGGTCGAGGAGGCCACGGGCGCGGAGGGCGTGGGTGTCGTGATGGAATGCCGGCATCTCTGCATGATGATGCGCGGCGTGGAAAAGCAGAACTCCGTGATGGGGACTTCCGCCATGCTCGGGTCGTTCCGCTCCGATCCCCGCACAAGGCAGGAATTCCTTTCGCTCGCGCGCGGAACCGAATCTTGAGGAACGGAGGGGCGACGATGGAACGGCCGCGCGCGAGATTCGCGCTTTCGACAAACTGGTGCAACAAGCGCTTCGAAGACGGCGCCGAATTGTCCGACTACATCGCTTCGCTCGGTTTCGACGCGCTCGAACTCGGCTACAACACGCCGATGGAGCAGGCCCCCGGCATAAAAAGCCGCCTCGATTCCATGCCGGTAGATTCCGTGCACGCGTTCTGCCCCGTTCCGATTTCAGCGCCCCGCGGCTATCCGGAACTGCACCTTCTCGCGTCCGACGACGAAGACGAACGCGCGCTCGCCGCCGTGTTTCTCCGCAAGAGCATAGATTTCGCGGCCGACATGGGCGCGAAGACCGTGGTCCTCCATGCGGGGCGCGTGTTCCTGCGTTCAATGTTTTCGGATCCCGGATCCGACAGCCTCTTCGCGCTTTTCAAGTCCCCGGCGTATGCCGCATCCCCGCGGAAATACGATTCGCTGCTCGCGAAGGCGCGCGCGCGCCGCCGCAAGCGCGGCGCGGCGCGGATGCCCGTCCTTTGCGCGGAACTCGAAAAACTCTTTCCGCTTCTCGAAAAACGCGGCGTAGTCCTGGCGCTAGAAAACCTTCCTTCGATCGAAGGCTTCCCGGACGAAGACGAAACGCTTGAACTCGCCGCCCGCTATCCCGGCGCTCCCGTGAAGGGGTGGTTCGATATCGGGCACGCGCAGATCAGGGCGAACATGAAATGGACCGGCTCTGCGGCCGGCGAAGCCGCAAGGCTCCTCCTCTCGCTCGCCGGATGCCACATACACGACGTGCGCGGCGTGGACGGCGACCATCACGCGCCTGGAGAGGGGAATGTCGATTTCGCCGCGCTCGCGCCTCTGGCCTCCCCCGCGCTGCTCCACGTGTTCGAACCTTTTCCCGCCGTTTCGGAGGAGGCGCTCCGCTCGGGCCTCGCCATGCTCCGGAAACTCTGGTCTTGAAATGACCTTGCACCGCACAGGATTTTCCGATGACGGATTTCAGTACGCTTCTCAATCCCGAACAGCTCGCCGCCGCGACAGCGCCGGACGGCCCGATACTCGTTCTCGCCGCCGCAGGCACCGGCAAGACCCGCACGCTCGTCCACCGCGTCGCCTACCTCGCAGAATGCGGCGTGCAGCCTTCGAGGATTCTGCTTCTGACATTCACGAACCGCGCGGCGCGCGAAATGACTGAACGCGCCGAAAAACTCGTCGGCTCCGAAACCGCCGGCGGCGTCTGGTCCGGAACGTTCCACCATATCTGCGCGCGCTTCCTGCGCCGGTACGGGCAGTTTCTCGGATACTCCCCGTCGTTCAGGATACTCGACGCGGACGACTCGAAGCGGCTGATCGCGGAATGCATAAAAGACAAGGCCGCCGACCCCAAGGATTTTCCCAAAAAGGAGATTGTGCAGAACATAATCTCCTCCGCCGCGAACCGCGGACGCACCCCGTGGGACATGGCGAACGGGATGATGACGAAAGTCGCGGGACTCGATCCCGACGAAATCGCCAAAGTCGCAAGCGAGTACGCCGCCCGCAAGCGCGCGCAGAATTCGATGGATTTCGACGACCTTCTCGTGAACGGCCTGCGGCTTCTAAAAGAGAACGACGGCGTGCGCGAAGCGCTGCAGAACCACTTTCTCCACGTCCTCGTGGACGAATACCAGGATACGAATCTCCTGCAGGCGGAGTTCACCGACATAATAGCCGCGCGTACGCGGAACATAATGGCGGTCGGCGACGACTTCCAGTGCATTTACACCTGGCGCGGCGCGAATTTCCGCAACATAATGGACTTCCCCGACAGATGGAGCGGCTGCAAAATCGTAAAGCTTGAACAGAACTACCGCTCGCGCGCGCCGATCCTCGATGTCGCGAACTCCGTGATGAAAGACGTTCCCGGCCAGTTCGCGAAAACGCTGCGCCCGTCGCGCCAGGGCGGGGCGAAGCCCGTTCTGTGGTCAGTTGCGGACGGGCATTCGCAGGCCGATGCGATCTACGGCATAATAGCCAAACTCCGCGGAGACGGAGTGCGGTTTTCGGACATCGCGGTTCTCTACCGCTCGCATTTCCATTCGCTCGAAATCCAGATGACGCTTGCGCGCAACGGCGTGCCGCACAAAATAACGTCCGGCCCCGGAGTGTTCGATTCCGTGCATGCAAAGGATGTCCTCGCTTTTCTGCGGATCCTGGCCGACCCGCTCGACGAACTCGCGTTCAAGCGGCTTTTGTGCCTGCTGCCTGGAACCGGCGAAAACACCGCGGCGAAGATGTGGGAAAAATGCGGCAGGCGCTTCGATGCGGCGGATCCTGCTTCCCGCGACAGGGCCGGCGCCCTGCTTGGAGCGCGTTCCCGCGCTTCGTGGCCTGCGGTGTCGGACGCTTTCGGCGCCGCGGCGGCCCATGTCGCGGCGGACAGGCCGGGCGACGCGGCCGGCGATTTCATAGACGGATTCTACGGCGCGTATCTCGCGCGCGAGTTCGACGACGCCGACCGCAGGCGCGACGAACTTTCCGAATTGCGTACGCAGCTCGCCGCCGCGAAGGGCGGACTGTCAGGTTTTCTTTCCGAAGTCGCGCTTTTGACCAATCTCGACGTTTCCGAAGACGGAACCGACAAATTGACGCTCACCACCGTCCACCAGGCGAAGGGGATGGAATGGCCGGTCGTCATCGTTCCGTGGCTCGTCGAAGGAATGTTCCCGTCCTCCCGCAGCACGGAAGACGGAAACGACGATGAAGAACGCCGCCTGTTTTACGTCGCCGTCACCCGCGCAAAGGACAAGCTGCACCTCATCGTCCCCCGGCAGCGCAGCATGCCCGACGGCGGCATATTCCCGGTGGATTCTTCGCGTTTCGTAAATGAAATCCCCGAAGAGATGGTCGAAACCGTGTTCGGGAAAAGCGTTTCTTCCGAAAACCGTTTCGGCGGCGGATACGGCCAAGGCGGGTACGAACGCGGCGGATACGGGCAGGTCGGGTACGGACGCGGCGGGTACGGACGCGGAGGGTACGGTCGCGGCGGCGGATATTCCGGCTTCGGGCGCGGCAGGCCCGACAATTACAACCGCAACGGCCCGGGTTCGAACTACGGGCGGCGCGACGACAGATGGTAGAATCCGGCGGCGGCTTTCCGCCGCAAAGCCGGAATTGGTTGCCCGGGAGGGACTCGAACCTTCTCAAACGGCATCAAAAGCCGCTGTGCTGACCATTACACCACCGGGCAGACGAAACGCACACAGCCCGGAATCCTCCGGGAATTTTTCTGCATACGGCTTCTCCCTCTGCGGCGTCTCTCACCACGCCTGCCACGGTCGAACCGCTTCCGGTGAGGACGGCGTTCATCGCGCCCGCCTCGAGGAGCGCTGCGGCGGCCTCCGCAATGCGGGGGTACAGCCTCTGCGCCGGAACCGTCAGATCGTTCTGCATCGCCGCGGCGAGCAGGCGGGGGTCTCCAGAGGAAAAAGCAAGGCGCATATTATCGGTTATTTCGCCTGCAGAAGTCAAGCGAGAAGTGCAGTCCGCCTCTTTGAACACCGCAGGCGTCGAAGAATGGATTCCGGGATTCGCAAGAACGAAATGCCAGACCGGGAGATCCGGCGTTTCCGCCGGCCAGGAGGAGACGCGCTCGCCGCGCCCTTTCATGAGCACGGTGCGCCCGAATACGAGAGATGGAACGTCGCTTCCCGTCTCCGCGCCGATTTCTGCGAGCGTTTGCACGGGAAGATCCAGCCCCCAGAGAACGGACAGCGCGTTCAATACCGCTGCCGCGTCCGCGGAGCCGCCGCCGAGTCCGCCGCCGAGTGGAATGTTTTTTGTTATGAAAATATCCGCTCCGGCGTCCGGCTTTCCGGCATGTCTGCGGAGCGAATCCGCCGCGCGCCATGCAAGGTTCTTCTCCGGCCGGGCATCGAGAGCGTCGAGCGCGACGGCTCCGCCCGAAACGGTCTCCACCGTTATGCGCCCGTCGCGCCGCGGTTCGATTTCAATGATGTCCGCCAGGGATACGGGTTCCACGACGGAACGCAGATCGTGGTATCCGTCCGGCCTGATGCCCAGGACTTCCAGCGTAAGATTGATTTTCGCGAAAGCTCTGGTTTTCATGGTTCTCCGTTCCGCGATGCGTCCGCGCCGTAGCCGAAAAGAGCGAAATCGCCTTTCAGCGGATCGCCCGGGAATACTTCCGAAAGCGTCGCGGAAAGAGATACCGCCGCGCGCATGTCCGGCGTTTTGCAATCGAAAAGCCCCAGCGAACACGCCTGCCGCCGCACATGTACGTCGAGCGGCATGACGAGAGTGGCGCGGTCTATGAAATCTTTCCACAGCCCCAGGTCCACGGGGGAATCCGTCCTGGCCATCCAGCGCAAGAACATGCATACGCGCTTGCACGCGCTCGATGCATCTTTCGGCACCAGTCCGCCCGCGCCGGAAAACGCGTTGCATATCGAGCGCACTGCAGATATTCCGTCTTTCGCTTCGCCCCGCACGAGACCGCCCAGCGAACCGTGACGGCGGATTATCCTCCGGTATCTGTCGAAGAAGTCTCTCATGTCCGCCATCTTCTGGAACCTGTAGAAGGATCGTCTGTCGTCTTCCTCGAACGCGGCTTCGTATCCGCCTTCCGCGATCCACGCGTCCATTTTCCCCCCGGACATCGCGAGGATCGATTCTATTTTGGGCAGAAACTGTTTGCGGCTTCCGTAGCTGAGGACGGACGCGGTGAACGCAGTCGCCTCCATGTTCGCTTCGCCGGAAACTTCGTGCATGAAACGCGAAGGGTCGCCCTCGAGAAACGCGGCGGTCTCGTACTGCGCCGCGAGGCGGACGAGCAGTTCGCGGACGCCGGGCGCCACGGCGCGTCCGCGCCGCGGCGTTCCCGCAGAATCTACCAGAAGCGCCACCACGATTGTTTCGCCGGTTTCAAAGGTTCATCGGACTTGTATCTGTCGCGGAGCGCCGTGGATCCGGCGATGTCCGGATCCACGAGGCTTTCGGTCTTGTGGTGCTCGAAAACTTTCGGGAGCGACCAGTAGACCGCTCTCGCGAAATAATCCTGGTTCGTGCGCCACAGTATCGTCGCCTCGCCCGACGGGCTTATCGATATCTTGGGCGCGGTCACGCGCATGATCGGGCCGAGGTCTATCGTAGGATGGATGAACGGGCCTTCCGGCGAAGTGTCGCGTATTTTCAGAAAGAGGTGTTCAAGCCGGTTCCTCCCCCAGTATACCAGCGTGAGATCGCGGCGGAGCCCTTCGACGTTGGAGAACAGCTGCACGCTTTCCGCGAGCTTCATTCCCGGAACGACGGAAAAAGAACGCCATGCGCCTTCGTAGCGCGTTTTCCCGTGGACAAGCACCGGCCGCACCAGGTAGCGCGTCTCGCGCATGAAATCGAAGTGCCTTTCGGCGAAGATTTCAAAGTCCTGCCTTCGCGAAGGGTCTATGGCGAACCGGACCGTGAACGGCGCGGAGGATATCCGCGACAGGTCGCTTTTGTCGCTTTCGCGCTTTGCTTCCAGAAACAGTCTGTCCGGGGCGCCGGGGCCGTTGCCGTGCAGCGTTTCGGTGGAGGCGTTCACCACGCCCAGCACGCCGCGTATGCGCTCGCCGGAAACGTATTCGCGGCTGTCGAGTTCAAGGTTCAGCGAAATTTCGCTTGCACCCTGCCGTTCGTCCGCCGCGGTGGACATCGCCGCCGCGAATGCCGCCAGAAGAAAAACTGATATCGCTTTCACGCGGAAATTTTACCACCGTAGCCGGACCGCAGGCAAGCGCAAACTGCGCAGATCCGCCCGATTATTGCTCCGGCAATTAAAGGGTTTGATTTGCATCAGGGAGGGACGGGCTCTGTCCCGTCCGTCATATGCGGCCGCGACGGAGCGCGGCCCTCCCAATGGATCAACCCTATTTGTTGCCGTTTCTATAGCCGTTAGTCGATAGCAGATAGCGGTTAGCGGATGGCAGTTGGCGGTTAGTCGGTGGTGCGGGGTGAAAGATGTGGCAAGGCCGCCCCGGCCTTGCAGCAAGGGCGAGGCCGCCCGGTGGTCGGCCCCTACCGACTCAAACACTCAAACACTCAAACCCTGTCTCAATTCTGTCAATTTTGTAAATTCTGTCTAAAAACCCAACACTCAATCACTTCCTCTTATGTGTGCGCGCGGGAATTGCGCGATTCAACACGCTCCTTCCCAGTATGCGCCGGTGAAGAATGGAACAGGGGCCGGGCGGTCATTTGTCAGATTTCGCAATTCGTTCCGTATATTATCGTGCTCATAGCGAGCCTCCGGCACAAGAGAGAGCCCGGATGGGCCTGCGGGCGGGGATTTCGCAAGATTTCCCGTCCGCAGGCCTGAATTTCTGGTGTGCCGCCCGCAGACAAGTATAAGGTTGTTTCGATCTCTGCCTCCACCCCGACAGAACGCCTTTTCAGGTTGTTCCACCGCATATTGCACGTTTACAAGTCCATCCCTGTTTGTTTTTCCGAATTGTCCCGTTCGGGATAATTTGCGCCGGATGACTCTGGTTTTTTGACCGATTGTCCCGTTCGGGATAATTCGTGCTTGAGTAGTGACGTATAACATGATACAATGCCCTTCAAAAATCCCGCTAAAGCAGGCAGGAAGGTGGATATGATTCAGATAGACAGCATGTCGGAGATTGCCGATTCTGTGCGCCGGGCACGTAAGGAGCAAGGTGTATCGCAGACGGTTCTTGCTCAACTTTCCAATGTCGGCCTTCGGTTTCTTTGTGAGGTTGAGCACGGAAAAAGCACGGTGAGGTTCGACAAATTGCTGTCTGTTCTGACATCACTTGGAATAACGCTCCGTCTCGAAATGCCGTCGGAGACGCCTAATGCATGAATCGCTGAAAGTCTATCTGAAGGATAGTTTTGTGGGGTGGCTCTCCCATGAAACGGTCGGCGACGCCTGCACCAGGAGGACTTCTGTCAGTTGCTGTCCATCGACCCCGAGGTGAAATACGAGGCTGATGGCGGTCCGTCGATAGCGGATTGCATAAATGTCATGCGCCGCATGAGGATGACGGCGGCAAGTCAGCTTGCGTTTATTGATTCAATCGCATTCAACTACCTCATCGGCAACGCCGACGCGCATGCAAAGAATTTCTCGGTCGTTTATCATGGGAAAAAAGCCGCGTTGGCACCGTTGTATGATCTCGTGTCCACAGCCGTCTATCCCGAACTGTCAAAGGAGATGGCGATGGGCATTGGCGGCGAGATGCGGTTCTCGGCGATAACCCGCGCGAATTTCTCCAGGATGGCCAATGTCTGCGGTGTTTCGCCGAAACTCGTGTTGTCGCGTCTGGATGCTTTGTGCGGCCGCATAACCGCGGCGGCAGAACGACTGGCGGAAGAATGTACCGTCTTGTGGTCGAGCGGTGTTTATGGAAAGATATTAGAGACTGTCAGAGATCATGTCGCGCGAGTGTCGCCCTAACCATAGAGTTTAACCTAGTCTTGTCAGATTCCGCGCCCGCACTCGCATGTCACAGCGCCACTCGGCAGACACCCGGCTGAGAGAGCCCGGGCAGATCTGCGGGCGAGTGCGGTTTGGTGAAAGACTGGTCCGTCCTGATTTTATCAAGTCATCCCGCTCGCGGGTCTGATTTTGGGTAAAATGTTTCTGGCCTGGCGGAATTCAAATATTAAAGTAGGTCAGATTTCGGACTAACTTTAACGTGGGTGCATCTGTGTTTTTCACCCATGCGGTTTGAGATTGGAAACAACCGGAACAACTGGAAAAAACAACGAGCGCGCACCAAAGAAAAGTTGTTTCAAATAGTTGTTCCCCATAATCAAAAAGCCAGACGGTGAATTGCGCAGATGCGCCCTATTGCACTTTTCCCCTGTCTGCCGGCCTGAATTTTTGGTATCCTATTCGCGTTCAAGGGGAAAAGGACAGCCTTCGGCCGCTTGAACAAAACAGATTTTCCGTGCGGGAACCGGCATGGCGCAAAGACCCATCGCGCCGCATCCGGGCATCCCGCGCATGGGACGCGTCGCAAGAAAGCCTGAGAACTTCGCTTGTAAAGACGCACAGAAGGGTAACTGCCCTCATAAAGCAGTTTCACCTCCTTCGGTGTATCTTTACGGGCTCTCTCAGGCGCCTCTTGCGATGCACCGGAGGAGGTTTTCGTTTTCCGCCTTTTCCGGTGTCTGCCAGGGCGCAAGCCCGAGGGGAACGAGGCCGTTCCGTGCCGCAGGGGTGGTGATGCCGAGATAAAAAATGCGGAGTGAAGGAGGAATGCAATGTTGTTTTCTATGCTAATGCTCATACGAAAGCATCCGTTCATGTTTTTCTTCGGCCTTTATTTGCTGTTTGTGGTGCCGATAAGATCGTTATTTGACAAACCTATAACATTGCCAGCGTGGTTAAGCACTTTACTGGTCTTTTTAGCGGTGATTTTCTTCCTCATCATCCGTGACCGTTTGTACAGCAAGTGGCTTGAATTAGGGCTTCGATATGCGCTGGAGGCGAAAGGCGACGGTTGTGACAGCCATGCAGTCAAGGCGGCAAAGTATTTTATGAAGAGCGCACTTCTGTTTGGTGATGCGGGAATAGTCAATCTTGGTTTATGCTATGCATACGGTTTCGGTGTTGAGAAGGATCCCCGAAAAGCGGCGAAGTGCTACCGAGTGGCGGCAGAAGGTGATCAGCCTTACAGCGAGGCGCAACTTGCTTTGGGGCTTTGTTATGCCGATGGTATTGGAGTCGAGAGGGATAAAATCAAGGCGGAAGATTTATTTTCCAAGGCTCTTTGTTACGAAGCAAACCCCGACAAATTTTGGAACAAAAATGAAGTCTTGATGTGGTTGCGAGAAGCCGGAGAAAGAGGGAATGCTAACGTACAGAAGTATCTTGGCGACTACTACATGGCTGGGAATGATTATGCAGAAGCCGTAAAGTGGTTTCGCAAGGCAGCCGAAATAGAGTATGATTATTCCGCACTGCATGATTCCTCTTTTCGTGGTAGAAAGAAGAGAGGTGAAGCCTTACTTAAACGGTCCATCAAGGCAAGCGCTTACATGCAACTTGCTGAAATATATCTTCATGGAGGTAATGGAGTCGAGAAAGACGAAGCAGAGGCGGTTCAATTGTTCCGCAAGGCGGCGGAGCAAGGCAACGCCGACGCGCAAGTAGCGCTTGGGAGGCGCTATCTCGATGGCGTAGGCGTGGGAAGGGACGAGGCAGAAGCTATAAGATGGTTTCACAAAGCCGCGAAACAAGACGATGGTTTCGCAACGCAGTATCTCAAAGCCATAGAGGATGGCGATCCTGAAGCGCAAATAGACCTTGCACGCGACTATTCATTTGGAGTAGGCTTTGTAGAGAACGAAACTGAGGCATCCAAGTGGTACCGCAAGGCGGCGAAGCAGGGCAACGCCGACGCACAAGCCGCGCTTGGTGCACGCTATTGCGACGGCACAGGCGTGGAAAAGGACGAGGTCGAAGCCGTCAAGTGGTACCGCAAAGCGGCGGATCAGGGCCATGTCCCCGCGCAATTCTTGCTTGGAAAATGCTATCGCGACGGAACAGGGGTGGAAAAGAATGAAGTCGAAGCGGTTCAATTGTTCCGCAAGGCGGCGGAACAGGGCGACGCCGAAGCACAAATATTATTGGCTGGTTGCTATCTCGATGGTGTAGGCGTGGAAAAGGACGAGCCAGAAGCCATAAGATGGTTCCACAGGGCCGCGAAACAAGACGATGATTTCGCAGAAGTTGCAAAGCAGTATCTCAAAGCCATAGAGGATGGCGATCCTGAAGCACAATGTCGCCTTGCAAGCGCCTATGAAGGTGGATGGTACTTTGTAAAGAACGAAGCCGAGGCAGTCAAATGGTACCGCAAAGCGGCGGAGCAGGGCAGCGCCGGCGCACAAACAGCGCTTGGACATTGCTATCGCTACGGCAAAGGTGTGGAAGAGAACGAAGTCGAGGCGGTCACATTGTTCCGCAAGGCGGCGGAGCAGGGCAACGCCGACGCGCAAGCCGCACTTGGAAATTGCTATCGCAACGGCATAGGTGTGGCAAAGGACGAGAATGAAGCGGTTAAATGGCTGAATAAAGCCATCGCTCAAGGGCATGCCGGAGCGAGAGAAAGTCTTGAAAAGATTGATGCAACCAGCAATCAATAGCAAGCCATGCAGGAAGGGTCATATGATAGAAAGAATTGATGGAAAGATTGATGTGCAATCTGTGACGCGGGAGTCTTGTTTTTTTGCGTATCTTGATATTCTTGGTTTCAAGGATATTGTAAAGCAAAGTTCATTGAATCAGCTGAAGGGTATTGTTAATGATTTTACTATAAAATGTGCTGATGCCATTGATAAGTCTCGGAGCATTGGTATTGTAAAGGTCAAGCTGGGTTCAAGCATAAATGTACGGATAGTTTCTGATTCAATTTATGTATGGACGGAGAACGATGATCGCCTCAAACAATTTGACGATTTGCTTGATATTGTGAATGCCATGATAGCAAGCGGATTCCAACAGGGGCTTTCTTTGAGGGGTGTAGTAACTTTTGGCGAGCTCTTTTTAGGGAATATTAGAATTCCTGAAAATATTTCACTAGACTTCTCTTTTGATATTGGCGCGGTATATGGACGAGCCTTGGTTGAAGCGTATACATTAGAGTCGCAGATGAATTGGAGCGGCGTACTTTTAACTCCAAATGCGTGGGCAAAGGTGGAAGACGAGTTTGAAAAGGTGAAAGAGTCCAAAGATTGCACGGCCATGCGATCAGGAAACATTAAGTTGGCGACTGACTTATTCAACCATTTCCCTCATCTTCTTTGGTACGACATACCTTTTAAGAACGGCAAAAGCAGGAAGGCTATTGCATTTAATTGGAATTACAAGCCGAGCGTTGATCTTTCATCGGAAATAATTAGAGAAGCGTTTACCAAGCGATGTAATATTGTTGATGATAGCGTAAGAGTAAAACTTAATGAAACAATTCGTTTTTATAAATACACTCAACGTGTCGCAGAGTTGTGTGATCGTGGATTGACGAATAGATTGCCAGTTCCGTCCCCAGATTATGTATTGTCAATTCTTGACAACACTTAACCATCTATCTACCAATGGTTCTGCTGATGGTGTGTCGGGCGTATCTCAGACAAAAAAATTAACAGACGCTATGATAACGAAACTAAAAAGCAAACAAATGAAGAAAGGAACAAGCAACATGAATATCAAATTCATCCTATCAAGGTTGTCGGCCTGCGCGATTGCTGCTGCGCTTTCAATTGGAATCGCCGGATGCGATGACCTATTCCGCAACCGCGAGGCAGACGAAGCACTCCGGGGTAAAGAGCAGATAAAAGGTGTGACATTTGTCAGCGTGCATATCAAAGAATTTACCAAAGACGATATAGTCGAGCCTGCGCAAGAAGAAAAAGCCAAACCGACATTCGAGGAAATTGTCAAAGCGGCTGGCAATGGAAACGCCGATATGCAATTGCAACTCGGATGGCGCTATTTCAACGGCGCAGGGACAGCTACAAATTTTGTCAAGGCTGCAGAGTGTTTCCACAAGGCGGCGGAGCAAGGCAACTGCGAAGCGCAGTTCAACATAGGGTCAATGTATGCAGAAGGCATTGGCGTGGAGAAGAACTGGGCGGAAGCGGCAGCGTGGTTTACCAAGGCGGCGGCGCAGGGTCATGCCACGGCAAAAGCCAATCTTTGCGTAATGTATGCGGAAGGCATTGGTGTGGAAAAGAATCCGGCTGAAGCGGAGAAGTATCTAAATGACGCTGTTGTAACGTTCGAAGACTCTGGTCTAGATGATCTGGATCGTAAGGTAGCATGTGAGTGGTATCCGCTTTCTGGTATCTTGAGGTGGCGCTTCCATACGCTTTGTAATAACGTGTGGTTTGAACATTCTGTGTCGGAACAGTGGATTCATAAGTTGGCCGAACGTGGACGGGACGATCTGGTTCTATATTTTGGCGACTACTTCTATCAGCGCGACTGGAAAGAGGCGGTGAAATGGTATCGCGTGGCGGCGGAAAAAATGGAGATAAGAACTGGACGGGATATGGAAAAATATGTTCAGTTGTTGTCTCGCATTGGCTTCATTTATGACAAAGGGGGGTATGGGGTTGATGAGGACAACGCCGAAGCGGTAAAATGGTATGACAAGGCGGTTGGCAAAGATAAAACAAATGCCTCTGCATTGCGCCTTGCCGATATGTACTTTGACGGCGAGGGAGTGGGCAAAGATCCTCGGATGGCGGTGAACTTGCTGTATCAGAGGATGGAAGATTCCGGATCCAAATATGTGGATAGTGATGTTTGTCGTAGATTGGCACGTTGCTACATTGATGGCGAAGGTGTGCCGGAGAATATGTTCATGGCTGCGATATGGTGGCTCAAGGCCGAACGATTGGACTGGATTCTCGTTTTCGCAGGATTGACAGGTATCATTGCCATCGGAAGTGTCTTGATTGGCAGTATCTGTTTTGCAATAGGGAGTATCAAGAAAATATTCTCATGAGATTTTGCCGAGCGGGCAGTACAAAACATGGTACGATCTTTAAAGAAGATTCGTTGCACAATGAAACGATATTGGGAATTCCCTCGATTGCTATGTGAACGAGATCCGGGATGTTTTCAACGACAAGAACCTGACGAGCTTCTTCGAGCCGGAGGGCTGCGAGTTCTACATGCTGACCACAAGGATACGCTTTAAATGTGCGGTCCGGTCGAAGTCGTGATACCTGGGTATGGGATGTTGCAGTAGCGGCAGGAGGATGCGAGCTACGGTGCGGAGGGGGGGCTGGAAGCTCCACCTCCTTGGGTGTGGCTGGGGAGGGCGATGGAACAATGCCATTTGCAAAGGTAAATGCTTTGAACTTTGCGTTTGCTTTTGCAAATTCCGCCCATAAACAGAGTGTGGCTGTCTGCGGGCGCGGATTTTTGGTATCATAACCGCAAACGAAAACCAGGAGTCTGCAATGCCCATTAGACGAATAGTCCGCGAAATCTTCAAAGCAGCGGTTGCGGCTGCAATCGTTCTGGCTTCCGCCGCGCCTGTTTTCGCGGCGGAAAGCAAAGCTCCGTCCAGGCAGGAGGACAAGTCCGCCGACAAGTTCGGATGGCGCGCCCGCGAGGTTCTCAGACTCGTCAACATTGAGCGCGCGAAACACGGACGCCGCCCCTTGCGTCTTGCCGAGCGATGCCAGCGCCAGGCCGACAAGCGCGCCAAGGAGATTTGCGGACGCTTCAACCACAAGGGCGCGTTTTCCGGTCTCGGGCACTATCGCAACATGGGCGAGAACATCGCGAAAGGCCAGAAGACGCCCGGCGCGGTCGTCCGCGCATGGATGCGTTCCAAAGGCCATCGCGCAAACATACTCTCGCCCCGCTATACCGACCTTGGCGTGGGTTTCCACCGCGGACGCTGGGTGCAGACCTTCGGCGGCGGCAGCAGGGTCCGCATAGTCCGCCGCGGCAGACGGCGCCGCTGATCCCATCGGCAGAAATCCAAAGGAGACCGGCAATATGGACAATTTGACACCGGAGAGCGAATTCGAAAGAACTGCGGCGGATGCGTACAAGCGGTTTGCGCAGACGGCCGCGAAATACCTTTTTACATTCCGGCGCTCCGCCGTCACATGCGGCGTCAAGCCGTGCATGGTGTTCCTGGGCAACCATTCGTCCGGGAAATCGTCCATCATCAATTGGGTGCTTGGCGAGAACGTGCAGGACACGGGTCTCGCGCCGACGGACGACGGATTCACGTTTATCCTGTACGGAGACGGTCCCGACGACTTCCACGGGCAGGCGGCTCTCGACCGGCTCCCGCCGGAATTCGCCGGATTGAAAGCTTTCGGCGACATGTTCGTCCACGGGCTTCGCGTCAAATTCCGCCCGATCGAATTTCTCAAGTCCGTGACGCTTGTCGACAGCCCCGGAATGATCGACTCCGCGGAGAAGTCCGCCGGCCGCGACTACGATTTCGAGGGCGTGGTTCGCGCGCTTGCCGAACTTTGCGATATGATTTTCTACCTTTTCGACCCCGACAAGCCGGGGACGACGGGCGAAACGGTCAACATATTCGCGAAGTGCCTGTCCGGCGTGAAGTTCAAGCTGCGCATCCTGCTCAACAAGTGCGACGGGTTTTCCAGCATGTACGATTTCGCCCGCACGTACGGAACGCTCTGCTGGAATCTCGCGGGCGTCCTTGAAACAAAGGACATGCCGAAGATATGGACGGTCTATTCCGGCGAGACCCGCGAAAACGCCCCCGGTTCGCTCGACCTGTCCGATTTCAACCGCCACCGCGACGAGTTCGCCGACGTGTTCCGCGACGCACCCGCGCGGCGCAGGGACAATCTCGTTTCGCAGACGAATGCCGACTTCCGGGGGCTGTCGATCCGGATGCGCATTCTGAATTTCGTGTGGAGAAGATGTTTCGCCGCCCGCGCCGCCGCATGGCTGGCCGCCGCGGTTCTGGCAACGGCGTTTGCATGGTTTTCGCATTCGGAAACGGGGGGGTGGACGCTCTCTTCCGCCGCGATGGCGGTCTGCGCGGGGCTGGTTGCGTCCGGCGCGGGGTTCCTGGCCGCGCTTATGGCCGCCCGCTTTGTGCGCACCCGCCTTGCGAAACGCATAGACGAAGTCTTCCGCCGCGAATATCGGGGCGAAATCGAGGTGGGCGCGCACGAAGACATCCTCAGGACCTGGAACGACATACGCGAAGAAACCGCGAAGATCGTCCAGACCGTGCCTCTGCGGCTGCCGTTTTTCGGCGGATTCGCGAGATGGCGGCTTGAGAAAACGCGCAGGCGCCTTGAAGCCGCCGGCCGGCGCTGATTCCGCGCCGCGGGCGGGATGCGGCGGGCGCTTTGCCGTTTTGACTTCGCACGGGGCGGTGTGGTAAACTCGCACCTTCAAACGGCATATTGGAACATAGCGATGAAACAGTATAGAATAGGCCTTGTCGGCGTCGGCGCGGTCGGCGCCGAAATGGTGAAAGTCCTGCGCGAACGGAACTTCCCGTGCGCATCCATAGACGTTTTCGCGTCCCGCGAGCGCGACGAGGAGATCGCCGGCGAGATTTTCCGCGTGAAAGAGACGACGGAGGATTCCTTCAAGGGTCTCGACATCGTTCTCTTCGCCGGCGGCACCGCCGCATCGGTCAAGTTCAAAGACGCTGTAGTCGCGGCAGGCGCCGTAATGATCGACAATTCCCGCGCGTTCCGCCAGGATCCGGACGTCCCGCTCGTGGTTCCGCAGGTGAACCCGGAAGACCTCGACTGGCACAAAGGCGTGATCGCAAACCCCAACTGCACAACGGCGATCATGCTCGAGGCGGTGGCTCCCCTCCATCGCGCGAAGACGCTCAAAAGGCTCGTCGCAAGCACGTACCAGGCGGCGTCCGGCGCGGGTGCGGCGGGAATGGCGGAGCTTGAAGAGCAGATGAAGACGATGTCCGCCGGCGGAGTGCCGGAGGTCAAGGCCTTCGCGCACAGGCTGTGCGACAATCTCATCCCGCACATCGACAAGTTCGACGAGACGAACTGGTACACGCTTGAAGAGCTGAAGATGCTGAACGAGTCGCGCAAAATGCTCCACGCGCCGGATTTGATGCTCAGCTGCACTTCCGTCCGCGTCCCGATCCTGCGCGCGCACTCCGAATCGCTCAACCTTGAATTCGAAAACGAAATCACGCCTGAAGAGGCGCGCGAGATACTTTCCAGGTCGGAAGGCGTGAAGGTTGTGGACGATCCGCTCGCTAACGTCTATCCGATGCCGATGGACGCCACGGCGAAGTACGACGTTCTTGCCGGGCGCATCAGGCAGGACATATCCCGCAAGGACAAGCGCGGACTGGACATGTTCGTGTCCGGCGACCAGCTTCTGCGCGGAGCGGCGCTGAACGCCGTGGAAATCGCCGAACACCTCGTGAAACGCGGCCTCGTGTGAGGCCTCCCCCCGGAACGGCGCAGTGTATCTGAAACAGCTCGACATCCTCGGCTTCAAGTCGTTCGCCGAACGCACCCGTCTCACTTTCGAGCCGGGAATGATAGCCATTGTCGGGCCGAACGGCTGCGGAAAGTCGAATGTCTCGGACGCGATCCGCTGGGTTCTAGGCGAGCAGCGCCCCACGGCGCTGCGCTGCTCGAAACTCGTGGACGTGGTTTTCAACGGCACGGACACGCGCAAACCGCTGGGACTGGCGGAGGTGTCGATCACTTTCGCCGACTGCGAGGCGCAGCTCGGGACTGATTTCCACGAAGTTACGGTGACGCGCCGCGTGTCGCGGGCGGGCGAAGGCCAGTATTTCATAAACAAAAACCCCGCGCGCCTGAAAGACGTGCAGCGTCTTTTCATGGGAACGGGCATAGGAACCACATCCTATTCCGTGATGGCGCAGGGCCAGATCGACGCGATTCTCTCCTCCAAGCCCGAAGACCGCCGCGCGGTCTTCGAGGAAGCGGCCGGAATCACCAAATTCAAGGCCGACCGCAAAGAGGCGATCCGCAAGATCGAGCAGACCGAGCAGAACCTCCTGCGCGAGGCCGACGTGCTGCGCGAAATGAAGCGCCAGATCGGCTCGCTCCAGCGCCAGGTCGGCAAGGCGAAGCGCTACAAGGAGCTGCGCGACGAACTGCGCGGGCTCGACGTCTATCTAACCAAAGGCCGGATCCTCGCTTTCACCGCCGCGCTCGAGGCGAACGCCGCGCAGACGCGCGCGGCCGAGGAGTCGCTCGCGAACGGCGGCGGCGAAGTCGCCGCCGCCGAAGAGGCCGCGCGCCGCGTGAACGCATCGATACACGAGGCGGAAGAACGCCTTTCGTCGCTCGCGAGCGAGGCCGCCGCCGCGGATTCCGCATACGCGCGCGCAGGCGAAATGATTTCCCTGAACGAAGGGCGCATCGGCGAATACCGCGCCTGGCAGGAGCGCGACAGGCGCGAAATCGAAGGCGTGCGCCGCCAGCTTGAAGAACTCGGAATGCAGGCGGATTCGCTTTCGCAGAAAGCGGCGCTTCTCGAACGCGGACTGGAAACCGCGCGCGAAGGGCTGGAAGACGCGGAACAGTCGTTCGCGTCGGCCGCCCGCGCGGTGGACGAACTGCGCACGCGCCTGCAGCAGGCGCGTTCGGAATCCGCGGCCTGCGACAGGCGCGGAGTGGAAATCCGCTCCCAACTCGCCGCGCTCGAAGCCAAGGCGCGCGAAGCGATTCTCAAACGCGAGCGCCTTTCCGCGGAAGAGGCGCGCCTGCGCGAGACGGCCGAATCCGCCGCCGCTTCAGCCGCCGAGACGCGCGCAAGGCTCGATGCGGCAAAGACCGCGGAAGACGCCGCCGCCGCGCGCGCGGAAGGCGCCGAAGAGGCGCGCGAGGCTTTTGCGGCGGAACTCGAAAACCTGCGCGCCAACTTCGGCAAGATGCAGGCGGATGCCGCAGCGCGCGAGGCGCAGCTGAAACTGCTGCGCGGCGCGGACGACGCGTTCGCCGCCGGCGCGAAGGCGCTGCTCGACCCCGCAAACCCCCTTTCCCTCCCCCAAGGCGCCATACTCGGACCGCTGGCCGATTTCTTCGAAGCGCCGCCGGATTTCCGCACTGCGCTCGAAGCCGTGCTGAGGGCGTGGCTCGACGCCGTGGTCGCGAAAGACGCATCGTCCGCGCGCGAGGCCGTGGCCGCGCTCTTCTCCTCCCCTTCCGGCGGAAGCGCGCGGATTTTCGCCGCCGGCGCGGCGGACGTTCCGCAGCATCCGGCGCTTCCGCTTCCGGAACTTCTGGAAAGCGTTTCCGTTTCGCCGCTCTTTCCGGCCGGGCGCGTCCTGCTCGCAGGCGTATATGTCGCCGGAAGCGCGGATGAAGTCCCGTCAGACATTCCCGCGGGCGTGACGGTTGTCACGCGCGACGGCGCGGTATACCGCGCGGGCGGCGCGTGCGAAGCGTGGCGGCCCGGGAACGAAGCGGCGTCGCCGCTCACGCGCCGGATGCTGATGCGCGATCTCGAAGCCGGGCGCGAAGAACTTGAAGCGAAGATTTCGGCCGGGCGCGAAACGCTCGCGACGGGCGCGGAGCGCAGCGCGCTTCTCGACGCGCAGGTGCGCGAATCGCGCGCGGCGCTCGATTCCGCGCGGCGCGCGGCCGCGCAGGCCGAAGGCGAATACACTACGGTTTCGCGGTCGGCGGCGGATCTTGCCTCGCGTCTCGCGAACGTGCGCGCGGAACTTGCGGCGGCCGAGGCGGAAGACGGCGGCGACAGCGCAGCGCGCGCGGAACTCGCGTCGGAGGCGGAACGGACCGCCGCGCGGCGGGAAGCGCTTATCGCCGAAACGGAAGACATGGAAGCGGAGCTCCGCCGCAAGGAAGAGCAGAGCGGCGAAGAATCGCGCCGTCTGACGGAACGGCGCATCGCCGTGAACCAGATGGAAAGCGAGCTGAACTTCACCGCGCAGCAGGCCGAGGCGTCGTCGAAACGCCGCACGGAACTCGAAGGCGCGGTGTCCGCCCGCGAAGAAGGCATAGCGGGATACGAAGAATCCGTGGGCAAGCTGCGCGGCGAGATAGAAAGGCTGCGCGCGTCGCTCGAACCGCTGCAGGAGCGCGCCGCCGCGATCCACGCCAAGGCCGAGGCGGAGAAGGCGCTGCGCACCGAGGCGCAGGCCGAATACGCGCGCGCCGAGGCCGCGGCCGGAGCCGCCCGCGCGAAACTCGACGAAACGCGCGCCATGAAGTCCAGGCTTGAAGTGGCGGCGGCCGAAGCCACGATGAGGCGGCAGAATCTTTTCGAGCATCTTTTCAACGAATACGGAATCGCGGCGGACCACATCGCGCGCGAGCCGGATCCGGAATGGCCGCGCGGCGAACCGCCGCCGGAAAGCGAAATCGCAACCCGCGTGGAGCGGCTGACGGCGGAGATACAGGAACTCGGGCCGGTGAACATGGTGGCCATAGACGAGTTCCGCGAACTCGAAGAGCGCTACACGCGCGAGAAGGCGCAGGAAGCCGACCTCCTCGCGGCGAAAGAGCGCATCCTCGAGCTCATAGCAAATCTGAACGCGACGTCCGGCGAGATGTTCCGTTCGACCTTCGAGAAGGCGAACGAGAACTTCCGCACGATGTTCACCAAACTTTTCAACGGCGGCGAAGCGAGACTCGTGCTGCTGGAAAACTCGGAAGATCCGCTCGACGCCGGCATCGACATCATAGCGCGTCCGCCCGGAAAACGTCCGCAGTCCGTGACGCTGCTTTCCGGCGGCGAGCGCACGATGACAGCCGTAGCGCTGCTGTTTGCGATTTTCATGATAAAGCCCGCGCCGTTCTGCATGCTCGACGAACTCGACGCCGCTCTGGACGATTCCAACATCGGGCGTTTCGTGCAGGCGCTCAAAGACTTTCTCGACCGTTCCCAGTTCCTGATAATCACGCACAACCAGCATACGATCGCAGGATCGGATCTCGTCTACGGCGTGAGCCAGCAGGAAAAAGGCGTGTCGCGCATAATCTCCATGCGCCTCACGGACATAGGCGTGAAGCCGCCGCCGGACGACGCCCAGCCGCCGCTGCGCGGCGCGAAGCGCCGGGCCGGAGCGAAGCCCGCCGCCGGATCCGGAGACGGCGTTTCCGAAGAGGAAAACCAGACAACAACAAAGGAAGGATGACAAAATGGCCGGTGTATACACCTGCAGCGACCTCCACAAAGGTCAGAAGCTCCTGATAGACGGCGCTCCGTGGGAAATCACGGAATTCAGTTTCGCCAAGCCCGGAAAAGGCCAGGCGATCTACAACTGCAAACTGAAGAACATGCTCACGGGCACCACGATGTCCCGCTCGTACCGCAGCGGCGACAAGTTCGACAAGCCCGACCTCCAGCAGCGCGACGTCACGTATTCCTACGACGACGGATCCGCGTTCGTGTTCACCGACGAGAACTTCGAGGAAATCCGCGTGTCGGCCGACGTCATGGGCGACAAGAAGTACTTCCTCATGGACGAGATGAACGTGTCGGCGCTGTTCTTCGACGACAAGGTGATCGGAATCGAACTGCCGAAACTCGTGGAACGCAAGGTGATCAAGGTCGAACCGGGCGTTAAGGGCAACACCGCAAGCGGCTCCGTGACGAAGCCCGCGACCGTCGAGGGCGGCTTCCAGCTGGCCGTTCCGCTTTTCATCAACGAAGGCGACACCATCCGCATCCAGACCGAGACCGGGGAATACAACGACCGCACCGCCACGCGGTGACGGACCGGCATTCCCGAGCCTCTCCGACAACAAGCAACCGGACGCCCCAAACCATGCTCTTCGAAAACACGATAGGTCTCGAGACGCACGTACAGCTCAAGACGAAGACGAAGATGTTCTGCTCATGTCTTCTCAAGACCGGATGCGAACCGAACACCAACGTCTGCCCCGTCTGCCTGGGCTATCCCGGCGCGCTCCCGGTGGCCAACCGCGAGGCGGTGAAGCTCACCGTGAAGGCGGGCATGATACTGGGGTGCGAAACGAACCGCCGCGCCACGTTCGACAGAAAGAACTATTTCTATCCGGACATGGCGAAGGACTACCAGATATCGGAGAACGCCAGCCCGCTGTGCATCGGCGGCGGCGTGACGATAGAAACGCCGGACGGTCCGAAATACATACGGATCAACCACATCCATCTCGAAGAGGACGCCGCCAAGATAGAGCACCACGCGGGGTATTCCTGCGTGGACTTCAACCGCGGCGGCACGCCTCTGATGGAAATCGTCTCGGAGCCGGACATATCCACGCCGGACGAGGCGATAGCGTATCTGACGAAGCTCCGCGAGATGCTTGTGTACGGCGGCATATCCGACTGCAACCTCGAAGAGGGGAACATGCGCTCCGACGTCAACATCTCCATCCGCCCGGCGGGCGCAAAGGAGCTTGGCGTAAAGGTCGAAATCAAGAACATGAACACGTTCAAGGGCATACACGCCGCCCTTGAATACGAAGCCGCGCGACAGCGCGAAACCATCGCGCGCGGCGGCGAAATAGTCCAGGAGACGCGCCGCTGGGACGGAGTGGAGACGTCCTCGATGCGCACCAAGGAGAACGCGCACGACTACCGGTACTTCCCGGAACCGGATCTCGTGCCCGTGGCCATACCGGAATCCGACCTCGAAGCCTGGCGCGCGGAGCTTCCCGAAATGCCGGAGGCGCGCCGCGCGCGTCTTGCGGAGCAGTACGGGCTCGCCGAATACGACGCATCGGTCCTTTGCGCCGAAAAGGAACGCGCCGACTGGTTCGAGCAGGCCGCGGCCGGCCTCGACAAGAAGACGGCCAAGGCGCTCTGCAATCTGTTCCTCGGCGACGTCATGGCGCTTGTGAACGAGTCCGGCACGCCGCTCGGCGAATGTGCGATGACTCCCGGCGCGCTCCGTTCGCTTGTCGTGCTTTCATCCAAGGGTACGATCAACGGACCTACTCTAAAAGAACTTCTCCCCGAGATTTTCGCCAAGGGCGGAGATCCGGAGAAGATCGTCGCGGAGCGCGGTCTCGGCGCGGTGTCGGACGTTTCCGCGCTCGAGGCGTTCGTGAAGCAGGCGATAGAGGCCAATCCGAAGAGCGTTGCCGACTACAAGGCCGGCAAGAAAGCCGCCGCCGGATTCTTCGTCGGGCAGGTGATGAAACTCTCGAAGGGCAAGGCCGATCCTAAAATCGTCGGCAGACTCGTCGCAGAGGCGCTTGCCGCTCTTTGACACGGGGGTTCGCAAACCATGGAAGAGACCGTTTCGATAACGCTCAACGGCGAGCCTCGCAGCGTACCGCGCGGCACGACCGTGGCCGCGCTGCTTGCGCAGATCCCCCACCCCGGGGTTTTCGCGGTGGAGGCGGACGCGGCGATAATCCCGGCGGAAAAATACTCTTCGACAGTCCTGCACGGCGGCTCTGTCGTGGAAATCGTCCGTTTCGTGGGCGGCGGCTGATTTTTTCCGCCGCAAATGCATTTTCTCGCTTCATGCGGTGTCGATGTGCTATACTCGCACCGTCCGACCATACCATAAGGATTGCAAATGAAAATCGTATTCGGCGCCGATCACGGCGGTTATGAACTCAAGCAGGCGCTTGTCGCGGAATTTTCCAAGACGGCTGAAACCGTCGATTGCGGATGCGGCGGGAAGGATTCGTGCGACTATCCGGATTTCGCGGATGACGCCTGCGAAGCCTTGATCGAAGGACGCGCGGATTTCGCGATACTCGTCTGTACGACCGGCGAAGGCATGTCGATGTCCGCCAACCGTTTCCACGGGGTGCGCGCCGCGCTTTGCACGGACGCGGAGACGGCGCGTTCCACGCGCGCGCACAACGACGCCAACGCGCTCGTCCTTGGCGCGGCGAACGTGTCCGTTGAAAAAGCGCTTGAAATCGCGCACGCATTCGTCGAAACGCCGTTTTCCGCAGGCGAACGCCACGTGCGCCGCATCGCGAAGATCGACCGCGCCAAACGCCTTGCCGAATGCTCGGCCCTCGCGGAATACGATCCGGAAGTCCACGCCGCCGTCCTTGCGCAGATCCGCCAGGAAGACACTGAAATAAATCTCATCGCTTCCGAAAACACGTCCTCGCGCGCCGTCCGCGCGGCTTCCGGCTCCGTGCTGATGAACAAGTACGCGGAAGGCTATCCGGCGCACCGCTGGTATTCCGGATGCCTGCCCGTGGACGCCGTGGAAGAACTCGCCCGCACGCGGGCCTGCGCGCTTTTCGGCGCGGAGCACGCAAACGTGCAGCCGCACTGCGGATCCGCCGCCAACATGGCCGTGTATCTTGCGTGTCTCGAGCCGGGCGACAAGATACTTTCGCTGTCGCTCGACCAGGGCGGGCATCTTTCGCACGGCTCTCCGGTGAATTTCTCCGGAAAACTCTACAAGATCGTTCCCTACACGACGAACCGCGAAACAGAGCGCATCGACTACGGCGAACTCGAGAAACTCGCTCTTGCGGAGAAGCCGCGCCTGCTTCTCTCCGGCGCGAGCGCCTATCCGCGCGCTCTCGATTTCAAGCGCATCCGCGAAATCGTGGACAAGACGACGGCCGCTATGAAGGCGGAAAATCCAGATTCGCCCGGCTGCATAATGATGGTCGACATGGCCCACATCGCCGGGCTTGTGGCGGGCGGCGCGCACGAAAGCCCCGTGCCCTACGCGGATTTCGTCACGACCACGACCCACAAGACGCTCCGCGGTCCGCGCGGAGGTCTCGTCCTCTGCAAAAAGGAATGGGCCAAGAAACTCGATTCCGCCGTATTTCCCGGGATGCAGGGCGGCCCGCTCGAAAACATCATCGCCGGCAAGGCCGTATGCTTCAAGGAGGCCGCGTCCCCGGAATTCGCCGCGTACGCCCGCCAGGTCGTCTCAAACTGCAAGGCCATGTGCGAGACCATCGCGTCGCGCGGCTACCGCATCGTCTCGGGCGGAACGGACAACCACCTGTTCCTCGTGGACGTGAAATCCTCCAAGGGAATCACCGGCAAGGACGCTGCCGCCGCGCTCGACGCCGCCGGCATCGTGGTGAACAAAAACACGATTCCGTTCGATTCCGAAAGCCCCTTCCGCACGAGCGGCATCCGCATCGGAACGGCAAGCGTCACCACGCGCGGCATGAAGGAGGAGGAATGCCGCAAGATCGGCGGCTGGATCGCCGACATACTCGACGACATATCCGACCTTTCCGTGCAGAGCCGCGTAAAGGAACTCGCCGCCGCTCTCACGGCGGGATTCCCGGTCCCCTGAGACCGGCAACATTTCGCAAACGCCGGGCAAACCATGAAAAACCAGATAAATCTTCTCAACCAGCTCCAGGAACTTGTCCTCACCCGCGACGAACACCATGCGACCGGCGACGGTTCGCACATGGAGGCTCTCGACAAGGCGATAGACGATCTTGTCGACCGCCTCCAGCCCGAAATCCGCTCTCTCTACATGCGGCTCTACAAAAAAGACCATATCGTGATGGCTCCGATGAACAACGGTTGCTGCGCGATATGCGGAATGAGGCTTCCCATTTCCCAGGTGCAGGCCGTGAAACTGTGCAAGCAGCTCCAGAACTGCCCGTCGTGCGCGCGCATGCTTTTCTACGAAGAAGACGAAGCGCCGCGCTGGATCGGCGAAAAGGCGTCCCGCACCGAGCCGCGCAAATCCGGCGTCGGCCGGTTCTCCGCCGAGGAGCTGATGATCCCCGATCTCCAGAGCACCGGCACCGAAGGCGCGATCAGGGAACTGGCGGAAGCCATGGAAAGCAGCCATTTCGTTTCAAGCGCGGACGCGCTCGTCTCAGGCGCGCTCAAGCGCGAAAGCATACTTTCCACGGCGCTCGGCGACGGAATCGCGTTCCCCCACGTGCGCGGCGTGGAAGGCGGCGGCCTCACCCTCGCGCTCGGCATTTCCAAAAAAGGTTTCGTGTTCGACGATTCCGGCGAGAAGGTCAACATCGTTTTCTTCTCCGCCATACCGACCGCCGTTTCCGCTTTCTATCTGCGTCTCATCAAGTGCCTTTCGGAGTCTTTCGCCAAGGAAGAGAACCGCAAGGCGCTGATAGCGGCAAAGACGAAAACAGAACTCTGGAAGGCGCTCACGAAAGCGACGCGCCATTCGATACAGTAGCGGCCCGGGTCGCCGCAGGCCTGGCGTCAAAGGAAGTCCAGCGCGTCGATGTCTATGGACGCGCGTACGTCCGCCGGCGGGCGGCTGGAGTCCCGTATCCATTTCCACGCGGCCACGATCGAAGAGTTCTTCGGCGCGCGCACCGTCACCTGCATTCTGAAACGGTTGTCGGCTTTGGCCAGCGCCGACGGCGAAGCCTCCGAAACATTCATGGAGAGAGCGCTGTTTTTCCCGGCGAAGGCCGCCAGCGCCTTTGAATAGTATTCCGCCCAGGCGGCGGCCTTGGATTCATCTTCCGAGCGCACCGTAAGGACGGCCATTTTCATGTACGGGGGAAAAGCGTATTCCCTGCGGACGGAAAGCTCGGCTTCCGCAAACGGCTCGAAATCGCATCCTCTGGCGACGGCGGCCACAGGCGGAGCCTCGGGCGAAAATGTCTGCACGTACACCTCCCCCGGCAGTTCTGCCCGCCCCGCCCTTCCCGCGACCTGCGCAAGCAGCTGGAACGTGCGTTCCGACGCTCTCGGATCCGGCAGGTTCAGCGACATGTCTGCGTTCAAAACGCCGACAAGCGTGACGTTCGGGAAGTCCAGGCCTTTCGCTATCATCTGCGTCCCGAGGAGTATGTCCGCGCGGCCTGCGCGGAATTCCGCAAGTATGTCGTCGTGCGAGTTTTTGCGCGCGACGGAATCGGCGTCCATGCGCAGGATGCGCGCATGGCGGAAGCATTTGCGCAAAGCGCATTCGGCGCGCTGCGTCCCGGCGCCTGCGCGCTTGAGTTCGCCGCATCCGCACTCCGGACAGGACGCGGGCGTGCGTTTCCATCCGCCGCAGATGTGGCAGCGCAGGCAGTCGTCCGCCTTGTGCCATGTGTAGGCCAGATCGCACGCCGGGCATTTTTCCACGTGTCCGCAGGCGGGACACACGAGCGAACGTGAAAATCCCCGCCTGTTCAAAAACAGTATGGTCTGTTCGCCGGAACCGAGCCGCTTTCCTATGGCTTCGAGAAGTTCGGACGAAAACAGCGGAGCGAATCCCGTGCGGCGCGCTTCTTCGTTCATGTCGACAAGCCGCACCGGCGGCATCGGATTGCCGCGCACCCTGTGCGGAATGCGCGCCAGGGTGAATTTGCCGTTTTTGGCGTTCAGCCACGATTCAAGCGACGGCGTGGCTGAGCCGAGCACTGCAGCGGCGCCTTCAAGCCGCGCTCTTACAAGCGCCGTGTCGCGGGCGTTGTAGCGCGGCGTTTCGTCCTGCTTGTACGAAGAATCGTGTTCTTCATCCACTACGATCAAGCCGAGGTTCGCGACCGGGGCGAACACCGCGGAGCGCGGCCCCACGACCACGCGCGCCTCTCCGCGTCTTATGCGCCGCCATTCGTCGTAGCGCTCGCCGGGCGACAGAGCGGAATGCAGCACCGCCACGGTCTCTCCGAAACGCGACGCGAAGCGCCGGACGGTCTGCGGCGTGAGGGCGATTTCCGGCACCATCACTATAGCGCCTCCCCCCCTGGCGAGAATGCCGGCTATGGCTTGCAGATACACTTCGGTCTTGCCGGAGCCGGTCACCCCGTAAAGAAGAACGGGCCGTTTGGAATTGCGTATCGTTTCGAGCGCGGCGGACTGTTCGGCGTTCAGCGGGAGAGGCTTGGACGGCAGGATCGTGCGGCCTTCAAGGGGATTGCGCCTGCGTTCGCGGGGGGCGATCGCGATGTGCCCGGATTTGGCGAGGGCTTTGAAAAGCGACGGCGCAACGTCGAATTCCTTTGAAAGCCGCTGGAGCCATCCTCCCCCCACGCGGCGGATGTCTTCGAGAAGCCTGCGGCGTTTAGGCGTTGAAGGATCTTCGCATTTGGGATTTTCGACAGGTTCCACAAACAGCTGCTCGCGCGGACGCGCGTCGCGCTTGAGCACCGCCGCCGGAATCGCCGCGCGCAGAGCCGTCTCCACCGGGG
>Ga0310695_10002840_pt1 | contig 35368 bp, 16 predicted proteins | sample RumenRJG_04DNA_FD_203882 | JGI IMG/M metagenome (GOLD analysis project Ga0310695, IMG submission 203882) | Bovine rumen microbial communities from Lethbridge, Alberta, Canada - RJG_04 (v2) (version 2) | ecosystem: Host-associated > Mammals > Digestive system > Stomach > Rumen | place: Canada... | reverse complement strand
CATCCGGCAGACGGTAGAGTACGACGATTCTGCCAATGTCTATTATGTCGGTTCGAAGATTGGCGACTCTTATCTGAATGCGCCTGTCCTGATGTCGCCCGAGGAATACCGTAAGTGGAGTGAACGACGGATGATGCAGGAATTTTTTCGTAAGAAGAATACCGTTCAGGTGCAACAGGAAGATCAGAACAAGTTCTCGTTTGCTGATATGCACTTCGACCTCGGTCCTGCCGAGAAGATATTCGGCCCTGGTGGCGTGCGTATTAAGACACAAGGAACGGCCGAACTGAAGTTTGGTGCCACGATGAAGAACATCGACAACCCCTCGCTGCCCATCCGTAACCGGAAGACTACAGCGTTCGACTTTGACGAGAAAATCAACTTGAATGTGAACGGAAAGGTGGGCGACAAGGTGAACATGAACCTGAACTACAACACCGATGCTACCTTCGACTTCGATACACAGAACCTGAAACTGAAATATGAGGGAAAGGAAGACGAAATCATCAAACTGGTGGAAGCCGGTAACGTGAGTTTCCCTTCCAACAACTCGCTGGTGAAGGGCGCCAGCAGCCTCTTTGGTGTTCGTACCGATATGCAGTTCGGAAAACTGAAACTGCAGACCGTGCTCTCCCAGAAGAAATCATCTACCAAGAGCGTTTCGTCGAAAGGCGGTACCCAGACCACCCTCTTCGAGTTTGACGTGGCCGACTATGAAGAGAATCGCCATTTCTTCCTCTCTCACTATTTCCGTGAGCACTACGACGAGGCGATGTCAAAACTGCCCAACGTGATGACGGGTATCGTGATTAACCGTGTGGAAATCTGGGTGACGAATAAGACCGGCACGACGTCCAATACCCGTAACATCGTGGCGCTGACCGACTTGGGTGAGAATACACAGGTGAGTTATGACGGATGGGAACTGACGGAACAGGCTGTGCCAGGCAATCAGGCCAACACGGAATACAGTCAGATGACGACTAACTATGCCGATGCCCGTGATATCGACCTGACCAACACCGTCTTGGCCGGTATCAGCCGTTTCGAAGTAGGACGTGACTATGAAAAACTGTCAAGTGCCCGGTTACTGTCGTCGTCGGAATACACAGTCAACAAATCGTTGGGCTATATATCACTGAAGACCGGTCTGCAGACTGATCAGGTGCTGGCGGTGGCCTATGAGTTTACCTATGGCGGTGTCACCTATCAGGTGGGCGAGTTTGCCAGTGATCAACCCGAGACCTCGAAGGCGCTGTTCGTCAAGTCGTTGAAGAATACATCCAACAATCCCACACAGGCCAACTGGCGGCTGATGATGAAAAACGTGTATTACCTGGCTTCAACAGTGGAAAAGACCAAGTTCCGTCTTGACATCAAATACCAGAGTGATACGGCAGGCGTATATCTGACGTATATTCCTGAACCTCAGGTGAAAAACCGCACGCTGCTCAAACTGCTGGGGTGCGACCGTCTTGACAATAACAACCGCCGTAACCCTAATGGCTATTTCGACTATGTAGAGGGCTATACGGTGAGTAATGGTCGTGTGTTCCTCCCTTCAGCAGAACCTTTTGGAAGTTACCTCCGTCAACAGTTGCGGGCGGCAGGCATGGATGCCCAGACAGCCGAGAAATACGTGTTCTCCCAACTATACGATTCCACGAAGACGGCCGCCAAGCAGATTGCCGAGAAGGATAAGTTCATTATGGCAGGTCAGTATAAGGGCACCTCGGCTAATGTGATCTCCCTGGGTGCCTATAATGTGCCGCCAGGTTCCGTGGTCGTCACGGCTGGTGGTGTGGTGCTGACTGAGGGCAGCGACTACTCTGTGGATTATTCGGCGGGTGAGGTGACGATCCTGAACCAGAGCATCATCGATGCTGGAACCAATGTCAATGTATCGCTGGAGTCGAATACCGACTACGGCATGCAGCGCAAGACGATGGTTGGCTTCAACTGGGAGTACGACTTCAGTAAGAATTTCCAGTTGGGTGGTACGCTGATGCACCTCTCCGAGCAGGCTCTTACCTCGAAGGTGACGATGGGAGCAGAGCCCCTGAGCAACACGTTGTGGGGACTGAACGTTAACTGGAAACAAGAGTCGCAATGGCTTACGTCGATGCTCAATAAGATACCGTTCCTCCATGTGAAAGAGCCCTCGCATATCTCCTTCACGGGTGAGTTTGCCCAGTTGATAGCAGGAACGGCCAGTGGCACGCAGGACAATGCCTCGTATATCGATGATTTCGAGAATTCAAAGAACTATATTGACGTGAGCAATCCGAAGGCTTGGACACTGTCGAGTGTGCCGACGCTGTTTGTAGAGTCTGCTGACAGGAAAGGTGTGACGAGTGGTTACAACCGTGCCTTGCTGGCATGGTATAATGTCGATCCCATCTTCACCCGTCGCAGTTCGACACTGACGCCGAGCCACATCAAGAGCGACCTGGAACAGTTGTCGAACCATTATGTGCGTGAGGTTTATGTGAAAGAACTCTATCCTAACCGTCAGCAGAGCACCTATAACGGTGCCACCTCGACACTTCCGATACTCGACTTGGCCTATTACCCCCAGGAGCGCGGCCCCTATAACCTGACGCATGACCTGAATGCCGACGGTACGCTGCAGCAGCCCGAGACGAAGTGGGGAGGTATGATGCGTAAACTCGAGACTACCGACTTCGAGCAGGCCAATATCGAGTATATCGAGTTCTGGCTGCTCGACCCGTTTATCTACACCCGTGAAGCGGGAACAGCCTCCGACTATGCAGGCGACCTATACTTCAATCTCGGTGAGGTGAGTGAAGACGTGCTCCGCGATGGCAAGAAATTCTATGAGAGCGGCATGCCTGTTGATGGGACCGACTCTTATACGACCACTCAGTGGGGTAAGATACCCGTACAGGCTACACAGACCTATGCCTTTGCCACCAGTAGTGGCTCACGCAACCTGCAGGATGTAGGTCTCAACGGTCTGAACGATAATGAGGAGCGCGAGTATGGTGCCTACAAAGACTGGCTCGATGCCGTTGTCAACAGTGGGATGATTACCAATGACAGCATCATCCAGGCCTGGCGCAACGACCCTGCCGGTGACGACTATCACTATTTCCGCGGCACCGACTACGACAATGAAGAGAAGAGCATCTTGGGTCGATACAAACGCATCAACAACCCACAGGGCAACTCGCCCGACACGGAGAATCAGACGGAGTCGTATGATACCAGTTATAAGAGCGGTCCCGACGTGGAGGACATCAACCAAGACTATACCCTCAACGAGTTTGAACGCTATTTTCAGTACAAGGTGCGCATCAGTCCTGAAATCTTGGAGGCCTATCGGAATGGTGTGGCCACAGACGACAGTTATATCTCAGACATGCGTACCAGTAGCGTGAAACTGCGTAATGGTGAGACCACTAATGTCAACTGGTACCAGTTCCGCATCCCCTTAGTCGATTATCAGCACAAGGAAGGTAGCATCAGCGACTTCACTAGTATTCGTTTCATGCGTATGTTCATGACAGGCTTCCAGAAACCCATCGTGCTTCGTTTCGGCAGTCTGAACCTGGTGCGCGGCGAGTGGCGCCTTTACAAGCAGAGTCTCTCTACCGCGGGCGCAGAGAGTGGAATGCTGGAGGTGAGTGCGGTAAACATTGAGGAAAACAACGACAAGAAGCCAGTAAACTACGTCTTGCCACCGGGCATCAGCCGAGCCACAGACCCCTCTCAGCCCCAGTTAGTCGAGGAGAATGAGCAGGCGCTGCAGATGGTGGCTACCGATTTGCAGAAAAACGAGTCGAAGGCTGTCTATAAGAAGACTACGCTCGACCTGCGCCGCTATCGCCGGATGCAGATGTTCGTGCATGCCAACCACCTTCTGCCTGATCTGACCAACCTGAAAGATAAGCAGTTGGCTGTGTTTATCCGTCTGGGCAGCGACTACAAGAACAACTATTACGAGTATCAGATACCGCTGACGCTCACACCCGACCGTAGCGATTATAGCCGTTATTCGACAGCCGATCGCCGGATGGTATGGCCCGAAGAGAATATGCTCGACATCAATGTTGAAGTGTTCACCAACCTAAAGAAGGAACGTAATCTGGCCAAGGCGAGGGGAGCAGCTTCGTTCAGTCAACTCTACAGCGGCTTCGATCCCAGAAAGCCGGCAAACAAAGTCAGCATCTTGGGTAACCCAACACTCGGTGAGGTCAAGGTGATGATGATCGGTGTGCGTAACATCTCGGGCGAGGTGAAGTCGGGCGAGGTGTGGGTCAATGAACTGCGCCTGCTGGAAGCAGATAACGAGGGCGGTTGGGCAGCCTCGGGTACGATGAACGTCCAACTATCAGACTTGGGCACGGTGAATGTGACCGGGCGCTATGTCAGCGACGGCTTCGGCGGTCTCGAGGAGGGTGTCATGCAGCGTTCTACCGACACCCAGAAACAGTATAGTGTGACCACCTCTCTCGAACTCGGTAAGTTCTTCCCCGACAAGGCGAAGGTATCGATACCTTTCTATTACTCACTGACGAAGGAAGAAGTGCGCCCCCGTTATAATCCTCTCGATTCTGACATGCGGCTCGACGAGGCTCTCGACGTGGCTGCCGACCGGCATGAGCGCGACAGTATCGAGAGCATTGCTGTCACGAAGACCACCAATAGCAATTTCTCTGTTTCGAACATGCGCTGGGGGTTGAAGACCAAACGTCACCCCATGCCCTACGACCCCGCTAACTTCTCGTTTAGTTACAGTCATGCCCACCGTTATACCTCGGGCAAGACCACCGTCTATGAGAAGGATGACCAGTGGCGGGGAGCACTGAACTATAGTTATTCGCCGGTTTATAAGACCTTGGAGCCGTTCAAGAAGTTGAAGGGCAAGTCGAAATGGCTCAATTTCCCCAAGGCCTTAGGTCTGAACTATCTGCCACAGAATATCGGGTTCAACACGGAGATCACCCGTAGTTATTATGAGTTGCAGGAACGCGACCTCGAGAGTATCGAGAATCAGAACCTGCCCCTGACGTTCAGCCAGCAGTTCCTCTGGAACCGTGATTTCACCCTTCGCTGGGATTTCACCAAGAATCTGCACTTTAATTTCCAGTCGGCCACCCATGCCGAGATCGAAGAGCCATACACACCGGTCAATAAGGATCTCTATCCCGACCGCTATTCTGCCTGGAAAGACTCCGTATGGCAAAGCATCAAGAACCTCGGAACACCGCTTGACTACCAGCAGCAGGTTACTGCCAGTTACCAGTTGCCGCTGAACAAACTGCCTATCCTCGACTGGATCAACGCCGATGCCTCGTATAATGCCCGTTATACCTGGACACGTGGCACGAAGCGCGATGACGGCTCGACGCTGGGCAACACGGTTTCGAGCAATCGCAGCCTGAACATCAACGGCTCCTTCAACATGGAGGTGCTCTATAATCATTTCCCCTTCTTGAAGAAAGTCAACGACCGGTTCAAGCGGGGACCTCAGGTTCAGACCATCCGTCGTCCGTCCAGACGTAAGCAACCGGCGGATAAGAAAACGGCTGACGCTACGGCCTCAGACGAGAAACGGTTGCAGAAGACCAAGAATGCCTATCAGCGCGAGATAACCTTGCGCCCCGACACCACGCTGACCGTCGCTCATAACAAGGGTTCAAAACGGCTTGTTGTCACTGCCCGTCGCAAAGACGGCACACCTTACCCCATCAGTTATAAGGTGATTGACCAGAATAAGATTCTCATCAAGTCGCTTGATACGGTCCAGATAAAACTCAGCATTGTGGCGAAGCCGTCGAGAGAAAATGAGTGGTGGTATCGGCCGGCTCAGACCCTGGCGCGCATCCTGATGATGGTTCGTTCTGTCAACGTCAGTTACCGCAGTAACTATTCGATGCTCCTGCCCGGTTTCCTACCGAATATCGGCGATGCTTTCGGACAGCGTTCATCGGGCGGATTGTCGCCAGGACTTGACTTTGCCTTCGGTGTCATCGATGATGGATATATTGACAAGGCACTGGATAACAAATGGCTGATGCTCAACGACAGTCTCTCGACACCGGCGAACATCAGTAGCAATAGCGATCTGCAGATCAGGGCGGTGCTGGAGCCCATCCGTGATCTGAAGATCGACCTGAATGCCTCTCGCACCGACAACCGTGCCCGTAGCATCCAGTATATGTATTCAGGCAAACCTACTACCCACAGCGGTTCTTTCAATATGACCACCATCTCGCTGAAAGGCTCTCTGGCAGGCATGGGCGATGCCTCGAATGGCTATCAGTCGGATGTTTTCGATCGTTTCCGCTCTTTGCTGACCGATTTCAGAGACAGGGTACAGGCTCAGTATGTAGGCGCTCCCGGTACGTTCGGTCAGGTCAACCCCTACAGTGCTGATGTGATGGCGCCAGCCTTCCTGTCGGCCTATACGATGGGAGCCGGCAAGTCGCTCAGCATTTTCCCCGCCATCACGCGGATGTTGCCCAACTGGACGGTGCGTTACAGCGGATTGTCGCGTCTGGCCTGGGTGCGTGACCATCTGAAGAGTCTTAATCTCAGCCATTCCTATAAAAGTGTCTATAGCGTCGGCAGCTATGCCTCTTACAGTGCTTGGCAGGAATATATGAACGGATGGGGTTTCGTCAAGGATCAGTCGGGTGCCCTGCAGCCTTCCTCGATGTATAATGTCTCTACGGTAAGCATCAACGAGGCCTTCTCGCCGTTGCTCGGAGTCGATGCTACTTTCCAGAATAACCTCACGGCGAAAATCGAGTACCGAACCACACGCGTGCTCAATCTGTCGATGACAAGTGTGCAGCTCAACGAAGCCCTCAGTCGCGACTGGGTTATCGGCTTGGGATATAAGATTCAGGATTTCCGTCTTTTCAATACAGCTATCAGCCGGAAGGTGGGTAAGGCTCAGAAGCGCTCAAAGTCCAATGGTAAGGCCGTCAGTAGCAATAGTGAGAGCAGCGCTACTGGCAAGACCACAGCTTCGAAGTCGGGCGTGAACCACGACCTGAACCTGCGCCTAGATGTCTCCTTCCGCAGTCAGGCTTCCATCACCCGCGATATAGCCTCGGGTGTGTCATCGGCCTCCAGTGGCAACAGTGCCTTCAAACTCTCCTTTATGGCCGACTATACCCTCAGCCGGCTGATGACGCTTACTGCCTATTTTGATCAGCAAACCAACACGCCTCTGCTCTCAAGCAGCAGTTATCCCACGACCACCCGTGATTTCGGATTGTCGTTGAAATTCTCCTTAACCCGCTAACGTGAAGTTAAGGGCTTGTCGTTATGCTCTTACCTTATTTCTTATCGTATGCGTGGACGGGGTAGTCGGTCGTGAAGTGCAGTCCGCGACACTCCTTGCGCTCAAGCGCCCAGCGGGTAATGAGGTAACCCACATTGATCATGTTACGCAGTTCGCAGATGTCCTTCGAGGCTTTGACACGCTTGAAGAGCCGTTCGGTCTCCTCGTAGAGCATGTCGAGACGGTCCCAGGCACGATGCAGGCGCAAGTCGCTGCGCACGATGCCCACATAGTTCGACATAATCTGATTCACCTCTTTTACGCTCTGGGTGATGAGTACCTTCTCTTCATTGGTCATCGTACCCTCATCATTCCAGCGGGGCACCTCATTGTTGAAATCGTAGAGATCGACATGTGCCAGAGAGTCCTTGGCTGCAGCGTCGGCATAGACCACTGCCTCAATGAGCGAGTTGGATGCCAGACGGTTGCCGCCATGCAGACCTGTGCACGAGCATTCGCCGAGGGCATAAAGTCGCTCAATCGACGATTGGCCGTTCAGATCGACCTTGATGCCGCCACACATATAGTGGGCAGCAGGGCGCACGGGAATATAGTCGGTGGTGATGTCGATGCCTATCGAGAGGCACTTCTGATAGATATTCGGGAAATGGTGGCGGGTCTCTGCTGGATCCTTATGGGTGACATCGAGACACACGTGGTCGAGACCATGGATCTTCATCTCTTTGTCGATGGCACGTGCCACGATGTCGCGCGGTGCCAGCGACAACCGTTCGTCGTATTTCTCCATGAACGTCTCACCGTTGGGCAGTTTCAGAATGCCGCCATAGCCGCGCATGGCCTCGGTGATGAGGTAGGCAGGATGCGTCTCCTTCGGATTATGAAGCACTGTCGGGTGGAACTGCACGAACTCCATGTCGGCCACCGTTCCCTTCGCGCGATATACCATGGCGATACCATCGCCCGTGGCAATGACGGGATTTGAAGTGGTGAGATAGACGGCGCCACAGCCGCCCGTGCACATCACGGTCATCTTGGCCAGATAGGTATCCACCTTCTGCGTGCTGGGATTGAGCACATAAGCGCCATAGCATTGGATGTTGGGCGAGCGCCGGGTGACGCGCACACCCAGATGGTGCTGCGTGATAATCTCGACGGCGAAATGATTCTCCTTGATATCGATGTTGGGATTGTGGCGCACGGCTTCCATCAGTCCGCGCTGGATTTCCGCACCCGTATCGTCGGCATGGTGGAGGATACGGAACTCCGAGTGTCCGCCCTCGCGGTGCAGGTCGAAGGAACCATCGTCCTGCTTGTCGAAGTTCACACCCCAGTTGACAAGTTCCTGAATCTGCTCTGGCGCTTTCCTGACAACCTGTTCGACGGCTTTGCGGTCGGAGATGTAATCGCCGGCGATGATGGTGTCGGCGATATGCTTGTCAAAGGTATCCAGTTTCATGTTGGTGACCGAGGCCACGCCGCCTTGGGCAAACGAGGTGTTTGCCTCTTCCAGCGAGGTCTTGCAAATCATGCATACACGGCCTTTGTTGGCGCGTGCCACCTTCAGTGCATAGCTCATTCCTGCGACGCCTGCACCGATGACCAGAAAATCATATTTATAGACCATACTTTGATTTGTTATTGATTATTTGGTGCAAAGGTAATTATTTTCTTGGATAATAGTTGCATTCTTACAAAAAAAGTTGTATCTTTGCACCAAAACCAAGACGAAGATGAAAAGACTGTGGCTAATAATCCTGTTGCTCGCACCGCTCGCAGTGTTCGCTCAGCAAGTGGTGATTAGCGGCAATGTGGTAGATGAGAAGACTGGCGCCGACCTTCAGCAGGTGAGTATCTCTGCTGGCAGAGTGTCGGTGGTGACTAACGAAGACGGCGACTTCACGCTGAAACTGCCGGAGATGCCGGGCAGTATCACCGTATCACATGTGGGGTATAAGACCAGACGGGTGAAGGTGGGCGAAGGTCAGGCGGAGGGCTTGAAGATTAAACTCCAGCCGAAGACCATCCAACTGCGTGAGATCATCGTGCTGAACGAAGATCCGCGTGAACTCGTCGATATCGCCATCAGCAAGATACCCGACAACTACAGTCGGGTGCCGGAACTGTTGAAAGGCTTCTACCGCGAGACAGCCATGAAGCGCAAGCACTACATCTATGTGGCCGAAGGTGTTGAGGATTTGTACAAGACACCTTATAACCGTAGCATCGGGCGCGATCGGGTGGCCATCGTCAAGGGGCGCCGACTGCTGAGTCAGAAGCAGGGCGACACGTTGGGCGTGAAAGTGATGGGCGGTCCGGTACAGGCTGTCGTGATGGATCTGGTGAAGAACCGTGAGTTCCTTTTAAACAAGGAGAATCTCGATGCCTATAAGTTCACGATGGGGCTTCCGGAGTTTATCAACGACCGTCAGCAGTTCGTGGTTATGATGGAGCCGGATTGTGCGATGCCATATGCTCTCTATCACGGCAAACTCTATATCGACTGCGAGCGACTCGCCTTCACACGCATTGAGCTCGATCTCGATATGAGCGACAAGGACAAGGCAACGCGTACCATGCTCGTAAAGAAACCATTGGGCGTGAGGTTTAAGCCGAGAGAATTGTCGAGTGTCGTCGATTACCGTTATGAAGATGGTGTGACGCGCATCAGTTACCTACGGAACACGTTCCGTTTCAACTGCGACTGGAAAAGACGTCTCTTCGCCACCTCGTTCACGGCTACCTGTGAGATGGTGGTAACAGACAGTTCTTCGGATGGCGTACAGCCCATCGCCAGCAGGAACTCGTTTGACTCGCACGACGCCTATTATGATAAAGTAGAGTATTTTATGGACCCGGATTACTGGCGTTCGTATAACATTATAGAACCATCGGAGTCGTTGGACAAGGCCATACGGAAATTGGTGTCCCGATACCGGCGGAATTGAATAGAATAAACGATGAAAAAATATATTGTTACCCTTTTAGTGGTAAGTTCTTTTGTCGGTTTGCGGGCGCAGACCGACTCAGTAAGTTTTAAGATACAGTCAAGACTCGATTCTCTGATGCACGACCCGCTGCTCGAACGGACGCAGTTGGGACTGATGGTGTATGACTTAACAGCAGACTCTGCGCTCTACCGTCACGGGGAGAAACAGACGTTGCGGCCAGCCTCGACCATGAAGCTGTTGACGGCCATCACGGCCATCGACCTGTTGGGTGGCAGTTATCCCTTCCGCACGTCACTCCAATACGAGGGAGCGGTTACCGACAGCATCCTCTCAGGTAATCTGTATTGCGTGGGTGGGATGGATCCGATGTTTGACGATACGAATATGAACACCTTTGTACAGAGCCTGCGTGCCATTGGTGTGAAAACCATCCGTGGCAGTCTGGTAGCTGTCAGGAACTTCAAGGAACCCGACTTGTTGGGTGAGGGCTGGTGCTGGGATGACGATAATCCGCAGCTGTCGCCTCTGCTCGTATCGCGTAATGATGAGTTCATGCAGGTCTTCGCCTCCCGCCTTCGTGAAGCCGGCATCATGTTAGAGAGCCCCATCACCACGGGCTCGTTGCCAAGTGAGACGCTGACGCTCTGCGCGGTGAGTCATACCCTGCAGGATGTCCTTGTGCCGATGATGAAGGAGAGCGACAACCTCTATGCCGAGTCGATGTTCTTTCAGATCGCGGCCTCACAGGGCGGGCGCCCAGCCAAGGCGGTTCATGCCCGTCAGTTGGTGAAGAAGGAACTGTCGAAAGCTGGTGTGACGAACATCCAGTACCGCATAGCTGACGGTAGCGGACTGTCGCTCTATAACTATATCACGCCCGAACTGATGGTGAAACTGCTGACTTATGCTTATCGTCATCCGAGCATCTACTCTCACCTGGCACCCTCGCTGCCAATTTCCGGACAGGATGGTACGCTGAAGAAGCGCATGACAGACCCCGTGACCAACGGCCGCGTGAAGGCTAAGACGGGGACGGTGACTGGTGTGTCGTCATTGGCAGGCTATGTGACGGCGGCCAACAACCATCTACTGGCTTTCTGTATCATCAATCAGGGTGTGATGAAGAGTGCTGACGGGCGCGCCTTCCAGGACAGCGTTTGTACGGCTCTCTGCGAACGATAGTCAATGGAGCAGATTAAAAACAAGAAACAACGAAATCAATTATGGAGATAAAACAAGAGCAGATATTAGTGAGAATCACAGGTCAGGACCGACCGGGACTGACGGCCTCAATCATGGGCATTCTCGCTAGGTACGACGCACAGATACTCGACATAGGTCAGGCAGACATCCACTCCACGCTCTCGCTGGGTATTCTCATTCGCATGGACGAGATGCACTCTGGTCAGGTGATGAAAGAACTGCTTTTCAAGGCCACAGAACTGAACGTGAACATCGGTTTCTCGCCCATCAGCGATGATGAGTATGAAGACTGGGTGGGCCATCAAGGCAAGAACCGGTATATTCTCATGGTGCTGGGACGCCAGTTGGAGGCTCGACAGATAGAGGGTGCTACGCGCATTCTGGCCGATCAGGGACTCAACATCGACTCCATCCTCCGACTCACAGGGCGTAAGAGCATCAAGAACCCGGGCAAGCATATCCGTGCCTGCATCCAGTTCTCGTTGCGTGGTGAGCCTGTGAACCGTCAGGAGATGCAATCGAAGTTGATGAAACTGTCTCAGGAGATGGAGATTGACTTTTCTTTCCAAAAAGACGATATGTTCCGTCGCATGCGCCGATTGATTTGTTTCGATATGGATTCTACGCTAATCCAGACTGAATGTATCGACGAACTGGCTGAGCGTAACGGAGTAGGAGCCGAAGTACGTGCCATCACCGAGAGTGCCATGCGCGGTGAGATTGACTTCAAGGAGAGTTTTACCCGTAGGGTGGCTCTGTTAAAAGGGCTCGATGTTAGCGTGATGCAGGAGATTGCAGAGAACCTGCCCATCACCGAAGGTGTTGACCGTCTGATGACTATCCTCAAGCGCTGTGGCTATAAGATTGCTATTCTCTCTGGCGGATTTACTTATTTCGGCGAGTATCTGCAGCGCCGATACGGCATCGACTATGTGTATGCCAACGAATTGGAGATTGGTGAGGACGGCAAGTTGACAGGCCGCTATGTGGGTGAAATTGTTGATGGCCATCGGAAGGCAGAACTCCTCAAACTGATTGCTCAGGTCGAAAAGGTGAACCTTGCCCAGACCATTGCCGTGGGCGACGGTGCCAACGACCTGCCGATGATTTCTGAAGCAGGACTGGGCATTGCGTTCCACGCTAAGCCTCGTGTGGTGGCTAATGCCAAGCAGAGCATTAACACCATCGGTCTCGACGGCGTGCTCTATTTCCTCGGCTTCAAAGATTCTTATCTTGGCGAACAGGGAAAACTGTAATGAGTGAATAGTGAATAGCGATTTTTCCCTTACCCTGCTGAAGTGGTTCCGTGAGAACGGACGCGATCTGCCTTGGCGACAGACGCATGATCCTTATGCCATCTGGCTCTCAGAGATTATTCTCCAGCAGACGCAGGTGAAACAGGGATGGGAGTATTGGGAACGGTTCATGCGCCGCTGGCCTACAGTGGATGAACTTGCTGCCGCCACCGAAGATGAGGTGCTTCGCGAGTGGCAGGGACTCGGTTATTACAGTCGTGCCCGTAACCTTCATTTCGCAGCTCGCCAGATTGTTGCTCTCGGGCATTTCCCTCAGACACTCGAGGAAATCCGTCAACTGAAAGGGGTGGGCGACTATACAGCCGCTGCCATCGGCAGTATCGCCTTCGGACTCCCTGCAGCCGTCGTCGATGGTAACGTGTATCGTGTGCTGGCCCGTCATTTCGGTATAGGAACCCCAATTAATACTACCGAGGGCAAGAAAACGTTCCAGGCTCTGGCTCAGTCGTTATTACCCACAGAAAAAAACTCTCACCCCTCACACCTCACCTCTCACCTCTCATCCCTCTACAACCAGGCTATTATGGATTTTGGCGCCCTTCAATGTACCCCACAGTCGCCCGATTGTTCCGTCTGCCCGCTGATGGAGTCGTGTGAGGCTTTTCGTAAGGGTAGGGTGGGAGAACTCCCCGTCAAGTTGAAGACGCTCAAAGTTCGCGAGCGTCGTCTGATATATATCTATGTGCGCTGTGGAGGAACGACAGCCATCCACCGGCGCGTAGCCGGCGATATCTGGCAAGGACTTTGGGAACCCTGGCTTGTAGAGACGACTGATGATGTTCCTGCTGGGGCCGTGTTGTTGAGCCAGAACGTGAAGCATGTCCTGACCCATCGTATCCTCTATGCCGACTTCTACCTACTAGAAACCGAGGAGAAACCCGAACTTCCCCCCGATTATATCTGGATTTCCGAGTCGGATCTCGATGCCTATGCCTTGCCCCGGCTGATAGAGTGGGCTGTGCATGCTCTCTTTCTAAAACATTTTTGAAATAATAGTTTACTAATTCAAATAAAAAGTGTACCTTTGCGGTTGATTAACTAACTATTAATATGCGGAAGGCCGTATTTCTTATATGGTGCTTACTGGTATGCTGGGTGAATACACTCAGCTCACAGCCACAATGTACGGTGACTCACTACGATGAGTTCAGCGGCATGGCGCAGTGGTACGTCACGCAGATTGTGCAAGATCATCAGGGCATGATGTGGTTTGCCACTTGGAACGGGTTGAACCGCTATGATGGCTATGAGTTTGTGTGTTTCAAGTCGCAGAAGGGCGACGGTATAGATATTCCTTCCGACCGCATAAGAGATATGATGCTCAACGAAGATGGAAATCTGTTGTGCAGCTACGACCATCATGTATTCCTTTTCAACGTCAACGACTGCCGTTTCAGCCCACTTCCGCCAGCAGAAGAGCAGAAAATTCTCAAGGTCTTCAATCAGCGTCTTAATCAGAATGTGATGCCGAATCAGCCGCCCTTTGAGCACCGTGATTCATTGGGTACACGATGGCGTATCCATCGTGACGGGCAACTGGAATATCAGGTTAGTGGTAGTTCGGAATGGCACCTCTGTCCTTCAGCCATTTCTCTGAAGAACTATTTGCACTATGGCATGACTGACCGCGAGGGAAACGTCTGGATGCGCAGCGGATACGGTGTCTATAAGTTGACCTTTGGACAGAAGAGATATCAGCCCTTTGAAATGACTGGCAATGATCAGGTTCGCAGTTTCTGCCTCGACCGAAAGAAACGCTATTGGGTTACAACTCGTAATCAGAAGACGATACTGGTCTTTGATGCCGACAATGGCTTCCTAGGCTACTTAGGACGCGATGGACAACTGCACACTAACTACACCTCTTTCGGTTCGCCCATTTATCATGTAATGCAGGATTCGAAGGGAGTGTTCTGGCTATCGAGTAAGCCCGACGGTCTTTTCCGACTTCGTGAGACGGCAGAGGGCAGATTCCGCGTGGATCACTTCATTCATGAAACAGGCAACCCCAAATCTCTGTCTGACAATGAACTCTATTACACAGCCGAAGACCAGCGTGGGCGCCTATGGGTTGCCACCTTCAATCAAGGCATCTGCTGTGTCGAGGACACCCAGGCAGACAAATTGGTGTTTTTGAATAAAAATTACGGACTGACTAACTCCATCCAGAAAGGACTGCGGGTGAGACAAATCCATATAACACCGCAGGGCATCCTCCTGGCAGCCACAACAACCGGTCTGTTGGTGGCTGATGTGACAAAACCGAAGGTGAGTGATATTAGTCTCACACTTCACCGCCGTGACCCGAAACGCTATAGAAGTCTGAGTTGTAATGCCGTGATGTTCATTGCTGAAGACAGTAATCATAGACTGTTTGTCTGTACAGAGAGTGGCGGAGTGAATCAGATTATCACCCGACAACTCTTGGACAAAAATCTGGAATTCCGGCATTTCGACATATCGACAGGACTGTCGACGGATATAACCCTCTCGGCAGTAGAGAATGATGGCAAACTGCTTGTGGTGGGCAACAACCAGCTGATTCTTCTTGACCCAGACAATAATGAATCGACCACCTACGATGCCCATTTCTGGGGGAGCATGCTGCGCTTTTCGGATGCCATACCTCTGCTATTGCCCGACGGACGGAGAATCATCGGCTTGCAGAATGGTGCCATCACAATCAAACCGGCAGATATCAGGAAAAGCAGCGACATCCCCCCGATAGCCCTGACATCCATTTCCATTCATGGCGACAGTCTGAACCTGGCCGTGAACGGGCTTGATACCTTATTATTAAATAAAGAAGAAGAGCGCGATGTCACCATCTGCTTCTCGGCACTCGACTATCGTGGTGGCGGCATCATCCACTATGCCTATCAGTTGGATGACGGCAACGGATGGGTTAATATTGGAAAGGAACACTCTACAACCTTCCTGAACCTCAGGCCTGGAACGTATCAGTTGAAAATCCGCTCGACCAACAGCGACGGTGTATGGGTTGATAATACCCGTCAGTTGATAATCATCGTAAAACCCACATTCTGGGAGACACGCTGGGCACAACTGCTCTATGCTCTGCTTGCCATGTCACTTGTCTGGCTGTCGGTTTACTCCTTCCAATACATACGCCGTATCAAGCGACAACAGAAAGAAACGCATGAGGCCTATCTGGCACTGCTTAATGCCAGACGGGAGCCTGCGACTGGCAAAGAAACCAAGCAAGAGCCAGTTAAGCCTAAGATGAAGCCAGATGATGAGCTGTTCATGCAGCGTGCAATAAAATTCATTGAAGAACATTTGGGAGACTCTGACATTAGCATCGGTGACATGGCCGATGCGACGGCCACAAGCCGATCGGGACTGAATCGTAAGATGAAATCGTTGTTGGGTGTCACTCCACTTGACTTTATCCGTGAAGCGCGCATCAGAAAGGCGTGTGCCATGCTCAGTCAGGGAGCGATGGTGAAAGACGTGGCTTATGCCTGTGGGTTCTCGGATGTCATATACTTTCGTAAATGCTTTAAAGCAGAAATCGGTAAGACACCTTCTGAATACAGGGATGAAGAATTTGGCAAATAGGGAGTGTTTTTGTGTCAAATAGTGCCCCTGACACAATTTTCCACCATCAATGGCGATAATTTGCCGCTCCATCTTTTTACTAATAGTGTAACTTTGCAATCGTAAAATTGCTTAAGTACTAACTATTAGTAAACCAAAAATCAATGAACCAAAAAATCAAAAGAACTTTAGTAGTGATAGCATCATGTATGCTATGGCTCATGAGTTTTGCCCAGCAATCGGTAACCGGTCAGGTAAAAGATGCACAGGGCGAACCTCTTATTGGTGTTAGTGTGATGGTAAAAGGAACTACCACAGGTACAGTAACCGACTTTGATGGAAAATACACCGTCAAGTCAGTGAAATCGTCTGCTCAATTGCAGTTTTCCTACATTGGCTATCTCTCAAAGATGGTTACGGTGGGAAATCAGTCTGTAATCGATGTCGTGATGGAAGAAGACAATGCGGCTCTCGACGAGGTGGTAGTGATCGGTTATCAGACAATCCGCCGTCGAGACCTGACGGGATCTGTTGCTTCTGTATCAGGTAAGAACATCGCTGCAGCACCAGTGGCTGACGTGACTCAGGCTCTGCAAGGAAAATTGCCCGGTGTGAACATTGTTTCACAGGATGGTCGTCCTGATGCCTCAGTAGCTATCCGTGTGCGCGGTGGCGGTTCTATCTCTCAAAGCAACGAGCCACTGATACTGATTGACGGAGTGGCTGGCTCGTTGAGCGATATTCCGGCCGACCAGGTGGAGACTATTGATGTGTTAAAGGATGCCTCTTCGACAGCCATCTATGGTGCCCGTGGTGCTAATGGCGTTATCCTGGTCACGACGAAGGGTGCCAAGGAAGGTAAGGTTACCATTTCGTACAATGGTTATGCTAAATTCAATACTCCAACGAAGTATCTGGAGGCACTCTCCCCCTATGACTATCTTTCGTATGTGTGGGCCGTTGCGGATGCATACGACGCTACAGGCGGCTATCGCACTCCCTTAGAACATCTCTATGGTTTGGCCAATGGCGGTATCAACCAATATAAGAACATCAGCATGTACGATGTGCAGAAGGATGTATATGGTAACTCGTTCTCTCACAACCACGACTTGAGCATATCTGGCGGTACCGATAAGACGAAAGTGCTTCTCTCTGTGAACTACATGGATGAGGATGGTCTAAAAGTCAACTCATATAAAAAACGCGCAAATATATCATTAAAGGTTAATCAGGAACTTGCCAAGAACCTGAATTTTAGCCTCGACACCCGCTATGTAGATGTGGCAAGTATGGGTAACGAAAGCACAACGAGCGGATCGGGTTCGATACTCTCGTTTGCCTATCGTTTCCGTCCGATTGCCCTGTCTGACATCAAGGGCGATCTGGCAGCCATGCAGGAAGGAACAATCGGCAACTTTGCCAAGCAGACACAGTGGGATATGTACAGTCCATACGAGCGGCTGAACGACTACGAGCCACTCAGCGAGCGACAGTCGCTGCGTGCTACCGCCTCACTGAGCTGGGGCATCGTCAAAGGTCTGACCTATCACACCGACCTGACCCTTGGCCGTTCATGGAACCAGACCAAATACTGGGGTGGCGCAACCTATAACGCCTATCTCGATGAGAATACTGGCGAAAAACTGTGGGCCGGCTCTGTAGATTATTCACAGTCGGTGGGCTGGAGCACACGCTGGACCAACACTCTGAACTATGTCATAGATATCATGAAAGGTCATAATCTGAATGTACTGGCCGGTCATGAGGTATCAAACTCGGGGGGCTCTGGTACACGCATCTTCGCTGACCACTTCCCTGCCAACTTCACGAAGGACAATGCTTTCGCTATGATTAATCAGTATGATGCTGCAAACAGTACGGCCACTAATTTTTCATCTAGTTGGAATACACCATCACGTATCCTATCGTTCTTCGGACGTCTTAACTACAACATGCTTGACCGCTATCTGCTGACTGTTACATTCCGTGCTGACGGCAGCTCAAAGTTTGCACCGAGTCACCGCTGGGGCTACTTCCCTGCAGCCGCATTAGCATGGCGAATCAGCGAGGAGCCCTTCATGGCTGGCACGAAAGGCTGGCTTGACAACCTGAAGTTGCGTGTGTCATACGGCACGGTAGGTAACGACGGCATCAGCTCCGACCTCTGGGCACAGACTTGGACGGCAGAGACCGATAACCGCTGGCGCTACACGCTTAACAACGTGCGCCAGACAGCCTACGACCTTTCATCGACTCAGATGGCCAATGATGACCTGAAATGGGAGACGACCATCACTCGTAACCTCGGTATTGACTTCGGATTCCTGAACGGTCGCCTGTGGGGTACTTTGGACATCTACTGGAACACTACAAAGGATCTGCTGATGAACACGACGCTGCCTGGAATCACAGGTTTTACTTCTACGTTTGCCAATGTCGGGAAGACCAGTAATCGCGGTGTGGAACTGTCGTTAGGCGGTGTCATCTACAAAGATAAGGACTGGAATATCACAGCAAGTGCCAATATCAATTTCAATAAAGGTAAGGTTGACGAACTCTCCGAAGGCATCACTGGTCAATATGGTACGCAGTGGATTCAGATGAACCGTCCGAGCGATGACTATATCCTCATTGAGGGCGAACCCGTAGGCTTGGTGCGTGGTCTTGTCTACGATGGCTTCTACACGACTAACGACTTTGACTATGCCAATGGTGTTTATACGCTGAAAACTGGTGTGGCTGACTTGACGAGTGCTATCGTTCCGGAATTTGCAGGAATCGGTGCCGACGAACGTCCTTCTGGACAGATTGCTTATCCCGGTATGGCCAAGTATAAGGATCTTGACGGTAACGGAAAGATTGACACCGATGATTATACTGTCATCGGCGACATGAACCCAACACACACGGGCGGTTTCAACATCAATGCCAATTATAAGGGCTTTGACCTTGGTATGTATTTCAACTGGAGCTACGGCAACAAGATTTACAATGTGAACAAACTGGCATCGCTCTATGGCTATAAGGAAGGCGGTGTACTGCAGAATAAACTATCGTTCATGAAGGATGCCTATAAGATTTACGACGTGGTGAATGGTGAACTTGTGCGCTACAGCGATCCTTCAGACCTGGATCGTCTGAATGCGAATGCGAAGTATCCGCTGTCATACAACTCAATGGGTATAGTCTCAAGTCTGGGTATTGAGAATGGTTCCTACCTGCGTCTTAATACGCTGACCTTGGGCTACACCTTCCCGAAACAGATTATCAACAAAATAGGCATGAGTAACCTGCGTGTGTATGGTACCATCTACAACCTCCTGACAATCACTGGCTATGAAGGCCTTGATCCAGAGGTGAATGCCAATGCCAATCAGGGGGGCTCTGTCTATCCTACGACGGGACTTGACTGGGGTACCTATCCGAGAGCCCGTTCATACGTCGTCGGTCTTAACGTGAATTTCTAACCAAACATAGTATAAAGGATATGAAAACAATATATAAATCAATTATTGGAGCACTCGTTTTTGGCTCCGCTCTGGTTTCGTGTAGCGACTATCTGGAAGTTTCCTCACCTGCCAAGACCGATGATGCCTTTGTGACCTCATCAGTCGATGAAACCTTTAAGGTCCTTTCCTGGGCATACGCCGAATACCGTCAGAATGCTGCCAGTGGCGGTAACTATCATTGGGAGGACTGTACTTCGGATGCAGAATATTATCCAGAGTTCAACTCGTCGAACAACACCATCGGCATGCTCTTTGCCGAGGAGGTGGCCATCACAGGAAAACAGACGCAGTTTAACTCGCTTTATAACTCGCTGGCACGCGCCAAGCGATTGGCCAGTATCCTAGAAGGTAAGGCTGAATACACAAGTGCTAGAGAAGCCGGGAAGACAAACGATTGGACACAACTCTACGGTGAGGCTATCGGACTCTATGCTTTCTGCTACTTCCAACTGACGAAACACTTCGGCGACGTGCCTTTTGGCATTGAGAACTCAGTGGCTTCGGATGGCTATTCCCTCACCTCACGCTATGAGATTTACGACCGGCTAATCGAGATGCTTCAGAGGGTAGAGCCTTATATGTACCGTCTGGGTGAAGGTGGCATTACCGCCGAGCGCATTAGTCGTTCATATGTCAATGCTCTGATAGGTCAGATTGCTTATTATGCCGCAGGCTGGCAGACCATTCGTACCGACGTAAGCGGGCTCTATGGCGACGTGCAGTTTGAGAAGAAGGGCACAGAGGCTAACGGCTGTGTCTATGCTCGCCGTACAGACTATAAGACCTACTTCCAAATTGCAGATAAATATCTTGGTTACGCCCTGAACGAGCAGAAAGGAACAGCGCAATTGGTGACTAACGACCCTCGTACTTACTGTAACAATCCGTTCCAGATGGTGTTCCAGTATGCCCATGACAACGTGATTAGTCCTGAATCTTATTTTGAAATTGGCAATCAAGCTGGTGTGCAGAGCGAGCGTCCGTATAGCCAAGGACGTCCTTCTAACGGTGGCGGCTCAAACGCTGCACCCTGTAAGTCGTTTGCAGCCTTCCGTATAAATCCCGTATTCTACTACTCAGGTTATGAGGACGATGACAAACGCATGGATCCAAGCATGACGGTGACGGGCAGCGATGGTAAAGGCAACGAGGCTATCCTGCAGTTTGTGCCAGGGAGCCGACTCAATGGTGGTATCTCCAACAACAAGTGGGACGACAACCGTATGGATCCTCCCTATGTCGCCTCACAGCGTAATTCTGGAATCAACTATGTGGAACTGCGTGTGGCCGACGTGATGCTGATGCAGGCTGTCGCCAAATATCATAATGGTGATGCCAGTGGTGCTACCAGCTTACTAAATCAGATACGTCAGCGTGCTTTTGGCAACAGCAGCCACGATTATACAAGTGCTGAAGGCGACCTTTTGGCTGCCATCTATCAGGAGCGTAAGCGCGAGTTGCTCTCAGAGGGTGTCATTCGTTGGGATATGATCCTCTCTGGCGACTTTACGGAGCGTACCAACAAGATTCGTGCCGAGATACAGACAATGTGCGATGGTATTGATGCCAAAGGTTATTACGAGTTTGACAATGGTCGTCAAATACCTGCTTATATCTGGATTAAGAACGTGAAGCTGGAAAACTCGTTGACCTTCGACCGTGACGAGAGTAACCCCGCCCTAACGCCTGGATGGCGCGGACAATACGATTACTCTGGCATTGCCGCTGTGGCCAGTAAGGTATCGGGAACCGAACATAATCTAGCTATTCAGGGTTTGTTTGAATATATTGATCCCAATGGTGCTGAGGCTGCTGCCTTGGAAGCAGATGGCTATACACGTCAAGACTGGGGCGTGGAAATCGTCAAGCAGCGTGCCACCATTTTCGACCGTAATATTCTGGGTGGATTAGGTACGGCGGGCAATGCCCCACGCTACTATCACCCGATACCGCAGGAGACATTGACACAATCGAAGGGAAAGGTCACTAACGGCTACGGACTACCACAAAAATAATTAATTAAGGTTAGAACTAATATTTTATATGTTAGTTATAGTTGGTTAATGAAAGGGGGAGTGCGTGATGTATTCCCCCTCCTAGTAGCAGAAAGATGAAAATAAGAATTATTCTAATTATATTGGCATTTCGTTTAGGACTATCGGTACAGGCTGCGGCTGTTTTGTATGACCTGATAGTTGCTCAAGACGGCAGTGGGGATTATACAACTATTCAGGCTGCCATCAATGCCGTTCCTGACTACCGTAAGGTAGGCCCCACCCATATTCTCATTAAGGCAGGTCTTTATAAGGAAAAGATCGTTATTGCAGCCTCTAAGGAAAAGGTGCATCTGACAGGTGAGGACGGCGTCGTGATAACCTATGACGACTATGCCAGTAAACCGAACATCTTCGGTGAAGAGAATGGCACGAGCGGTTCAGGTAGCATTTACATCTTCGGTCCCGACTTCGTGGCAGAGAACATCACGTTTGAGAACTCGTCTGGACCTGTCGGACAAGCTGTGGCTTGTCATGTGGCAGGCGACCGTGCCGTGTTCCGCCGTTGTCGTTTCCTCGGGTTTCAGGATACACTATACACTTTTGGTGAACACACCCGTGAGTACTATGAGGACTGCTATATCGAAGGAACCGTGGACTTTATCTTCGGTAAGGCAACAGCTGTGTTCAACCGCTGTGAACTACACAGTAAGCGAAGCGGAGGATTCCTCACAGCACCAGCCACACCACAAGATTGTAAGTATGGCTATGTATTCATAGACTGCCGGCTGACTGCTGGTGCCGATGTGGCGACGGGCAGCGTCTGGCTCTCACGTCCTTGGCGTCCATACGCTAAGGCAGTCTTTATCCGTTGTCAGATGGGCCGGCATATCAGGCCGGAAGGCTATCACAATTGGGGGAAACCGGAGAACGAGACGACAGCATTCTATGCAGAATATGATTGCCTGGGAGATGGTGCCGATACATCCAGACGTGTATCTTGGGCACATCAGTTGGGTGACATCGCTGACTATGATATCCATGAGGTGTTAAAAGCCCACGATAGTTGGAATCCCGTTGACAAACACAAAACTCAAAGAATATTTGGTGAAATAAGGAAAAAGTTGTAATTTTGCAAAAACAAACTACGGAAATGAAAAGATACTTTTTTATACTCTGTTTCGCTTGTAGCACAATGCTCGCTCTGGCTGTTGAGAATTACCCTTATCGCAGCGACTATCTGTGGCTGACGTTACCCGATCATGCCGATTGGCTATATAAAGTAGGAGAGAAGGCAAAGGTGGAGGTTACTTTCTGCAAGTATGGTATCCCGCAGGATATAGAGATTGCTTATGAGATTGGCCCCGACGAGATGCCTGCCACCAGTCATGGCAAAGTGAAGTTAAAGAAAGGGCGTGCCATCATCGACATGGGAACGATGAAGCTGCCCGGTTTCCTCGACCTACGCCTGACAGCAACGATGGACAATCAGAAGTACGAGCACCATGTGAAGGTGGGGTTCTCACCGGATTTGTTGAAGCCCTACACGAAGAATCCTTCTGACTTTGATGCCTTCTGGAAAGCGAACATCGAAAAGGTGAGGAAAGAAGTGAAGAACGATAAGTTGATTGAGAAATGTGAGCGGGTTGACAAGTATTCTACGGACGACACAGACTGCTATCTGCTCAAAATTCGCACAGACCGCCGACATAGCATCTATGGCTATCTGACAAAACCGAAACAGTCGGGCAAATACCCGGTAGTGCTTTGTCCACCAGGAGCCGGTATTAAGACGATCAAGGAGCCGATGCGCAGCGTGTTCTATGCGAAGAATGGCTTCATTCGGCTAGAGATGGAAATCCACGGACTTCACCCTGAGATGACCGAAGAACAATTCAAGGAAATCTCTACTGCTTTTTCTGGTGAGAACGGCTATGTAGAGAATGCGCTCGACGACCGTGATAACTATTACATGAAGCATGTTTATACAGGTTGCATTCGGGCAATCGACTACCTTTGTTCTCTCCCTGATTGGGACGGTAAGAACGTCTTCGTACAGGGTGGCAGTCAGGGTGGGGCACTCTCGCTGATTACGGCAGCACTCGATAAGCGTGTGACGGCTTGCGTGGCCAATCATCCTGCATTGAGCGATGTAGCAGGCTATCTCGACAAACGTGCTGGCGGTTGGCCTCACATGAACCGTGACCATAATATGCTGACACCACAGAAGGTAGAGACGCTGCAATACTATGATGTGGTGAACTTTGCCCGTCGCATCACTTGCCCGGTCTATCTGACTTGGGGCTATAACGACAATGTCTGTCCACCCACAACGAGTTATATCGTATGGAATCTAATCACGGCTCCAAAAGAATCGCTTATCACACCCATCAATGAGCATTGGACAACCACCGATACCAACTACGGTCAGATGTTGTGGCTGAAAGGGAAAATGAAATAAATACTTAAAATGGAAAGACTGTTATTATTTTTGTTCGCTGTTCACTTTTCAATATTTGCTGCCACTGCCCAGCAGAGGGAAAGGTATGAGTATGTGCGTAATCTGCCGGCTTATGCCGACTCGCTGATTGCCGACCTGACTTATCCCCTGGCTTGGGGAAACAGCGACATCAAGGATTTTGATGTCTGGAAACAGACAGCCCGTCAGAAGGTGTTTGACTGCATGCTCACGCCGCCCCCGGCACCAGTCAACGGCTATGAGGCAAAGGTGCTCTTTGAGGAGCAGCGCGACGGCTATAAGGCGCGCAAGATGGAGATTCGTCTGTCGCGCTATTACACGGTGCCGGCCTATGTGCTTATCCCCGATGGCAAGGGACCTTTCCCTGCCGTGAATGTGCTTCATGATCACGGCGGTCATTTCTTTATTGGTAAGGAGAAGTGCATCTATCCGCTAACCTGTGAAGATTCCACCGTTGTTAAGGATGCCATCGACTGGTCAAAAGGCTATGACGAACAGTTCTTCGGCGACTATCTGGCCAAGCACGGTTATGTGGTGTTCTCTGCCGATGCCCCGATGTGGGGTGAGCGCGGCTTGAAAGAGGGTATGAAGCGTAACCTGTACGATATGATTGCCGGTAACATGATGATGTATGGTATCGATCTCTCAGCCTATATGACTTATGATGATATCGCTGGTACGGAGTATCTTGCCTCGATGCCTGAGGTTGATCCGATGCGTATTGGTTGTACAGGATGGTCGATGGGTGCCTATCGTACTTGGATGCTCTCAGCACTTAGCGATCGCATCAGGGTGGGGGCTGCCGTCTGCTGGATGGTGACTACTGACGAGCAGATGAGTTTCAAGTACAGTCGTACGGAGAATGGTGGCTTTGCCAATTGTCTGCCCGGTCTGCGCCGATGGCTGGACTATCCGCATGTTGCCAGTATCGCCTGTCCGAAGCCGATGCTTTTCATCAATGGCTCACAGGATAAACTCTTCCCTGTGTCTGGTGTCGAGAAAGCCTTTAAGACGATGCACGATACCTGGGAGAGTCAGGGGGCTGGCGATAAGATTGAGACCGAACTATGGGACATCCCCCACAGTTGCGACAAGAAGGTGCAGCAACGTGTACTTGAATTCTTCAATAAGTATTTAAAAAAATAGCAACACATGCGAACAAAGATTTTAACACTCCTCGTAATGAGCCTCGGCATGCTGCCCGTTAGCGCTCAACAATTGTCTTATCAGAACTCTCAGCTCCCTGCAGCACAACGTGCCGACGACCTATTGTCGCGTCTTACCATCGACGAGAAAGTCAGTCTTATGATGGATATCTCGCCGGCTATTCCCCGCTTGGGTGTCCCTCAGTTCCAATGGTGGAACGAGGCCCTTCATGGTGTGGGCCGTAATGGCTTTGCTACCGTATTCCCCATCACCATGGCGATGGCTGCCTCTTGGGACGATGCCCTGCTGCACCGGGTGTTTACTGCCGTGAGCGATGAGGCTCGTGTGAAAGCCCAACAAGCCAAGCGTTCGGGCGACATCAAACGCTATCAGAGTTTGTCGTTCTGGACGCCTAATATCAATATCTTCCGTGATCCACGTTGGGGACGTGGGCAGGAAACTTATGGCGAAGACCCTTATTTGACAACCAAGATGGGACTGGCTGTGGTGCGAGGCCTGCAAGGTGTGGGCTATAACGGCGAAGATCTGGGTGTTAGCCCTTATCGCAAGTTGCTGGCCTGTGCCAAGCATTTTGCGGTGCATAGCGGACCGGAGTGGAATCGTCATGAGTTCAATATAGAGAACCTGCCCGAGCGCGACCTCTGGGAGACTTATCTGCCCGCCTTCAAGGCGTTGGTACAGGAAGGAAAGGTGGCCGAGGTGATGTGCGCCTACCAGCGTATCGACGGTCAGGCGTGCTGCGCCCAGACCCGTTACGAGCAACAGATACTGCGCGACGAATGGGGATTCGACGGACTTATCACCAGCGACTGCGGTGCCATTCGCGACTTCCTGCCTCGCTGGCATCATGTGGCCGAGGATGGTGCCGAAGCATCAGCAAAGGCCGTGCTGGCAGGTACCGATGTGGAATGTGGATCAGAATACGAACATCTGCCCGAGGCTGTGCGCCGTGGTGATATCAAAGAGGCTGACCTCGACCGCAGTCTGCGCCGCCTGCTCATAGCACGTTTTGAGCTTGGCGACTTCGACTCCGATACTTTAAACCCTTGGACAGCCATTCCCGAAAGCACCATTGCATCTCCTGAGCATAAACAACTGGCCCTCGACATGGCGCGTAAGAGTATTGTCCTGCTCAAGAACGATGGTGTGCTGCCCCTCGCCACACCAACTACCGAAGTCGTGGTGATGGGTCCCAATGCTAACGACTCCGTCATGATGTGGGGCAATTATGCCGGCTATCCCACCCATACCATTACTGCACTCGACGGCATCCGTCGCTATGTGCCACAGGCTCAATATATACCAGGCTGCTCCCTCACCCGGAATGAGGTGTTTGAGAGTTGCTTCGGACTGCTCAATGATCCTCTTGGCAATCGCGGAATGCAGATTACCTACTGGAACAATATCGACATGCAGGGTGAGCCCGTTACCGTGCTTAATACCCGTCAGGCCATCCGCCTCAGCAATGGTGGTAACACCGTCTTTGCACCTGGTGTGAATCTGGAGAACTGCTCGGCCCGGCTCGAAGCGACCCTCATTCCTCAGGCCGACGATAACCTTCTCTTCGACATCAGTGGCGACGACCGTCTGCGCCTTATCGTTAATGGCGATACGCTCGTCAACATCTGGAGAGGGCGCCAGCGCATCCAGGGCGCCAGACCTGAATTGGAGATCAAAGCCGGTCAGCAATACCGCATTCAAATCGACTATGTGCAGGAGACTGGCTACGGTGCCTTGAACTTTGATATCAAGAAGAGACTGACTCTTCATACTGCCGAACTCTTGGCACAGATAGGTCGTGCAGAGACCGTCATCTTCGTGGGCGGCATCTCACCCAGTCTTGAGGGTGAGGAGATGCGTGTCAGCGAACCAGGCTTTAAGGGAGGCGATCGCACCAGCATCGAACTGCCACAGGTACAGCGACAACTGTTAGCAGCCCTCCATGAGGCAGGTAAGCGCGTCATTTTCGTCAACTGCTCCGGCTCTGCCATCGCTATGGTTCCCGAATTGGAGTCGTGCGATGCCATCCTGCAATGGTGGTATGGTGGCGAACTGGGTGGCACAGCTCTTGCCGAGGTGCTGTTTGGCGACTACAACCCCAGCGGTAAACTGCCTGTCACTTTCTATCGCAGCACCACCGACCTGCCCGACTTCCTTGACTACACTATGACGGGCCGCACCTATCGCTATTTCCAAGGACAGCCGTTGTTCCCCTTCGGTTTCGGACTTAGTTATACTGCATTCAGTATATCAAAACCCGTCTATAAAGATGGCAAACTGAAGGTAAATGTGAGTAATACCGGCAGTCGTCAAGGACTGGAGACCGTGCAGGTCTATATCCGTCGTGTGGCTGATACCGCGGGTCCCATCAAGTCGTTACGTGCTTATCAACAAGTTCAGCTGGCTCCCGGCGAGACAAAGGCCATCAGCATCCCGTTGCCCCGTAACAGTTTTGAAGGTTGGGATATCGCTAGTAACGCCATGCGCGTAGTGCCTGGCAAATACGAGGTGATGGTTGGCCATTCAAGTGCCGACAAAGACCTCCAGAAGATTCTTGTCAATATCAAATAAAACATAAAGTAATGAAGATACTCCTTTTTAGTTTATCTTTCTGGACACTGGCAGTAGCGGCTCAGCCACAGTATCAATCGAAGGTATGGTCGCCCGACAATGGTGACGGCACTTATACCAACCCCGTTATCAATGCCGACTATTCCGATCCCGACGTCTGCGTAGGACCCAGCGGAGAAGATTATTATATGACGGCCTCCAGTTTCCACTGCACCCCCGGATTGCCGATACTCCACTCTAAAGATCTGGTGAACTGGGAGATTGTGGGTTATGCCTTGAAGAACCTTTATGAGGGCGATGCCACCTTGTTGGCACACTTCGACAGCAAGCCCCAGCACGGCAATGGTGTGTGGGCACCTTCTATACGCTATCACGAGGGACAGTACTACATCTATTGGGGCGACCCCGACTTCGGTGTAATGATGGTGAAAACCAAACATGGTGATCCTGCCGGTGAATGGGAACAACCAGTCTGCGTGATTGCCGGACAGGGCTATATCGATACGACCCCACTCTGGGACGACGATGGTCGCTGTTACCTGGTGAACGGATGGGCTAACTCGCGCTCAAAGTTTGCATCGGTGCTCACCGTTCGCGAGATGAGTGCCGACGGCACGAAAGCCATCGGTCAGCCCGTCATTGTGTTCGATGGCAACGGTACGGAGAACCGCACCTGCGAAGGACCGAAGTTCTATAAGCGTGATGGCTGGTACTGGATCATGTGTCCGGCAGGTGGTGTGCCAACAGGCTTTCAGTTGGCTATGCGCAGCAAATCGCCCTACGGTCCTTACGAGCACAAGATCGTATTGGCACAGGGCAAGACCGACATCAACGGCCCCCATCAGGGCGGTTGGGTGCATACGAAATATGGTGAAGACTGGTTCCTGCACTTCCAAGACAAGGAGGCCTATGGTCGTGTGGTGCATCTGAATCCCGTCGATTGGACTAGCGGATGGCCCGTGATGGGTAAGAAGGGTGAGCCCGTGACTACCTACAAGAAACCCAAGTCATCGAGCAGCGTCATCGTCAATCCCGTGGAGAGCGACGAGTTTAATGCACCTATTGTCGGCCTGCAATGGCAGTGGCATGGCAATTACGATGAGAAATTCGGTGTACCAACCGCCTTCGGCACCTTCCGTATCTACACCTATAAGATGAGAGAGGGGGCGAATTTCTGGGAAGTGCCCAACATGCTGTTACAGAAGACGCCCGCCGAACAGTTTACCGTCACTACAAAACTGCGCTTCACCTCAAAGGCCGATGGACAGATGGGCGGACTTATCATGATGGGGCTCGACTACAGCGCCCTCGTGGTGTGCCGCACGGGAAAAGCGTTCCAGTTGGTACAACTTACCTGTAAGGCTGCCGACAAGGGCAACTCTCAGACAGAGCGGATTATCGCTACGCTGAAGCCGACGGCTGAGGATAAGACCGACTATAAGCCCGGCATCCACGAGGACATCTACTTACGCCTGAAGGTGAAAGATTCCAGAATGACGTTTGCTTGGAGTCAGGACGGCAAGAAATATCAGGATTGCGGCGACGAGTTCCAGATGAAGGAAGGCAAATGGATCGGTGCCAAGTTCGGTTTCGTGGCTGTTGAGACCGATCCCAAGTGCGATCGTGGCTGGATAGATGCCGACTGGATCCGGATCACCGAGTAGCAACCGACAGCTTCCATTGATCCACCACGATATGGTCGTCGAGGGCCTGGATGGTGAGTTGGTGACTGCCTGCTGAGAGGTGAACCCTCTGGTGTCGCAGCGCCTGGGCACGAAGCACATTCCGCTTCCACTCCTCGGAACGGAACGGCTCCTTGAGCGACCAGACCACGGCAGGTGTGTCATCGACAGTCACGCTATAACGGATATCGCCTGCATCTACGGCATGCGTCGGAATCAAGGCTGTTGTCAACACGTAGTCACCCTCCCGTTCAATTCTAAAGCGATAGGTGAGCGATGCCCCCTTGGGCACTCGGATAGCCTTCATCGAATGGCCCAGCATCTCGACAGGTTCAGTCCCGGCAGAGGTCTGCTGGTAATCGGCAGCAGCCACAAGGGTTACTATATCGGTATCCTCGGCAGCGAACCGTGAGCCCCGCACATCGGCAAAGACCGGCAACTGGCGGGGTGCTGCATCCATCAATCCCCGCCATTTGCCATGCTGCAAGGCATTATAACGGGCTGTGAGCGACTGGATTTCCTTGTATGCGCGATGACTCTCGGCAGAATCGGAGAGTATCTTGCGGCTCATGGCTGCTGCCGCATACACGGGATATTCGATAGCAGCATAGAAAGCATCGGCCAACTCCGGGCGAACACAGGAACGACAGTCGTTCACAATGGCCTTGATGCGTTCAAAGTCGGCAAGACGCGCAGCAGCCTCGCGAGCCGTCATCCCGATACTGTCAACAGGCGAGAGCCCCCGATGGTATTTTTTCTTATCGAGTTCCACCTGTGTCCACCCCATAAACTCCGGACGACGCTCGCCACAAAGGCGGAAGAAGTCGTGCATCGCTGGGAAAAGACGGTTGCCGGCCTCTGTCCCGAACTGTCGGCAGAGCCATGCTTGGTAATGCCGGTTGAGTGTCGAGGCACACACACTATTGATATCCCATGCCATATCGAGGAACAGTTCAAGATCGTAGCCCGCCACCTTCACGTCGTGAACATTCGCAATCCAGAGTTTGCGCACGTTGTGGTTGTAGGCCTCGCGCATCTCGTTATAGATCAGACCGGGCTGTGTGGTGGTCAGCCAGAGATAGTCGTGCGGGCGCCCCCAGTAACTGAGATGATAATAGATGCCGCCACCACCTTGCCGCTGCTGTTCGCGGGCATCCGAGTAACGCGTCATGTAGCCATAGTTATCATCACACCACATCAATGTCACATAGTCGGGCACCTTCAGTCCCATCTCGTAGAGTTGCAGCACCTCCTTATAAGGTACAAACATCTGCGTCAGGCTTGACGGGTCGCCAACATGCGTTTTTAGCAGTTCCTGTTGGTCGTTGACGACCTGTTGCAAACCGTCAAACTTCTCCTGATCGGTCTGGTAGCCCTCCATCGAACTGTCGTGTATGCCCCTCATGCCGATGGTAAAGATATGATTTTGAGTGCCCTTTATCTCTTGGAGACGCTCTGTCCAGTACTGCTGCACAGCTTCACGATTAGTCCTGTAGTTGAAACGTCCGCGCTCAGCGCTGTTCCATTCTCCGACATTATTGCGCAACAGAGGCTCACAATGCGACGTGCCTACCACGATGCCACACGAGTCGGCCACAGCCTTGGCACCAGGCGTCTGGAAGAATGCTGTCGTGCCCTCGTGCATGGCTGGCCAGATGGTGTTGGCTCGCAGACGGAGCAGCAATTGGAATATCTTCTTGTAGGTCTGCGCAGCAATCAGTCCGTCGGGTCCAGGTGCAAAATTCTTACAACTCCAAGGGCGCGTACTCCAGTCCTCATCGTTGATAAAGATGCCGCGATAGGCCACACTCGGTGTGTGCTCTATCGAGAAATCATCGCTGAGTGCCAACCTCTCTTTCTTCTCCGGCACCAGATCGCCCCACCATATCCACGGCGAGACACCTGCCAAGCGAGAAAGTTCCAGAATGCCATAGGCCGTACCACGCGCATTATGACCGTCGATGTGTATCTGTCCGTTGCGTACAGAGATGCGGAAACCATCGTCGGAGCCCTTGCCCTGCGATATCACAATAGTGGGCTTGGAGACAGCAACGGGCACTCGTCCCGTCACCAGTCGCATATCGTCCTTCCACATCTCGAGTGCTGTTGTCACTACGGGGTCGGCATCCGCGGCTAAACTGTAAGTAATAGGATGTGTGCCATCGAACCACTCCATAGCCGAGGCGATGATAGAGGGCAATGCCAGCAATAGTGTCAATAGTAGTCTTCTTTTCATTTTTAGTAGTTTGATTCGGATGCAAAATTATAAAAAAACGGGTAAAAAAACAAATAATTGAACAAAACTGCTATCGCTGAATAAAATAAAGTTGTAATTTTGCACCAGATTACAAACTACAGACTACATGAAACTACATCGTTTGATTCTATTGACGGCTTTTCTCTTCCTTCTGATAACTGCGAGGGGAGTGGAGCGCATGAAGTACAATTTCAACAGCGAGTGGCGGCTTCAGGTGGGCGATTTCCCTGAGGCCAGCAACGCTGAGTTCGATGATTCCAAGTGGCAGCAGGTTACATTGCCCTTTGCCTTTAATGGCGATGAGGCTTTCCGCAAGGATATCGTCGATCTGACAGATACCATCAGCTGGTATAGGAAGACCTTCAAGATAGATGATATTCAAGACCGGAAGGTGTTCGTCGAGTTTGAGGGTGTGCGCCAGGGAGCGGATTTCTATCTCAACGGGCAGCATCTCGGTTATAGCGAGAATGGGGTGATGGCCTGTGGCTTCGACCTGACTCCTTATATTCAGAAAGGTGATAACGTGCTGGCTGTGCGCTGCGATAACAGTTGGACCTATGAGTCGCGCCAGTATCAGAGTCGTTACCAGTGGAACGATCGTAACTTCAATGCCAACTATGGCGGCATCCCTAAGAATGTGTGGTTGCATGTCACCGGCAAACTCTACCAGACGCTGCCGCTCTATAGCAACCTCGGCACCACCGGCACCTATGTCTATGCTACCGATTTCGATATCCCGAACCGCAAGGCTGTGGTTCATGTCGAGTCGCAGGTGCGCAATGAGGATAGTAAGCCCCGAAGCTTCCGCCTGTTTGCCCATGTCGTCAATGCCAACCGCTATCTGGCTGCGGTTATCCCGGGTGAGCGCGTTACCCTGCAGCCTGGCGAGACGCGTGTCGTCAGTATCCAACGCGAACTGAGCGGACTCCATTTCTGGTCGTGGGGCTATGGCTATCTCTATACCGTTAGGACCTTCTTGGCAGAGGATGGAGCCGATGCCAAACCTCTGAGCCTGAATGCCGGCAATGATGCAGTCGTCATTCGCACCGGATTCCGCATGACCCGCTTCGGCGATGGCAAGATATGGCTCAACGACCGCGTGTTGATGGTACATGGCTATGCCCAGCGCACCTCGAATGAATGGCCAGGCACGGGCCTCTCCATACCTGCCTGGCTCAGCGACTATTCTAACGACCTGATGGTGAAGTCGGGTGGCAACGTCGTGCGCTGGATGCACGTCACCCCTTGGAAGCAGGATGTCGAAAGTTGCGACCGTGTCGGACTGATTCAGGCCATGCCTGCTGGCGATGCCGAAAAAGATGTGACCGGTCCCCGTTGGGAACAGCGCAAGGCGCTCATGCGCGATGCCATCATCTACAATCGTAACAATCCCTCGATCCTGTTCTATGAGAGTGGCAACGAGAGCATCAGCCGAGAGCACATGCTGGAGATGAAGGCCATCCGCGACGAATACGATCCGCATGGTGGTCGTGCTGTCGGTTCGCGCGAGATGCTCGATATCGACGAGGCGGAGTATGGTGGCGAGATGCTCTATATCAACAAGTCTGCGAAGCATCCCATGTGGGCGATGGAATACTGTCGAGATGAGGGCTTGCGCAAGTATTGGGACGAATACAGTTATCCCTATCATCAAGAGGGCGACGGACCGCTCTATCGGGGCAAGCCTGCCCAGGACTATAATCACAACATGGATCAGTTTGCCGTTGAGATGGTGCGCCGCTGGTACGACTACTGGCTGGAGCGCCCAGGCACAGGCACGCGCGTCTCTTCAGGCGGTGTGAAGATTGTCTTCTCCGATACCAACACCCACCATCGCGGCGAGTCGAACTACCGCACGAGTGGTGTCACCGATGCGATGCGCATCCCCAAGGATGCCTTCTTTGCCCATCAGGTCATGTGGAGTGGGTGGGTAGAGCCCGAGGTGCCCCAGACCTATATCATCGGCCATTGGAACTATCCTGCAGCGACGGTTAAACCCGTCTATGTCGTCTCTACTGCCAGCGAGGTCGAACTTTTCCTGAACGGGCGCTCGTTGGGCAAGGGCAGGCAGTCTTACCGTTATCTCTTCACGTTCGACGATGTGGCCTTCGAGGCAGGCATGTTAGAGGCTGTCGCGTCCGATGGGAGCCGCTATCGGCTCGAGACTGCAGGCGAACCCCGTCAACTGAAACTTTCGGCCATCCAGAATCCCGAAGGCACGAAGGCCGACGGGGCCGATATGATACTCTGTCAGGTAGAGGTGCTCGATGCACAAGGTCGCCGCTGTCCGTTGGACAACAGCATGATTCACTTTGAACTCTGGGGCGAGGCGCGATGGATAGGAGGCATCGGCACCCGAGGTATGGACTTGCCTGTAGAATGTGGTGTAAATCGCGTGCTTGTCCGTACCACGCCCCATGCGGGCGAGATCCACTTGTCGGCCTCTGCCGAAGGTCTGAAGCCTGCCTATATCACCCTTCGCAGCGAGACGGTAGATGCAGCGCGCTATCAACCCTCTCTCACCCTCCAATGCCGTCTGGATCGGGGTGAGACACCATCCGCGCCCTCCTATACGGAAAAGGCCCGCAGCATCGAGATCGTTTCTGCAAGGGCTGGCTACGATGCACAACATGCTGCAAGCAGTTACGACGATAACGAACTGTCGGAATGGAAAAACGATGGTCGCCTCTCTACAGCCTGGATCACCTACAGGCTTGCCGAGAAGACCACCATCGATGATGTCTGCATGAAACTGACGGGTTGGCGCCTTCGCAGTTATCCGTTGGAGATCTATGCCGGCAAACAACTCATCTGGAGTGGCGATACGCCCCGTAGCCTTGGCTATGTGCATCTCAAACCGCAGAAAGTGGTGAAGACTAATGAGATAACCATTCGCCTGAAGGGGGCTGGCAAGGATAAGGATGCCTTTGGCGGCATCGTCGAGGTGGCAGAGCCTGCTGCCGGCGAACTCGATCTCTTCAAGGCGAAAGGTGGAGCCGATTCGGGAAACGAACTCCGCATCGTCGAGATAGAGTTCCTGAAGGCGTTGCGGCCTTAACCCCGGCCGATGGCTCAGTGGGGATAGTAGTTATACCCGATGAGTCCACTGCCGATACTTGCTACACGGTTGAATGGTTCCATCTCTTTGATGGTGAAACGAACTGCAGCAACGATGCTCATGTGCACCTGTTTTGCCAATGATTTTGAGGGGCGGCTTGTGGGCATCCAGAACCGCAACCTCATCCTAGGCGGCTCGCCTCGGTTCCGGTTCCCGCAGGGTTCCAGCTGTTCCAGTTGTTCCAGTTGTTCCAGTTGTTCCAATTAAAATTGGAGGTGTGACAACCTTTAATAATATATATAACTTATTGATATATATATAGTTATATAATATATTAAAAG
>Ga0310695_10002836_pt1 | contig 35380 bp, 27 predicted proteins | sample RumenRJG_04DNA_FD_203882 | JGI IMG/M metagenome (GOLD analysis project Ga0310695, IMG submission 203882) | Bovine rumen microbial communities from Lethbridge, Alberta, Canada - RJG_04 (v2) (version 2) | ecosystem: Host-associated > Mammals > Digestive system > Stomach > Rumen | place: Canada... | reverse complement strand
CTAAAAGCCATTGCTCGGATCACCTTTCTGGTTATATTATAATTATACCAAAAACGGCTACGTTTTACTGTAATATGTGTGTTTTTCAAGGTACCAACACGGGTCTATTTGACCCCAACATCATCATGATACAAACGCCAAAAGTCCAAATGGCGTTTGAACTTGTTCAAAAAGCCATTTGACTTTGGGCGTCAAACAACACGAGCAAGTAGCAATTTACGTAGTAAATTAGCGGATTGCGAGTGTTGTAGAATTGCGAGAGTTGCTGAAGGCAACGGAGCAATTCGTTGTATCAAAACAGTGATTCACTACTTTTGGCAACTTAATCATATCATAAGGTGGGGACAAAATGTTTGGAAGAAGAAAAGAAAACACAGATAATAAAAACAGCGACAACGGGAAATATTTGTCATTTTACAAGGGTATCGGATCAATGATCGAGGTTATCGGCTTTGATACAAGAAACCTTCTGTGGATAGCAAAGAAAAATGAAGAAGCCTTTGAAAAACTGGTTTCACAGAATCAGATGTCGGCGGATATTTCAGAACGCAATATGAAGTATGTAGAAAAGGCTGAAGAAGCAGTGGGTATGGTGACCGAGAGCAGTGAGCAGATCAATGAAAGGATCTCAATGGTGGAATCGGAAGCCGACAATACTCTGGAACAGGTGACAGAGGGCCAGAGTACAGTAAAGGAAACCTATGATCTCTTGAAAAACGTGGAGAATACATTCAGGAACACTCAGAGCATCAATGAAGAATTATCAAATTCCTCAAAGGAGATCCAGAAGAATATCCAGTATATCCAGTCCATCTCTTCACAGATCAATCTTCTGGCGTTGAATGCAAGTATTGAGGCTGCAAGGGCAGGAGAGCATGGACGGGGATTTGCCGTTGTTGCGGAAGAGGTCGGTAAGCTCGCCAAGGAAACAGCGGTATTTGTAAACGACATCGAAAAGATAATACAGGTTCTCGAAAACACAACGGCACAGGCAAACGCTTCCATTGAGGAGTCCTCTGCATCTATTGAGGAGCTTCATAAGATGATGAAAAACACCGTGAGGGTGCTGGACGGCTCACAGAATTCCATGAGCGTTATCAAGGATAATATCAATGAGCTTACCCAGCTCACAAAGGAAAGTGTTTCTGCTTCCGGCGAAATGAAGAATACGCTTGAGGAGCTGGTTTCCGGGATAGAGGAGAGTAATGCCCACGCCCGGGAATCCATCACGCTTATCGGACAGCATAAGCAAAAGACATCAGATCTCCTTAATTACTGTGATAATCTGAACGATACCTGCGACAAAATGCAGCAGGAGATGTCAAAAGCCAAGGGAGAAGACGAAATAACTATCGGTATAAACCCCTTCACTTCACCGGCAGATATCAAGAATATGTATGCTCCTATTCTGGAGAGGATATTTAAGAGCATCGGAATGAAGACCAGGATCGTTATCTCAAAGGATTATAATTCCCTTGGAAAGAGCATTAAGGATGGAACTCTGGACGGGGGATGGTTCTCACCGATGGCCTATACCGATGCCTGCAAGGTCACAGAGCTTGTGCCGGTAGCCACCCCCAAGGTAAACGGAAAAGACTATTACAACGGCTATATCATCACGAGGACAAATTCAGGCATTAATGATATTTCGGATCTCAGAGGAAGGGACTTTGGCTATGTGGATAAGGCCAGTGCGTCGGGATATCTGTATGCCGATTACAGTATCAGACAGGCAGGGCTCAACCCTGACAGGGATCTCGGCAGTATTACCTTCGCAGGCAGCCACGATAATGTGATAAAGGGTGTTCTTGCCGGAGATTTTGCAGCGGGTGCCACATATAATGAGGCCTTTGAAAAGGCTCAGAAGAACGGAGTGGATGTTTCAAAGCTGAAGATCATATCAAAAACCGGAAATATTCAGAAGGATGCCATTGCGTTCAGTAAAAAGCTTTCACCCGAGCTCCTTAAAAAAATCGCAGATGCCTTTGTTTCATTTAATGATTTTTCGGGTCTGAATACACCTGTTACAGGTTTTGTGGAAGGAAAGGATTCCAATTATGACCTGATAAGAGAAGTGCAGAACAGCAAAAAATAGGAGTCAATTGGAACCGTCACCGTTGACTTCCATCTTCAGGAGGTAGAAGCCCTGGCCGGCGTTTTCTATGCAGCCAAGGAGCTGAAGCCTCAGGAGCTCCAGCATAAGATCGGACAGATCACAGCCGGTTTTTGACGCGATTTCATTGATGCTTACGGGATTGTAATCGAGACAGCGGATTATCTTTAGCTGCATTTCGCTGAGACCGCTGAATTTATTTAAGTTCAGCTTCCTGTGTTTATTCCGGCCGCTCTTTATTAAGCCCAGGACTTCAAGGATGTCCTCCGGACAGGTGGCGATCCCTGCACCGTCTGCTATTAAGGTATTGCATCCGTGGCTCAATGGATCGGTGATTCGCCCCGGGACTGCAAAAATATCCCTTCCCTGCTCCAGGGCAAAACGGACGGTTATGGATGTTCCGGATCTCTGTCTCGCCTCCACCACGAGAAGTACATCGGAAAGAGCTGATATTATCCTGTTCCGCTGGGGAAAGAGGGCTGCTCTGGGAGGAGTTCCAGGGGGATACTCGGAGATAAGACCACCTTTTTCGAGAATCCTTTCGTAGAGATGACGGTTTTCAGAAGGGTATACCACATCGATACCGCAGCCGAGGATTCCGAAGCTGGATCCGCCGGACTTAAGAGCAGTACTCTGGGATATGCCGTCTATACCGCGTGCCATGCCGCTCACTATCTGCACCCCATGCTTTGCAAGCTCCTTAGCGAAATACTCGGCTGCGCCCCTGCCGTATTCGCTGTTATTTCTGGAGCCTATTATAGATACCGTCTTTTTTCCGGGATCGGGGAGACACCCGCGGACATAGATGCCATCCGGAGCATTCGGGATGTTTCTCAGCTTCTCCGGGAATTCCGGCTCCAGAGCGCAGATATATCTTATTTTTGTTTCAGACATCCCATATTCCCTTTCCCGTGGTCCTGTAAGAAATGGCTTCGCTTAAATGTGCGCAGCTTATATTGTCCGAGTGGTCGAGATCCGCAATTGTTCTGGCTGTGCGGAGTATCCTGTGATAGCCTCTCGCTGAAAGTCCCAGTATATTAAAGGAATCGCGTAAAAGCTCTTCTTCCTTTTCTCCAAGCCTGCAGAAAGCTTTGATATCGTCCCCCGTCATTTCGGAATTAAAGCGTATCCTCATATCCTTAAAGCGTTTCTTCTGTATTTCAAAAGCCTCTGTTACCCGGGCGCGTATTGTTTCCGAGCATTCTTCTTTAACAGAGTCATCATTCAGTTCGTCAAAAGAAATCTCATCCACATAGCTCACGATGTCTATCCTGTCCAGAAGAGGCCTGCTTACCCTGGAGAGATATTTTTTAACCCCTATTTCACCGCAGGTACATCTCTGCCCCGGATAGTAGCCGCATTTACAGGGATTCATAGCCGCCGCAAGAAGAAAATCCGCGGGATACGTATAGTTGCCGCTTGCTCTTGAGATATGTATCTCCCTGTCTTCAAGGGGCTGTCTAAGTATCTCAAGGGTATTGGCGTCAAATTCGGGAAGCTCGTCAAGGAACAGAACCCCTCTGTGGGCGAGGGATATATCGCCGGGCTTTGGTATGCTGCCGCCTCCGGAAAGAGCCTGTGAGGATACGGTATGATGAGGACTGATGAAGGGTCTCTCCGTTACCACTCCGCTGCCCAGTATCCCTGCGATACTGTGTATTCCCGTGATCTCCATACACTCCTCTTCGGTAAGGGCAGGAAGAATGGAGGGAATACATTTTGCCATCATACTCTTTCCTCCTCCGGGAGGTCCCACGAGGAGGATATTATGCATTCCCGAAGCGGACACCTCAACCGCTCTCTTTGCCGCCTTCTGGCCGCGGATGGAGCAGAAGTCGTGACCGTGTCTTTGTCTTATTTTTAATAATTCCCCTATGTCTATGTGTACGGGTTCAGGCTTCCTTTCACCTGTAAGGAGCTCGAGGGTCTCATTCAGGCTTTGAACCCCTATTACCTCTATCCCGGGAGCGGCCCCGCCTTCCTCGGCGTTTTCCAGAGGCAGGATAAAGCGCTTATAGCCCTTTTCACGGGAATGAAGGACCATCGGAAGGATCCCCTTCACGCTTAAGACCTTGCCGGAAAGGGATAACTCTCCGGCAATGACAGTATCCGAAAGTATCTCCGGTAGTATCAGTCCCATAGCGGTAAGAAGAGAAACCGCCACCGGAAGATCATAGTGGGAGCCGCTTTTTCTTTGATCCGCGGGACTTAGGTTTACGGTGATACGTTTGGGCGGCAGGAAAAAACCGCTGTTTTTTAATGCGGTGCGGATACGTCCCCGGGATTCCTTTATCTCGCTTCCCAGAAATCCGACCATTTCAAAGACAGGCAGACCGCCCTCCGACACGTCCGCCTCTACAGATACTTCACGGACATTGATGCCGTGGAGCGACATAGAATGAACAGAACTGAACATAATACACTGATCTCCTGAAGGAATATAAATAAATTTGGAACAACTCATGCAGAACGCATGACGCAAGGGGAAATCCCCGAACGAAGAATAAAGTATCACCGATCTCCCGGGATGTCAAGGGGATGTGGTTACCTGTCCTGTAAATCCGTTGTTACTAGTCATTATTTACGGAGGATGCTATGAAAACCTCTGGACATACCGATAATTCCTGTATCAGGTGCCCTATAAAGGTTTGATTTTCAAGCATAAGGAGGGCTTTATGCGGAAACGTGAACCATCAGGTGTCTTTTAAGAGGCGCATAAATATGGTACAATCCAAAAATTGCAGCTAACCGTTCAGGTCGGTCATCTGTGGACCGTAAAGCATTCGCAGATCCGGCACCGGGTCTCGCGGGACGGGACTTGTAGTAAGGAGAAGCAGGAAAAAGAAATGCTTGACAGATTCGGAAGGGAAATAGATTACTTAAGGATATCCATTACGGACCGCTGCAACTTAAGATGCAGATACTGTATGCCCCATGACATTGAGACCGTCGCAATGGAGGAAATCTTAAGCTATGAGGAGATTGCTTCAATAGCGGAGGCTGCTGCAGCACTTAATATTTCAAAGCTCAGGGTCACCGGAGGAGAGCCCCTTGTCCGGAGGGGCGTGAGCCGGCTTATCAGTATGCTGAAGGGGATCAAGGGTATAGAAACGGTATCGATAACCACCAACGGGATACTCTTAAGTGATATGCTGGATGAGCTTATGAGTGCGGGCCTGGACGGGATCAACCTGAGCCTTGACACTCTGGATCCGGATAAATACAGGCAGATAACCGGTTTCGACAGGCTAAAGGACGTTCTAAAGGGGATGGATAAGGCACTGGAGAAGGGGATACCCTTAAAGATAAATGCCGTTTCCCTTGACATTGATAAGATGTGCGGTACAAACGAAAACAGAACGGGAAGCGATCTGCCTGTTGATGTGGAGGCGCTGATAGGGCTTGCGGAAAAAAATAAGGTGGATGTACGCTTCATAGAGCTTATGCCGATAGGGAACGGGAAGGACTTTCCGGGTATAGCGCATGACATGCTGATACCGCTTATCCTCGGGCATTTTAACGGGATGGAAAGAGATGATCAAAACCGGGGAAACGGCCCCGCGGTTTACTACCGTAAAGATGGATTTGCCGGACGGGTAGGATTTATAAGCGCGATCCACGGGAAGTTCTGTGATTCCTGTAACCGTATCCGCCTTACCTCGACGGGGTATCTGAAAAGCTGTCTCTGCTATGACACAGGAGTCCCGATAAAGGAAATACTGAGAGGGGAAGCAAAGGCAGAGGACAGGGAAAAAGCACTTATTGAGGCAATCGAAAAATGCATTCTGATGAAGCCGGGATCCCACTCCTTTTCACAGGGGAAAAAGATCACCGAAAAGCACGTAATGTCGGCGATCGGGGGATGAGCGTCTATCTGATAGCAGGAGAAACAGATTGAAAATAAAAGGGATACTTGAAACAGGGAAGCGGATCCGTTTGCAATGGACAGCCCGATACTAAAGCCTCTTCTGGATTCCACGGAAAATACGCCGAAATGGGAGTACAGGGGCGGGAAAAATATCGTAAGCTTCTGAGGTAACGGAAAAGGCGGCTGCCATTTTCCGGATTAATTCGTATAATACAATAACACACTATGAATAGTAGAATTTAATTATCAAAATGATGCCGGAGTCAGAAAACGGCATCATTATAATAACTGACAGGAGGAAATAAGTAATGGATAAGAAGAACGCACTGGATTTTTCCGAGCTTGAAAAGGTGAGCGGAGGAGTATCCTCAGGGAACGACAATAATACAGACAGGCACGCGGAATTTAAGAATGCCTGGGATTCCATGGGGCTTTCCGGAATTTATCCCGGAAATGCGGAAATGGAGAAACAGTATAAGAAGTGGGAAGAGGAAGGATTTCAGGTTTCCGCTTTTGACTTCCTTATGCCACTTACAAAGTAACGTTTTATATTACGTTTTATATTCTTGCTTCAATCCGGAGGCTCTCTTTTGCCGCCGGATTGCAGGCCTGATATCTTTCTCTCCTTGCCAATCCAGCAAAAATAGTGTATAGTGCAACGACGAGTCGTGTACTGCGGCGAAATTTGCGCCGCAGGCTTTTCGACGTGCTTTTGCGGGAACAATCCGTTTTTAATCAGAATGTGACTTCCGGCGTTCGAATCATTGAAAAAAAGAAAGAGATAATCGGGGAAATGTCAAAGAATCTAGTAATAGTCGAGTCACCTGCAAAGGTGAAAACCATAAAAAAGTTTCTGGGAAGCAATTACCAGGTGATGGCCTCCCAGGGTCATGTAAGGGATCTTCCGAAAAGTCAGATGGGCATAGACGTGGAGAACGATTTCGAGCCCAAATACATTACGATACGCGGAAAGGGAGAGCTCCTTGCTTCTTTAAGGAAAGAGGTAAAAAAGGCAGACCGGATCTTTCTCGCGACTGACCCGGACCGGGAGGGCGAGGCTATTTCATGGCATCTTATGAAGGCGCTGAAGATCGATACACCGGACTGCAGGAAAAAGGTGGACAGGATAACCTTCAATGAAATAACGAAGAGTGCCGTAAAGAATTCACTGAAGAATCCGAGGGAACTCAATATGGATCTGGTGGATGCGCAGCAGGCGAGAAGGGTTCTCGACCGTATCGTAGGCTACGGGATCTCCCCTCTTCTGTGGGCAAAGGTAAAAAGAGGGCTTTCGGCAGGAAGGGTGCAGTCGGTGGCACTCCGTATAATCTGCGACAGGGAGGAGGAGATAGACGCATTTATCCCGGAGGAATACTGGACCATAGATGCGTCCCTCAATGTGAAGGGTGAGAAAAAGCCGCTGAATTCGAAGTTCTATGGGGATACGGACGGGAAAAAGGAGATCCGTACCGGAAAAGAAGCAAAGGAAATAAAGAAGTACTGCGAGAAGAACAGCTTCAGAATACAGGACGTAAAAAAGGGAGAGAGGGTGAAGAAGGCTCCCCTTCCCTTTACGACAAGCACTATGCAGCAGGAGGCCGCATCGGTCTTAAATTTCTCCACCCAGAAGACCATGCGTGTTGCCCAGCAGCTTTACGAAGGAGTGGATATCAGGGGACAGGGCACCGTGGGTCTCATTTCCTACCTTCGTACAGACTCCACCAGGATATCCGATGAGGCTATGGACGCTGCGGTTTCATATATCTCGGAAAACTACGGCAGGGAATACCTTGCCGAGGGTGCGGACAAGAAAAAGGACAAAAAGAACGACCAGAAGATACAGGACGCGCATGAGGCCATCAGACCGACGGATATCACCCGCACACCTTCTTCGGTCAAGGATTCCTTAAGCAGGGAGCAGTTTAAGCTTTACCAGCTTATATGGAGGAGATTTACCGCGAGCTGTATGGCTTTTGCCAGATATGACACCGTTAATGTAAGGCTTATTTCCGGTGACAGGTATATCTTTACCTCTTCGGCGTCAAAGCTTAAGTTTGACGGCTTCCTTTCCGTTTACGATGACGGGAGCAGGGATGAAAAGAATGACAATGTACTTAACGGGGATCTTTCGGAGAAGTCGGTTCTGACTCTCGGATCCATCGCCGAAAAGCAGCATTTCACCCAGCCTCCCGCTCATTATACCGAGGCCTCTCTTGTTCGGACCTTGGAGGAGCTCGGTATCGGGAGACCCAGCACCTATGCGCCCACCATCACCACCATTATCGCGAGACGCTATGTCACAAAGGAGCAGAAGAACCTTTATGTGACAGAGATAGGAAGGGCGGTCAACAGCATTTTAAAGGATGCCTTTCCGGGAATAGTGGACGTGAACTTTACCGCAAATTTCGAGACTCTTCTCGACGGTGTAGAGGAAGGAAAGGTACAGTGGAAGACCATTATCGAAAATTTCTATCCGGATCTCAGGGAAGCTGTTGAAAAGGCGGAGAAGGAAATTGAAAAGATAAAGATACAGGATGAGGAGTCCGATGAGATCTGCTCTAACTGCGGCCGCCGTATGGTGGTAAAGTACGGACCGCACGGAAAGTTCCTTGCCTGCCCCGGATTTCCCGATTGCAGGAACACCATGCCCTATTATGAAAAGACCGGAGTGAGCTGCCCCAAATGCGGAAAGGAGCTTGTCATGAAGACCACCCGTAAGGGCAGGAGATACTACGGCTGCATAGGCTATCCCGACTGTGACTTTATGTCATGGAACAGACCCTCCAAAGAGGTATGTCCGAAGTGCGGGGGAATGATGGTAGAGAAGGGAAGCCATCTCCTCTGCATAAATGAGGAATGCAAGACCGTAGTCGACAGAAAAAAGGAAGAAACTTAAATTATGAGCCAGATCGAGCTTTTGGACAGGATAAGGACCGTTAACGGTCTCTTACAGAAGAATGAAAAGGGAAAGGTTGTATTCACCGATATCTGCGAATGTATGGGAAACATCCTTTCTTCGGATGTGGTGGTCTTAAGCCGCAAGGGAAAGGTGCTGGGACGGAACGTGCCCGGAGGGAAATGCCTTGTCCTTGACGGGGTCAATGTGGGTGAGAAGATAGAGAACGCGGTAAATAAAAGGCTGCTATCAATTCTTTCCACCCAGGAAAACGTTAATCCCGAGCTTCTGGGTATAAGTGAAGAAAAGTATCTGAAGCTCCTCGTGACACCGGTTGGGATCGGGGGAAAGAGACTGGGGACGATGATAGTCTGCCGGAAGAAGGAGGGCTATTCCATAGAGGACATCATACTCTGTGAATATGCGGATACGGTTCTGAACCTTGAAATGCAGAGATCCGAGACCGAGGAGCACGAGGAAGAGGACAGGGTAGAGAAAAAGGTGAAGGCCGCTTTTTCCGCCCTCTCTTATTCGGAGGCCCTGGGTGCGGTAAAGGTTCTGAACAGCCTCAAGGGAAACGACGGCAGGGTGGTGGCTTCAAAGGTTGCGGAAAATCTGGGCATCACAAGGTCAGTGGTCGTGAACGGACTAAAGAAGCTGGAAAGTGCCGGAATCATAGAGACCGGTTCCGCAGGAATGAAGGGCACCAGGATCAATGTCGTTAATAAGGAAATATACCGGGAGGCCGATAAATGGTGCGACAGACACCACATAAATCCGTAATGCAAAGCATTGACAAACCACAGTTGTTTTTTTAAAATTTCAGTATCGGAAAGGATAGTCTGACAATGTCAAAGGAACTCGCAAAAACCTACGATCCGAAGGGAATGGAGGACAGGCTCTACAGTAAGTGGCTTGATAAAAAGTATTTTGCCGCAAAGGTGGACAGGAGCAAAAAGCCCTTCTCCATTGTGATGCCGCCGCCGAATATTACGGGAAAGCTCCATATGGGGCATGCCATGGACAATACCCTGCAGGATATCCTTACAAGATATAAGAGGATGCAGGGCTTCAGTACCCTATGGCAGCCGGGTACGGATCACGCTTCCATAGCCACTGAGGTGAAGATCATCGAAAAGCTGAAGGAAGAGGGTGTGTCAAAGGAGGAGCTCGGGAGAGAGAAGTTCCTTGAAAGAGCCTGGGAATGGAAGAAGGAGTATGGCGGGATAATCGTCAGCCAGTTAAAAAAGCTCGGTATCTCCTGTGACTGGGACAGGGAGCGCTTCACCATGGACCGCGGCTGCAACAATGCAGTAAATGAGGTTTTTGTGAGGCTTTATGAAAAGGGTCTTATTTACAAGGGAAACAAGATAATAAACTGGTGTCCCGTATGCAAGACCACCATTTCCGATGCGGAGGTGGAATATGAGTCACAGGATTCGCATTTCTGGCACATAAAGTATCCTGTTGTGGGAGAAGAGGGGAGGTACGTGGAGTTTGCCACAACCCGTCCGGAGACGATGCTTGGTGATACCGGGGTGGCGGTACATCCCGACGATGAGAGATATAAGGATATCATAGGGAAAAAGGTTCTCCTTCCCTTTATGAACAGGGAGATACCGGTTGTTGCGGATGAATACGTGGATCCGGAATTCGGTACCGGTGTGGTAAAGATAACCCCGGGACATGACCCCAACGACTTCCTTGTGGGAGAACGCCACGGTCTTCCGATCGTGAACATTTTAAATGATGATGCCACCATCAATGAAAACGGCGGTAAGTTTGCCGGGATGGACAGGTATGAGGCCAGAAAAGAGATAGTTAAGGAGCTTGACGAAATGGGGCTCCTTGTAAAGGTCGAGGATTATACCCATGAAGTGGGAACCCACGACAGATGCGGCACCACCGTGGAGCCTATGGTAAAAAAGCAGTGGTTCGTCAAAATGGACGAGCTCATAAAGCCGGCGGCAGAGGGTGTCAGGAACGGCGATATAAAGCTTGTTCCTCCGAGGATGAGCAAGATCTACTTTAACTGGACCGACAATATAAGGGACTGGTGTATAAGCCGCCAGCTATGGTGGGGTCACAGGATACCCGCATACACCTGTGAGGAATGCGGTGAGCTCACGGTTTCAAAGGAAAGACCGGATAAATGTCCGAAGTGCGGCTCGAAGAAGCTTACCCAGGATCCGGATTCTCTCGATACCTGGTTTTCATCAGCGCTCTGGCCCTTCTCAACTCTGGGATGGCCGGAAAAGACGGAGGAGCTTGATTATTATTATCCCACGAGCGTACTGGTCACAGGATATGACATCATATTTTTCTGGGTCATCAGAATGATATTCTCGGGCTATGAGCAGATGGGAGAAAAGCCCTTTGATACGGTTCTCTTCCACGGTTTAATAAGGGATGAGCTTGGAAGGAAGATGAGTAAATCCCTTGGGAACGGTATAGATCCCCTGGAGATCATTGAAAAGTACGGGGCTGACGCTCTGAGATTTACACTGGTCACAGGTAATGCACCGGGTAACGATATGCGATTCTCGGATCAGAAGATCCAGGCCAGCCGGAATTTTGCCAATAAGATCTGGAATGCCTCCAGATTTATTCTTATGAATATCGGAAGCGGCGGTGTGAAGGAGCCTGAAAAGGAGTCGCTTGAGGATGCGGACAGATGGATACTCTGCAGAATGAATGAGGCAGTACAGTCCGTGACCGACAATATGGATAAGTTTGAGCTGGGTATCGCAGCACAGAAGATATACGACTTTGTATGGGACAGTCTCTGTGACTGGTATATCGAAATGGTAAAGCCGAGACTATACAATACAGAGGATGACAGGAGCAGGAATGCGGCTCTCTGGACTCTGAAAACAGTCCTTACGGCATCATTAAAGCTCCTTCATCCTTTCATGCCCTTTATCACCGAGGAGATATACTGCACCCTCAGGGAAGAAGCGGGCGATACGGAGTCGGAGGAATCTGTTATGATCTCGGCCTGGCCTGTATTTGAGGACAGGTTCAATTACGTGAAGGAAGCCGACTGCATAGATGCCATAAGGGAGGCAGTAAAGGGAATAAGGAATGTCCGTTCCGAAATGAATGTTTCTCCCGGACGAAGGGCTGACATACGGGTGGTATCAAATGATGCTTCCGTAAGAGAGGCGTTTACAAGGGGAAGCCTCTTCCTTTCCAGCCTGGCGTCGGCAGAGAACGTATATGTTTCGGACACAAAGGAAGGGGTAAATGATGATGATGTCTCCGTTGTTACCGGAGCTGCAACCATTTACATACCCTTCACGGATCTTGTGGATCCTGAGGAAGAAAGAAAAAGGCTTGTCAGGGAGGAAGAAAGGCTCGAAAAGGAACTGAAGCGTTCCCATGCCATGCTTTCAAATGAGAAGTTTCTGTCAAAGGCACCCGAAAGCAAGATCAATGAAGAGAAGGAAAAGCTTGCGGGTTACGAAAAGATGATGAGGGAAGTGAAAGAGAGGCTTAAGCTGTTTTCACCTTAAATGGATTCGATCCTTCCGGATCCGGTAATGGAGGGACATTATGGGCTCGCGTGATGACAGGAATATAAACAGGGTGATCGTAAAAAACAACGATATGGAGGCATATCTGTATCTTTCGCCGCCTGCCGAGGGAGAGAGCTACGATCAGGAGAGCATCCTTACTCTCCTTCAGTCAAGCGGGGTAAAGGTCGGGATCAGTACCTCCCGTATATCCGCTATGATCAAAAAGGGGATATACAATCACGAGCAGCTTATAGCAGAGGGAACCCCTCCGGAAGCCGGGGTGGACGGTTATTTTGAATTTTTCTTTGATGCCACCGGTGCCGGAAAGAAGCATCCGCTTATCAGAAAGGACGGCACGGTTGACTATACCTATGTCAACCTCATAGAATGTGTGCAGGCCGGAGACAAGCTGGCAGTCTATCATCCAGCCGTCAAGGAAAAGCCGGGAATGAGTGTGAGGGGAAAACCTATTCCCGGGAAGAGGGCTAAGGAGCTTCCGCCCTTACGTACCACAGGATGCACCTTTGTTCCCGAGGAGGGAGCCTACTATGCCAACATTGAGGGAAGGGTTGAGGCTTCAAAATCAAAGCTTTCCGTCACAAGTGTCCAGGAATTCAGGAATGACATAGACAATGTTTTCGGCAATATAAATTTCAACGGTGATATCATTATCCACGGCAGTGTATCCGAGGGAGTCACCGTCAAAGCCACGCGCAGCGTTACCATCGAAGGTGTGTTCCACGGAGATGCCCTGGAGGCGGGGGAGGATATAGTCGTAAAGGGTGGTATTCTGGGCTCCAACTCTACAAAGATCACCTGCGGAGGAGACCTTCTGGCCGACTTTATGGAATATGCGGACGTGGAAGCTACGGGCAATGTTTCCGCAAATTATATCCTGGACTCCACTATTGTTTCAAAGGGGCAGGTGCTTGCTGTCGGCGAGAAGGGCAGCATAGTCGGAGGAGAGATCTACGGGATGAGAGGCGTCGAGGCCAGGTATATCGGGAACGATGTTTTCCTGAAAACGCTTGTTTCTGCCGGAGTAAAGGAAAACATAGTCCAGATGAGAAAGGATCTTTCCAGGAAAGAAAAAGAATTGTCGGAGGCCTTTCAGCAGATGCGGATCCGTTCCGACGAGCTGGAGCGGAGAGTGCGTCTCGGAACCGCCGATGAGGCCATGATGACCGAACGCCAGAGCCTTATGAGGGAGAAGATAGAAAAGAAGGCCGAGCTTCAGGAAATGGAGCAGAAGACCAGAGAATTCGACGAGCTTATGAGGATATCCGAGGGCGCCGTCATAAGGGCTTTTGATACGGTTTATGAAGGTGTTATAGTCATGATAGATTCACAGCAGTTTGCTGTAGAGAAGAATAAGCGGGGGGTTGAGTTTTCAAGGAATGAAGACGGAGCGCTTCTTCCTGTGCCCATCTCCTCTTCATTTATCAGGAAGTGAGGTCCCGATATGATAGATTTTGATGAAGAACTGAAAAAGTTTCATCCATCCCTGGAGGTGGATGATACGGAGGAGGCGGTGATGAGCCGTGATGAACCGGATGTTCTGGATCTCATGTTTTCTATGCTCGGGATCAAATATAAGGAAAAAGAGTAAATGAAATGTTATAACTGCGGCTGTACACTGTCCACAGATGATTTCTGTACAGCCTGCGGGGCGGACGTAAAGACCTATAAGAGGATCATTCGTCTTTCGAACCGGTATTATAATGAGGGTCTTAGGAAAGCGAAGATACGCGATCTTACGGGAGCGGTATCTTCTCTTCGGCTGTCATTAAAATGTAACAGAAACAATGTTCAGGCAAGAAACCTTCTGGGTCTTGTCCTTTTCGAGACCGGCGAGATCGTTCCGGCCCTTTCAGAATGGATAGTCTCAAAAAATATCAGGGACAAAAAGAATATAGCGGACGATTTTCTCTCGGATATCAGGAATAACCAGGCAAAGCTTTCCGGCTACGATACCCTTATCCGGAAGTATAACCAGGCTCTGTCCTATGCGCAGCATGACGATCTGGATCTTGCGGTGATACAGCTGAAATCCGTTGTGGCCAAGAGCCCGGCCTTTTTACGGGCGGTGGAGCTTCTCTGTCTCATCTACCTGAAAAACGAGGATTGGGTAAAGGCAAGGAAGTGCGCTGAGCGCGGGTTGAAAACAGATGCCGGGAATACCAGGCTAAAGACCTACTTAAGCGAGGCGGAGAAAAGAATAGCGGAGAAGGAGAATGCTTCCGGCAGGAAGCCCTCCAGGAGACGTAAGGATGAGGCCATAAGCTATACCAGCGGAAATGAGACCATCATCCAGCCTCTCAATGATTCCGAACGAAGCGGCGGCCAGACCATAATAAATATTCTGATAGGACTTCTGGCGGGCGCAGCCCTTATGTGGTTTCTGGTTCTGCCTGCAAGGATACAGGTTAAGGGGAATGACGTGAATGCACGTCTTAAGGAGGTCTCCGAGGAGCTTACCAAGAAGACCGCCGATATGGATGAGCTTAATGAACGTATAGAGGCTCTGCAGGAAGAAAGCAAGGGTTATCAGGATGCCCTCTCCGAATACACGGGTAATGAAGGCGTGCTGGAGGACTACAATAATCTCCTGGCAGCGGCGCTAAGCTATATGAATGATCCTGAGGATGCACTGGGAGCTGCGGAGAGTCTGGAAAAGATAAAGAAGACAGAGGGAAAGGATGTTTCCACGGAGTTTTCCTCCCTGTATGACTATTTAAGCAGCAATGTTTCCTCAAAGGCTGCGGAGCAGTACTTAAAGAGCGGAACGGATAAATACAATCAGGGTGATTACGAGGGAGCCATTGATGACCTTACGGAGGCCTGTGATCTGAATAAGGAAAGTGATGAAGCCCTTTATTATCTCGCACAGAGTTACTCAAAGAACGACAATAAGGATAAGGCAACGGAGCTCTTTAATCAGCTCATAAGCTCGTTCCCCGACTCTGAATTCAAATCCAGGGCCGAAAGCTTTATTAATCAGGGTGAGGAAGACAACGGGGAAGCAGTTGTCGAGGTGGAAGCGCCCATTCCGGCGCCTAATCCTGCAGACCAAACCGCTCTCCAGGCAGCGCTGGCAGCAGCACAGGCACAGCAGGACGCTGCAGCCGAGGCCCGGCAGAATGCGGAAGCCGCACAGCAGAACGCGGATGCGGCAGCACAGAATATCGGACAGTAGAAAGGATGACATGGACACAAATAATGGTTTCAGTACTCCGGAGGAGCAGCCTCACGAACGCATCCACCGGGAGGTGGCAAGAAAGGCAGCTTCAGATGGCATAGTCCTTCTGGAAAACAGGGAAAATGTACTTCCCCTTGAAAAGGATGCGTCACTAGCACTGTACGGACGCGGTGCCGTAAGAACCGTCAAGGGAGGAACCGGAAGCGGGGATGTGAACGAGAGAGAGGATGTCTCTGTTTACGATGGCCTGAAAAAGGCTGGTTTCCGTATCTTAAATGAGAAGTGGATAGAGGACTATACACGGGAGTACGAAGAAAAACGTATCCTCTGGCGTGACGCCCTGCTTAAAGAGGTAAGGGATTCCGAAAGAGGCATGGAGGGCTTTTTTGATACCTATGCAGCCCGCCCTTTTCCGGCACCGGTCGGTCCGGGTCCGGAAAAAGAGGATACGGATATAGCGATCTATGTTATCAGCCGGATTTCGGGTGAGGCTGCTGACAGGCGGAACATAAAGGGAGATTATTACCTGACCGATGAAGAGGAAAAGTTCCTTGACGACCTCTGCAGGCTTTATGACAAGGTCATAGTCATCCTGAATACAGGAGGGGTCCTGGATCTTTCCTTTATGGATTCCCATAAGAATATCTGCGGGCTCATATTCTTAGGCCAGGCAGGAATGGAGGGAGGAAATGCCCTCGCGGATATCATATGCGGAAATGTCTCTCCGGGCGGACACTTAACCGACACCTGGTGCTATGATTATGAGGATTATCCCGGAGCGGCGGACTTCTCTTTTATGAATGAGGATCTGACGACCGAGAAATACGAGGAAGGTATCTATACCGGATACAGATACTTTGATTCACTGGGGATACCTGTACGCTACGGCTTCGGATACGGTCTTTCCTACAGCGAATTCAGTCTGGATGCGGAGGAACCGGAATATAAGGATGGAGTGGTTTCGCTGCCGGTGGTTGTGACCAATATCGGCGATGTTCCCGCGAGAGAGGTTCTGCAGGTTTATGTTTCCTGCCCCCAGACAGGGCTTGAAAAGGAATTCAGGCGGCTTGCCGGTTTTAAGAAAACCGGCCTGATCCCATCCGACGGGAGCGAAAAGCTTATAATAGACATCCCCTTAAAGCTTCTTTCATCCTATGATGAGGAGGAAGCAGCCTGGGTTTTGGAAAATGGTTTCTACGGCATCTGGTGCGGCTTTTCTCTTGACAAATCCGCATTGGTGTCATTACTTTCTTTGAACAAAAATGCTGTAATCGAGAAATGCAGGAATCTCTGTACAGCCGAAGGTGCCATAAGGCTCTTCTCCGTTCCTCCGGAAGAGAGAGAGGAGATCAACGCCAAATGGATAGACAAGGGTAAATCGGAAGATCTGCCTGTTCTGGAAATAGACGCCGATACCATTATCGTCCGGGAGAATAGCTATGATATTAAGGTTAGCCCCGATGAAAGGGTGCATTCCCTTGTTGATGCCCTGAGCACGGATAAGCTCATTTCCCTTCTTGTCGGAGCAATACATAAGGAAGGAAATGCCGAGGCAGTGGGATATGGTTCCTTTAAGGTGCCGGGCGGCGCAGGAGATACCAGCAGGGAGGCCGTTTCTGACGGTATACCCTCCATAACTACGGCGGACGGCCCTGCAGGGTTAAGGCTGGATGAAAGATATACATTATCTGACGGAAAAATCAGGCCGAAGAGCTTTGCCCGTACCGTCGAGCATGGCTTCTTTGACACAGAGCCCGTTATTGAAAGCGGTGAGACCCATTATCAGTTCTGCACTGCTTTTCCGGTGGGAACACTTCTCGCATCCTCCTGGGATGAGGAGCTGCTCTTCGAGGTCGGTAAGGCCGTAGGAGAGGAGATGGCTCTTTTCGGTGTGGATCTCTGGCTTGCCCCCGGGATGAACATACACAGGAACCCGCTTTGCGGAAGGAATTTCGAATATTATTCCGAAGATCCCCTGGTCAGCGGAAAAATGGCGGCTGCCATCGTCAGGGGTGTTCAGTCCGTTGAGGGTGCAGGAACCACTATAAAGCACTTCGCCTGCAACAATGCGGAGGATAACAGATTCTTCTCAAATTCGGTGCTTCCTGAGAGAAGCTTAAGGGAGATATACTTAAGGGGCTTTGAGATCGCGGTTAAGGAAGCCGCTCCCCTGGCTCTTATGAGCAGCTACAATAAGATCAACGGTGTTCATTCCGCAAATAACAGGGAGCTTCTCACATCTATCCTGAGGAATGAATGGGGGTTTGAAGGAATGGTCATGACCGACTGGACAACTACCTGGTACGGTGACGGCTGCAGTGCCTCAGGCTGTGTGAAGGCTGGAAATGATCTTGTCATGCCCGGCAGAGCGGAGGATATTGAAGACATAAGCAATGCACTTAAAGAAGGTCTGATCAGCCTTGATGAAATTAAAGCAAACGCAAACCGTATTGTCCGTACCATTTTGATTACAGCAGGGCAGGGCAGCTAAATGGGTGAAGAAAAACGGCGTGCTCAGAGGGAGCCGACCAATTACACAGCTCTATACTGCTCCGGAAACGGCGTGAGATCCGTAAAGATAAAGGATCTCAGCAAATCCGGGGCTGCGATAGTTTTCAAGAATGAGATCGAAGCTAAGGAGGGAGACGGCATTATTCTGTATTTTTACGGAAATGAAACCGGAACCCTTATCTCACATCTTTTATGCAGGGTGGTGCGTCTCTTTAAGGACGAGGGACACTTTGCAATGGGAGTCTCCTTTGATCATGACAGGGGTATAAGCAAGATTATGGAATATCTCGCGTCCCATTCCGGACAGTAGATTCCTTTAGTAAATCTTTATTTCGCTTACTATAACTGCAGGCAGCAGATTCTTCCCGTCAAAATGCCGGGGTTTTCATACGTCACCTGCGGAACCGCAAGTGACTGTTCCGAATATACCCAGTCTTTTTTATTTAGAGAGTATATGAGAGAAAAAAAGAGAACCTGAGAGAAAACGGGAGAAAATATCACATATTCCACTTATTTACCTGCTTGCAACATAGCCGGTAAAAAAGTATTATGTCTCTTGGTGATTAGCACTCAAACAGAGTGAGTGCTAGTAAAGCATCACAGATCAATTTTCACAAGGAACGGAGGACATCCGTTCAATATAGAGTAATAAGTCTGAAATAATAAACGGAAAGGAGCACATAATGAAATTAAAACCGTTAGCAGACAGAGTTGTATTAAAACCCATTGAAGCAGAGGAGACCACCGCATCAGGTATCGTTCTTCCCGGACATGAAAAGGAGAAGCCCCAGCAGGCAGAGATCCTTGAAGTAGGCCCCGGAGGAGTCGTTGACGGAAAAGAAATAAAGATGCAGGTAAAGAAGGGTCAGAAGGTTATTTATTCCAAGTACAGCGGAACAGAGATAGAGCTTGATGACAAGTCAAAGGTTATCATTGTTAAGCAGAGTGATATTCTGGCTGTAATTGAGAAATAAACGCAACTAATCGGAACAGTTATCTGGAATCATTGGCAGATATGCCTATCAGTAAAAGGAGAAAAAAATGGCTAAGGAAATCAAATACGGCTCAGAAGCAAGAGCCGCTCTCAAAGCAGGAGTTGATCAGCTGGCAGATACCGTAAGCGTTACCCTGGGACCCAAGGGAAGGAACGTGGTTCTTGACAAGTCCTACGGCGCACCGCTTATCACAAATGACGGTGTTACCATTGCGAAGGAGATCGAGCTTGAGGACGAGTTCGAGAATATGGGTGCACAGCTCGTAAAGGAAGTCGCTACAAAGACGAATGACGTGGCAGGTGACGGAACCACAACGGCTACCGTTCTTGCACAGGCTATGATAAATGAGGGTATGAAGAACCTGGAAGCAGGCGCTAACCCCATGATACTCCGCAAGGGTATGAAGAAGGCCTGCGATGCTGCAGTTGAGGCTCTTAAGAAGATGAGCTCAAAGGTTTCATCCAAGGATCATATCGCTAAGGTTGCATCCATTTCCGCAAGCGACGAGGAAGTAGGACAGATGGTTGCGGACGCTATGGAAAAGGTAAGCAACGACGGCGTTATCACCATCGAAGAATCGAAGACCATGCAGACCGAGCTCGATCTTGTTGAAGGTATGCAGTTCGACCGCGGATATGTTTCCGCTTATATGTGCAACGATATGGATAAGATGGAGGCAAATCTCGAGGATCCCTACATTCTTATCTATGATAAGAAGATATCAACCGTTCAGGATGTTCTGCCTCTCTTAGAGCAGATCGTAAAGAGCGGACGTTCACTTCTCATAATCGCCGAGGACGTTGAAGGTGAGGCTCTTACAACACTTATCGTAAATAAGCTCCGCGGAACCTTCAATGTAGTAGCTGTTAAGGCTCCCGGCTACGGAGACAGAAGGAAGGATATGCTTCAGGACATCGCAGTTCTTACCGGCGGACAGGTTATATCAAGCGATCTCGGCCTTGAGCTTAAGGATGCCACCGTTGATATGCTCGGCCGCGCTAAGAGCGTAAAGATCACCAAGGACGACACAACCATAGTTGACGGAGCAGGAAAGAAGGCCGACATCAAGGCCCGTCAGGCTCAGATAAAGACACAGATCGAGGCTACAACCTCTTCCTTTGATAAGGAAAAGCTTCAGGAGAGGCTTGCAAAGCTTTCCGGTGGCGTTGCTGTTATCCGCGTAGGTGCAGCTACAGAGACTGAGATGAAGGAAGCTAAGCTTCGTATGGAGGATGCCCTTAACGCTACACGTGCTGCAGTTGAGGAAGGCATCATCGCAGGCGGCGGATCCGCATACATCCACGCTGAGAAGGAGATCGACAAGCTTATCAAGGGACTTGAAGGCGATGAGAAGACCGGTGCTATGGTAGTTCTCAAGGCTCTTGAGGCTCCTCTCTATCACATTGCAGCAAACGCAGGTCTTGAGGGAGCAGTCATCATCAATAAGGTTAAGGATTCCAAGAACGGAGTAGGATTCAACGTTCTTTCGGAAGAGTATGTTGATATGGTAAAGACCGGTATACTTGATCCCTTAAAGGTATCAAGGTCGGCTCTCCAGAACGCTACCAGCGTTGCCGCATCATTCCTTACAACGGAGTCAGTTGTGGCCACGAAGAAGGAGCCCGCTCCTCCCGCACCCGCAGCACCCGCCCCGGGGATGTACTAAAACAGCAGACCAAGGCAAAACGGTCTCCCGCGCTCGCGAGGGAGGCCGTTTTTCTTTGGGATGCGCCCCAGTATGAGCATGAAGGGCGAAAGCCCGGAATGCGAATACTGGGGAGGATCGCGAGAGCGCGAAGCGCGGAGCGATCCGTAGTTTTAGTACATCTGCAAAGACTGTTTGGGATGCGCCCCAGTATGAGCATGAAGGGCGAAAGCCCGGAATGCGAATACTGGGGAGGATCGCGAGAGCGCGAAGCGCGAAGCGATCCGTAGTTTTAGTACATCTGCAAAGACTGTTTGGGATGCGCCCCAGTATGAGCATGAAGGGCGAAAGCCCGGAATGCGAGTATTAAGCATCCGATAAATCAGATTGTAAAATAAGCCTGCTTTTTATATAATTAAGCCGATGAAACCAAAGGAGCGTACAGAAGATGGATTCGGAAACTAACAGGAAAATAAGCCCTGACAGGGATGACTTTGTAAAGTTCACAGTCAGGGACAGTGTTTTCGGAGATCTTTTCCATGACAGGAAATACCTGCGTCAGCTTTATCAGGTGCTTCATCCCGAGGATGAGACCATTACAGAGGATGATTTTACTGATGTCACCATAAGAAACGTGCTTGTAAACGAGCTTTATAATGACCTGGGCTGTATGGTCCGCGGAAAGCTTATAATCCTCTGCGAATGCCAGAGCCTTTGGACATACAATATTATCATACGGGCGTTGCTCTATATGGCCCGTTCCTACCAGATGTATTTCAAGGAGCAGGGAGCAGACCTTTATGGAAGGAAAAAGGTTTTTCTTCCAAAGCCAGAGCTGTATGTGATATATGTCGGAGATGAAGAGAATAAGCCGTCGGAGATAACACTGTCTCAGGAATTCTTCAATGGAGAAGAATCCTCGATAGATGTTCGTATTAAGGTTATCTGTGAAAGCGACAGCAATGACATAATTAACCAGTACATTATTTTTTCAAAGATATACGGGGAACAAAGGAAGAAATACGGCCGGACGAGGGAAGCCATTCAGGAAACCATCCGGATCTGTAAGGACAGGGATATTCTGAAAGAATATCTGGAATCCAGAGAAAAGGAGGTAGTGGATATTATGTTGGCTTTATTTGATGAGCAGGAAGTATATGAGACGCATTTTAAGAGTGTAGCAAAGGAATATGAAGCTATCGGAGAGGCCAGAGGAGAGACCAGGGGAGAAAAAAGAGGAAGTATTACAACAACAATAGAGAATTTCAAGGAATTTGGTCAAAGCAAGGAGAATACTATAAAAAGGCTGATCGAAAAATTCGGTCTTTCCTCCGAGGATGCAACTGAGCGTGTAAATGCGTTGTGGAAGTAATGATCTGAACAGTTGTCATCCTGAGCGAAGCGAAGGATCTTTCCGATCGCTTATAAAAGATTCTTCGGGCTTCGCCCTCAGAATGACATTGTGTAGTCTAAGAATGACACAAACTTAACGCCATTGGAACCGTCCCCGGCGTTTTGGAAAGAGCCTCTTTTTGTCTTCGCTGCGGGCATATTTTGAAGGGAAGAAAGAGCTTTTTACCGGACTTAAGATAATGGTATATCCAAGTTCCGCGAGGAAAGAGACAGTCGCCGATTGGCAAAACAGTCAGCATCATAAAGCACACGCCCACTCTTATGTGGATTACTTGTTGTATGAACTTTTCAATGTGCGGCTGGTAATAGAGTAAACTGCCAGCTAAACAATACAGGCATCCACCGCTATTATCAAAATGGTGCCTTGGATGCCATAAAATATAGCAAAATGGCTAAAGAAGTCATTGAAACGCTACACTAGTGATACGTAACCTTTGAAATGAACGTATCAGTTCACCAACTTTATGCTGATATTCTTGAGCGATCTGTTCATAGATTTTACTGCGCGTTTTGATTCCTTAGAGCTGCCCTTAAGCTTTATGGTTATTCTGGTTGATGTCGCCCCTTTCTTCGGTTTTTTAGCTTTTACAGATTTCAAAGTTATTCCGTTTCCTTCTGTAAGCTTAACTGAAACATTGCAGGCACTTGCTATAGATCGTTTATTGCGTGAGTAATGAACCTCATTCTTAAAGCTTATCTCTGCCTCATATACCCCCACTTCCCACAGTACGAACTTCTAATGTGGGATCGATGAGATCTGTTTGTGAACCCACACTGTCTTTTATATCTCTGCCTTCACTGTCGGAATCATTTGATGACTTTTTCTCATCATTATTGTCCTGGTTTGGCTGTTCGTTTGACTGTTCTTCTTTTGATTGATTATCATCACGGGAATCATCTATGTTATCAGCATCCTCACTATCAACCCTCTTTAGATCAATACTTTCTGAAAGCTCAGTAGGAAGCGTCGTATATCTATTTCCCTTCGAATCAATAAATGTGTCCGGGAGATAAGCCTCTATACCTTTTGGAAGATTTACCGGTGTTTTTATTTCCTCAAGAGAGCTGCAACCGCTGAAAATATAAGTCATATCAGTAGCATTGCCTGCATCAAATGAACTCAAATCCAGGCTCTTTAATGATACACAGTTAAAAAACATATATGAAAAATCGGTCACATTAGCTGTGTTTATATCGCCTAAATCAACATTCTCCAGTGATGTGCAATAATAGAACATACGTTGCATACTTCTAATATTATCTCCGCCAAATTCTCTCAGATTTGCCCGTTTTAGGGATGCACAGCTGTCAAACATACTGCTAAAATCATTATAACCCCCTGAATTCGATTTACTTAGATCCACTTCCTTTAATGATTTACAATTTACAAATAAATATGAACTGCTTAAATTATAATTCACGCCATCCATTACTACTGATTCAAGATTCTGTAGTCCTGCCAGTCTTAAAACAGTAACCCCTGGACTGAATTTTATCTTTTTTATAATATCTCTTCCCTCACCATATTCGACCTGCCATTCAACTTCATATCTGGCACCGTCAACATAAGCAAAAGAAGGAACTTCAACCTCTGATTTAGTACCAATATACTTTTGTAGCTGAATTTTATTTTCATATGTAATATACTCAAACATTTCCTGCCAAATCGAATCAACATATACAAGACAACTGGCTTTACAACCATTAAGATCAGCAGTAATATATGCTTTACCATAATTAACAGGCGTGATATTCCCTTCATCAACAGTAATAACAGAAGTGTCGGAACTACTCCAGCCTATGTCACCTTCACCGGCGAGAATAGTAGCAGTAATACTTTCCCCCATATCTTCCAATCCATTTAATCTCAAAGATGACTTATTGAGAATAACCTTGCTTACCCTTCCGGATGTGTCACAAAGATAGGAACCGATCAGATCTGTATCAAAATAATTTGTTGCAAGGAAATACTTGATTGAAACACCGTCTTCTGTTATTCCAAAAATATATCCTTTTGCCAACTCATTATCCCGTAGGGTGTAAATACCTTCCAACGTGTTATTATCGTTTAATATGTAAACCGTATTATAATCATTTACGAACACACTATTTCCACACTTCGTAAGGGTTGCACCCATTGCGGAACCATAGAAGCTGTTATTTGATCCAAATACCGGCCACTCTTTTGTATCGCTTAAGCTTACAATCTTCTGCGATTCCTGTCCGGAGGCATCAGTTTTATGGATTTCCCATTCAGTACTGTCAAGATATAGAATACCATCATCCAGACAGACAACCGGCGATATATCAGAAGAGCCCCAGCAGGCATTATCAAAAGAAGTATCCTCATACAAGCCACAAATAGAGTTTTCAAAATCACTCCCTATGCACCAATCGTCCCCAACACGCCTATTATTTTCATCTCTTAAAGCGGTTTCGCTTTTCAGAAAATCATAATGTTCACAATACTGCTCAAACATATGTGCAGAGTCCGTTATTGGATCGTCCCAAGTACAGTCAACATAATAATGCTCTCCATTTACTTCAACCAGATTCCAGGCATGATTCATCGTATCACTGGAAACTATTACCGTATCAATTCCAGCCCTGTTTGCCAGATCACAATACGCCTCCGAATAACCCTGACACACAGCCTTTCCCAAAACAATAGCACCATATGCCGTAAAGGAACGAAAATCAATACCATTATTAGTATAAAATCCCCGATCATACTGGCAATGTGTCACCAAATAATCATGAAGATACAGCAGTTTTTCAGAATCCGGCCAATCAGGATTTATTCCGCTTAGTATTTCCGCAATCTTTTCTTCATATTCTTCTTCCTGCGAATCGCTTCCCAATAGTGGTGAATATTGAACAACCAAAGAAGTAACATTTTGACCCGAAACCTTGGCCTGTGCACCTTCTACATAGAAGTAATCCGGATTATCATTTAGGAACGATGAAACCATTTCCGATGCATCGTCTGTGGACAGCCCGAATTCTTTAAGTTCTATATCCGTTTTCTTGTCTGATACCGCAGCCTCAAGAAGTCCATAAACCTCTTTTATCTTTTTCTTATCTTCAGGATCCTTTGATTTAAAAATACTATCATCACTTTTTTCCCGGGGTATTCCCCCAAGCTGCAAAGTATCTTCTGCTATATCAAGTTCAATAAGCCCTGGCTTATTTTGCTCAGTCTTAAGGTTATCGTTATATGAATTTTCAATTACACGTTCCCTTCGTTCAGGGGAAATTTCAGAAGCAAATGCAGAACTTGAAATTCCTATTATTAAGAAGACTATATTGCAAAATATATGGAGCTTCCTTCTTGTCATAATGTTTTTTCTCCTTCCGTGCATTTTGCGGCCTCTGGCGGTCGGTGGTGCGGTACTCAACGGTCAGCCGGCGGTAATAAACGGTCGACCTTAACCGCGTCAGATTTTGTACCATCATGGAAAATCACTGTCAAGGGCAAGGCCTGTGCTATGCACCCTTGACAGTGATTCTCCATGCCGGTCAGAGTCCATTAAGCGGTTAAGGATAAGTGTGCTGCCTGCGGCCGCTGGCAAACGCGCTACGACCGTTTGGCTCCGCAAAAGTGACCGTTTGATAGCGCAATATGCATTCCGAATATGGTTTTTAATTTATTATGTTTTATTAATAAAAATCGGTTTAAGAAGACCTGCCAATAAAGTTATTATCCCTACTATTATCATAATCACACTTATTATGATAAGGATAGTAAATAGTGTAGCCATAAAGCCCATAATAACATTAATGATGGAAAATTGTCCATTTCTGGTTTTCTTTTTGTCCTTTTTCTTCCCTTTTCTTAGGACTTCGACGTTATACTCGTTGTTTTCAGTGTTTCTCAGGTCTTCGTGGATTACTATGTCCTTTACGTTCAGGGAAGCGAGCTCCGATACCCGGAGTCCCTTGTCGAGGAATAAGAACACAATGGCAAGGCGAAAAAAGAATAGCGCCTGCCTTTTTTATGGCAGGCGCTGCGAAAGGAATGTTATACTATAATACAACCAGATTATACTCGGTTTTGAGAAAAGAGGCATACGTATGAACGACCTTCCTGACGCAGAAGAGGTATACCTGCGATATATAACCGAATATGACGACAGGGATCTGGAGGCTCTGCTTTCTGCCTACAGGGATGGCCTTTATCTCTTTCTCTTAAGCTATGTAAGGAATGAGGAAGATGCCGAAGAGCTGATGATGGATACCTTCGCGAAGCTTGCGGTCGATAAGCCTGACTTTGAGAACAGACGCAACGGAAGCTTCAAGAGCTGGCTGTATGCGATTGCAAGAAACAATGCCCTGATGCATATCCGAAAGCATAAGATGGAAGCTGTACCTCTTGAAGAAGAGACGGCAGCAGATGCGAACACTCCGGAATCCGTGCTGCTTAAGGATGAACAAAAAAAAATGCTCTATAAAGCATTATCAGGCCTCAAGGCAGATTACCGCAGGGTGCTGATGCTTTTATATATCGAGGGGCTTACACATGAAGAGATCGCACAGGCCATGGGATTAAGGCTCAGACAGATCTATAATCCCATAGACCGGGGCAAGAAGGCACTGAAAAAGACTCTGGAAGGGATGGGGATAGACGATGCGCAATATTAAGGAACAGATCAGTGAAGTAAACAGGCGCAGGGAAATCTATGCGGATATAAAAAGACTGCGAAAAAAGATCATCGGTGAGATCGGGATAGTAGTTACGCTTCTTTGTCAGCATTATAAAAAGTATAAGGAAAAGGAACAGGACATATGACGGTAATACTGATTTCCCAGATATCCGTATCCATACAGATCGCGGTATTGGCTGTACTGCTGGGATTGACAGTAAGGCTTGTCGGCGAAAGCGCAAGAAACCTCACGGCAGTGTTTTTATCCTTTAGCTTCGGCTTATGGCTTCTTACCGACCTTTACTGGCTCATATATGACCTGATGAGACCGGAGTCAAGGATGCCCTTTGCCGCCAATGAAATAGGAGAAACGGCGATGTTTTTGGTGATTGCCGCTATGGTCAATTCGGCCATCCGGCGCCCTACCCGCCTTCCGATGGGCTTTCTTACCGGAACCTGTCTGTTTGCGGTTTCAAATGCCGTACTGTGGATATTGTGGTCGGGAGAGATCGTAGAGGATATCATCGTGGGTGTAGTGTTTGCGTGGCTGAACTGCAGCATAGTCCGATCTCTTAGATCCGAGCAGGCTCTTACAGGAACGAAATGGATCGTGCTAGGTGTACTGTGTACCGCGCTTATCGTCTGTCAGTCCCTTACCTTCATAGTATCAGAGGACATTAAGAATATACCGGATCTGTTCGCATATATCCTTTTGATAGCAGGTGCTGTCTTCTTCGCGTGTTTGTTCATCCGCTCATATAAGGAAAAGCTTGCGCATGTACAGATGTTCCTTTCCTTTGCCCTTGTCATATGGATAACAACGGCTAAATACATGAGCGGCGGAAACTGGTATAATTTGTTCCTGACATTGGAAACACCGGGACTTATATTATGGTTTTTATCTGTTCGGAAGGCGGTGAAGGCTGTATGATCTTTTCGGAGAATATCCTGATATGTATGGCATTGCCTTTGCTGCTCACGGCTTTTCTGGTACGGGATAATGCGCGCAGGCTTGTTATATTTTTCCTGATTGGTATGGCGGCATGTCTCCTGGGAGCATACGTCAGCGGCTTCATAGATGTTGCCGCAGGCTATGGAACTGAGGATACCGCGATTTTCATATCGCCTGTAGTGGAGGAAGCGATGAAATTCCTGCCGCTCTTATTCTATTTCCTTATGTTCGGGCCTGATAATGACAGGCTGTTTACTGCTGCTGTCGGTGTGGGGGCAGGTTTTGCATCCTTTGAGAACGTCTGCTCCATGATTACATCCGGCACGGAGAGCCTGGGATTCCTGCTAATACGTGGTCTTGCGGTAGGCGTGATGCACATAGTGAGCATCGCTGCGCTTGCCCTGGGGCTTGTGCTGGCAAGGCGGTATAAGGTTTCCGGCGTTTCGGCCATACTTGGAGCGCTTTCCGTAAGTATGCTCTTTCACGGCATCTATAACCTTCTGGCATCGGGGAACGGCATAAGCTCCGCGATAGGTTTCTGCCTGCCCATTGTTACCGCGATCCTTGTGTTTCTGGCATACAGGAAACTTCAGGCAAAATGACATGTAAAATTTGTAAAGCATGATAAATACAGCAGCTTGACCACTCTTCACGGGGTGGTTTTTTCATGCTCAAAAACTTTTTCGACTTTTTTTGAGAAATGGTGAGAAAAATCGAAATAATCTGCATTATATATAGTGAATGGGTAATATAGAACCGAAGGAGGCGGTGGATATGAGAAGTATTGAAGAACAGATGTCTGAGATCCGTCGGAAAAGTTCATTATATAGGGAGAAAAAGCAGATCCGTAGGCTGTCGCTTCTTGCCGCGGGAATGGGCGCTTTGCTCATGATGGTTTTGATGTTTGCCCCGGGAGTGAGCGGAACGGTGGGAGAAAGCAGTTCAGTACTGGGGGCGACGATCCTCGGACCGGAAGCGGGCGGATATGTTATTACAGCACTGCTTTCATTTGCATTGGGGATCATAGTTACGCTCATCACACAGAAATATAGAAAAACTGATGAGGGCTTAAGCAGTACGGGAAGGACCAAAAAGAATGAAGCATCCGGATGATGGAAGCGGAGGCTCAAGAAAGTCATGGGTGGATTTGTCCTGACCCATGCGCCTAAGACAGAGCAGACTTAGGGAAATCAGATAAGATAACAGGGAGGAAAAGAAAATGGGACGTAAGATGAAAAAATGGAAGGTGATTATAAAAGGTATAACGGCCTTTCTTATGGCTGCTGTTATTGCCATGAGCCGGATCCCGGGAACGGATTTTGTGCTGACTGCCTATGCAGACAGTGACAAGACCATAACGGGACTGTGCACCGGAGCGATAGGTAATCCCACATCGGGTGCCGGCGGATGGAGCTATGTGTATTACGGCACTTATGGAGGCAATCAGGTCAAATACAGGGTTCTTACCACTTCCACAACTGATTTTGAAGGAAGAACCATGCTCCTTGACTGTGACAGCACAATCGTAAAAATGCAATTCGATGATGACAGCAAAGAATGGTATGGCAGCGATATATGTGCATGGCTTTCAGCAGATTTCGATGAGAATGGCTTCACCAGGCAGGAAAGGGCAGCCATTGCAAGCAGTGTAAAGCTTTCGGCTGCATCCGGAGACGGAAATGGTTGGAGTGTAAATCTTGGATATGCAGCTTTAAGAGGTGAGCGTATCTTCCTTCTTGATGCTGTGGAAGCAACGAGACCATCATACGGATATGCTAACACTGATAAAGATGATAAAAATAGAAAGAAGACCGGAACGAGTGGTTATTGGTGGCTGCGGTCGCCCAACCCAAACCGTGATGGCTGCACCGGCTGCGTGATCCCCTCGGGCAGTATCGGGTTCGACTACGTGGGCAACGACGATACCGGTGTGAGCCCCGCTTTTAATATTAATCTGGGACCTGTAATCTTCTCATCTTTAATCTCTGGAAATGCCGGGAATGCAGGAGCGGAGTATAAGCTTACAATCGCAGACAACAAGATGAACATCACACCGGGAACCATAACAAGGGATGGTACTACAATAACCGTACCTTATACCATAACCGGAGCAAATGCAGGCTATGCCAACAGAGTATCGGTGCTCATTACGGACAGTCAGTACTCTGCGGGAACCGCAGTAACGAGCGGATATACATACAAAAAGCTTGCGGTAAATTCATGGAGCACATCAGGCACAGGAACATTTACCCTCCCGGATGAATATGCCGGAAAAACCTGGGGAAGTGATTACCATGTCTATATCCTTGCGGAGCAGGCTCATACAGGAAATGAGATCAAGCTTACGGACTACGCCAGCGAACCGGTGGAGATCAAAGCGATAACAGCTTTGGCAACCGGTTATGAAGGCACCTATGGCGGAAGCGGCGGAAATACATCCGCAGGGAAGGTAGTTACCGCTTCCGATAACGAGCCTATGGTCTATTTAGAGGAGACAAGGGGGGATTTCCGCATCAGCTATTACCACGAGATACCCCTCTTCGGAAAAGCAAAGGCTGATCCCTCATTCTTCGGGGGAATAAAGGTTTCCTACGGCGGTAAGGAATATGAAGCCACTAAGATAAAGGTGAATAAGAAGAAAGGCCTAATCCGGATAACCGGACTGAATACTGCCGATAAGAAAATAGTAAAAGCAGTAAAGAAGGCCACCGGAGGCTCAGGAGGACTTCATTTCAAGGTCAATCCGTACTATGTGAGGAATACCGATACAGTAACGCCGAAGTTTAAGAAGGACGACAGCCTTAAATCCATAAGGGTAAGGATCCGGGGAAAGGACTACAAGGCGAAGAAGGGTGAATTCAGCTACGACAAGACCTCAAAGACCGTGACCTTCAGCGGAAGTAATCTGAACGGAAGCTGCAGGCTTCCCTGAGGCCGCTTCTGTTATCCTGAGCGCCCTCGGCCGACTTCTTGTCCGACCCTGCCGGATGTGCTATATTCCCATCTTTGACAGTCTAAACGCGAGGAAAGCCTGTAAATAAGGGAATTTCTCGCGTTTTATAATGGGCAAAAGTGTAGCTATACATAACTATTTTTCGGAGGACTTTCCAGGGTATCAAACCAGCAGTTTATCTCCATCTATGTAGGCTGGGCAGGCGCTTGGCCATTGAATGGAAAGGGCGACCAGCACCCTTATTCCTGATCCGGGATATTATTGTATCTGTTATGCCCGAATCAGATATTCTGCGGTCTTTGACCGTTGTACTTTCATAGATTCCCATTCTGTACCGGAATCATCATTTTTTCTTTGTCTCCCGGATGACTTTTTTCATATTCAGATCTGGGATTATTTCATAGTCTGTTCTGAATCCGCTTACGGCATGTAGGTCATCGGTCAGATCCGTGCGAGTATATTCGGGGTTATACCCCAGCTTTTCCCCGGGACGGTAAAGATTCATGTCACGGAGCGTTTGGATTATCTCTTCAACCGTATATTTTTCATCAAGCTTCTTTTCAAGTATCCGGTATGTAAACAGAGAGATAAAGCATATGAGGAAATGGGCTTTTATACGGTCCTCTCTCTGCAGGTAAACCGGACGGGCCTTGAATTCCGTTTTCATGATCCGGAAGCATTCCTCGATTTCCCATCTTTTTCTGTTTATCCTGATTATTTCGTCAATACCCATATCCTCAAGATTTGTACATACAGCATAGAATCCATCATATCTTTCTTCTTCCTCTATCAGTGCTGTGTTTAGATACGGTACTTCTATGGTACACACTTCGCCATCTCCGGTCATCGTATCCCTGGATATGAACCGGTGCGGATCGTTCTGGTTTTTGGGACGTTGTTTGTATTTGCCACTGGATATCATATCCTGGGCACGTTCAATCTGTCCCTGGCGGATGCGTCGCTGGTAGTTTTTGTATTTAAGGGAGAACGATACAATAAGATGCTGCTCAAGGGGCTTTGCACCTTTCCTTATCTTGCGTTCGGACAGGTCCTCTTTGATCCAGCGGTCTTTGTAGAACACGGCATCATAATAGATATCCTCATCCAGTTCGTTTATGTTGTATTCCCTGTTATCGCCTGTCAGATGCCACCCGTCAGGGTCAAGGGCGAACTCTTTCAGGTATTCAGGAAGCTGTTTTACTGACTGGGTTGTGATAAAGCTCCGCAGCCTTTCCACACTTATTGTTTTGTCATTGAACTTCCGGTTTGTTTTTGAGGACAGACCTGCATCCGTGCAGACTATTATCCGGTCAAGACCGTAATCCCTGAGTATCTTTTTCTCCAAAGGCTTAAGGGTCGGTTGTTCATTCCTGTTTCCGGGATAAATATCAAAAGCAAGCGGTATCCCGTCATTGTCCATGAACAGTCCCATTCCGACAACGGGAAGGGGTTGGTGCTGTTTGCTTTTCCCGTACTTTCTGAGATCATCAGCTTCCTCCAGTTCAAAGTAATAGTTGGTGCAGTCATAATAGAGAATGTCATTTCTGCGCTCTATAACCTTCTGGCTGTTTTTATAAAGCTCCGACTGTATGAAATCATTCTCCTCGGCAAGCACAGACAGGGCACGGTAGACATCATGCAGTTCAAAAGAAGGCCCCTCAATGAATTTCGCCGCCTGTCTGTTTGAAGCAAGCTTGGACGATGGGTAGAGAATCCTGGTGTAAACAAGCTTTGAGAGTATATCGTTAAGGTCATACTCAAAGAGATGCCGGGAACTTATCGTCTTACAGATCTTATCAAGACCAAGACTGTAATATATCTTCTGCAGGAACAGGTATCCGCAGTTGTAAGATTTCTGTTCTCCCTTTTTTATGAGTTTGGCAGGAGAATAGCTCACAATGATCTCCTTCTGTTCCTCATACTCCCTACGGTTTAATTCATCCACGTACTCTTGTGCCCACACATATGGATCCTTGCCTCCGGCCTTTGAGCGGACCTCCTCAAGGTTGCCAAGTTTCTCAACAGTTATAGTGGTAACAGTTCCGTTCTTTTTACGGATGGATTTTTGTACATAGAACGAAGCAGAATTCTTAGATTTTGATATACCAAGTTTCATATCAACAGTCCTCCTGCCCTTATTATACAATATACCGCTACATATTGCTACAGAAAAATGCATAAAATTTGACAAAAAAATAGACCGGTGGGTCCAGTCTTTACAAGGGTTATAGGGTTGTTTATTATTCAGTTATCAGCGTCCGGACTGTCAAACTTCCGTGAGCGCCCCCGGCCGGCTTCTTGTCCGACCCTGCCGGATGTGCTATATTTTAAGAACACGTAACTGTTCAGAACCTTACGGATTCTGAACAGTTACCGGCAAAAAAAGGCAGGTGAAGTCCTGTGCCGTTTTGAAAGCGGCATAAGCGGTTTATGGCAGGAATAAGGGAAAAAACAGAGGAGTATAAACAGGCCAATTTTTTTATGATAGCGGCAGGATCCCTGCTGCTTCTGTATATTTATCTGCTGGTCTGCCTGTATCCCTTTTTGATAAAAGGTCAATCCGTACTATGTGAGGAATACCGATACGGTAACGCCGAAGTTTAAGAAGGACGGCAGCCTTAAATCCATAAGGGTAAGGATCCGGGGAAAGGACTACAAGGTAAAGAAGGGTGAATTCAGCTACGACAAGACCTCAAAGACCGTGACCTTCAGCGGTAGTAATCTGAACGGAAGCCGAAAGCTTAACTGAGAGCTGCGATCCCGTAATCCTGAAGTCAGCGGGGACGGTTCTCGTTGACTTCCATGCTATGAATTCCAATGGCAGGAGGTACTGTAAAATTGCAAATGGGAAGAAAACTGCCGATAGGGATACAGGATTTTGAAAGTATTCGGAATGATAACTATGAGTATGTAGATAAAACAGAATATATATACAGGTTGGTCAATAGTGGAAAGCCTTATTTTTTAAGCCGTCCCCGGCGTTTCGGAAAGAGCCTCTTTTTGTCTTCGCTGCGGGCGTATTTTGAAGGGAAGAAAGAGCTTTTTACCGGGCTTAAGATAATGGAACTGGAGGGTGACGGGGAGAATGCCTGGCAGAAGTATCCTGTTTTTTATTTTGATTTCAACAAAAAGAATTTTAGGACTGATACCGCATTGGAGGAAGTTCTCGCCGCGCATCTGACAGATTGGGAGGCCGTATATGGCAAGGAGCATGAGGATCGCCCTCTGGAGGAACGATTCCAGCGCGTGCTGGTCAGGGCAGTGGAGCAGACAGGAAAAAATGCTGTCGTTCTGGTGGATGAATATGACAAGTCCCTGCTGGAATCCGATCCGGAAAGGCTGGAACACAATAAGACTGTGTTTAAGGGCTTCTTCAGTACCCTAAAAAGCTATGACCATTATCTGAGATTCGTTTTTCTGACCGGAGTCACCAGGTTTTCGAAAGTCAGTATCTTCAGTGATTTAAACCAGCTGAATGATATTTCGCTGGATCGGGAATATAGCGGGATCTGCGGGATCACACAGTCGGAACTGACAGATAACTTTGAGCCTGAGATCAAACAGCTTGCGCAGGCTGAGGGTATGGATCATGAAACCTGTCTTGCAGAGCTAAAAAAGATGTATGACGGATATCATTTTTCCTATGATACGGAAGGAGTATACAATCCCTTCAGTTTGTTAAATGCGCTTTCCAAGAAGAAGTTTGGCTTGTACTGGTTTTCCACCGGAACCCCCACCTTCCTGATCGAGAAGCTAAAAAGCTCCGGATTTGATGCAAAGCAGTTCACGGGAGAGGAGTTTTACGAGGAGGAGGCAACGCTTACGGATTACCGGGTGAAAAATAAGAATCCCGTGCCGCTTTTTTACCAGACAGGATATCTTACGATCAAGGGCTTTGATAGGGAATTCCGCAGTTTCTCTCTGACCTATCCCAATGAAGAGGTAAAATACGGATTTCTAAAGAGCCTTGCACCATACTATCTTTGTGCCGAGGATGAAGCAAACCCTCTGGATATTCGCAGCTTTGTTCTTGATATCCGGAAAGGGAACACAGACTCCATAAGAGACCGTTTCACCGCGCTTTTTGCCCGTCTGCCCTATCCGGATGATGAAAAGGTGATAGAGCAGAATTTCCAGAATGTGATCTACATTGTATTCATGCTGCTGGGGCAGTATACTCTGACTGAACTCCACAGCTCAAAGGGCAGGGCGGACTGCATCGTGGAAACGGATGATTATATATATATCTTTGAATTTAAGCGGGATAAAAGTGCGGCGGAGGCACTGGCACAGATCGAGGATACGGGCTATGCAAAGCCCTATGCTGCCGATAAACGCACACTGCTTAAGATCGGCGTTAATTTCAATTCAAAGGAGCGCAGTATAGACGGCTGGGAAGTCAGCGAGAACCGTCGTCCCCACTGACTTCTACAAGGAGAACAGCTTATGAAAATGAAGAAGAATAGGATTTCAGGCATCCTGCTAAGCCTCACTTTGATGCTGGGGATAATGGCGGGGATGTGCGTTACGGTGATGGCGGATAATACAATCTTCAATCCGGCTACAACCTACACTGGGTTTGGTGAATTGAATACAAACAACACCGTGGTGACCATTAGCGAGGCAGCCGGTTATACCTGGTATGTAATTGCTAACGATAGCTCAACGGTCACG
>Ga0310695_10002835_pt1 | contig 35386 bp, 22 predicted proteins | sample RumenRJG_04DNA_FD_203882 | JGI IMG/M metagenome (GOLD analysis project Ga0310695, IMG submission 203882) | Bovine rumen microbial communities from Lethbridge, Alberta, Canada - RJG_04 (v2) (version 2) | ecosystem: Host-associated > Mammals > Digestive system > Stomach > Rumen | place: Canada... | reverse complement strand
TTCATATTCATTTTTATATTTTAAATCATTACAATAATTATCAATTAATATTAAATTATTAATTTGATAATCATTACATTTAACATAAAAAATTTCCTCAATATAACAATTAATAAATTCCCAAATATTACTTTTTCCAATAATAAAATTTAAACTATTCATAATTTCATCTTCTTTATTTTTAATATCTTGACAGGATAATTTTTTATGAGCAATTTTTTCAAAAACCATTTTTAATTTTAAAGGATAAATATCATAATATTTACTAGCAATAAACATACAAGTAACACCAATTAAATGTAAATCATTAGGATTTAAAATTATATTTTTAATACTACAACTTTTAAAATAACGATCCATAATATTAACACTTTCAAAATAAGTTAATTCATCACAATGATAATTGGATAATACTTCAATCATCCAATCTGCCATTCTTTGTCTCATTTTTTCATTTATTTTATGTTTAAATAAAAAATTAGTATTTTCTTCTTCTTCTTTTAATAATGAATTTATTATTGAATTTGAATAATCATCTCTAATTAATTTTGAAAACATTTCTCTATATTCTTCTTTATCAAATTTATTTTGTTCTGATAAATTCATATTAATTTGTAAATTATGAATATTTAATGGAATTTTATTATAAGAATTATCTTTTTTTAATATTGTATTACTATATGTTGTTGATAATGATGATTCAATTTCTTTTTGAAAGTTTTTACATTCTTCTAAATATAATTTATTTTTTATTGTATTTTCTTTTGTATTAACTTTGTTATCAATACTTATTTTTCTAAAAGGTATTTTTGAGTATATATTATTTTTATTTCTTGATCTATTTGAATTGAAACTTTGATTACCATTTGATTTTTTTATATATATGTAATTTCTTGGCATTATTTTTTTATGTATTAAATTTCTACTTGAATAATTATTTTCATTATTAACATAAGATACATTAATAGACATTGATATTTATCTTCCTTTTTTTACTTTTGTTTAAATATTCTTATGATCAGATTCTGATCTCATTTAATTAATTTTTAATTAAATTATAATTGGTAAAAAAATATTTAATATATAAGTGAAGATTAATAAGATAATTTAATATCTAAATTATATATGAATTATATATTTATGAAAAAATGTACAAAAATAAAATGTTTAATAAAATATTAAATTATTATTTTTAATAATTATATAGATATTAAAAAATAATAAAAAATATATTTTTCAAAAAATTTATGAAAAATATATATTTAAAAATGATTTGAAAATAAGATATTTTTATTAATTAAATATAATTTATATATTTTTTATCATATAATAATATTATTTTACTGAATAAAATATATATATCAAAAAATAACATTTACAAAATTTAATAAAAAATAATTAAATTTAATCTGAATTTTTCCTCACAATAATCATATTATTTTGACTATTACTATTATTTTTCCTATTCGTAACATCAACTTTCTCAATTTTATTTTTCATTATAGAAGCATACATTCTAAAATCACTTCCCCTATATCCATAAGTTTTCTTACTTAATTTCCTATCTTTAACATTATCATTATAATATTTTTTAATCCATTCATGTTCCAAAACTTTTTTAATATCAATTCTCTCATTAACATTTTTATTCATTAAATCCATAATAAACTTAATTCCTTCTTTAGAAACATTATCCCATTCTTTCCCAGTAAATTTAACTTCATCTTCTAAAGTATTTTTAATAAAATCTTTTTTTCCATTTCCTTTATTAACATAATCAAATGGTAATTTAGAAGAAAAAAGAAAATAAGTAATAACACCAATTGACCAAATATCAGCTTTAAAATCATATTTATTTTCCTTAATAACTTCAGGAGCTGCATAACCAGGAGTACCATAACTTTCATTACATTTTTCACCTGGTCCTAAAATTTTACTTAAACCAAAATCTAATATTCTAATATCTGCAAATGATGTTGTATCAGTCATTACTATATTACTTAATTTTAAATCTCTATGTATTATTCCTAAATTATGCATTGTGAAAACTGCAGTTGAAATTTTATGAATTATTTTTACTATTTCTTCTTCTTTTATATTAAATTTTCTTTTTAATAAATAATAATATAAATTTCCACCTGGACAATATTCCATTATTATTTCTATTGTTTTTGATGTTTCTATTATATTATATAGTTTTATTATGTTTGGATGTTGACATACTTTTAATATATCAATTTCTGTTTTTATTAAATCTAAATCGTTTTGGGATAAATTTTCTTTTTCTATTCTTTTTATTGCTACTTTTCTTTTTGTTTTTTTCTCTTTTGCTAAATAAACTTTACTAAATTTTCCATGTCCTATTTCATCTTTTATTGAATATAAATCTTCTATTTTTTCATAATTTGTTATACTTTTTAATATATTTATCCAATTTTCATATATTTCTATATCATCTGTAAAATATTTATGATTTTTTATTTTTGGATTTATTAATGTGAAAAAATAATATTGTTTATTATTTATTGTTTCTATATTATTTTCTTCATTTATTTCTAAAAAATAACCATTTAAATTATGCATTCCTTGATGATATTTTGATTTTTTTGTTTTAAAATAAAATAAATCTTTATTATATAATCTAAAATATATTTTTTTTAATTTATGAGATGATGATGTTAATTTATAAAGATATGATTCATATTGATTATCTTCATTAATTCTGTTTTTTTTATTTTTGTTTAAATTTAATTGACCATTAAATTTAAGTTCATCATATTCATCATCTTCAAATTCATCTTCACTATTAAAAAAAGATTCATTTTGATTATCATTTTCATTCTTATTTTGAATTAAATTATCAATTTCAAAATTTTTTAAAAGTTTACATGAATTAATAATAGTTGGTATTGTTTTTCTTATTTTTAAAAAACCAGCACTTGTTGCCATTAATTTTAACTTTTCTCCTATTTGATTTTGTAAAGTTGGAGTTGAATGTTTTTTTGTAACATTTTTTGTATTTTCATTTGAAATATTATCTACTTTTATTAATTCTTTATTTGAAAAACATTTATTTTCTTCAATATTTAATATTGGAAAATCTTTTGGATATTCCCCTTTAATTTTCTGAGGTGATTTTACTTTTGAATCTTTAATTAAATTTGATTTTAAATCATCTTTATTATTATCTTTTAAATCCTCAATTTTTTCAATATTCACAATACCATCAATTTCATAAATATTACCTTTAGAATTATTAATATAATTCTGATAAAATAAATCAATTTCTTCATTATCAAAAGGTTTTCTCTCATAAAAAAATGAAATAATTGGAATAATTAATTCATAATTTTCTTCATCAATAATTGAATAATTAAATTGAGATAAATCCATTTTTTCTTTTTTACCAAAAATATCATTTAAAGAATTATATAATTCTTCATTACAAATTACCATTTCTTCAAAATCATATAAAATTGGAATATAAGATAAAACAATTCTAATATCATCTCTATTAATATAACCATCATTATCAAAATCATAAAAGCAAAAAGTAAACTTTATTAATTTATTTAAACTTTCAGAAAATAAAACAGTCATTCCTTCAATAAATTCTCTTGGAGATAAATAATTATTTTTATTCATATCAAAAATATTAAATAATCTTATGTTTATTAAACCAGGAAGAGGAAAATATCTTGTAAAAGATATTCTATTTATTCCTTTTTTTTTATTTTCAGAATGAGTTGATAATTCTTTCCATATTTCTGATAAATAAAGTGTAAATCCAATTAAGGATTTTATTTGATATTGAGATAAGAATGTTTCTAAATGTGTTATACTTAATTCTCTTTCATAAGAATCTTTTAATTTTAATAAAGATAATTTTCCTTGTAATAAAACCGTTTTTGGTTTTGATTTTTCTCTTTTTATGTCTTTGGTATTTTGATTCATTCTTTTTTTGAATTATTAATTATAAATAATCTATTTAATGATAATTTATATTTAAAATAGATTTATATAAATGTAAAAAATAATATTTTTTTAATTATTTCTTCATATCTTTTGATTTCGATTTTGGTATATTTAAATTATTATATATTTTCGAAAGATTTTTAATATTGGTTTTATTATTTTCTAATTTTTTAAATTTTTCAACAAAATTTAATTTTGTTTTTATTAATTCATTTTTACTATTTTTATTTAATGTATATTCATTATGCTTTTCAAAATTATAATTTCTGCTTATTATATTTCTTAAATTACTTTTAATTTTTTCATTATAATTCTTTACTGATTTATTATCAGACAAAAAATTATTATTAAGCTCTTTCTTTCCTATTTTTGATTTTAAATTATTTTTTAATATATTTAAATTTTTTTTTTCAATATTTCTGGTTGTCATTAAATTATTATTTGAATTTGAATTAATAAGAAATGATATATTCCTTTTTTTAATTTTTTCATTAATCATATTATGTTGATCAGAATTATTATTTTCTCCTAAAGCAAATTTTTTATTTTTTGGATAACTATTATTTTTCCTTTTAGGATTTTGAATTACATTTAAATTTTTTGTTAATTTTAATATATTAAATTCAGATTTACTATTATGAAAAGTAATATTAGGATTTTTTTTAATTACGTAAATAGAATTTTTATTCATAAATTTTCTATTATTAATAAAATCCTTATTTAACATAACTTTATTAATATGAATTTGTTGATTTAAACTATTATTTTTTGAATTATTTTGTCTTAAAGATATATTTGTATTAGATATATTTATATTATTTTTAGGATTAGAAATACTTTTTCTCATAATATTTTTCGCTGTTAAAGGTGTTTTTATATAATTTTCATTTGAAGAAATATTAATATTATTTTTCCCAAATCTTACACTTTGAGAAATATTATTATTACTATTTGAAGATTTATGATATGTATAATTATTTAAATTTATTGATGATGAATTTTTAGTCTTAGAATATGTACTTATATTATGTTTTGAAAATGTTGAATATTCTCTTCTACTTGAACTTTTATTTTTATTTGATAAATTAAAATTCCTTTTACTAAACATTAAATTCTTTTTTGTTAATTTTAATAAATTATATTCTAATTTTTCAATTAAACTTCTTTCAGTACTTGGATTAAAACTTTCATTATTTGTATGATGATTTTTTAAATTATTTTTCTTTGAATATATATTTAATATTTTATTATTTGAATTATTCCATTTTGAACTTATCTTTGTAAAATGAGGTGAATTATTTCTATATAAATTAGTTACAGAATTACTAATATATCTTTTTAATATATTATTATTTATATTTGAGGATGATTTTATTGTAAATTTTTCATTTAAATTTCTTTGATAAATTTTATTTTTATATGAAGATATACTATCTATATTAATATTAGTTTGTGCATTATTATTTATATTTTCTAATTTATCAATTGTATCTATTAAGTCATTTATTTTTTCATAAAATTTTTGTTCTTCAATTATATTATTATCTCTATTTATATTAAATAATAATTCAATATCTTCTTTATTAGTTACATTTAATATTGAATCTATTATATCTGTTGAAAAAATATTTTCTAATTCTTCATTTGATATATATAAAGAATTATTATTTAGTTTTTCTTTTTCAAATTCTTCTTGTAAATCAATCATTCTTTGCTTTTTTTGAATATTCTTATAAATATATTTACATTCTGGAATTGAAGTATAATTAGGATATATTTTTGAATATGAATGATAATATTCAAAATATTTAGGTAATCTTAATATACTTTCATATGATTTATAAAATCTTTTAAAGAATTCATTATTATCATCATAAATTAAATAATCTTTAAATATTGTTACTATATGAGTTTTTTCATTATATATTATATCGTTTATTATATTCATTTGATAGTCTAATGGTGTGTTTTTATATTTTTTTTGTAATTTTTGATATGCGTATTTTTCAAATTTAAAATTAAGTTTTTTTTTTGGATTTCTTGATATTGGTTTATTATAAATTTTTTGTATATTTTTATTAGAATAATCTGAATAATTCATATTGAGCTTTAATAAATTAATTTAAATTAAAATTTTTTTAAATTTTTTCATTTAAATTCTTTGGATTAAAAATATAATTATAAAAGACTGAAAATTGTTTGATTATATTAATTAATTTATATCATAATTTTATTTTTAATAAGCATTTTTAATAGTTTTAATAAATTTTCTTTATAAAAAATGATTAAATAAATTGATTTAAATATATAAAATATAATTAATGTACAATTTTAAAGAAAATAATTTTCTTCAATTTTATATTAATTAATTATTTTTTTAAATTATTAAAATTCAATTTAAAAAAAATTGGTAATTTTGACAGAAAAAAATAATAATACAAATGAATAACGATATTTTTTCAAAAGTAATATATCCTATATATAAGAATGATAAGAATCAAGAGCCTTTTTTCTCATCAAATAATAGTTTTAAAAATTTAATTCAATTAATAGATAATAATCAATCTTTTTTAAATGAAAAGAAAAAAAAGAAAAATGTACCAAATATAAAAAATCAATTAATACATAAATCTAAATCTACATTAAATATTAAATCATACAATAAAAATAAAAACTCAAATAATAAAGAAAAGGAAAATAATATATTGATACAGAATTATAATTATAAAAAAAATTTAGGAAAAATAAATAATGAATATAATAAATTTTTGAATTACATTTATTATCCCAATAAAAATCATAAAAGTAGGGCAAAACATAATGAAAAGCCAAAAATTCATAATAATGATAAAGATAGTGAAACAAATTTTTCAACAACATTAAAATCTAATAAGAAGGAAAGTAATAAGGAAAAATTAAAAGAAAGGAATAATTTTTCAAATACCAAACAAAATAAAAGTAATAAAAATTTAAAATATTATAAACAAGATATAGAAATGCCAATAAAATTAATTGATTATAATTTCAATAAATATATTTCTAAAAGATCAAATAATAAAAAAATTAATAATAATCTAAATAATATATCAAAAAGTAATGAAATATTATCATTTAAAAAAAACAAAAATATAAAAAATAATTCAAATAAAAGAGGGAAATTAAAAAAAAATTTTTCAGAATATTTTGATGATATAATAGATTTATTTAAAAATAGTATTTCTTCTGAAAAATTATCAAAAAATAAAAGTATAATAAATATCAATAGTTCAAATTCAATAAATAGTTTGGCTGAAAATTTAATTAAAATTAATAAAAAAGTTTCAAAAAATCAACCAATTAACTATGGATATGATAATCTTTTTGATGAAAATTCATTTTATAATTGTAAAGATATACTTATTTCTTTATCTGATGATGATATAAAAAAAAATTGTAAAAGTTCAAGAGAATCAAATAAAATTATTTCAGAAAATAATATTAATAATATTTTATTTCTATTTAATTCAAATAAAATAAATAATAAGAAAAAAAATAAAAGAATTTCTAGAAGTTCTTCTCAGAAAAGTGTTTTGAAAACAACTAAAAGTGAATCAGGCTTTAAGTTTAATTCAATTAATAGTTATAAAGACATAAACTTAAGTAATAAAAATAAAAAATATGATAATTATAATAAAAATAATACAGTAAAATTTAATAAAACATCAAAAAATGATGATAAATATATATATAATAATAATATATATGATTTTTCAAATTCAAATATATCTAAAATGAAAAATCAAAAAGCAAGTTCAATTAATAAGAAAATAAAAAATTATAATGATATAATAAGTTATTCATATAATAAAATAAACTTTTCAAATCATCTAAATTTTCCATCAAGTTCAGATTTATTATTACATAATTATTTAATTTTAACAAAATCAAAATTTAATTAAAAATAATAAGTATAATTGAATTATAAAACAATTATTTTTATAACAAACCTTTATAATAAATTTAAAGTTAAAATACAAAATTCATAAATAATATAAATAAAAAAAAATAAATTAAAAAAAAAACAATTTTTAAAAAAACATTTCAAAAAATTAAATATTATTCATAATTTTAAAAAACTAAAAATATATTTCAATAATTTAAAAAATCTAAATATAATTAAAAAAAAGATGAATGTTAACGAATTAAAACAAGATTATAGTGTAAATATAAACCCAGCATTTTCAAAAAAAGTAATATTTGATATGAATTCAGAAAGAGCAAAAAAAAGAATTGCCCAAATGCAAAAAAGAAAAGAATATTTAAATGAAACAGACTCATTAAAATATGAAAAAAGTACATTTTCCTCAACAGCAACACCTCATCAAGTAGAAGAATCAACTCCAACTCAATTTTCAAATATAAATAATTTTCAAAATAACGAATTAAATTATTTTAATCAAAATGAACAAATAATTTTAAATCCATTTTCAATAGATGAAAATGAAAAAAGTGAAAATGAAAATTCTGATGTTGAAGTAAATGTTTCAGATTTAGATTGTAATATTGAAATTGATAACAATAATGATAATGAAAATTTAAAAGCTTTTACTGATATTTCATCAAAGGAATATGCAAAAAATTTTTGTCATTCATCATCAAAATCTTTTGTTCATTTAAATAATAATTTAGTTGCCAGAGCTGCTGCTCAAAATGATAAAAATACTCCTTCTTATCTTTTAGCATTATGTCCAGAAATTTTGAGAAAAAATGTTAATAATAAAGAAATTATTAGTGAAAATTATGCAGTTGATGATGCTATTAATGAAGAAAATGAAATTGAAACTCCAAATAAGTCAAAAAATATTAATTATAGTTCTGAGAATATTAAAAGTAATAATGATAATTTTGATAATAATTTTTGTAGTAATGTTAATAATAATCGAAAAAATATTATTAAAGAACTTAAAATTGACACTCAAAGTAATGTTAATAGTAATATTAATAGTAATCTTAATAGTAATGTTAATAGCAATAATCATAGTAATAATCAAAGTAATAATAATAGTAATAGTAATTTACAAATTAGTAAAAAAGGATTTCATAAAAAATCTAAAAGCGGTATTTCTTATAATAATATTTTAAGAACTAATTCTATTGAATATAAAAAAAATCCTTTATTATCTAGAATGGGGAATAATTCTAATAATAAAAATGTAAAAAATTCATGCCATATTCATAAAAATTCTCTTTTTGATAATAAATTATCAATTAAATTTACTAAAAATAAACCTGCTATTAAAATTAATTCAACAAGAGAGTTAGAACATAAGAAAAAGAATTTAAGTAAAAATATTCCTATTCCTCTTCCCAAAAAGCCTAATAATAATAATTTTTCAAAAACTGTTAAAAATTCTATTCCAACTTTTCCAAATAAATCAAATTCATTATTATCACATCATAATAAAAGTAAAACTGTTTTTACGACTCCTTCTTTTATTACAATGAATTCATTATTATCTTTTAACACATTAAGAAATAATAGTTCATCAAGTAGAATTAATATTGAGAAAAAAAGTAATAGTAATAAACAAAAAAATAAAATTCATGAAATAAAAAAAGAAATTAAATTTATTAATTGTATTCATAGAAAAACGAAAACATGTGGTTCAACTTTACCAATTAATATAAATAATAATAATAATTATAATAAAAATAATAATAATAATATTAATAATACTTTATCTAAGCATAAATTAAATTCAAATATTGAATATTCAAATAAAAATAAAATAATAAATGTTCTTCAAAAATTAAATTATAGTTCAAATCAAAGAGATAATTTTTCAAAAGCATTATTAGCATTAAATAATAGTAAATGTAGTTTATTTACAATTTTAGTCTTTTGTGATAATAATATTTCTCAAAAGAAAAAATTTATTTTTAGAGGATTATATGAAATTAATAGTAAAGATGGTTATTTTATAGCTGATAAAATTTTTTCTACTTCTTTTTGTCAGTCAAAGATTAATATTAAAGATGTAAGTCATTTTTTTAATTATGATGTAAAAAAAGATTTCATAAAATTTAAATTTCAAAATAATGAAATTAAAAAGTTCAATTGTAATACAATTTTGATTTTTTAATTTTAATGATATAATTAATTATTTTATTGAAAATATTTTTTTAATAAATTAATAGGTTATTAAATAAATTTTAATTTTTTAATTATTCAAAAATAAATTTATATCCTCTAAAACTTTTTTATTAATAATATCGCTTGAAATTTTTTTAATATTTGGAATAATATGATAATTCTCTTTTTTATTATTTAAGCAATTTTATATTTTTTTAAATCATTTATAATATTTTCTTAATTTATTAAATTTTTATAAACCTAGTAAATTGATTTAATTTGTTTTATTTTTTATTATATTATATTATACTCAAAAAATAATTAATATTTTATTTTAAATGAGAAATTAAATTTAATAAATATAATAATTATTAATCAATATAAAGTTTGAAAATAATATTTATTAAAATTATTTTTTTTAAAATATCATACTTTATTATAAATTTAATAAAATACAGTCAATATAAATCATTTCAAAATAAAAAAAATTCAGTTTAATTATTTTATCTTGGATTAATATATATTTATAAAAATGATAAAAAATATTTAACAAAAAAGAAAAAAATAATTTAAAAGTAAATTAAATATTTAATCACTTTGATAAAATTCTTTAATCCTACTCACATTCATTAAATTATCATTTTCATTAATTTCATTTTGTAATTTAAAATTATCATATAAATCATTTTTTTCATTTTCTCCAATTCCAATACCATTATCTTTAAATATTTCAAAAAAATCTTCTTTATTAATTGCTTGAATTTCCATATTATCAAAATTAATATTTACAATTTTTCCTGATAAAATAGTATTAAAATCTTCACTTTTTTCATTTAAAGAAATTTTTAATTGTTGAAATAAATTTGAAATAATTTCAATATTATTACTTTCATTTAATTCATAATTCATCAATTCTTCAATAATTGAATAATTTAAATCAAGCATTGAATAACCTTCAGGAACAGAAATTTTCATTTTATAAATTAAAAATTCCATTAAATCATCATTTAATTCAACTTTTAATTTATCAGTAATTTTTTTAAAAGTTAATATTGTAATAATATAATTATTATTTATATCTTTTTCTTTTAATTCTTTAACTATATCTGGATATTGTTCTAAAGCAATTTTAATATTAAGTAATAGTTCATTTTCATTTACTTGGGTATAATCAATAATATTATCAAAAATTAATGATAAATGTTCAAAAAATTTATCAATATTATCCTCAATACCATCAATTATTTTTGATAAATAATTATTTATTATTAATATATCATCTTGATTTGTTATTTTCATATTATTAACTAATAATTCTGTAAATGGTCTTATGAAATCATCTCTTGATATTTCTCCATCTGTTTTTGTATTTTCTTCAAAAGTTTTATAAATTTGATTTACTTCTTCATATAAATTTTCTTTTTTTACATGATTTGATTCTAAATTTTTTAATATTATAAAATCTAAAGATTTAAATAAATCATCTTCATTATTTATTTGTATTTCTTTATTTTCTTGAATTTCTTGATTTTCTTGAATTTCTTGATTTTCAGTTTGAATATCTTTTTGAATTACTTCATTTATATTATCAACATATTTAATTGTAGAATTTGTATTTGGTAAATTATTATTTGTTGTCATTCCAACTTGGTTAATATTATTAGTTGAATAATAATTAGTATTATTATTTAATGAATTGTTATAATTATTTGTTGTATAATTATTTGGATTTGAAAATGATCTTATTAAATTAGTTGAATTACAATTTATTAATCCATTATTATATCCTCCTTCTTCTAAAATTTTATTAATTTCACAATTATTGTTAATTAAATAATTTTCATATATTTTATTTTTAATTTGAGAATCTTTTAATAAATTTTTTAATAAAGAGATTTTTTCATTTTCTGTTTTTTCATTAACTTTTATATCTTTGATAGTTGAATAATTTATTGGTTTTAAAGTATGAATATTTTCCATTTTATTTTGTGAAATATTTTTAGTTATATTTTGTATTTCTTTACATTTTTGATCATATAATCTTTTATATTCTGATAATTGCTTTTGTAATTCTATTATTTTTTTAATATTATCATTTGATTGCATTTTTTTATATTCAACTGATTTTTTTTCATTTAAAAATCTTTCATTATTTATTTTTAATTTTGAATTTACAATTTTTAATTTTTTTTTTTCTTTTTCTTTTTTTTCTAAATTATTATTCATTTTTATAATTTCTTGCTTTAATTGTTTATTACTTATATTTAGCTCATCACAATTTTTTTGAAGAGAATTTATAAGTAAATGTTGTTGTAAAAACTTATTTTTAAATATTTGTAAATTATTCATTTTTTGATTTGTCAATTGAACTTGTTCTTGACTATTCAAATATAAATTTTTCATTTTATCTAATTCATTTTTTAAAACATCACATTCAATTTGAATTTCTTTAATTTTAGTAATTTTAATATTAGCTTTTAAAATATCATTTTCTTCACATTTTTTTTTATAAGCTTTTTTCATTTCATAATATTTTTCTTTACATAAAGTTAATAAAGTTGATTCTTTTCCTTTTTCAATATTTTCTTTATGTATTTCATCAATATCATTTTCTCTAATACAATCTTCAATAATCTTATTTTTTTTTTTTAATTCCATATCTTTTTGAATTATTATACTTTTAGCTTCATCTAATTCTTTTTTTAATTTATTAAGTGAAGCTTTTAATTGAAGAGAATTTTCATATAATTCTTCTTTTTGAATTGTTTTTCCCATTCCTTTTGAAATTTTTGGATTATTTGGCATTGAATAAATTACAATATAAGGATTATTTTTTATATTTTGACTAGTTGATAAATATGGATATTTATTATTTCCTGAAATTGGTCTTGTTTTTTTGTTATGAAAAATATTCCTTGATGAACTAATTGAAATTGCTGATTTTGGTCTTATCATTTGTTAATTTTTTAATTTTTTTTTATATTAATTTTAAAATAATATTTTTACTTTTTAAAAATGAATTTTTGAATTTTGTTTGAAATATAAAAAATAAATATTAAAAAATACTCTTTATAAAAACCAAAAATTAAATATATAAAATTTTATTATAACAATTTTTTTTCTTCTTCTTTCATAAATTTATTAATTTCATCATATAATACTAGAACTAAAGAAGAACTAATAGACCTAAAAAAATTAGCATAAATTCCTTTATAAAACCCTTTATACCCATTTTCCTTATAAATAAATTTAATACAATCCCAAGCATTAACATATTTTTTATCATCATAATGCTTTCCACTTTCAACCATTAATCTTCTTCTAATAGTATCAATAGGATAAGAAATATTTTCACTTATAAGTGAAACACTTTGTGCCATAATAAATTTATAAATTAAACTATTATTACTTTTCAAAAAATATTTTTTCCCAAAATCATATAAACCAAAATAAAAACCTCTATAAATAATAATTCCAATAATAGAAACACCAAAACCTTGATAAACTCCTTTAATTCCTTCTTTTTTAATAATTTTTTTTATACAATCATATATTCCATTATATTCTTTTTTAACATCAACACCTAATTTCGTTCTAGTAAAATCTAAAGGATAAACACAAAATAAACCAATTGCTCCTGCTATACCACCACAAAGTAATTTTCTTAAGAAAAATTCATATGGATGTTTATTTATTAAATTTTGATTATTATTAAATTTACCAGTTATTATATCATCAATTTGACCTTTGACTGAAAAATTAATTGCTTGTAATGGGAAATATCTTAAAATATTACTTAAATTTCCTCTCCAAAGACTAAAAATTCCTTTTTCTTTTATTAAATGTTTTATTGATAATAAAATTCCTTTTTTTTTATATTTTTCATGAGATTGAGTTTGATGGATTAATTTTACTATTTCTAATGGAGCTGTTATTGTTTTTGCTATTGTACCTGAAATTCCACCTGAGAGAAAGTCGATTAAAATATTATTTATTTTATTAGAATGGAGCATTTTCTTTTTATATATATATAATTATTTTACAATATTATATTTTTTATAAATTTATCGCGTAAGGAAAAAAAATATATGTTGATTTTTTATTTTTTCTTATTTGGTTTTTTTTGAATTTTTTATTTTTTTATTCTGTTTTTATTACCTAATTTATATATTTGATATATATAATTTTAAATAATGTGTTTTTACTATGTTAAAAAATGAATAAAAATAAGTTTAAAAATTAAATATTAAAATTTTTATTGTTTTAATATTTAATTTAACGTATTAAAATTTTTATATGTTGTTTATTAAATTATTTAGAAAAAAAAAATAAAAAAAAATGGGAAGTGATAATTCAAAAACAAAAGAATCAAACTCTGAAAATGAATATTTCTCTTTTAAATCAATACATAAATATGTAGGAATTGAAGATCCAATTCTTTTTAAAAATTATCTTCATAATGTATTTTTAGACTTATCAATTTTTGATCAAAAATTGAATACAAAATTAATAAATAAAATAGCATTTTATGACTATATGAAACTTCCAATTTTTATTTCTGAAAAATTATTTTGTTCCTTTGACTCAAATAATGATAATAAAATAGAAGAAAATGAATTTATAATCAATTTATATAAATTATATTGTGGAACTTTTTATGAAACTTCAGAAATTATATTTAAATTATTAGATTATGATAAAGATAATATAATTCAAAAAGATGATGTTACTTTAATGTTATCATATTTACCATTAAAACAAAATGAAGAAAGTCCAGAACAAATTCAAATTAAATCAAGAAAAGAAATAAATGAAATTATAAATTATACTTTTTCAAAATATAATGGCCAATTAAAATTTGAACAATTTGTTGATGTTGTAATGAATAAAAAAAGTGATGTTTATTTACAATTAATATGCTTTTTTTATCAAATGAAACCTTTTAATGAAGAAAATATTATTTTAATGAAAGATAATAATTATGATAATGATGATGAATATAATAATTTAAGAAGGAAAAATATAAAAGAAGAAAATGAAAATATAAAATTAAAAATTCCAAATAGAAAAAGTAGTTTACAACCAGCAGAAGATTTTTTAAAAAGTAATTCATTTAATTCTGATAGAAGTGAATATGAAAATTGTCATAAATCAAATAAAAAAAATAATCCATTTTATTCAGTTGATATGGTTAGATATAATAACGAAAATATATTATCAAAATCATTTGATAAAAATGATAAAGTTTCATATTTAGATTATGTTAATCATTTAAGAAAAAATTATAATTCTCCTTCAAAATATTTATTAGAACAACAAAAAATAAGACCAATTAATGGTATTTTAAAAAATAAAGAAATTTTGAATCCTATTAATGAAGAAAAAGAAAATGAAATTTATGATGATTTTATAGGAAGTAAAAAGACAAGTGTTGGTTCTGATAATAATTCAAATAATTCTAATGAGAATTCTATTAATTATGAAAATTGGATTTATAAAAAATCAAATGAAGATGAAAATCATTTAAATAAATTATATTTAGTTTTAGTAAATAAAGATATATATTATTATAAAGATGAAAATAAAAATGTTTTCTTAGGAATGCATCATTTATGTGGTTGTTTAATAAAAGAACCATCTGAAGATGAAATATTAGAAATAGACAATATAAAATATTATTCATTTTCAATAATATTTTATAACAAATCAAAAACAATAATATATTATTCTCCTTCATTAGAAATAACAATTAAATTTTCAGAATTATTAAAAAAAGTAATAGGATACTTAAAATTTAATGACTATTACGAAATACTTACAATGATAGGAAAAGGTAAATTTGGAATAGTAAATTTAGGAATACATAAAAAAACAAATCAAAAAGTAGCAATAAAAATAATAAATAAATCCTCATTAAAATCACAAGAAGATATAGAATTAATAAAAAGTGAAATAGATATAATGAAATTATGTCATCATCCAAATATAATAAGATTACTTGATCATTTTGAAAATTCAGAATACATTTTTATAGTAATGGAATATATATCAGGAGGAACATTAACTCAATTTTTAAAAAAACGTTATTTTAACTTTTCTGAAAGTCAAGCTGCAAATATAATAAATCAAATAGGACAAGGATTAAAATATTTACATTCATATGGAATTGTACATAGAGATTTAAAAACAGAAAATATAATGATGACTCAATTAAATGATAATGGAATAATTAAAATAATGGATTTTGGTTTAAGTAAAATTATTGGTCCTAAAGAAGGTTTAATTGATGGTTATGGGACTTTAAGTTATGTTGCTCCTGAAGTTTTATTAAGAGAACCTTATAATAAAGAAATTGATATTTGGAGTTTGGGAATTATTCTATTTTTAATACTTTCTGGTCATTTACCTTTTATTGGAAATAAACAAGATGTTATTGCTAGGAAAATTGTTTATGATGATATTGAATTTGATGAAGATGAATGGGAAATGAGATCCAGGAAAGTTATTGATTTAATCGAAAAAACTTTAGAGAAAAACCCTAAAAAGAGAATAAATATTGATGAGTTTTTGGAACATCCTTGGTTTAAAAGAAATGTTAAACAGAAACTTTCACTTTAATTTGTAAGATATATATTTTTTTCTTAGGTTAAAGTTTATAATATTGTTTTGAAAATATGATTTAATGTAAAAAATAAAATTGATTTTTTATATAGATATAAATTAATTTTTACTTCTTCTTAGGTTTATATATTAATTATTATAGACTTTTGAAAAATAATATATATAATAAATAATTCTCTATGATTAAATAAGTATAATTTCATTTGAATTTTTATTATTATCTGTTATGTTTATAAATGAAAATCTTTATATTAAATAATATATTTTTTTATTAATTTTTCCTTATTAAATAATATGAATAATGAAGTTAAAAAATTTACAAAAATTACTCTTAAAAAAATCAAAATTAATCATAATGAAAAAAATATAAAAAATTTTTGTATAAATTTACGAAAATCAGCAATTGATGATGATTCAATGAATAAAAAAACAAAAGTAAATTTTAGTTATATAGGAGATTTAAATAATCAATTTGGAATTTATAGACAAAACATTTCAAAAATAAATAAAAAAGAATATAAAAGTCCTTTCAAAAATAGTTTATTAATTAGTGTATGTAATAAATCTGTAGAACAACCAAAATTAAAATATATTTATAATCAATTACATATAAAAAGAGATTTACCTATTAGATTAAAAAAAAATAAAAATGAGAATATAAATAGAATAAAAACACCAATAAAAAGGAATTATTCTCAAGTAAAAATGTTTACTGAAAAAAAAAAAAAAAATCAAAATGAATATGAAAATTCATATGTTAATACTAATTTTATAAGGACTTTTAATATTTTAAATTTTGTGCGTATTAAAAAAATAAATTTTAATTTTAATTCAATAAATGGAAATAAAAAATATGATAAAAATAAGAAAAATAATATTGTATTCCCATATTTGAATAAGACTTTGGGAGAAACTATGTACCATTAAAAAAATAAGATTGAGAATTTATATAATATAAAAAAAGAAAAATATATATATTATAAAGAATTATATAATATTTATTTATTTATATATTAATTTTCCAATTGAATATTACAATAATCTAAATTTATACTTTTACTTTTATTTAATTGTGTTTTAGGTAAACTAATTCTTTTTTTATTTATATTATTAACCGAAAATCTTCTATTTTGTTTCAAAATTTTATTATCTATTTTATTGATACATTCATTATTTTCAAATATTTTATCAAATGAATTTGAACTTTTTGATCTTTTTCTTAATCCTTTTGGAATACTATTTATTTCATTATTTTCTTTATGATTTTCTTGATTATCTTTTGAATTAATTACATATGAAATTTGATTTGTTTGAGTTAATTCTTCTTCAATTACATCATCAGTTGAAATATATTTTTTATCAAATTTTTGATTTTGACAAATTGTTTTATATCTATCAATTTTAAATTGTAATTCAATTAATTCATTATTATCCATTTTTATTTTTTCTTTTAACTCTTTATCATGTTGTTTTAATCTAATTAATTCATTTTTTAAATATTTTTCAATATCTATAATATCTTTATTATTTGTTATAAAATATTCTCTTGTTTCTTCCTGAAAAAATTCAATTCTTTTTAAAAAATAAATACGATCTTTTGTTTTATTAGAAAGATAATCAATTTTTTGTATTTCATTTTGAATAGAAAAATTTAAATTTTCTAATTGTTCAAGTTCATCATAATTTTTTTCAACTTTGTCTTCAATTTCTTTTATATTTTCTTCATTCTAAGAAATATAAAAATAAAAAATTAATACTTTTGTATTAAAAAAATCTCTTTCATTATTTAATCTCTTTAAAGATTTTGTTAAAATATTTTTAAAATTATCAAGTGACTTTGAAACATTTTCAAAATCATTTTCTTCATTATTTGATGAGAAAAATTCAAGTTGTCTTCCTTTTATCATTCCAGCTAAAATTTCCAAAGAAGAAATTTCAGAATTTATAATATCTTTCTGTGAAAAAACTCCAACATCAAAAATTGGAGATGACATAATTCTTTCTTTAATATAACTTTCATTTAATTTCTTCATAACAATAATACTATATATAAAAAATAAATAAATTAAAATAATAAAATAGAAAAAAATTAAAAAAAAAATTTCAAAATTTCAAAAAAATAAATTTTATTAAACTTAATATTTTAAAACATTTTTTTACGAAAAGAATAAATTAAATTTCCTTAAAAAAAAAAATTAAGCTCCAAATCCATAAAGTGATCTCCCTTGTCTTTTTAAAGCATAAACAACATCCATAGCAGTAACAGTTTTTCTTCTGGCATGTTCAGTATAAGTTACAGCATCTCTAACAACATTTTCAAGAAAAGCTTTCAAAGTATTTCTAGTTTCTTCATAAATTGTAGCAGAAATTCTTTTTACTCCTCCTCTCCTTGCTAACCTTCTTATTGCAGGTTTTGTTATACCAAAAATTACTTCTTTTGTTGATTTATGTATTCTTTTTGCTCCATATGATTTTCCTCCTTTTCCTGTTGCTTTACGATTATCCATTTTTTACTTTTTTTTTAATTTTGAGATTTTTATTTTTTTTTAAAATTTTTCTTTTAATATGATTGGATGAAAAAAAATTTTTTTGGATTTTTATATCATATTTTTTTATTATGTAATTGTATAATATAGTAAATTATTAATCCTAAAATAATTAAATTAACCAATTAAATTTAAATGAAAAATATAAAATTACTTATAAATAAAAAAAAATTAAATTTAAAAAAAATGGCAAGAACAAAACAAACAGCAAGAAAGCAAACAACTCCAGCAGGTAAAGCACCAAGAAAACAAATTGTAGGTTCAAAAGCAGCAAGAAAATCAGCTCCAGCTGTTGGAGGAGTAAAAAAACCACATAGATATAGACCTGGTACAGTAGCTTTAAGAGAAATTAGAAAATATCAAAAGAGTACTGAATTATTAATTAGGAAATTACCTTTTCAAAGATTAGTAAGAGAAATTGCTACTGTTTTTAAAAGTGATTTAAGGTTTCAATCTTCTGCTGTTTTAGCTCTTCAAGAAGCTAGTGAAAGTTATTTAGTTGGATTGTTTGAAGATACTAATTTATGTGCTATTCATGCAAAGAGAGTTACTATTATGCCAAAGGATATGCAACTTGCTAGAAGGATTAGAGGAGAAAAATAATTTTTTTTATAAGAGTTTTTGAGATTTTTTTTTAATAATTTTTAATAAATTAATTTTTAGATTTTTTTATTTTTTTATTGATGTTTTTTTAGTGGAATGTTTGTTTAAATAAATAGATATTTATTATAATGAATTTATATTAGAATTCTTATTAAAAATTGTTTTATATAAAATTATTTTATTATTTTTTAAAAGAAAAAAAAATTGATTAAAATGTTCAATAAAGAAATAAACTTTAATAAAATCTAATATAAAATTATTATATAATATGTATATAATATGTAATTTAATATTTATTAACATATTTTTTTCGTAAAAAAATGTTGAAATAAAATGAAAATTTATATTTCCCTTGAAAGATTTCTAAATATATTTTCAATAATGTAATTTAATATTAATTGAATAAATTAAAACTAAAATTCAGTAATTCTTAAATACATTATTATATGAAATTATAATTATTTTTAATGGGTCAAAAATGTTCTAAATTATGTGAAAATATATCAAAAAAATTATCTTGTTCCAAAAACGATGAAAACCTTGAAAAAAACATAAAATCAAATCCAAAAACACCTCAATCAATTAATATAATTAATGAAAATAAAAAAATAGAAAACAAAGAAATATTCAAAATAAAAACAAGAAATTGTAAAAAAACACCAATTCAAATAATAACAAATAATAATAATAATAAAATATTTGATTTAAACATTCAAAAATCAGATGCATATTTTTCCCCAGAAGACATAATAAAAATAAACAAAATATTAGAAGAAGAGAAAAAAATGCCAACAAAAAAAGTAAAAATTCGTCATTATAAAGTAGGAAATTTAATAGGACAAGGTTCATATGGTAAAGTATATGAAGCATTAGATGAAGAAAAAGGTCAATTAATAGCAGTAAAAGTAATAGATAAAAAAAGACTAAATTCCCTAAATAATAATTCTCAATCATCAATATCACAATTTGAAAGTGAGATAGAAATTTTATCAAAATTAAATCACAAAAACATAGTAAAATATTATGGTTCAAATCAAAGTAAAAATCATTTAAAAATATTTTTTGAATATTGTGAAGGTGGTTCAATAGCAAAAATGTTAATTAATTATAAATCATTCCCAGAAAATATAATTAGAAAATATACAAAAGAAATGTTAGAAGGATTAGAATATTTACATGCTCATAGTATAATTCATAGAGATATTAAAGGAGCAAATATTTTAGTTGATAGAGATGGAATTTGTAAATTAAGTGATTTTGGTGGTGCTAAAATTATAAAAGAAGAAATGGAATTAAGTAGAAATTATTCTATGAAAGGAACTCCTAATTGGATGGCTCCTGAAATAATTAGAAATAATAGTGTTAGTCGTTTTAGTGATATTTGGAGTATTGGTTGTACTGTTATTGAAATGATTAATGGTGTTCCTCCTTGGTCTAATATTAAAAATCAATTTAATGTATTGTTTCATATTATGAATTCTAAATCTCCTCCTGAAATACCAAAAAATTGCTCTTTTAATTTAGGGAATTTTATTTCTTGTTGTTTGAAAATTACACCTAATGAAAGATTAAATGTTTGTCAATTATTAAGACATCCTTTTATTATTGGTGATAATGTTAATCAAATTAAAGATTTTTCTAATGATTCTGAATTTGGTTGTAATTCTAATACTAGTGGAGATATTGATAAAATTGTTATTTTTCAGAAGAATAAATGTGAGAATGACAAAAATAATATTTGTAATAATAATAATATTCATGAAGGTAGAAATAGTGATAGAACTGAGCATGATTTTCTACCCAAAAATAATGTTATTTTTATTTAAAAATATATAACAATTAATTATATAGTGTATTATTTTTTCTTTTTCATATTTTATTTATTTTTTTAAATATATAAAAAGAGAATTTTTATATTTTTTTAAATTTTAAAAGTTTATTTATGAAAAAAACAAAACAAAATGAATTTGAATATAAACCAATGCAGACTGAATTAAATTATAAAAATTCAGAACTTTCAAATAATGAAACTTCTAATCAAATAGATTTTTTAGATTTTGAAAATGAAGAAATACAAAATTATGAAAAATCACTATATGATAATGCCGCCACAAATAATTCAAAAAACAATAAACTTTTCAATTATAATTCTTTGGAAAGTTTAAGAGTAAGTCATTCAATGGATAAAAATGATAATTCGGTTACTTTATATGAAGGGATAAATGGAATAAAAAAAGACAATATAAAAAATAAAAATAACGATTTTGAAAAATTTTCAACTCCAATTAAAAAACAAAAAGAAATTCAAAAAGTTGAATTAATTCCAGATGTTTTTAATTATTCATCAACTAATAATAAAAATATTCAAGTTAGTGAATTAGATATTCAACTAAATCCTACTAATGAAAATGAAAAAAATAAAATACCAGATAATATAAAATATAATAATAATTTAGTAAAAGATTTTAAAAAGGAATTAGAAAAAAATTTAAAAGAATATTTTGAAAAAAAATATAAATTAGACAACCAAAAAAAATTTAATACAATTGAAACTGGTATTTATACAGAATTTCAAAAACATAAATTTAAACCATTTTCAAATAAAGAAATAAATAGAAAAAAGCAAAAAGAATATAAATCAAATTCAGTAATAACAGAATCATCAAAAAATATAAATTCCCCAACATATAAAAATATAATAAATACAACAAATAAACCAATAACAAAACATAAAATAATATATAATAGTGTTAAAAAATCAAATAATAAAAAAGGAATATATCACATAATTCAAAAAATAAATAATGATTTTAAAAATTCTTTTACTAAATCAAATAGTGTAAAAAGAAATAATTCTTTTAAAAGTAAATATGATAGAAATAAAGAATCTGCAACAAGTGCTTTAACAAATTGTTCTTCTTCAAAAAGATTAAGTAAAAATTCATTTAATAATAATCCAATAATAACAACAGAATTTAATTTACCAAATAATAATATTCCAAAAAGTACAAGAATTAAAAATTTTATACCAAATAAAAAAATTAAAATTCAAAAACCAATTTGTTATTATAGAGATGATTCTTTTTATAAAAGATGTCCAACTGATTTATATAAAGGAAATATTTCTCATAGGTCAACGTCACAAAATGGAGTTAGAAGTAAGAATCTAAATATTAGTTCTGCTTCTGGGAAATCAAATAGTAAATTGACATCTGTTAACAATTCTAAGAATAATATTGTTATTTCAAATTATAATAAAAATATTATTCATCCTTTTAATATTAAAAAGAAAAAAATGAGTAGTGATAAAATTAAAGAATTTAAATTTAAAAATGAGTATTTAACTAATAAAAATGAAAATAAATTTAAACAATTTACACTTGAATTAAGGGAAATACAAAATAAATTAAAATTTAATAAACCTGATGTTAAAATATATAAAAATAATATGAAACATATTACAATTCATCCTATTAGTAATCTTAATGCTAAAATGTTTGAAAAAAATTTAAAAATAAAAGAAAAAATTAAAAGTAATTTAAATGAAAAAAATATAAATATTAGTATGAAATCTTCAAGAAATAATTCAAAAGGAAAAAAAATATAAATAATTTATTTATTTAATTTTATTATAAAAAAGATTAATAAATTTACTGAAATTATATTAAATTTAATATATTAATCAATATCATCTAAATTATTACTTTTAGGTTCAATAATTTCTTCTTTTTTTTCTTCAATTTTAATTTCTTCTTTTTTTTCTTCAACTTTCCTTTCTTCTTTTTTTTCTTCTTTTTTTTCTTCTTTTTTTTCTTCAACTTTATTTTTAATTTCCTCTACAAAAACTTTATTATTTTTTTTCTCAAAATCATCATTTTTATCTTTATCATAATTATTATCATTTTTAGTTTTAATCATATTAAACTCTTTTTTTTGTTTATTAAACCCTTCTTCTTCCTTAAACAAAGTTTCCAAAGTTTTACATAATTCTTTATGAATTTTCCATCTTTTAACTTGACATTCCCTAGAACAATACCATTCACTTTTACATCTACTACATCTTTGAGTAGCATCCTTACCACAATTAGCACATTTAGGATCATCCATAAAATATTCCATATTATCAACATTATAAATATCATTTATGGGTTCTAATTCTTTTCTCAATTCATCTTGTGTTAATTTCTCAAAATAATTTTCAACAATAAAATTACCAATTTTACTACTTTCTTCATCTGATAATTTAAATAATTTAGAATTTGCTAAAACTGGAATCATTTCTACAATAAATGGATTTACTGTTAATGTATTACCATAAGTCATAAAACTCATTTGTTCTAATGAACGATATAAATTTAACATTTGTGGTATTTTGTCATATAAAGTATCACTGAAAAATTTTCTTAAACGTAATAATTGATTTTGTCTATATTCTGTCATTTCATATTTTTTATTATTATCTTGACTCATTGCTAAATTATATATTGTTATCCATACTTGATATTCTAATTTTGGTAATTTAAATTGAAGTGATGATGCATTTACCCAATTATTATTTTCATATATTTGAATTATTTCTTCATCTTTTTTACTTTCTGAATTGTATTTTTTTATTTTTCTTAACCATGGTTTCATTTCCATTAATGTTACAAATAACATTGGTACATCTTTAACATTCATCATATGATGTCTTACTGGGAATTCTAATTGTTCTAAATGATCTGATATATATCTTAATATATTAATAGAACTCATTGCTATTGCAAAATCAATTTCTTTGAATTTTTCATCTAATTCATTTACATTTTCCTCATATTCTTTTTTCTTATCTGTATTTTTTATTTTTTCTTCTAAACTTTTCATATCTAAAGGTTCTTTATAACCAATAATTTCATTTGGATGAAGTGTTTTATAATTTACATATTTTGATATCATTTTATATGCATATTCAATAATATCAATAATATAATCATCAGCTGCTTGACATGCTGTAATTGAATAAAGGAAATTTTCAATTAAATTAACAACACATGCTTCATGATATAAAATAAGATAACTTTTTATTGAAGAATAATTTGCAATTTTATCTTTTATTTTTGGATAAATTGAATATTTAAATGTATTAATTGTATAAAGTTCTTTTATTAAAGGTTTAAATTTTTCATTATCAATAAATTGAGTCATTATTATATCTTCTCCTCTTCCTTCAGTCACTAAAATATTTTTTACTTCTTGCATATTTAATTTATTTATATATGCATGATGTAAAATAAATTCTTTTGAACCTATCATATCATATTTTATTTCTATTAAACGTTTTGCTATTATTTCTTCACTTTCAAATGAGGTTAATATATCATTTAAGTATTTTGATTTATTCATTTTTAATATTTAAATTAAAATTTTATTCTAGAAAAAACAAATTTTTTTTATTATAAAATGAATTATTTTAATTATATTTTAAGAGAAAAATTAATAATTAAAATGGAAGAATTGTTTAATAATTTTGCAAATCATGTTGGTCATTTAATTTCTCCTAATCTTGGAATGGAAATTCAAAGATATTTAAGACAAAAATTAAGAAATGGTGTTTCGCCTGATGAATATAATAATATTGAAAATGATATTAAAATGATTATGGCAATTTATTTTCAAAATGCTTCTGATCAAGATTATATGGATATGTCAACTAATTTATTTAATGCTTATGTTGAAAATGATGATGAAAACTTTATTAAAAGTGTAAAATTTTTTATTAGAATTTATTCTTATTATCAAGATATAAATTTAAAGAAAAAGTTATTTAAATGGAGAATTAATGCAATAAAATTGAAAATGTTAAAAAATAATAATAATAAAAATAATACAATTATTAAAAGTAATTCTAGTTCAAAAATAATGAATAATCTCCCAAATAATAATTTTAATTATAATATGAACTATAACAATTTGATAAATAATAATAATATGTATATGAATAATAATAACAGTAATAATAATTTTTATTATAATCCAGATAATTTTAATTATAATTACAATTAAATTTCATTTTTTTAATTTATTTAAAAATAAAAATTAATTCTGTTCAATAAAAATTTAAATTTTTATTTATAATTAATATAAAATTTAATATACTTCTCTACAAAATATATATCATAATTTATATTTATAAAAATTATTATTATTACAACAACACTCATAATAACTCAGCTATCAAAATACAATAAAAGGGAACTTATTTAACACAAATAAGAATAATTATGATAATTATTATATATTCACCAAAATCCAATATTTAATATCCAATATTAAACCAATTATTTAATTATAACTGGTAAAATTTGTCTTGGTGTATTATTTTGGGTTATATTAGTTTTTAAATTTCTAAAAAATTCATCATCATATTTATTATCATTTGAATACAAAATATTATTTTCATTAGAACAATTATTCTCAATATCCCAATCATAATAAATATTTTCAATATTAAACTTTTCATCTAATAAACCAATTAAAATCCCTTTCATCATATTATAATCAGGAATTTCTTCAAATTGTAAAGACCTAACATAAATTAAAATCTTATTGAATTCAAAAGGTAATTCTTCACATAATTTTTCAATTGAAACATTCATTTTTTTTTCTAAAATTTTCTGATATTTCTCATATTTATTTTTAGCCTTTAACCCTTGCCAAGGTAAATTTCCTTTAAATAAATAAATTAAAGTATAAATCATTCCTTCTAAATCATCTCTTCTACTTTGTTCAATTCCTAAATGAGTATAAATTGAAGAATATCTTGCAGTTCCAGTTAAAGATTTACCATCTTTATAAGGAATGTGTTCTCCAGTTTTTGGATTTCTAAATCTTTTACTTAAACCAAAATCAATAATATATAATTTTTTTTTATCATTTTTATTTAATCCAATTACAAAATTATCTGGTTTAATATCTCTATGTATAACATGTCTTTTATGAAGAGATTCTATTATATTTATCATTTGAATACCTAAATAAATTATTGTTTTAAGTGAAAAATGTCTATTCATTTTATTTAGTAATGATTCTAAATTTGGTCCTAATAATTCCATTATCATAAAATAATAATTGTTTATTTTTGTTGAAAAATAAATTTGAGGAATTCCAATTGAACCTTGTAAATATTTTAATACTGATGTTTCATATTTTAATTGAGGATTTTCATTGTGTTTTAATGATTCTGTTTTTATTGCAATGTAATTTTTTGTTTGTTTATTTATTCCAAGATATACTTCTCCAAATGCTCCTCTTCCTATTTTTTTGTTTTTATATAAAGAATATTTATTATCTAAAGGTAAAATATTCGTATCTTCATTTTTTCTAACTTTCATTTTTTTATTTATTTATTAAAGTACATCTTTTTAAGATTTTTAATTATTTATAAATATTATAAATTTTAGAATAAAAATTATTTGAAAAATAAAAAAATTTCATAAAATTAAATAATTAATATCAAAAAAAATTGGAAATTAAATTTTAATTATCATTTGCAATAAGAATATCATTATTATTATTTCCAAAAGTATTTAAATCATCATTATTTTGAGTTTGAGGAATTAATTCTTTTTCTAATAATTTATTCGTATCATTTTTATTATCCCTAATTCTATCCAACATTTCTTTTTTTCTAATAAAATGAGAATTTATTTTATTTTCAACATCTCTTAACATTTCAATTTTTTCAACTAATTTTTTATTCTGATCACTTAATAAATAAATATGAGATTGTAAATGATCGATATCATTAAACATTCTACTATTATCATCATATAATTTATTTTTTTCTTCAGTTAATTGTTCTAATTGAGATAAATATTCTTTAATTTCTTTATCTTTTTCTTCTAAATCACTTTGTATTTTTTGATAATTTGTATCATTATTAAATCTTATTCTTTCATTTTCTTTATTTTTCCTTGATTCATTTTCTACTTCATTATGAAGATTTGTTATTTGATCTTCTAAATTTCTTATTATATTATTCATTCTTCTTATTGTTTCATTTGAATCATCTAATTGTTTTGTATAATAATTTACAGTTGCTCCATTTTGTTTTACTGAATTTGAATATGATTTATTTTCATATTTTAATTCTTGATTCATATTTGAATATTTTAATCTTTGTTCTTCTAAAAATGATATTTCATTTTGTTCATCTTTTAATTCTTTTGTTAATTGATTTGTTTCATTTATTAAATATTCTATTTCATTTACATTTTGCATTTTTAAATCTTTTAAATCTAAAATTGATTTTTCATAATTCATTTTTTCTTCTTTTAAATGTTTATTTGTTGTTAAATATTCTGTTAATTGAGTTTTTAATTGATTTATTGTTTCAATTTTTGATTCCAAAAGATATTCTAAATTAGAATAATCTTCCAACAATTTTTTATTTAATTTCATTTTTTCTTCTAATTGTTTTTGAAGTACTAATAAATCATTTTGCATTTCAAAAAGTGATTCATTTGCATTTTCTAATTTTGTTTGTAATTCATTTTCAATATTTGTTTTTTCTTGACTTAAATTTATAAAACTATAATTCAAATAATTTTTATTTTTTTCTTACTCATTTTGAAATTCTAAAAATTTTCTATGACATGTTTGTAATATTTTTTCATTTTGTTCCATTTCTATAATATGACCTTTTACTTGTTTTAATAATACATCTTTATTAACTGATTCAGTATCATTAAATTCAAATTCATCCATTTTTTTAATAATGTATTATTTAAAAAAATTAAATATTCAATTTAAAAAGAAATAAAAAATATTTAATATTATCTAAAAGAATTAAATTACTTCAAACTTTTATCCAATAATCTTTAGTAATAATAAATAATTGAATAACAGGAATATTAAAATTTGTTAAAATATTAACATTACAAATTCCAAATAAGAATGAATCATTAATTATAATGTCTCCATTATTGTGACCATCAGTATTAGGATAAGTAATAAAATTAGTTCCAAAGTTAGGATCATTATTCATTTTAACTTTAAATACTTCATCAACTGTATCAAATAAAATAGGTTTGTTATTATTATCATAAATATTAATATTTTTTTCAATTATAGAAAAACCATATGATGATAAGTTTCCTTCTAAATTAAAACTTGGAATATAAATAACATTTTTTTTCTCTGAATCTTCTACAAATTTACTATAAAATGTATAAAAATATTCATAAATATTATTATTTTTATATAAAAATTCATTTTTTAATTCTGAATTTAATTCACAAATCATTATTGAAATTGATTGATCATTTGTTGGAATAAAATAAAATTTTCCATTTGAATTTGGTTCTGTTAAAATACCAATTTCTGTTTCAATTCTATTATAATAATAATTATTATATTCAATAGTAATTCTACTTCTTAATTCCGGATTTAATTTCATTGTTACCAAATCACAAGTATCATTATTATATACAATTGAATCTAAATTCAAATCTACTTTATCTTTTAAAAATTCATTTATTTGATTTTTATCATTAATATTCAAATAAAAATTTATTATATTTTTTAAATAATTTAATTTATCTTCAAATAATATACTATTTTTATTTTTTTTTTCTATATTAATTTCTTTATTTGCATTTTTTTCAGAAAGAAGAGCATAAATAGTAAAAATATTAATAAATTCTTCTAAATTCACTTCTCTATAATGTTGATATTCAGTTAATGTAATAATTGATAAAGAATCAATAGAAATAAATTTATCTATATTAATTAAAGGTTCTTCTTCTTTCATATATTGAAGTGTTTGTTTTCTCTTTTCATGTTCTAAATTTTCAATAAAACTCCATTTAAATTCTAATTTTTGTTCAAATAATTCTTTAATATCTTCATCAATTACTTGTTCATCATTTTCATTTTTTGAATACGTTAAAACTAATAAAAGTTCATTAAAAACTAAATTATTAATAATATATTTAATAAGAAGTTCAATTTGAATTAACCAATCATTTTCATATCCATCTCTATTAATTGTACTTATATGATTTATAACAATTTTACTTCTACCAAATTCATTTTCATATGAAAATTTACATAATCCTGTTATTGAATTTTTTCCTTTTTCTTTAGGATAACTTATTAAAATTTTAGGTTCAAATCCTTTTAAAAAAATATCCTCAGTAATTTGACTTATATCAAAAGTATCAATTTCTCTTCTATGAATATTATTTAAATATTCAATGTTATTTAATTGTTCAATTAGATCTTTTAAATATCCTGTATAAAATTCTATATTAAAATCTTCTGGTGTATTTTCTAATTTTTTTATTAATTCTGTTTCTTTTTGAATCATTATTTTATTTGACATTTTTAAATCTTCTTCTTCATCTTTTACTTCTTCATTGTTAAATTTATCAAATATTTGATTTACCATATTTTTTGCTCTTTCTTCTGAACTAATTAATGAACTATTATTTGGTTTTAATAATTGTTTATTTTTTCTTTTTTTTTCTTCTTCTATTGCATCTATCACTATTTGTTTTTGACGAGCATCTTCATCTTCTTCTTCTTTCTCTTTTCTTAATCTTTCTTCTTGTTCTTGTTCTTCTTTTTCTTTTCTTAATCTTTCTTCTTCTTCTTCTTTTTCTTTCTTTAATCTTTCTTCTTCTTCTTCTTTTTCTTTCTTTAATCTTTCTTCTTCTTCTTCTTTTTCTTTTCTTAATCTTTCTTCTTCTTCTTCTTTTTCTTTCTCTTTTCTTAATCTTTCTTCTTCTTCTTTTTCTTCTTTCTCTTTTCTTAATCTTTCTTCTTCTTCTTCTTTCTCTTTTCTTAATCTTTCTTCTTCTTCTTCTTTTTCTTTCTTTAATCTTTCTTCTTCTTCTTCTTTCTCTTTCTTTAATCTTTCTTCTTCTTCTTCTTCTTTTTCTTCTTTTTCTTTTCTTAATCTTTCTTCTTCTTCTTTTTCTTCTTTTTCTTTTCTTAATCTTTCTTCTTCTTCTTCTTTCTCCTTATTTTCTTGAAAATCAAAATTTTCTTCAATAATATCATCATTTTCTTCTTCTTCTTTTCTTTTTCTTTCTTCTTCTTCTTCCTTTCTTTTTCTTTCTTCTTCTTCTTCTTTTCTTTTTCTTTCTTCTTCTTCTTTTTTCTTCCTTTTCTCTTCTTCTTTTTTTTTCTTTTTTTCCTCTTCTTCTTTCTTTTTTCTTTCCTCTTCTTCTTTTCTTCTCTTTTTCTCTTCCTCTTCTTTTTTTTTCCTTTTCTCTTCTCCTTCTTTCTTTTTTCTTTTTTCAATTTCTTCTTTTTTCTTATTTTTTAATTTATTTTTATTTTCCTCAATTTCATTTTGTTTTTGTTGAATATAATCACTCATAGAATGATCTTCATTTTCATCTTCTTCAAATTCATTTTTTTGTTCTTCTTTTTGTTTGCCTAATTCATCTAATCTTTGTAAAAATTCATCTCTAGTCATATTAGGATAATCATCTCTTTCAATTTTAATTTTATTTTTTTGAGCAGAATAACTTAAATTATCATTTTGATTATTAGAATAATTAGAATTAAAATTACCTTGTTTACTTTTTAAATGTCCAATTGAATTATCTACTTTTAAAAAACTACTTTGATTATTATTAATAGAAAATTTACTTTGATTGACACTTCTATTTTTAGCACTTAAACCTCTTATTTGACTACTGGTATTTACTTTACTCTTAAATAAACTTTGTCTACTATCATTTGAATTTATCATTAAAGTAAATTTATTATTCCCACTTTGCATATTATTAAACATAACATCTTCAATAATAGAATATTTAGCTGATTTAATAGCTTTCATTAAATCTTCTCCAATTGGAATAGTAATTTTATTTTTATTTTGATTTCTTCTTTGATTATCATTATTTTTAGGGGCACAATTAGTTAAAAAAGCATCTGGTTCACCATTTGACATATCAATATATTTTGATAAAGTTGAATTATTTAAAAAATTCATATCATTATTCATTTTAACTAAATAATTTTTATTGTATAAATATGCTGGATTTATTTTATCTAAATTATATTTTCCTTTTTGTGAATTATATGTTGAAATTTCTCTTATTTTATTTAAGTGATTTACTGTATTTACTGAATTTACTCTTAGGGATTTTATACAGTTTATTATATCTGATAATATTGAATCATTTAATTTTTGATTTTCGTCTGGATATGTTGATTCTACTATTTTATCAAATTTTTTTAAATCTTCTATATTTTTTTCTCTGTTTGATACTTCTTTTGATAATTTTAATAAACAATCACGAAATCTTTTTAAATTTTTTTTTTCAAATTCAAAAAATTCTTTTTTTTCATCATCATTTAAAGTTTTAATATATCTTAGAAATTGATTTTGATATTCATCACTTACTCCTAAATCTTCCCATATATTTTGAATAAGACCTAATTCTTCATTTATTGCTTCATCTTTTAAATCTCTACTTTGAATTAAATTTGTTTGATTATTATTTATTTTTGGTAATTGAGTTTCTTTTGCATTAATTTGGATTTTATTTTGTTGACTTTGACGAAAAATTGGATTATTTATTGGATAATGACGATTATTCCATGAATCTAATGATCTTTTTTGACCTGATTCTGGACGATTTTTAAATGTGTTAAATTTATTTTTACTTGTATTCATTTTTTTTAATATAAGTTATAATTTTGATAATTTTTTTTCTTTTTTTATTTTTAATTTTTTTTATTTAATGAAAATTGAATATTTTTTCATTTTATTCAAAATAAGGAAAAAAAATTAATATATTTTAAAATAATTTAAATTTATATAATAATATTTTTTAATAATAACAATTTTAATCTTTAACACAATAAGTTATTATTTATTACCAATAGAATTTAAAATGCTTAACTTAGCATGAATTGAGTCAACAATCAAATCAGAAATTTTTTGTCCTAATTCAGGATTTTTTTCAATTCCTCCATTTAATTTTAATAACTTTTCATTATCTAGAGCTAATTGCTCTAATTGTTCTGCTTTCATTTTAACATTTTCTATATTTTCTCTTATTGGTTTTTTATTATCTTTTATCATTTTTTCCCATTTTGATTTCTCTTTTTTAATAAGAGACTCATTATCACTATTTATTTCAGTTTGATTTCTTTTTTTTATAAATTCTTGTAAATAATCAATTTTTTTATTTGGTATTTGAATTTTTTTTTTTCTATCAATTGATGATGATAAAATAATTCTTTTTGGTTTTTTAATTAAAGCTTTTTTAATTTCAACTGATTTTTGTAAAGGATTATTTTCATCAATTTCATCTAATTTTAATTCCCATTTAAATTTTGAAGGTTTATTTGGATCTCTTTTAACTAAAAGAATTCTATCTTTTTTATAATTATATAATGTATCTTTTACAACTATTTTTCCAGTTAATTGTTTTATTTTATCTTCTCTTTCTTTTATTAATTTTTCTGAAATTTTTAATTTTGGTATTTGTTCTTTTACAATTTCACAAAAATCTTTTTTTGCTTTTGCATATTCTTTCATTAATTTTTTATGTTTTTCTTCTTCTTCTATTATTTTTTTTGATTCTTCTTCTGCAACTTTTAATAAATGGTTTTTAAATTTAGGTAAATCATTTTTATTTTTTTTCCAATCTTCTTTTATTTTATGATATTTTTCTTCTATATCTGTCATATTTTTTAAATGATTTTTATCCATATTTTTTTTAAATTCTTTTATTTCCTCTAATCTTACTATTGGATATAATTCTTTATTTTTACTTATTTCTGTTTTTAAATATTTTTCTTCATTTTCAAGAAAATTTTTTTTATTTCTTATATATACACATTCATTTTTTTTTTGATTTATAAATTTTTTTTCTATTTCTTTTTGTTCTTCTGTTTTCTCTTCATTATGTTTTTGTAATTTTTCTAATGTATCTTTTTCTTTTTGTTCTTTTAATTTTTTTATTTTTTCTCTATTTTCTCTTTCTTTTTCTATTATTTTTTTTGCATTTTGAAGAATTAATTCTTGTTCTTTTTTTTTATTTTCTTCAATTTTTTCTAATTCTTTTTCTGATTTTATTTTATTTTCTTTATCAATTTTTTTAATTTGAACTTTTTTTTCTCTATATTTCTTATAATATTCTTTAGATATTAATTCAGTTTTTTCTTTTTCTTTATCAAAATTACTTAAAAAATTTCTTATTTTTTCTCCTCTTGTTAAATTATATTCATCAGCCAAAATATTTTTAATATGATAATCAATTACATTAATTCTTTGATTACATAATAAAGTTTGATTTTTTATTTTTTTTAATTCATCTATTTTTATATTTTTTTCAACCTCATCTAAATTCATCATTCCTTCATCTTCAATAAATTTTTTTTTTTCATCCAATTTTAAAATATAATTATTTAATTTTTCTTTTTCTTCTCTAAAATTTCTTAATTTTTGTAAATTTTTCTTACTCATTAAATTTTGTTCATCAGTTTTATGAATTTTTTCTTTTTCTTCATTTTCTTCAACATATTTTTTAATTTTATTATCATTTGTAACTTCAGTAATTAAAACTTTTTCTTCATCTAAATCATTTTTAATATTATCTAAATATAATCCTAATCCTTTTGAAACACCATTCATTACTTCATCATCAAAATTCATTTCTTCAATTTTTTTTTGAAGATATTCTTCTCTTGGTTTAGTTTGTATTATTATTTTACCATCATCTTCTGTATTTACTCCTATATGTACATCACCTTCATATTCATTATTTAATTCTGGATTTTCTTCTTCTTTTTGTTGAAGTTGATTTCCTTCTTCTGATTGTGTTTTTGTTTTCATTTATTTTTGTTTTATGAATTCTTGTAAAATGTTATATAAAAATTTTATTAAATATTTATTTATTTTTTTTTAATTGTTATATTATTATTTTGGATATAAATTAAATTTATTTATTCGATGTTTTATTTTTATATAATTTTTTCTGAATTTTAAATTGTAAATTTTGGTTATTCGTTTTTTAAATTATAATTTTTATTAAAGCATAAATTATTATAATTTAAATTTTTTATTTATTTGTTAAAATGTTATTCAATTGAATCCAAATGATAGAAATAAAAATTTATTATAATTTTTTAAATTATGGAAATATTATATATAAAAAATATTATAAAGATTTTTTTATTTTCAAAAAATATCAAAATAAATTTATAATTAAATAAATGAATAATAAATATGAAAACAAATCAAATAAATATTAATTATTTATCAAAAAAATTTGATTAAAATTAAATTATACAAATTTACTCATATAATTTATTATAATGTTTTTAATTTATTTTATTTATTATTATATTAATTTAAAGTAATAATATATTCTATAATATATTAAATAAAATATTTTCATTATCTCTAAACAAATTAAACAATTAAATTTAAAAATATTAAACTGTAAAATTTTTTTTTAATTCATTATATTAAAAATTTAATAATTATAATATATTAATAATATATCATTATTAATTATTA
>Ga0310695_10002834_pt1 | contig 35396 bp, 17 predicted proteins | sample RumenRJG_04DNA_FD_203882 | JGI IMG/M metagenome (GOLD analysis project Ga0310695, IMG submission 203882) | Bovine rumen microbial communities from Lethbridge, Alberta, Canada - RJG_04 (v2) (version 2) | ecosystem: Host-associated > Mammals > Digestive system > Stomach > Rumen | place: Canada... | reverse complement strand
TGGGGTAAGGGGATGGTGGCTACATATTGATGTTGTGCTGTTGCTTTTTACTGAAAGCTGCTACTAACGACTCATAAATCTACCCTTAATCGTGTATTGGATGATAGTTGCGGATTTTAGGAAAAAATCATTATTCTCGATGAAACCGCGGTTTTTTGAACCTGCGGGCCCGAAAATTGACCCGATTGTTCTATCACTTTGACCCGATTGTGGCAGTCGGTATGGGGCAAAAAGCGTATCTTTGCAGCCGAAAAAGATTCCTAAAACTAACCAAACCATTCAAAATGTAAGACATGAAAGAAAAGAGAGTAACATGGAAACGCGTCGCGTTGCTCGTGCTGCTTGCGCTCCCGATGGCCTTGACTGTGTCGGCGCAGAGCGTGAAGGGCACCGTCAGCGACGCCCAGAACGGTGAGCCGCTCATCGGCGTCACCGTGAAGACCCTCGACGGGACGGGCATGGCCGTGACCGACTTCGACGGCCACTACGACGTCAAGGCCGACGGCCAGGCGCGCCTGCAGTTCAGCTACGTGGGCTATGAGAACGTCGTGGTGAGCGTCAACGGGCGTCGGACGATCGACGTTAAGATGTCGACCGACGTCAACACGCTCGAGGACATCGTCGTCATCGGCTATGGCGTTCAGAAGAAGTCGGACCTGACGGGTGCCGTCGCCGTGGTCGACATGAAGGAGGCGAAGAAGACGGCCGCCACGAATATCTACGAGATGCTGCAGGGCCAGCTGCCGGGCGTGACGGTCAACACGACGGGTGCGCCGGGCCAGATGAGCCAGGTGCAGATCCGCGGTGTGGGCTCGTTCAACACGGTCGGTCCGCTCTACGTGCTCGACGGCATGATTGTCAACGACGTGAACCACCTGAACCCCAACGAGATTGAGTCGATGCAGGTCCTGAAGGACGCCTCGGCCGCCGCCATCTACGGTGCGCGCGGTGCCAACGGCGTAATCATCATCGAGACGAAGAAGGGCAAGAAGGGTGAGCCGACGCTCGACGTGTCGGCCACGTGGAGCGTGTCGGACATGCCGAAGAAGATCGACATGATGTCAGCCACCGACTTCATGCGCTATAACGAGCAGGCCTACCTGAACGCCGGCGAGACATGGCCGGCCGCGCAGTATGCCGTCGACATGATCGGCCAGCCGATCCCGAACACCGACTGGCAGAAGGCTAAGTTCCAGACGGGCTTCACGCAGGACTATAATATAATGTACGCGCAGGGATCGGACAATGTCAACATGTCGATCGGCGGCGGCTATATGGACCAGACGGGCGTCATCAGCGGCCCTGAGTATCAGCGCTTCACGGCCCGACTGAACGCCGACGCCACCTATGGCATCCTGAAGATCGGGGCCAACTCGACGTTCCAGCACACCGTGCACCACGAGACGACGGGCGGCAGCTTCTGGAACGCCCTGTCGATGCCCAGCGTCATCCCCGTCTACGACCCCGAGGAGGGCTCGCAGCGCGGTGGCTACGGCTATGGCAACGGCAACTTCCTGACCTATACGAGCAACCCCATCGGCGAGCAGCAGCGCTATCAGGACCTGTCGGTGAACAACCGCGTCATCGCCAACGCCTATGCTGAGCTGAAGCTCCTGAAGCACTTCACGTATAAGATCAACTTCGGTGTCGACGCCTGGTTCGGACGCCACAAGAACTTCGACCACGGCTACACCGTCCGCATGAACTCCATCGAGACCCACTTCACCGACGCGCTCTACGACAACCGCGACCAGCGCGCCACGACCATCCTCGACAACACACTGACCTACATGAACAGCTTCGGCAAGCACAACGTCACGGCCATGATCGGCCACACCGCCGAGGACGTCAACTGGCACTGGCTCGAGGCCGTCGGCTACGACCAGCAGGTCGACGGGCTGGTCGAGATCGACCTCTCGAACGACAAGCACAACATGTCGGGCTCGGAGCAGGAGCGCCGCCAGCTGAGCTACATCGGACGTATCGACTACAGCTACGCCGACCGCTACCTGGCACAGTTCAACTTCCGCTCCGACGGCTCGTCGAAGTTCGGCCCCAGCAACCGCCGCGGCTACTTCCCCTCGCTGTCGCTCGGATGGCGCATCTCGGAGGAGAAGTTCTTCGAGCCCGCCCGCAAGGTGGTCGACAACCTGAAGCTGCGCGCATCGTGGGGTAAGGTCGGCGACATGCAGTCGCTCGGCAACTACAGCTATATCCCCACCATCGACCACAGCGGCCCCTACGAGGGCTTCTACGCCATCTTCGGCCCGTCGAAGAACGAGACGGTGCTCAGCGGCGCCACGCAGAGCGCCATGACCAACGTCGACCTGGGATGGGAGACGAAGACGACGACCAACGTCGGACTGGACTTCAACATGCTGGGCAACCGCCTGTTCGGTACCATCGAGTGGTTCTACGCCAAGTCGACCGACCTGCTGCTCAACAAGCCCGAGCCGTGGTCGACGGGCGTCGGCTCCGTATGGACCAACTACGGCGAGATGCGCAACCAGGGTCTGGAGCTCAACATCGGCTGGCGCGACCAGGTCGGGGAGCTGAGCTACAGCGTCGCCGCCAACCTGTCTACCATCAGCAACAAGGTGCTCCGCATGGGTGAGGCCTTCAACATGCAGTCGTACACCCGCACCGAGGTGGGCCGCTCCGTCAGCGACTTCTATCTCATTCCCTTCGACGGCATCTTCCAGTCGATGGACGAGGTCTATGCCCACACCGCAACGATCGACGTCGACGGCCGGCAGACCGTCCGCATCATCCAGCCCGACGCCAAGCCCGGCGACGTGCGCTACGTCGACGTCAACGGCGACGGACTCATCGACAGCAACGACCGCACGTGGTGCGGCTCGCCGCTGCCCAAGCTGGAGGTCGGACTGAACGCCTCGCTGCAGTGGCGCGACTTCGACTTCAACATGTTCTGGGCCGGCAAGTTCGGACACAAGATCTACAACCAGCTGCGCAAGAACCTGCTCAACTTCAACGTCGACAACATACCCGCCGACGTGGAGCCCTGGACCTGGGACAACCCCTCCACCGAGTATCCCCGCATGCTGGCCGGCACCACCTCGAACAACATCGAGTATTGCGACCGCTTCCTCGAGAATGCATCTTACTTCCGCCTGAAGAACCTGCAGCTGGGCTACACCCTGCCCCAGGCCATCACGAAGAAGATCTACGTGCAGAAGCTGCGTGCCTACGTCAGCGCCACCAACCTGCTGACCATCACCGGCTATAAGGGCTACGACCCCGACATCATCAGCGGCAGCGTCTACGCCATGGGCATCGACAGCGGACAGTATCCCTCGTCGCGCCAGGTGAACTTCGGCCTCCAGGTGACGTTCTAATGATCGGAATAACGGAATCACGATATAACGATATAACGAAAACTTCGGAATAACGATATAACGAGAAAATCGGAATAACGAAAAAAGAAAACAACAATGAACAAGAAAAGATTCAAGCATATCCTCGCCTCCTGTTCGGTGTGTTGCGGCATTGCCGCAACAGCCCCGCTGCTGACCTCGTGCGGCGACGACTGGCTCTCGCTGAGCGACCCCAACCTCGAGACGGCCGACACCTTCTGGAAGACGGCCGACCAGTTCAACGAGGGACTCACCGCCGCCTACTCCACCTGGCGCCGCCCCGGCTACTTCAGCCGCTGGTTCCAGGTGCTCACCATCCTGCGCAGCGACGAGGGCTGGAGCAACAGCCCCAACCCCGAGTTCATCGGCGACGCCAACTTCGTCATGTCGTCCTACAACTACGACAGCAACGAGGGTCTCAACCTGCCCTGGCAGGCCATGTACAACAGTCTCTACTACGTCAACCAGGTCATCGACAACATGAACGACCATGGCTATGAGCTCTTCACCCAGGAGGAGGCCGACAAGATTCTCGGTCAGGGCTACTTCATCCGCGGCGTCGCCTTCTGGGCCATCGCCGGCATCTACGGCCGCGGCCCGCTGCAGACCAGCAGCGTCGAGGTCAACGGACCCGTCGGCTCGCAGGAAGACCTCTACAAGCAGGCACTGGCCGACTTCACCCGCGCCGCTGAGCTGCTGCCCACAAAGTGGCCCGCAGCCGAGGCCGGACGCGCCACGAAGGGCGGTGCCCTGGGCATGATGGCCCGCATGAACATGCAGCTGGCCGGCATGAAGTGCCACCGCCCGTGGGACACGGCCAACCAGGATCCCGCCCAGGCCAAGGCCTACTGGGAGGCAGCGAAGAAGAACATCGAGGACATCTTCGCGCTGGGCATCTACGACCTCGTGCCCAACTGGCTCGACAACTTCACCGAGGCCAACGAGAACAACCAGGAGTCGCTCTTCGAGATCAACTTCAAGGAGGGCACCGTCAACGGCAAGGAGGTGGGCAACCAGCGCCCCAAGTTCCTCGGGCTCTACGCCGGCTCGGGCTCCGGCCTGTCGTGGGACGACGGCTCGGCCCGCGAGTGGCTGCTCGACGCCTTCAACGAGGAGCGCGACAAGGACGGCAACATCGACATGCGCAAGTTCCACACCCTCTTCTACTACGACGAGCGCGAGCCCGAGACCACCACGGCCGTCTACTACGGCAAGACGTGGACCGAGTGGAACTACGTGGAGCCCTTCCAGAAGAAGTGCTACTGGAAGAAGTACACCAGCGTCGAGAACGATCCCAACGCCACCGGCGAGGGCTACGTCACGGGTGTCAACATCCGCATCCTGCGCCTGGCCGACGTCTACCTGATGTATGCCGAGGTGCTCAACGAGCTGGGCGGCGACCGCAAGGTGGCCGTGGAGTACATCAACAAGGTGCGCCGCCGCGTCAACATGTCCGACCTCGACGCCGCCCGGTTCCAGGACTACGACGCCCTGCTCAACCAGATCAAGCACGAGCGTCTGCTGGAGCTCTGCGGCGAGTGCGAGCGGTGGTTCGACCTCGACCGCTGGGGCGACATCCACGACCAGACAAAGATCAACGAGCTGGCCGAGCGCGACGAGGACTTCAAGAACTATCGCCTGGGCATCAGCCACCTCTGGTGCATCCCCAACCACGAGATCAACCTGCGTCCCGACCTGACCCAGAATCCGGGATATTGATAATTGAAGATTGAAAATTGAAGATTGAAAATTGAAAATCAGATATGAAGAATAACATCCTGAAACACATCACCGGCGCGCTCTGCCTGGCTGCCGTGGCAGCCACGATGAGCGGCTGCGCCGGCATGGACGGCGACGGCATCGACACTGTCGTCTGGGAAGGCTCGACCAATCCTGACAACACCGGATTCCACAACCCCGTGTGGGAGCCCTCGCTCGACGGCGGCACCATCTTCAAGGGAGCCAGCTCCTACGTCGCCATCAGCAGCACCACCCAGTGGGCTGCCGGACTGACCTACTACTGCCCCGTGCTGACGTCGAACAACCTCACGACGTGGAACAAATCGACGGCCGACGCCTTCACCGAGGCCAACGTGCCCACCGGCGCCGACGGCGCACGCCTCAGCTCGCTCACGGTCGACTTCGCCCGCACCTACAGCGGCAACAAGTACTGGCTCTTCTACACCATCGAGGGCCAGAACGACATCTGCTGCGCCAGCTCGTCGTCGCCCCAGGGCGTCTACACCCCGCTGGGCACCGTCGAGCTGAAGAACGACCCGCAGGGCCTCGCCCACCCCTTCTTCTTCGTCCAGTCGAAGAACTATTATCTCTGCTACACGACCTCTGACGGCGTCTATCTGCAGAAGGTGGGCCTCAGCAAGAACGGCGCCACCGTCGGCTCGGCCAACGACCCGGTCAAGATAGCCAGCAGCGCCTTCAAGGAGGTGGCCGTCTACGTCAACTCGTCGGACGACGTCTATCTCTTCGGCACCATCGACGGCGAGATCCGCTATGCCCGCGCAGCAGCAGCCACTGGCCCCTACCTCGACCGTCAGGGCGCCGACATCGCCCAGTCGGGCCGCGGCGAGGCACTCATCAGCGCCAACGAGGCCTACAGCACCGTCTCGAACCCCATGCGCGCCTTCCTCAACTCCGAGGGCACCCACCTCTACCTCTGCTACAACGCTGAGAAGGCCGGCCAGCCCACGATGGCCAGCGGCTTCGCCCGCAAGCCCGTCTTCGTGCAGCCCTTCGCCATGGGCGAGGACGGCTGGCTCGAGGGCACGGCCACGCCCCGCGAGGGCTGGACCACCCCGACGTTCGAGTAGGCCCGGAGGGCAGATTAACAAAATAGGATAGTCTATATGAAGCACCTGGATTTGAAGTTAAAGACCCCACCCCCAACCCCTCCCCTTGAAGGGAGGGGAGTAAGCCTCCCCCAACCCCTCCAAAGGAGGGGAGGGACCCCTCCCGACCTCCCCGAAGGGGAGGAGTGGCTGGCGCACTTCCCGACGGGAATGACGGCGCAACTGCTCCCCTCCCTTCAAGGGGAGGGGTCGGGGGTGGGGTCTGTGACATCAAGTCCGGGGATAATAAATTAGCCACCTATTTGTAAAATAAATTCTGAATCAATCGCCGACAATGCATAATCGTCTAATAAACAACGACTTAGATATTTGCACGAAGAGAAGTGCCGCTTTTCGATGCAAGAAGTGCCGCTTTTCGACCCGAAAAGGACCGCTTCTCGCTCAGAAAAGGGCCGCTTCTCTGCCGGCGGTCAGCGCGATGTAAGGATTTTTCAGAATCCACCCCCTCTCCAAAAGGAATAAACCGACAAACCAATCTTTACTGTTTTTTATTTAATTAAACCACTTATCAATTATGAAGAAACTGTTTACTCTGATTGCTGCTTCAGCAATGACTCTGGGCCTCAGCGCACAGAGCATCACCATCTCCTCCGTCGACGAGGGGCTGGCTAACGACTATGCCTCGGGCTGCGAGATCGACCTCGACAACGACGGCATCAAGGAACTCATCGTCGGCGGTTCGCCCAACTGGCCCGCCGACGCATCCATCGGCCAAGTCATCCTCGACGCCGAGGGCAACGAGGTGTTCATGGAGAGCCGCTGCTCGTGGATCCTCAAGTGGAACGGCACGGCCTACGAGAAGACCCAGCTGGCCGACGACGGCGTCATCGGCATCCGCTCCAGCGTCATCCCCGCCGACTTCAACGGCGACGGCTACGTCGACGTCTACATCGCTTCCGGCGGCGACGCCAACACGCTCAACGGCATCTTCCTCAACGACAAGCAGGGCCGGCTGGTCAAGGACAACACGTTCCGCGTCATCGACGAGCAGGGCAACGCCATCGTCGACGAGGAGACCGGCACGCAGCTGCGCTGGCTGCCCCGCTCGATCGACCTGGCCGACTTCAACAACGACGGACTCATCGACATTGTCTCCTGCGGATGGTGGCTCGGCGCCAACAGCGAGACGGCCATGACCGGCGTGCTCATCAACCAGGGCGACGGCACCTACAAGGTGACCAACCGCTTCCTCATCGGCGTCGAGGAGGAGGAATACTCCTACCCGATGGCCCTCTGCACCATCAAGGCCTTCGACCTCAACAACGACGGCTATGCTGACTTCATGGTGCAGGGCAACGTCGACGGCGACGGACTGAAGCCCGAGACGGCCGGCGGCCGCACCGTGGGCCGCACCTTCATGGCCTTCCTCAACCTCGGCGCCGAGGGCCCCGGCGAGTTCTATGACCTCGGTCTGGCCCAGGGCGTGAGCCACACCTTCGGCAACGGCAACTTCAACGTCGTCGACTTCAACAACGACGGCACGCCCGACATCTTCGTCACCGGCGAGTCGCCCGACGACGCTGTCAGCGGATGGGCATACTACGGCCAGCTGCTGCTCGGCAAGGTCACCAAGAGCGGCGACGGCAACGAGGTGAGCTACACCGAGAACTCGCAGTTTGCTGCCAACCATAAGGACGTGCGCCCCCTCAACTCGTCGAACAACGGCACGCGCGCCATCGACTACAACGCCGACGGCTACTACGACCTCTTCCTCCTCGGATGGACCGAGCAGATGCTCGACGGCACGGGCAACACCCAGTCGGGCTGGCTCCTCCCCGGCTCGGCCAACGGACTGACCAGCTATCAGCGCATCCCCGGCGCCTCGGAGCAGGGCATCTTCTTCCTCGACTACGGCGTGGAGGGCGCACTGAACTACACGTTCACCGGCTACCACGGCGACGCCACCTACTTCGACGGCACCACCTTCCCCGGCGGCCGCTCGATGGTCTTCACCAAGAACCCCTGGGCCGTCAGCGCCCGCCCCGACGCACCCACAGCACCCAAGGCTGAGGTCGACGGCTACAACGTGAAGCTCTCGTGGACCCCCGCTGCCACGTCGATGAAGAACGTCACCTATGAGTATTACCTGAAGGAGAAGACCACGGGCCGCATCTACAACGCCTCGACCTCGTTCGTCGGCGGCGAGAAGGACGGCGTGCGCAAGGTGCTCCGCGAGGGCAACGCCTACATGAACACCGAGATCTCGCTGACGCTGCCCGACGGCACCTACGAGTGGGGCGTGCAGACCGTCAACGCTGCCCTGCGCGGCTCGACCTTCGCCAAGGGCGCTGACCTCGTCGTCGGCTCCGGACAGTTCAACAGCATCAGCACCGTCAGCACCGCTGTGGCTGAGCAGGCCGTCTTCACCCTCGACGGCAAGCGCGTGGCTGAGCCTCAGAAGGGTGTCAACATCGTCCGCCTGACCGACGGCTCGGTGAAGAAGATCATGAAGTAATAACATACATCCACAGTGGGGAGTTGGGAGGCTGCAAGCTCTTCCGGCTCCTCACTTCGCAAACCTGACTTTACAATATGAAATTACAGACCCCACCCCCAACCCCTCCCCTTGATGGGAGGGGAGTAGCTGCGCCGTCATTCCCGTCGGGCAGTGCGCCAGCCACTCCTCCCCTTCGGGGAGGTCGGGAGGGGTCCCTCCCCTCCTTCGGAGGGGTCGGGGGAGGCTTACTCCCCTCCCTTCAAGGGGAGGGGTTGGGGGTGGGGTCTGTAACTTCAAAAACACCCTATTTAATTAAATTATGAAAAGAGTCCTACTATTCCTGCTGGCCATCGTGGCTACAGCCGCAGCCAGCGCACAGACGGTCATCGACGTCGCCTTCGAACAGTATCCACCCCTGCGGGCCGTGGCCCAGACGGTCAGCGTAGAGGTGCCGGCCGAGGGCATCACCATCGGCAGCGACGTCAGCGTAGAGGGCGGCGACGGCTCTTACTCCTACCTCTGGACCAACGCCGCCTCCGAGACCCTCAGCACCCAGAAGACACTGACCATCACCGAGGCTGGCGACTACTACCTGCGCGTCAGCGACGGCCACCAGTGTCAGGTCAGCGTCCACTTCACCGCCACCGCCACGGCCTCCGTCAGCAGCATCCCCGCCGAGGGGCTGCGCCAGGTCCGCATCTTCACCGCTGCGGGCACACTCATCGAGAAAACCAGCGCCACCACCGGCTATGCCGACCGTCTCCCGTCAGGCGTCTACGTGGTGTGCTTCATCTATAGCGACGGCCACGAGGCCATCCGCAAAATCCAAATCCCCTGAACTGACATGAGAAAGATTTCATTCCTGTTGTTCCTTCTGCTGGCCATCGTCGCCGACGCCCAGCAGCGCACCGTCACCAACTACGTCAAGCAGGGACTGCGCACCACGCTCCGCATCGCATGGGACAGCCATAACTACGGCACCATCCAGTGGCAGCAGTCAGCCGACCAGGGCCGCACCTGGACCGACATCAGCGGCGCCAACGGCCGCGAATATGCCGTGACGCCCCAGCAGGACGCCTACCTGCGCGTCGTCGTCAGCGGCGACGAGGCCTGCGAGCCCTTCGTCGAGACCCACATCCTGCACACCGTCAGCTTCACCGTCGACCTCGTCGGGGCGCTCAGCCGCGAGGCCACCTACGAGATCCGCGGCCTCAACGTGCCCCGTCAGGAGGTCGTCGACTATGGCTTCTGCTACAACGTGAGCGGCGTCAACCGCACCTACACCAGCATGCAGCGCCAGAGCCTCGGCGCCGTGCTGCCCGAGGGCGACGCCTTCGAGCTGACCTGCACCGCCCTCCAGCCCAACCGACAGTACAGCGTGCGCTTCTATGTCCGCACCAAGGACGGCTCCACCATCTACGGCCCCGGCAAGCTCACCAAGACCCTCGACGGACTGGAGTGGAGCTCGGAGGACTGGACCATCACGAAGACCGCCGTCAAGGCCCGCTTCGCGCTGTCGGGCTTCACGGGCGCCAAGCCCCAGATGACCTTCTCGTTCGGCGAGGACGATGCCCACATGCAGCAGTATCAGATCAGCGCCGTCAACGCCCAGCAGCACCTCTACGAGTCGGAGCTCATCAGGAACCTGCAGCCCGGCCGGACTTACGTGGCCCGCGTCACGGCCGTCATCGACGGCGAGGAGCAGACCATCGAGAAGGCGGTCCGCACGATGACCGACTATGCCGCCTACGAGGTCGACGAGTCGACCAAGCCCGTCGGCCACCGCATCCGATGGAATGCCGTCAAGACGTCGATCCAACTCAATCCCGACAACATCCAGGCCGAATATCCGCGCCTGCTGCGCGTCTCGGCCGACACGCTGCTGCTGACCTACCACGGCGGCGACGGCACCAGCGGCCAGACTGACCACTGGCAAAACATCTACCTGCAGCGCTCCACCGACAACGGCCAGACATGGTCGGCGCCCGAGAAGATCCTCGACAAGACCCGCACGTGGCTCTCCAACGGCTGGTATCGCTTCACCAATGCCGACATGACGCGCCTCAAGAACGGATGGGTCATCATCACATGGTCGGCCAACGCCAACCCTGAGACCAACCAGAACTGCCAGGTCTTCGTAATGATCTCGAAGGACGGCGGACAGACCTGGGGCGACCCTATCACCGTGCTGCGCGGCCGATGCTGGGAGCCGCAGATCGTGCAGCTGCCAGGCGGCGAGCTCGAGCTGCTCGTCTCGAGCGAGGCCTACTGGTGGGACAACCAGCGGTCGAACCTCCTCCAGGAGATCGTCTGCGCACGCTCCACCGACAACGGACTGACGTGGACCGCCCAGCGCCGCGCCGCCTTCACCCCCGGCTGCCGCGACGGCATGCCCGTCCAGATTGTCATGCAGGGCAACAAGGGCATCCTCTGCACCATCGAGAGCATCAACAGCGACAAGAACCCGTCGATTCTCTGGCGGCCCCTTAACGGCGAGTGGGACTCGGCCGACTGGGACCAGCAGGTCGACTCGCGCCGATGGGTCTGCGACAACATCCGCGGCGGCTGCGCCCCCTACTGCCTGCAGCTGACGACCGGCGAGATCCTCGTCATGGGCCATCTGAACCAGAACGGCGACGTATGGCAGACCAACCGCGAGCAGATCTGCGTCGGCGACAACACGGGCCACAACTTCGCCTACCGCACCATCCCCTTCTCCACCCTGCCGCGCGGCGAGGGCGCCTACTACAGCTCGCTCTTCCAGAAAGATGAGCGCACCATCTGGCTCCTCTGGACCCACTCCAAATACGACGGCTCCGTCTGCCAGAAGAACACCGTCGAGCTGCTCGAGGGGCAGATCGTCGAGCTCTGAGGATCCCTCTCCCGAAGAGTCGATATAACGAAATAACGATATAACGAAAAGTCGAAATCACGAAATAACGTTATAACGAAATAACGATATAACGAAAATAAAAAGAACAATGAACATCACGAAGAAAATCTTACTGAGCGCCGCCATGCTCGTCATGGCTGTCGCTGCCTCAGCCGCCGAGCCCGCCTATCAGCTCAGCCTGAAGCGCCCCGGCAACGCCGCCACCACTCAGACCGTCAGACCGGGACAGCAGGGACTGCCCGTCGAGCTCAGCCAGCAGCTCACCGCCGACGGCGACGGCCAGCAACTGCTCGCCGTCACACTGACGGCCCGCGAGCGCGTCTACTTCAACCTCGGCATCTCGCTGCCCACCGGCATCCAGACCAGCGAGGCCGACTTCTATCTGCCCGGCTTCTGGTATCACAAGAACCTGCGCTCGCCCCGCGAGGCACCCTCGTTCCACACCTCGAAGAGCTGGAACGTGCGCGACGACCGCCTCTCGTCGCCCCTGACCGGCGTCATCGACCTCACGTCGGGCCGCACCGTCAGCGTGCTGCGATGCGTCGAGCAGCCCGGCTGCGACGCACTGACAACCCATCAGGAGGGCGAAGTCATCCTCGGCGGACCGACGACCATCGGCTACGTGGGCTTCGACGGCGAGAGCGGCCGCGCCATCCTCACCTTCGGCTATCCCTACATCGAGACGCCCAAGCGCTACATCCGCAAGCTGACCCTCACGCCCCCCATCACCGCCTTCGCCCGCCTGGACAAGGGCCAGAGCATCACCCTGCGCTGGATCATCCGCGAGGCTGAGGCCAAGGACTACGGACAGTTCGTCTCGCAGACATGGAAGCACTGCATGGACCAGCTGCGCCCCGAGCCCATCCGTCCGCTCTACTCGCCCGACGAGATGAAGGCCCAGCTGAGCAACTACTTCCGCCGCGCCTACGTCGACAAGTATGCCCTCAAGTTCCACTCCGGCCACGGACTGCGCTGCGACGACTGCCTGCCCGTCGACCACGTGCAGCTGGGCTTCTGCGGCCGCGTGCTGCTCAACGGATTCAACGCCCTCGAGTATGGCGAGCAGCATGGCGACCAGGAGCTCGTCGGCATGGGCCGCGCCATCTTCGACTCGTGGCTCGAGCACGGCTTCACCCAGCGCGGCTACTTCAAGGAGGACATGCACATCGCACAAGGCATCCCCGCCGACGACGACTGCATCCACAGCATCCGCCAGCAGTCGGAGGCCGTCTACGCCGTGCTCCACTATCTGCGCTACGAGCGGCTGCAGGGCCGCAAGCATAAGGCATGGGAGCAGAAGATGCGCACCCTGCTCGACCGCATGGTAGAGCTGCTCAAGCCCGACGGCCACTACGCCCGCAAGTTCCGCGACGACGGCTCCGACGTCGACGCCTCGGGCGGCTCCACGCCCTCGGCCACGTCGACCCTCGTCATGGGCTACAAGTACTTCAAGGACCGTCGCTATCTCGAGGCCGCACGCCGCACGGTCGACTATCTTGAGAAGAACATCATCGCCCCGAGCGACTACTTCTCATCGACACTCGACGCCAACTGCGAGGACAAGGAGGCCGCTATCAGCGCCGTCACCGCCACCTATTACATGGCCATGATGACCCGCGGCCAGGAGCGCCAGCACTACGTCGACCTCTGCCGACAGGCTGCCTACTTCGCACTCTCGTGGTACTACCTCTGGGACGTGCCCTTCGCTCAGGGACAGATGCTCGGCGACCTCGGATTCCAGAGCCGCGGATGGAGCAACGTCTCGGTGGAGAACAACCACATCGACGTCTTCGTCTTCGAGCTCCCGCACATCGTGGAGTGGCTCGCCAGCGAGACGGGCGAGCAGCGCCTGCAGCAGATCCACGACGTCATCTTCTCGTCGCTCAACCAGCTCCTGCCCACGCCCGACCGCCTCTGCGGCATCGGCGTCCCGGGCTTCAACCCCGAGGTCGTCCAGCACACCTGCTGGGACTACGGCCGCAACGGCAAGGGCTTCTATAACGACATCTTCGCCCCAGGATGGACCGTCGCCTCCCTCTGGGAGCTCTACAGCCCCCACCGCACCGCCGATTTCCTCACGGCCAAGAAATAGTATTTCGCGGAGATTTGTCAACCACGAATTACGCGGAGATTTGTCAACCACGAATTACGCGAATTAAACGAATTTTTTCTTAAGACAACGAATTAAGACGAATTGCACGAATTAAACGAATTAAAACTAATTGCACGAATTTATAAAGGATTTCACGAATTGGCTGCGCACAAACATTTTGCATAGCTCCTGTCGCAGACAAGAATTAATTAGTGAAATACAATATAATTCGTGCAATTAGTTTTAATTCGTGTAATTCGTCTAAATTTGTGTAATTAGTTTTAATTCGTGAAATTCGTTACAATTCGTGAAATCAATTATAATTCGTGTAATTAGTAATAATTCGTGAAATCAATTTTAATTCGTACAATTCGTGTAATTCGTCTTAATTCGTTGTTTTAAAAATAATTCGTTTAATTCGAGTAATTCGTGGTCAAAAAGAATCGGGGGGTAGACAAGCGAAGCGGCGTATATTGAAGGTAATATACCCCTATATTACTTTCGAGAAGCGCCGCTTTTCTGTGTGCGGAGCTTGGAGATATGGAATAAAGTTCGTAACTTTGCAGCGGGTTAAAAACAAACAATCGCCATGACCATCGACAGCATCCTACGACACGTCAGCCGGCTGACACTGCTGTGCGCCGCACTGTGCGCTATGGCCGCCCGGGCCCAGGGCGAGAACTACCTGTTCAGACATATCGGCGTGAAGGACGGCCTCTCGCAGACCACCGTCTACGCCCTGCTGCAGGACCAGACGGGATTCATCTGGATGGGCACCAAGGCCGGGCTGAACCGCTACGACGGCACGGCCATGCACACCTACAGCCACAACACCGGCTACGGCGGGCTGGCCAGCGACTTCATCAACACGCTCTACGAAGACCCCGAGGGTCGCATCTGGGTGGGCACCGACGAGGGCGTCAGCATCTACTCGCCGCTGACCGACACCTTCGAGCCCTTCCTGCTGACCACGCCCGACAGCGTCGCCATCACCAACAACGTGACCGTCGTCCGTGGCGACGGCCACCACATCTACATCGCCAGCAACGAGCAGGGACTCTTCTGCTACGACGCCGACCACGGGACGCTGACCAACTATCCGCTCACGGGCCACCCCAACGTCGCCGGAATGACCATCGACAGCAGCGGTCGACTGTGGCTGGGATTCTTCGGCGGCGGCCTCTACTATTCCACTGACCACCTGCGCTCGCTCCACCCGCTGCTCGACAGCCAGGGGCGCGAGCCCTTCCTGGGCGACATCGTCTCGGCCATCGTCGAGCACCAGACTGACCGCCTCATGGTGGGCACCGACCGCCACGGCCTCTGCGTCGTCGACATGGCCGGGCGCACCGCCGCGCCCATCGTCAGCACCGAGGGCGGCAAGCCCGTCTTCGTACGCGACATCGCCCTCAACGGCCCGCAGGTGTGGGCCGCCACGGAGCAGGGCCTCTACGTCTACGACACGTCGACGCACCACGTGGCCCACTACGCCCATGAGCCGTCGAACCCCTTCTCGCTGGCCGACAACTCGCTCTACGCCCTCTGCCGCGACCGCGACGGCGGCATGTGGCTCGGCAGCTACTTCGCCGGCGCCGCCTACGTGCCCCGCCAGCTGTCGGCCTTCGAGCGCTTCATGCCACAGACCGGCCGCACGACGGCCCTCCACGGCCGCCACGTCCGCGAGATGGTGCAGGACCGCCACGGCCAGGTCTGGATAGGCACCGAGGACGGCGGCCTCAACATCTTCAACCCGACGACGCGCACGTTCGACTTCCTCGCCGCCAGCGCCGACTTCCCCAACGTCCACGGACTCTGCATCGACGGCGACCGCCTCTGGGTGGGCACGTTCAGCTACGGACTGAAGGTCGTCGACATCGTCACGCGGCGCGTCGTCGCCAGCTATGCCGTCGGCGACGGCCAGGGACTGCGCGACAACACCATCTTCAGCATCCACCGCTCACCACAGGGCGAGCTGTGGCTCGGCACCATCCGCGGCCTGTGCCGATACGACCGCGCGGCCGACGCGTTCGTCTACGACCCGCAGCTGCCGGCCGTGCTCATCGACGACATACTGACCGACACGCAGGGACGGCTATGGGTGGCCACGCAGACCAACGGCGTCTTCCGCCAGAAGCCCGACGGACAATGGCACAACTACTCTAACCACAACCAGGACGACATGGCCTCCGACCGCGTCATCGACCTGGCCCTCGACGCCGAGGGCGGCATATGGTTGGCCACCGAGGGCGGCGGCATCCTGCGCTACGACGCCACGCGCGACCGCATGCAGCCCGTCAGCCTGCCCCTGCAGCCCGCCATCAGCACCGTCTTCCAGATCGTCGAGGACCACAACCAGACGCTCTGGATGAGCACCTACAACAGCATCATCAGTTATCACATCCCCACGGGCGAGACGCGACGCCACGAGCCGGCCGACGCCATCAGCGACAACATCTTCAACTACAGCTCGTCGCTGCTCGACCAGGACGGGCGCATCTATCTCGGCACACTCGACGGATTCATCCGCTTCAGCCCCTCCGTATGGAGCGCACCGACGGCCGGACAGCCTCTCATCGTGGCCAGCCAGCTCAGCATCGGCGGACAGCCCGTCAGCACGACGACGCCCGGCTCGCCCTTGACACAGAGCATCACCGCCACCCGCAGCCTCGAGCTCAGCCATCGCCACAACTCGTTCGCCCTGCAGCTGTCGGCCCTGGCCTACGACCGCTCGCAGGAGGGGCTCATGGAGTATCGGCTCGAGAACTACGACAACCACTGGCAGCCGATGCGCGCCGACAACGTCGTGGCCTACAGCAACCTGCCCGCCGGCCACTACCGCCTGCACGTCCGAATGAAGGAGTCGTCGGCTGCCGACGACGGCGACTACACGCTCGACATCCGCGTCAGGCCCCATCCGCTGCTTTCTGGGTGGGCGCAGGCTATCTACGCCCTGCTGGCCGTCGTCGTCGGCTATCTGCTGATCAGGTTCTTCACCCTGCGCCAGCGCTACAAGCGGCAGAGCGCGCTGGAGCGATTTGAGCACGAGAAGGAGCAGGAGCTCTACGAGAGCAAGATCAGCTTCTTCACCAACGTGGCCCACGAGATACGCACGCCACTGACGCTCATCAAGGGCCCACTGGAGCATATCATCGCCTCAGGACGCATCAGCGACGCCGCAGTCAAGGACGACCTCAACGTCATGCGGCAGAACACCGACCGGCTCCACACGCTCATCAACCAGCTGCTCGACTTCCGCAAGACCGAGGCCAACGGGCTGCGCCTCAACTTCGAGCGATGCGACACGGCGCAGATCGTCGGCAGCATCGTCGAGCGCTTCCGCCCCACCCTCCGCCAGCGCCACATCGACGTCGCCATCAGCCTGCCCCACGAGCCGCTCTATGCCCACGTCGACCGCGAAGGCTTCACCAAGATTGTCAGCAACCTCGTCAACAATGCCACGAAGTACTGCGAGACCCACGTCAGCGTCAGCCTCACCACCGAGGCCGACCGCCTGCTGCTCACCGTCGCCAACGACGGCAACATCATCCCACCGGCCATGCGCGACGAGATCTTCACGCCCTTCTTCCGCATCGCCGCCGACGACCAGTCGTCGACCACCGGCACGGGCATCGGACTGGCCATGGCCCGCGCGCTGACCGAGCTGCACGGCGGCACCATCAGCATGGACGACAGCCTCACAGAGAACGTCTTCTGCCTGCGCATACCGCTCAACCATGAGGACAGCGTCGTCATCGACACGCTCTCGTCGCAGTCGCCGCTGCCCACATCGGCCACGACCCACCCCGACGCCCCGACGGTGCTCATCGTCGACGACAACGACCAGATGCTCGCCTACGAGCAGCAGCGGCTGCAGACCGACTACAACGTGGTCAGGGCCGCCGACGGCGAGGAGGCCCTCGCCCGACTGCGCCAGACCGACGTCGATATCATCGTCAGCGACGTCATGATGCATCCCGTCAGCGGCATGGAGCTCTGCCGCCGCGTCAAGCAGGACGTCGAGCTGAGCCACATACCGCTCATCCTGCTCACTGCCCTGACCACCGAGCAGGCTAAGATGGAGGGCATGGAGAGCGGCGCCGACGCCTACATCGAAAAACCCTTCTCGATGGACCACCTGCTGACGACCATCGCCAGCCTCCTCCACGAGCGACAGAGCGTCAAGCGCGCCTACAGCGAGTCGCCCTTCACCGCGCCGGAGAGCGTCTCCATCAGCCCCGCCGACAACGAGTTTCTGCAGCGCCTGGAGCGCATCGTCGAGCGCGAGCTGACCAACAGCCAGCTCAACGTCGACATGCTGGCCAGCGGCATGAACATGAGCCGGTCGAGCCTCAACCGCAAGATCCGCGGCACGCTCAACGTCTCGCCCAACGACTTCATCCGCATCGAGCGCCTCAAGCGCGCCGCCGCACTCCTCCGCGCCGGCCAGTCGCGCGTCTCTGACGTCTGCTATCAGGTAGGCTTCAGCACGCCCTCCTACTTCACCAAGTGCTTCTACCGCCAGTTCGGACTCCTGCCCAAGGACTTTATCAGATAAGAGATAAATAATTATAGTGATAAATGCCCGAGATTTCAACGCCCCCCTGCCCCCCTCTAGTCTTAGAGGGGGAATTGGATACCACCGCAGGAGCAGATGAGCGCAGTGACACCAGCGGCTGTGGGCGGCATGCACGCTATCTGACTCCCCCTCTAAGATTAGAGGGGGGCAGGGGGGCGTTGAAATCTCGGAAACTTATCACCACATTGAGAAAGATAATAGATATTGCCCATTAAAATGAAGATAGCCATCGTTGGCGGAGGCGCCGCCGGATTCTTTGCCGCCATCAACATGAAGGAAATGCAGCCCGGACTGCAGGTCAGCATCCTCGAGCGGTCGCAGCGGCCACTGGCCAAGGTCGAGATCTCAGGCGGCGGACGCTGCAACGTGACCAACTCGTTCCAGTCCGTAGGCACCGACCTGGCCGCCGTCTATCCCCGCGGCCACCGGCTGCTGGGCCGACTCTTCCGTTCCTTCGGCCCACGCGACGCCTACGAGTGGTTCGAGCGGCGCGGCGTACGGCTCGTCACCCAGCCTGACGACTGCGTCTTCCCCCAGACGCAGGACGCGCGCACCATCTCGCACCTCTTCCTCAGCGAGGCCCGGCGCCTCGGCATCGACCTGCGCACCGGACAGCGCATCACCAGCCTCGACGACCTAAGCGCCTACGACGCCGTCGTCATCGCCATCGGCGGACAGCCCCGACGCGAAGGCCTCATCTGGCTCCAGCAGCCCATCGTCGAACCCGTGCCGTCACTCTTCACCCTCAGCATCGACGACCGTCGGCTCCACGACCTCATGGGCACCGTCGTCCCTGAGGCACAGGTCCTCCTATCCGGCACAAAGCTGCGCGCCTCAGGCCCCCTGCTCATCACCCACTGGGGCATGAGCGGCCCCGCCATCCTCCGCCTGTCAAGCTACGGCGCACGCCTGCTCAGCGACTGCGACTATCGCCACGCACTGGCCGTCAACTGGCTCGGCATGCCCGAGGCTGACGTGCGCCAGCTCATCAGCCGACTCATCGCCCTCCACCCCCAGCGCCAGATCGCCACCCAGCGACCCGAGGGCCTCCAGCAGCGCCTCTGGCAGTACCTCACCGAGAAGAGCCTCGGCGCCCAGCGCGCCCGCGCCCCCTGGGCCTCGCTCAACCAGAAGGAGCAGAACCGCCTGCTCAACACGCTCACCAACGACACCTTCCAGACCAGCGGCCGCGCCCCCCACCGCGACGAGTTCGTCACCGCCGGCGGCGTAGCCCTCACCGCCGTCAACGCCCAGACCCTCGAGAGCCGCACCCACCCCGGCCTCTACTTCTGCGGCGAGGTCCTCGACATCGACGGCGTCACCGGCGGCTTCAACTTCCAGGCCGCCTGGACCACCGCCCACGCCGTGGCCCGCGCCCTCGCCGCAGAACATTAATATTGGGAAACGGATTGGCACAAATGGAGGGAAAAGTTATCACAAAGAGAAGCGAATGTGAATACTAAGAATAACTTGGTACGAAAGAGGAACTGCCCCCTTCTTGCGTCACTTCGGAAGCAAGAAGGGAGGGGGCAGACAAATATGGTGATAACTGCCCGGGATGTCAACGCCCCCCTGCCCCCTCTAATCTTAGAGGGGGAGCTGGATACCACCGCAGGAGCAGATGAGCGCAGTCACACCAGCTGTAACAAGCGCCATACTGAACACTATCTAACTCCCCCTCTAAGATTAGAGGGGGGCAGGGGGGCGTTGACATCCCGGGCAGTTATCACGACATTGATAAAATAAATGTATTTTTGTAAAATAAATTCTGACTTTTCTGTCTAATTTTCACAACTCGTTGATTTTTAACAAGATAACAACATGACGGAAGAGAAGCGGTGCTTTTCGATGCGAAAAGTGCCGCTTCTCGATGAAAAAAGCGGCACTTCTCGGAGGGAGAAGCGCCGCTTTTCGGATTACGGTGCCGAAGATGTCAAGAAAAGTGACATCCGCTCTTTCCCTGAAAGCCTGACATTCAGCCTTTCGGGGTTCTTGTTAGGAGGGCGGGTGTCTCGCCCGCCTCTGTAGGGTCTCGACCGCATCAGTTGTGTCTCGACCGCATCAGTCGCGGGTGGGACACCCGCGCTCCTATGCTCTTCGCTTAGAAGATGAGCTTGCGGCCGCCGACGATGTTGAGGCCCTTGGCGGCGTGGCGGAGCTTCTGGCCCTGGAGGTTGTAGACGTCGGCTGTGCGGCTGGCGGTCTCGGGGGCCTGGATGGCGTCGGTGATGCCGTCGGTGAAGGTGATGTTGACGTTCATGACGACGGCCTTCTCGTCGGCGTTGACGAAGCCCCACTTGGCGGTGTAGGTGCTGCCCTCGGCGTAGGAGGTGTCGATGGCACCGAGGTAGTCGATGATGCCGCTGGCGGGGTCGCTGACCTTGACGCAGACCATGGCGGCGGAGGTGCCCCACTTGGCGGCGTCGCCGTCGGCATTGCGCCATCCGTCGGTGAAGTTGTCGACGAAGTTGCCGTCAGTGACGTTGACGATGTAGGCGCGGGCGTCGGCCAGGGTGGTCAGTCCGAGGGCTTCGGCGATGGCTGCGGCGTCGAAGGTGGCCGTTGCTCCTTCATAGTCCTTGGCGGGCTTCATCGTGGCGGGGACGTCGACGGTGGCGATGATCTCGGGCTTGTAGATGGGCTGCTGGAATTCGACGAAGGTGACGTTGACGACGAAGCGGACGGCCTTCTCGCCGTTGACGAGCTGCCAACGCACGGTGTAGGTCTTGCCCACCTCGTCGGCGTTGTTCATGTCGCATACCTCGAAGGTCGACCCGTTCTCGACGGCCTGGAAGAACTTGACGCAGATGCCGGCCTTGTCGGCTTCAGCAGCCTCAGCGTTGAGGTCCTGCCACGTCTCGGCTTCGCCCTTGGTGTTGAACCATCCGTCGAAGGGTGCATAGTCGCTGATGAGCTCTCCGTCGGGGTTCTCGATGCGGATCATGCTGGTGGTCAGCTTGTCGACGCCGAGGAAGGCCTTGGCTTCGGCGAAGTCGACGGTGGCGACGGAGGCGGTGTAGCCCTGCGTGGCCATGCGCTCGTGGTCGATGACGACCTCCATGAGGTTGGCGTCGGGTGCGTCGCCGATGCGTGTCAGCGTCCAGGGTCCGATGACGGTGTAGTCGCCGGCCTCGGGCTGTGCGCTCTTGGCGATGCCGATGGTGACGTTGCCTTCGGCGGGCATGGTGAACTCAAGCTCGTTGCGATACTGTCCGGCCTGGAACCAAGCCTTGACGGCGTTCGACGAGTTGGGGACGTAGAGATTGTTGACCTGCGTGGAGCCGCTGCCTTCGGCATAGTCGGTCGTGGAGGCGCCGTCGTAGCGGTTCATGACGGGTGTGGCGACGGTCTCTTCGCCGACGGTGGCGTAGAGCGTGGCCAGCTTCGTCTCGGTGCCGGCCTGGATGGCGTCGTATTCGGCCTGCTCGGAGCCGCTGTAGCGATAGGCTGCGCTGGCGGTCAGGCGATACTGTCCAGCGGGCAGGGCGGTGATGGTCTGGCTGAAGTCGAACTGTGCGTTGTTGCCGCACTTGACGATGCCGCTGCCGTCGATGCCCTTGGTGCCGTCGGCTTTCCATCCGCCGGTGGCGGTGAGGTCGGCGTTGACGATGCGGCTGGTGTAGTCAGTCTCGTCCTGTGCGAAGGTGTTGGCACAGGTCATGGTGAGTGCTGCGGCGAGCACTGCGATGCGCGTAAAACTTTTTTTCATAGGTCTTTAATTGATTTGTGTTACTTTTAGGATGTAGTTGTTAAATGATTTACGGGGACAAAAGTACTACAAATCTTTGAATTGCGCAAATTTTCGTGGGCGATTTTTTGTTCTAGGGATTTAGGGGGGCTGTATTTATTCTAGGGATTCGGGGATTTAGGGGAGGGGACTGTATTTTTTATTCTAAGGATTTTGGGATTTTGGGAAGGGGCGTGTATTTATTAATTCTAAGGATTCTGGGATTTTGGGATTGGCACTGCGTGCTTGCTCAAAAAATCCCAAAATCCCAGAATCCTTAGAATAAAATAAAAATATCCTTAGAATAAAACAAATATCCTTAGAATAAAATAAAAATATCCCTAGATAAAAAATTTCCTTAGAATTACATCCTTAGAATCCTACTCGAGGAGCTCGGCCTGGAAGGTCTCGTGGAAGAGGTCGACGCGGATGCGATAGAGGCCCTCGCGGGAGACGTGCCACTTGGTGTCGCTGCCGCCGGTGCGCATGCGGGTGGACTGGAGCAGGTCCTCGTCCTGCTGGTAGGGATGTAGCTCGCGGGGTCCCCAGGTCATCTGGCCCTCGAGCTTGAAGCGTCCGGGCTCGACGACGCCGTCGAAGACGCCCAGGCGGCCGGTCCAGGTGAAGACGTAGGGGTCGTCGTGGTCGCGACGGAAGGGCAGCATGTTGTCGCGATGCCACTCGACGTTGTCCGAGCCGCCCTCGAAGGCGCTGCCGGCGATGAGCACCTCGTTCCAGGGGAGGAAGAGCTCGCCGGTGAGGGTGCGGTCGGCGGTGTTGACGAGCAGGCGGTAGGTGTCCTCCTGGAAGGAGACGACCCATCCGGCGCGCGTCGAGTCGGTGGTGAGGACGTAGGTCAGGCCGTTGTTGACGAGGTAGGCGTCGGCCAGCTGGGGAGCGAGGAACTGCGTGGTGCCGGGCTGCAGGGTGGGCGTGGTCATGATCTTCAGCTCGCCGGCGTCGAGGGCACCTGCAAACCGGTACTGGCCGTCGGGTCGCTTCTCCAACTGTACAGGTCCGTCAGGGACGGCCGTGCCTGTGGCCCAGAGGGCTGTCTGCGCCACACTGTTACCTGCGGCCATCAACAACATCAGACTTAACATTATTTTCTTCATAACTTATCTTGTTTTTTCGTTGTTTTGTAATTAAAAGACTTGGTATGATTTAGGAGGTCACGTGTCCTCACGTGACACCTGCGGCAAGTGCGACGTGGGGACACGTCGCCTCCTACAGGGGCAGCCAAATTGAACCAATGTTTTTCTCATATTCTTCTTATAGCCGTTTATCGTGTGACGACCTTGCGGACGCGGCCGTCGGCGGAGCGCTGGATGGTGACGGCGCCCCTGTGGCTTTCCGTAACGGGCCGTCCGAGCAGGTCGTAACTATGAACTATGATCTCCGGACTTTGGACGGTCTCGATGCCGTCGGTAGCCTCATCGACGCCGATGAAGAGGCGCTCGGAGCAGGGCGTGGCGGGGATGCTGACCGTGAGTGTGCGGGCCGGGGCGTCGTAGGTCCATTGGTCGGTCGGCTGGCCGTTGACGGTGACGCGCTGGGGCTCGGCGTCGTGGCCGAGGAAGCGCACGGTCCAGGCGCGCTCGGCGGGCATGCCGTCGTAGGCGCCCTCGCGGGGCATGATGGTGAGCGAGCGGGCCTGCGTGCTCATGGCCGACTGCTCGATGCGCGTGGTGGCATAGAGTCCGCGGGTGTAGCCCTGCGTGTCGCCCTCGTCCTCGTAGAGCGTGGCGGCCCCGTTGGCGCCGGGTGCGGCGGTGACGACGAGCTCAGCGGGCGCCGACTTCAGGTTGTCGAGGCCGTCGGGATTGCAGGGCACGACGGCGCCGGCCCGCAGGAAGTAGGGTATGTCGGTCAGGGCGTAGCTGTCGCTGAGGGTCTGCCCGCCGCTGACGAGGCGCTGGCGGCAGACGTCGTACCAGGCTGTGCCGGTGGGCAGCCATGTCTGGTGGAAGGTCGAGAGGCCGTCGTCCGACTCGGTGACGATGGGCGAGACGAGGATGTCGTCGCCGAACATATACTGCCCCTCGCGGCGGTAGGCCTCCTTCTCCTCAGGCCAGTCGTAGTAGAGCGGCCGGCAGATGGAGACGCCCGTGTCGTAGGCCTGGCGGGCGGCGGTGTAGATGTAGGGCATGAGCCGATAGCGCAGCTGGACGGCCTGGAGCATGTCGTCGAAGTTAGGATACATCCAGATGCGGCGCTCGTTGCCGGCCTGCGAGGCGCCGTGGGTGCGCATGATGGGCGAGAAGGCGCCGAACTGCAGCCATCGGAGCATCAGCTCGGGGTTCTTCTGGCCGATCTGCATGTGTCCGCCGAGGTCGTGGCCCCAGTAGCCGAAGCAGACGTTGGAGGCCGTGGCGGTGAAGTAGGGCTGGAAGGCCAGCGAGCCATAGGTGCCGTAGGTGTCGCCCGAGAATCCTATCGGGTAGCGATGGGATCCCATGCCACCCCAGCGGTGGAAGATCATCGGGCGGCGGTCGGGCCGCTGCAGGCGCATGTCGTTGAAGAAGACGTGGTTACACCAGAACGTCTCGCCCAGCCCGCTGACGGTGGGCGACGTGAGGTTCTGCTGCCAGTCGAGCCACCAGAAGTCGACGCCCTGCTGCTCGCGTTCGCGGATGATGTGGCGGAAGAAGGAGTGATAGAAATCGCCGTCCTCCAGGTTCCAGGGCACGCGGTCGACCCCCGCCAGTCCGAGGTCGGAGCGGATGTCGCTGAAGTGGTCCTCATAGCTGGCGATGCCGTCGGCCGGGTGGAGGTTGAGGCTCACCTTGAGGCCCTGCTGGTGCATCCATCGGATGAGCCCCTCGGGGTTGGGAATGAGCTGTCGGTTCCATGTCCATCCGGTCCAGCCGTCGAGGTGCCAGTCCATGTCCATGATCATCACGTCGATGGGAATCTCGTTCTTCTTGATCTCATTGGTCAGGTTGATGAAGTCCTGCTGCGAGTAGCGCTGATACTTCGAATACCAGTAGCCGAGGGCGTAGAGCGGCGGCATGGGCTGGCGGCCGGCGATGCTGACATAATCGGCCAGGGCGCGGCGATAGTCGTGGCCATAGCCGAAGAAGTACCAGTCGATGGCGCGCTTGTCGACGGGCTCGGCCCACCACTGGATGCTGTCCTGCTGGCCGTCGAAGGCGAAGGTGGTGGAGCCGTCGCCGCGCGTCGTCTGGGGCGACTCGTCGAGCAGGGCCCATCCGGCCCGCGAGATGATGCCGGGCTCCATGTCGGGCCGCTGGTTGTCGCCGCTGGCCGTGTCGAGGGTGCGCTTCGTGCCCCGCAGGTTGAGGGCGTCGTCCTTGCCGGGATACCAGATGACGTCGCGGCCGCCGAGGCGGAAAGTGATCGAGAGGTAGTTGGGCGACTTCATCGCGGGGTTGATGCTCGAGCCGACGCGATAGCGCAGGAGGAGCGAGTCGGTCTGGATGTAGAGATAGCCGCCCTCCTCGCGCGTCGTGAACGAGGGCACGGGCAGGCGGCGGTTCAGGACGGCGAAGGTGGCGCGGTCCTCAAACCGCTGGGTGGTGCTGAACTGGATGCGGATCATCTGTGGCGTGAGCACCGTGAAGCGGGCGCGGCCCGAGGTGACCACGGCCGACGGGTCGGCCACGGGGTCGGCCTCATCCTGTGCGATGGCTGTCGTCATCGTGGCCGCAAGAATGAGAAGTGTGAATAGTCGTTTCATTCGGTCTTTAGGTTTTTTGTCGGTGCAAAGTTAAGTTTTTCCGCGCATACGCAGGCATGTTTTAATAAATGTATAAGGCTGCCGCAAGCCTCTGCACCGACGAAAATCCCTGCGGCAAAAGGGTTTGGCGCGAGCGGCCTGCCAGACGTTGTATGACGCGAGTAAAATGTGCGGGATGCTTTAATTTCCTTTATACAAACGGAAAGGAAGAAAAACGTAAACGGCTGATTATCAGCACAGGTCCGGATTGTATACCCCGGAAACGGTTATACAATCCTTTTTTTTGCGCCCGCGAGGCGGGAATATGCTTAACTTTGCCGTCGGAAACTAAAAACTTTTAGCTATATGAGTCAACTAAACATTCGTAAGTTTTGCCACGGGGCAACGGCAGTGCCGATGCTCTGTCTGGCTGCCATGCTCATGGCGGCCCCGGCGGTCAGCCCAGCTGCCGCTGCCACTCAGCAACATCAGACTGAGGGTCAGGTGACCGGTCTGGTGACCGACCAAGAGAATCAGCCGCTCATCGGTGTCACCGTCAGCGTCGTCGGAAGCGAGACGCGCGCCATCACCGACGTCGACGGCATGTTCCGCATCATGGCCCCGACAAAGGCCAGCACCGAGCTGGAATTCTCGTACATGGGATTCAAGAAGAAGGTGGTGCGCGTCAACGGCGCCAAGCTGCTCAACGTGCAGATGGAGGAGGAGGCCAACGAGTTCCAGGAGGTCGTCGTCACAGGCTATAGCTCGCAGAAGAAAGCCTCGATCATCGGCTCCATCGAGACCATCAAGCCCGCCGAGCTGCAGTTCGGTACTACGCGTACATTATCAAACAACCTGGCCGGTAAGCTCTCGGGCGTCATCGGCATCCAGCGCTCGGGCGAGCCGGGATATGACGACTCCAACTTCTGGATCCGCGGTATCTCGACCTTCTCGGGCAGCAACAAGCCGCTCATCCTGATCGACGGCGTGGAGCGCGACCTGGACAACGTCGACGTGGCCGAAATCGAGTCGTTCTCGGTGCTGAAGGATGCTTCGGCCTCAGCCATGTACGGTGTGCGCGGTGCTAACGGCGTCATCGTCATCACCACCAAGCGCGGTAAGATCGGCGCCCCGCAGGTGCGCTTCCACGTGGAGCACTCCATCAACGAGCCGACGCAGCTGCCTGAATTCCTCAACGCGCCTGACTATATGACGCTGCTCAACGAGCTGGCCCTGCAGGACGGCACGGCCCAGCCCTTCACCCAGCAGCAGATCGACCGCACCCGCTCGGGCTACGACCCCGACCTCTATCCTAACGTCAACTGGGTCGACGCCATCACCAAGGATTATGCCTACACCACGCGCGGCAACCTCGACATCTCGGGCGGCTCCGACTTCCTGCGCTATTCGATCGTCGCCTCCTACTTCAAGGAGGGCGGCATCCTGGAGCAGGACAAGAACCTCATCGTCGACAACGCCACGAACAACCAGCAGTTCAACCTGCGCACCAACATCGACATGGACGTGACGAAGACGACGCTGCTGCGCGTCAACATCGGCGGCTACCTGAACCGATTCAAGAAGCAGCGCTGCAACACCGACGACGCCTTCGGACAGGCCTTCCGCACGCTGCCCTTCGTCCATCCCGCACGCTACAGCGACGGCGCCATTCCGAAGATCTCGAACCGCGCCAACCCGTGGCAGACGGTCACCCAGCAGGGCTATGACTTCTCGACGTCCTCGAAGATCCAGACGCTCTTCAGCGTCGAGCAGGACCTGAAGGCGCTGACCCCGGGCCTGAAGGCCAAGGCGCTGTTCAGCTTCGACCGCTGGAACCGCTCACGCCGCTCGCGCACGGCCAACCCGGGCACCGTCTTCCCCGCCACGGGCCGCGACGAGGAGGGCAACCTCATCTATGCACAGTTTGAGACCGGCGACGAGTCGATGGGCTCGGAGCAGGGACTGGAATACGGTAACTCGCGCGTCTACCTCGAGGCCGACCTGATGTACAACCGCCGCTTCGGCGTGCTCGACCTCGACGCCCTGCTGCTCTACAACCAGCAGGCCTACGACGACGGCAGCATCCAGGACTACCGCAAGCAGGGCATCGCCGGCCGACTCTCGGCCACCTACGACGACCGCTACGTGGCTGAGTTCAACTTCGGCTATAACGGCTCGGAGAACTTCGCCAAGGGCAAGCGCTTCGGTTTCTTCCCCTCGTTCGCCATCGGTTGGCTGATGAGCGAGGAGCCTTGGATGGCCGGGATGAAGCAGACGTTCGACAAGATCAAGTTCCGCGCCTCGATCGGTCAGGCCGGTGACGACAACATCGGCGGACGCCGCTTCGCCTACCTCGGCACGCTCTACACCGACCAGGAGGGCTACACCTGGGGCACCACCGGACAGCGCTCGTACAAGGGCATCACCGAGGGTGACATCGGCGTCGACAACCTGACATGGGAGACCGTGACGAAGAAGAACCTGGGCTTCGAACTCGGCCTGTGGAACATGCTCGATCTGAACTTCGACCTCTTCCAGGAGAAGCGTAAGGACATCTTCATGCAGCGCTCCATCGTGCCCACACAGAGCGGCTTCGTCCAGGCTCCCTGGGCCAACTACGGCAAGGTGACGAACAAGGGTATGGAGGTGACGCTCAACTTCCATAAGCAGTGGAACCGCGACTGGTTCACCTCGGCCTACGGCAACTTCACCTACGCCAAGAACCGCGTCGACGAGAAGGACGAGCCCGAAGTGCTCAAGGGCACCCACCGCTCGCAGACCGGCCGCTCGATGAACGAGCTGTGGGGCCTCGTCGCCGAGCGACTGTTCACGGCCGACGACTTCAACGCCGACGGCACGCTCAAGGACGACATCCCCTCGCAGGAGGGCGTCGGCGCCGTCACGCTGCACCCCGGCGACATCAAGTATGTCGACGTCAACCACGACGGTGCCATCACCGAGCAGGACGAGGGCTACATCGGCGGCACCGAGGACCCGCGCATCGTCTACGGCTTCGGCGGCGTCGTGAGCTACAAGAACCTCGACTTCAACTTCTTCTTCCAGGGCTCGGGCGACATGTACCGCATCATCGGTCAGCAGCCTTACTTCCTCCCCGGCGGCGGCACCACCACCGAGGGCAATGCCTACGCCACCAACATCGACGACCGCTGGACCGAGGCCAACCCCGACCCCTACGCCTTCTGGCCCCGACTCTCTTACGGTCCCAACGTGAACAACTACCGCCGCTCGACGTGGTGGAAGAAGAACATGAGCTTCCTGCGCTGCAAGACCATCGAGGTGGGCTACACCTTCCCCAAGTCGTGGTTTGAGGCCCTCTACGTGAAGAGCTGCCGCGTCTTCGTCAGCGGCAACAACCTCTTCTGCCTCTCGTCGTTCAAGCTCTGGGACCCCGAGCTCGGCACCAACGACGGTCTGAAGTACCCGATGAACCGCTCCATCATGTTCGGCATCGACGTCAACTTCTAAAGAGGCCTCCCCCGACCCCTCCGAAGGAGGGGAGAAAGGAAAGAACCTGCAATTATAATTATATAAGGAATCAAAGAATCATAGTTATGAAAACGATATATAGAATTAAGAAGACAATAAAATCTTCACTCGTATGGCTCAGTGCTATCCTGGCCCTCCCCATCGGGGGAGTCGGAGGGGCGCTCCTTACCTCCTGCTCTGACTATCTGGACAAGGAGCCCGACACGGAGCTGACCACAGAGATGGTGTTCGACAACCGCGACAAGGTCTACTCGTGGCTCAGTTACGTCTACAACATCATCCACAACCCCGACAAGTGGGCCCTCACGGCTGACGGCTACGAGGTGTTCGCCGACGACATCACCGCCTCCGAGCGCTGGCAGCAGTGGGACTGGGGCGGCGTCATCCCCAAGATCCATGGCCAGTGGACCATCAACTCGACATGGGGCGGCAACCTCTGGCACATGATGCCGCGCTACATCCGCCATGCCTACATCTTCCGCGACATGGTGAAACCGATGCCCGACCACGACCTGCCGCAGTCGGAGATCGACAACATGAAGAACGAGATCAAGTTCCTCACGGCCTATGGCTGGTGGCAGATGGCCGAGAACTACGGCGGCATCCCCTTCAAGCCTGACTATATCGCCCCGACCGACTTCACGCTGTCGGAGCTGATGGTCGGCCAGTCGAAATTCGACGACGTCGTCAACTATTGCGACAAGGAGATGTACGACGCCGCCATGGCCCTGCCCGCCGTCTACGACGACCCGTCGAAGTACGGCCGCATCAACCGCATCATGGCCCTGACCGTCCGCTCGCGCATGCTGCTCTTCGCCGCCAGCCCGCTGGTCAACGGCAACAGCAAGTTTGCGGCCGAGTATGCCAAGTATGTCAACGACAAGGGCGAGCAGATCTTCAACCCCGTCTACGACCATAACAAGTGGATCAAGGCGGCCGACGCCTGCAAGCTCGTCATCGACGAGGCCGAGCAGGCCGGCTATGCCCTCTACACCGAGGCAGGCCCCAACGGCAAGATCGACCCGTTCATGTCGACCTACAACGTCCACATCAAGCGCTGGAGCGAGGGCAACAAGGAGATCACGTTCCCCGTCACCAAGGGCAACTCCTATCACGACACGTTCCTCCGCACCGCCTCCGTCCGCGAATATGGCGGCGGCAACGGCCTGGGCGTCTATCAGGGACTCGTCGACGCCTTCTTCACCCGCAACGGCCTGCCCATCGGCGACGACAACTCGGGCTACGTCGAGGAGGGATTCTCCACCGCCGTCGACAACCGCTCCGACGAGACCGTCTGGCCCTACGGCACGGGCAATCCCGGCGAGGTGACCGCCCGCGGCACCTATAACATGTACTGCAACCGCGAGCCGCGATTCTACAACGCCGTCTCGTTCCACGGCGCATGGCTGGCCGTCGGCAACCGCAAGTATAACTTCTTCATGAACGGACGCGACAACGTCCAGTCGTCGTCGCCTCACGACGCACCGCAGAACGGCTACCTCGTGCGCAAGTCGCTCAACGTGCTCGACAACTACCTCACCGGCGCCGTCACCAGCCGTCAGGGATTCACCTATCGTCTGGCCTTCACCTACCTCGACTATGCCGAGGCCGTCAACGAGGCCTACGACGACGCCACCCACCGCCTCGACGCACTGAAATACCTCAACCGCATCCGCGAGCGGGCCGGCGTCCGTCAGTACACCTTCGACGCCGTCGCCACCGACGACCCCGACTTCATCCAGATTCAAAACACGCAGGCCGACGTGCGCCGCGTCGTCCGCATGGAGCGCCGCGTCGAGCTCTGCTGCGAGAACAACCGCTGGTTCGACATCCGCCGCTGGATGGAGGCCGAGAACCTGCCCGAGATGACGGGCGACTGCTACGGCATGAACTTCCAGGGCCGCAACCAGAACGAGTTCTTCCATCGCACCGTCTTCGACACCCGCGTCTGGAAGCCTCAATACTACTGGATGCCCATCTACATCGACGAGTACGAGAAGAATCCCAACCTGCGCGAGGCTCCCTTCTGGCCCGACCCCAAACAGGCCGGCAGCGAGGACAGCGAGACTGGGGAGTAATTTTTCATCTGTCATCTTTCATCTGTCATTTAACAATTAAACGAATTAGCAATATGTTTAGGAATATCAGTCATTCACTCCTGGCACTACTGACCATCGGCGCCATGGCCGCCGCGTTCAGCGCCTGCAACGAGGACCCCGAATACTTCGAGCTGCCCACGTATCCCGACGAGATGCACATCCGCAGCTCCGTCAGCGACATCGTCCTCAACAAGGGCATCGCCGACCAGGCCGCCGTCACCTTCACCTGGGACCGCGCCACCAGCCCCCTGTCCAGTGCCGACAAGGTGAGCTATAAGCTCTGCCTCTACCCCTCGGCCACGAAAGACCAGAAGTCAGAATACATCGCCACCGACGAGACACAGCTCACGCTGACCCACGACCAGCTCAACTCGATGGTGGCCCGCTGGGCCATGCCCGGCGAGCAGGTGCGGCTGACGGCCCAGGTGCTCAGCATCGTCGAGAACGAGACGCGCTACGTGCGCCCCGAGGTGTCGACCGTCGAGTTCACCGCCACCGGCTACGAGAAGTATCCGCCCTACCTCTACATGACCATGACCGACGCCTCGGGACTCGTCACCACCCAGCGCCTCGAGCAGCGACAGCTCGGCACCGGCATCTATGAGGCCACGCTCAACCTGACGCCCTGCTCCTTCCACTTCACCACCAGCGAGGAGCCCTACCCCGCCTACGGCATGGGCGACGGCCCCGAGAAGATGGCTTACGTCACCGAGGGCCCCGTCACCGACTTCACCTGCGACGTCACCGGCCAGCGCACCGTCATCGTCGACACCAACACGCCCTACGTCGACTGTCGCGTGCTCGACATCGTCCAGCTGCCCGTCGCCGGACAGATCTGGATCTGCGGCAACGGATGCTCCGTAGGATGGAACACGAACACCTCCGAGGGACGCATGACCATGACCGGCACCGCCCGCGAGCCCTACTACTACTCGTGGACGGGCGACTTCACCGCCGGCGGCGAGCTGAAGATCGGCCTGGGCAACGGCTGGGGCGACCAGTTCTTCTATGCTCCCGTGGAGAATGCCGACCCCCTGACCGACCATCGTCTGCCGATGTATCGCCTGCAGGACGCCGGCGGCGACCTGAAGTGGGTGCCCACGGTCAGCGGCCGCTACACGTTCACCCTCTGCCTCCTCGCCACCGACATGCACACCTCGTTCGAGCCGGCGAACTAAGCGAATCTTAAGGGAATAGTGAAAAATGAAAAGTGAAAATTTGCTGCCGCTTTGAGAGGTAATAGTGAAAAATGAAAAGTGAAAAATTTGCTGCCGCTTTGAGAGGTAATAGTGAAAAATGAAAAGTGAAAAATTTGCTGCCGCCTGGGTTATGCCTCACCGCATTTTCGTGGTGCGGAAGCAAATTTTTCACTCTTCACTCTTCACTTTTCCCTTAAAAATGCGGAAGCAAATGTTTCACTCTTCACTCTTCACTTTTCCCTTAAAAATGCGGAAGCAAATTTTTCACTCTTCACTCTTCACTTTTCCCTTAAAAATGCGGAAGCAAATTTTTCACTCTTCACTCTTCACTTTTCCCTTAAAAAGCGGTAGCAAATTTTTCACTTTTCACTCTTCACTTTTCCCTTAAAAAATGAACACCATTATGAAGTCATTCCTCTCGCTGGCCTTGGGCCTGGCAGCCGTCCTGACAGCCTGCGCCGACGGCGACGTGGGAACCTATCAGAACCCCGTCATCAAGTATAGTCTGCCCGACCCCACCGTCCTGCGAGCACAGGACGGCAACTACTACCTCTATGCCACCGAGGACACCCACAACGTGCCCGTCTACCGCTCGCGCGACCTCGTCACCTGGCGCTACGTCGGCACCGCCTTCACCGACCAGACGCGGCCCATGGACATGGTGCCCGACGGAGGCATCTGGGCCCCCGACATCAACTACTTCGACGGTCACTACGTGCTCTACTACTCGAAGTCCACCTGGGGCGGCACGTGGCAGGCCGGCATCGGCGTGGCCGTCAGCGACCGCCCCGACCGCGGCTTCCACGACGCCCACAAGCTCTTCACCAGCGAGGAGATCGGCATCGAGAACTGCATCGACCCCTTCTTCATCGAGGACGACGGCCGCAAGTACCTCTTCTTCGGCTCCTTCCACGACATCTACGGCGTCGAGCTCTCTGACGACGGACTGTCGCTCCGCGAGGGCGCCAAGCCGCAGAAGATAGCCGGCGGACTCATCGAGGCCACCACCATCATGAAGCACCAGGGCTACTACTACCTCATCGGCTCGGCCGGCTCATGCTGCGAGGGCGCCAAGAGCACCTACCGCCTCGTCATGACCCGCTCGCGCAACCTCTTCGGACCCTACGTCGACCGCAACGGACGCACCGCCGTCGGCGACAACTTCTCGCCGCTGCTCAACAAGAGCCCGCAGGTCTACGGACCCGGCCACTGCTCGCGCTTCGTCGAGGACGACGCCGGCCAGACCTGGATCATCTACCACGGCTATCAGGCCGACAACGTTGACGCCGGACGCGTCACCTATCTCGACCGCATCAACTGGGACGCCCAGGGATGGCCCACCATCCAGGGCATGCGACCCTCCACCGAGGCCCCCGCGCCCCTCTTCGGCGACGCCGCCGGCATCACCGACGCCCCGCAGGCCGCATCGGCCGACGACTTCAGCATCATCCCCGCCGGACGCGACGGCATGTTCCGCATCGAGGGCCCCGCCGAGGCCTCCTTCAGCTGGCAGCTCATCTCCGCCGGCGGCCAGCAGATGCTCAGCGGCCAGGCCCGCCAGACGGCCATCATCGACGCCTCGCGACTCATGCGCGGCATCTACGTCGTCCGCATCAGCGGTCCCCGCGGCTGGCTGTCCGAGAAGTTGCTGAAGCGCTGATCATATCTTTCACTTTTCCTTTTTTCTGCACCTTCTATATAATTACTGGTTATTACACCGCTTTGCAGTAGGAGGCGACGTGTCCCACGTCGCAATCCAGCAGTTTGTTGCGACGTGAGACACGTCGCCTCCTACTAGTGCGCTGCAAAGATACAACATTTTCCTGCCCTTTGCAAGCCCCGACGGGCGAGAAATGGGGCGAGACCCGCTCATGCCCCCTCCGCTTCGCAGTTTTTCCTTGCAAAAGATTTGGCCGAATGAATAATAATCCGTATCTTTGCCATCGGAAGGGACAGGATCGGGGCTGTTCCACCGCATGACTGGTGTCAGCTCCGGCATCATAAAACGAATAAACAGAAAAAAGAAATGAATATGGAAACTATTATCATCATCAAAAAACGGATCAGGAGCGCTCGAGCTCCGCTCGCTTTGCTTCGGCAAAGAACCGTCCCCCCCCCCGATCCTAATGCTGGTAGAATTCGTTTAAATTCGACGGCTCAATATGGGCTGACAATGTTTTGGAGGACTACGAAATGAATAGATATTGTGCACTTTTTGCTATTTTTATCGTTTATGCTAATCTTATGGCAGGTAATAAAAGTCGTCAGGATGAATATTGTTCCTACTTGAAGAAGAATGGCATCACTATAGAAAAATATATTGTGAGGAAAGGAATTATAAAATCTGTCGTGAGTTATGACGAGGGGGCAATTATGCGTGATTCTGTCGTCATTGACGGTCCTGACAAATATACCATATACACTTTAGACGAATATGGTCGTCCAAGGATTAACACACTATTGTCGCTTCAGTCATATCCTTGGATAAGATATTACCTCCCAAATCCGTTTTGTCGGATAAAACATTTTGGGGTAGATCTTAAGCAAGATGTGTTAAGCACTTTTTACTTGAATATAGTTGAGACGATTCTAATGTCGGCAGACAGTTATTCTACTATAATAAAGAATATCGGACATCATAAGACTGTATGCTCGTTCACGGATATAAACTTAACGTATAGACATCTTCCGTTATTCATAGAAGGGTATTTCTATAATCAACCAATTTTGTGTATGACCATCGTATTTTCAAGCGGATACTTACAAGATTTCACTATCTCCTTTAAGACAGGTATTCTCCGGTGCATTTTTGAACGGAAGAAGAAGTGCTTAAAAGGAGTACAAGTTGTGGTTGATTATCAGGATGGTGAAAAATTATCTGATAAGTATGTTTATGTTTACGACAACATTTAAGGGATGCTACATCCGCAGCGGGAAGACCGTCTA
>Ga0310695_10002833_pt1 | contig 35407 bp, 18 predicted proteins | sample RumenRJG_04DNA_FD_203882 | JGI IMG/M metagenome (GOLD analysis project Ga0310695, IMG submission 203882) | Bovine rumen microbial communities from Lethbridge, Alberta, Canada - RJG_04 (v2) (version 2) | ecosystem: Host-associated > Mammals > Digestive system > Stomach > Rumen | place: Canada... | reverse complement strand
AAGCGCGGATTTGGCATAATGGTTATGCTGAATCTTTCAGCCGCGCAGATGTGGTTTTGCGAGTTCCCTCAGGCCGCGCGGCCTGGCTCGCAGACGGCGCGGAAGAGGGGTTTTGCAACTACCTCCGTTGTCAGAAGTCCGATGTCTTTTGCCACACCTTAAACTAACCGCCCGCATGGGCAACAACAGAGAGGGAAACAACAACATGAAAATACAAACATGGAGAGCCGCCGTCTCGGCGGCGGCAATCTGCGTGGCGGCGGTAGCACTGCCGTCGTGGGCCGCTGATCGTACGATCAGCGCAAACTATGTTCTCACTACCGACGAAACGGTTGATGGAGTTCTCACGGTTGATGCCGGCGTCACGGTTGATCTCAACGGACACAACCTGACCGTTGGTGCTCTTGCAAGCACGGCTCTTGCGACGACAAACGACATCGCGGTGGGATACGCTGGCCTTACGTATCTCGAAACGGACGGGAGACAGTATGTCTCGCTTTCCGACTATTCGCTTGCCTCAACCGACCGCGTGGAGATGTGCGTGAGGTTTCTCTCGCCTGCCCCTACGGAGCAGTTTCTGTTTGGTTCGCGCGCAGCCGCATTGAGCCGAGCCTTCAATCTGTATGTGAACAAACTCGCTTGTCGAATCGACTATGACAACACGCAGCCGTGGTTTGGCCAGACTCTCAATACGACCGATGACTACACAATCGTCATGGATGGCGGAAACCACAGTTTTTATGTCTTGTCAGACGGCGTTTACATAAAGCCCGCAGTTGCGATGACAAACACGACGTTTGAAGCGGTGAATCCGTTCAGCCTGTTCACTCTCAATTCATCATCGCTTGGTGCGAAGGTGCGCTTCTATTGGTTTAGGGCGTATGGGAGCGACGGTTCGCTGAAGTGTAATGCCGTGCCCGCCTACGACAAAAACGCCGGCGTGATCGGCGTCTATGACCTCGTGAGCGGGAATTTCTACGGGAACAGGGGCACTGGCGCGTTCACCGCCAAGGGGGAATCGCGGATTGTCAACACAATTGAGGGTTACTCCCGGCTGTCCTACCTTGACACGGACGGTGCGTCGTACGCATCGCTCGCCGATTACACGCCTGCCGAAAACGACCGCGTGGAGATGGATGTGAGGTTCTTGGCGACTAAGAACCAATTCCTGTTCGGTTCGCGTCAGGCCACTTTAAATCGGGCATTCAATCTTTATTTGAACAACAACAATCCGCGAATCGACTATTCTAACAAACAGCCATCTTTTGGTCAGGCGCTAAATACGACAGACGATTACGTGATCGTCATGGACGGCAAGAACCTCAGTTTCACCGTCAATTATCCAGGAGGATTGGCAGTTAAGACGGTTGCAATATCCGGCGCGTCGTCGTTCACACCTGTTTCGCCGTTCTACCTTTTTACCGTGAATACCGCCGGTGCGGCAAATGCCAACTATGCAAAAGTGCGGTTCTATCGGTTCAAGGTGTATGGTAGCGACGGTACGCTGAAGAGCGATGTCGTTCCCGCGAAGCGCGCGAGCGACGGCGCAATCGGAGTCTATGACCGCGCGGCAAAGGCGTTTTACGCGAAATCTGGAAGCGGGAACTTCACGGCGGTCGGGGCCGTCGAGACGAAACTTTCAAATGTTGTCGAACCGGCGGAAGTACACGTCAACGTCACCGCGAACACAGTGGTCACGAATGATGTCGTCAGGATGGAAGAGAACGTGAAACTCGTAAAAGACGGTGCGGGCTCGCTGGTCGCGGCGATGAAAAGCCAACGCTATTCAGGTGGTACGCTCGTAACGGATGGCACGCTTCTCTGCGGCGGTAACGGGACGGACCTCATCTTCGGTGAGGACAGAAGTGTGATCACCGTCTCGACGAATGGCGAAACCCGCAGCACGCTTGAGATGAACGGAAAGCTTAGCTTTGCGAACTACAGTTTTGTCATGAACGGCGGCAGAATCGTCAATTCGGTAGATCCTGGAACTGGGGGAAACTTGAACCAGAATGCGACTATTGCCTCACTGTCCCTGACTGCGGATTCCTCCTTCATTATAGGCACCCGTGCTCCGTACGGCATGGTTCAGCTCGAAAATGTGAATTCTGGGAGTTGGGGAGTGGCAAATGCTTCGCTCGATCTGGGCGGTCACACGTTGACGGTTGATTGTGCCGAGACTTTCGTCACTCGTGGTCTTACGACGAGCGGTGGCGAGGCGGGGAGGATTCTGGTGACAGGCAGCTTTGGCATCAGTTTCTATCCGCCAGAGTCCGACATGTCCAACGCCACGCTGATCATGGACGGTATGTCAAAGCTCCGTGTGCTTGGGTCTAACCGGGCCATCCCGACTGTTAAGGACTATATCGTAAACACAACGGCCAGCGACGAACTGACGACCGTTACCTTCTTTGGCCCCGTTGTCGTGCTGGGGACGTTCCAGCCGAACACGGATCGTTTCTACGGGTGCAAGCTTATGTCCGGTGCCACGCTCGACCTGTCGGGCCGCACGACACCGCTTGACGTGAGAAGCGCAAACAACGTCTCTGCGGGCGCGAGCGCGCGTAACATTCAGTTTGAGGACGGCGCGACAATCCGTGTGAAGCTGGGGAATACGAGCCTTGGGAACCCGATTGTCAAGTGGTCGAACACGGATGACAAGCCCTCCAACTGGGACGACCTCACGTTTGAACTTGCGTCACGCCCGTCTGGCGGTTATCTCGTCAAGAAGGAAAACGGGTTGTATATTCGCAGAGGTTTTTTGGTCATCGTCAAGTAATAGGCAAAAAATGTTTGGAGAATGTGTCATAAAGAGAGTTGTTGTTATTGGTGTGATTGCACCACTTGTCGTCCTTGGCGGGGCGGGTGAGCCTGTTGGTTTCAAGGAGCAATGCCAGAAGCAGCTGTGGGTGACGTACCGCAGTTTCAACAAGGAGTTTGAGCGGACGGGATAGTTTGCCGCGATGGGCATCACGAACAGGTGCTTCTTCGCGGCGAACACGATCAACGGAGGTGGTGCCCCCTACTGCGAATACCCACTTATCTGGAAGGGGTTCAAGCAGTACGACTGGTCCGCGCTCGACGCGCAGGCGGAGGACCTCGTGAAGGCGAGTCCGAACGCAAGCTGATGAGGCGCGAAGCGCCGCTGGTTGCCTATTCGGGTGATGACTGGCACGGCGACCTCTCCAAGGCATCGACGATCACGTTCACGCCGCCGGAGGGTTCGGAACTTGCGGCGACCACGTGGAACAAGACCGGCAGGGGCGCATCGGCATTCACGTTCAACAAGAAGGGCGTGTGGACGGTCACGCTGAAGTTCGCCGACAACACCACGCGCACGGCGCACATCAACATTCAGGCTTCTGGCCTTATAATCTTCGTCAAGTAACGCCGCGCGCAACTACACGTTCTACATGTTCTACACGGACAAAAACACGGACAAAAGCGGAATCTAAAGCAAAGACAGCTTCGGCAACGCGCTGGCAGCGCGTTGTACAAGAGTGGCGGGCGGGACGCCCGCCACCCCGAAAACGGGCGATGTGAATGTCGGTCAGCATCGATCTCGGTCTGGGTATGCTGGGCGCAAGGCGTAGGTACTAGAGGGGGATTTTTGAGCCACTACGGGGGGATTTTTGAGCCACGGCAGGGGGATTTTTGAACCACGGCGAAGGGAATTATGAGCCACAATGAGTGTCGGTGCTTGGTAGTGAGGGGCGAAGGATTCTGTACATGATGGTGCAGACCTTGTCTGTTGGCCTTTTATAGATGTGGCAGAGTTCAAGAAAACCGTTATTTCTGATGCTCACGATTTCCCTTTTCACTGACGAGCGGCTGACGTTCAGCTTTCTCGCCATTGACGCGATTTCGGGCCTGACAAGCATGGTGCTGCGATCCATCCTACTTTCAAGATCGCGAAGTATCTGTTCGGCGAGGTCGTATGGCAGGCTCGGCGGCCTTCCTCTTGGTCGTCCTGTTGCTCGGTGTTTCATGCTTTCTTCACCTTGTCGGCGTAGAGCTTGAAAAGGTGGGCGACGATTTCGGGTTCGGGCGTGTCGGGCGCAAGGCCGTAGGCGGCAAGTACGGCGCGGTCGTTCGCCTCGTGCGCGGCGCGGAGGTCGGGCGGCATCGTGAGCGGGTCGTAGAGGTCGGCCAACGTGCAATCGGGATGTGCCGCCCGCGCATCGAGAATCCCCTGCGCCGTGGATGATATTTTCTCGCGCAGAGACGCAGAGGCGCAGAGATCAGGCCACGGGAAGTTGTTGTAAACTGACGGCGTGTAGCGATAACGACTTTCCAATCTGCCCGCAATAGTACGCACCCATGCGGTATGGGCTTTAGAACTCATCATTCCAAAGAGACATGGTGTCGCGTTGCTCATGGTCATAACGGTATTGGCCGCAATTACGTCTTTGGACAAGAATCCAATCGGAATGTAACGACGTTCTTCTGACGAGACTTCTGGCACACAGAGATAATCGGTGTCGGGCTGGCGAATCTGCGAAAAGAGGTAGGGCGTATCGGCCTGTTTCTGCACGGCAACGGTTTTTGTTTTGCGGCGGATTTCCGCGACTGCGGCGAGACGGCGCATGATTTCCAGAATGTTGCGGTATCTGGCGGGGGAGACGTTCAGAAGCCAGAGGCAATAACGAATCTTCCCCTTGATGAGGTCTTCCGCGCCCAAGTACTGCTTGATGAATGAATCGCAGTCGGGGTAGGCCGAAACGAGGGCTGCTCGTTCTTCGGGCGAAAGTATGAGATTTCCGCCGTCCCATGGTTTGCTGCCCTGCGTCAGTTTCTGGAAACCGGCAGGCGGATTGCCGCGATTCCTGATGAAGATGTTGGGGGCGTCAAGCAGGTAGCCGTCGATGTTCGCGGCGCGAATGATTCGGTCGCCGTCGAAAATGATTTTTTCGGTCGCCGGGGACGGCGACAATCCCGCGTGGAACCCCACAATCACGCAATGGACGTGTGCCTTGTCGAACGCTTCGTTGTCCCAGCGGAACGGAAGATGCGCGAAGTCAATCTCTACGGCTGCGCGGTTGAAAAGCGGCTCCCACATGGCGGCCACGCATTCGCCTTGGCAGATTGAGTTGGTTGAGACGAAAGCGCAACGTGCTCCTTTTACGCAATCTACCGCTTTCTTGTACCATGCGCAGACATAATCCAACTTGCCGTAGTTGGTGTCCTTCCAATCCTCATAGACAAAATCCATGTCGGCGGCTTGATCATCCGTCCTGTAGGACAATCCCCTGAACGGCGGATTGCCAATCACGTAAATCTCTGCGCCTCTGCGTCTCTGCGCGAGAATCTCCCCCCAATCCATCCTCAGCGCATTGCCCTCGATGATGTTGTCGTAATCTGTGAGAGGGAGGTAATCCGGCTCGCGGTGGAGGATTTCGGCGGTCTCGCGGCGCATCTGCGCTTCGGCGATCCAAAGGGCGATGCGGGCGACGCGCGCGGCGAAGTCGTTGATCTCGATCCCGTAGAACTGCGCGATGGAAACCTTGATTGAAATGCCGAGGTCAAGTTCTGCCTGTCCCTGCTGGAGCGCGGCGATGATGCGGTTTTCAAGACGGCGCAGGCAAATGTAGGTCTCCGTGAGGAAGTTGCCAGAGCCACAAGCGGGGTCGAGGAAGGTCTTGGAGGCCATTTCGGTTTGCAGCGCGAGAAGCCGCCTGTTCCGCGACGGCGCGGGCGGCAGCGCGATGCACTCGTTCACGCGGCGCGTGAGGTCGTTAAGGAAGAGCGGGTCGATGACTTTGTGGATGTTCTCGACGGAAGTATAGGACATTCCGCCCGCGCGGCGCGTGACGGGATTGAGGGTCGATTCAAAGAGCGCACCGAAGATGGTAGGCGTGATGTCGCGCCAATCGAACTGCGACGCACCGATGAGGAGTTTCTTGATTTCATCAGTCATCGGCGGAATGTCGCTTTCGGCGGCATTGCGGAACAGTCCGCCGTTGGTGTAGGGGAAAGCGCAAAGCTCCGGTTCAAGATAGACGTTGCGCTTGTCGGGCGGCGTGTCGAGCGTTTGAAAAAGATCGATTAACCGCTTGCGGAGAAACGGCGCGGGGGTTGCTTCCATGAGACGGCGGAAGCAGTCTTTCGGGAAGATGCCGGCGTCCTCGGCGTAGAGGCAGAACACCAGCCTCACGCACAGGCGATTGAGCGCGGCGAGGTGGTCGGCGTTGCCGTCGCCATATTGTTTAAGCAATGCGTCGTAGATTTCGCCCACAATCCTTCCGGCCTGCACGGAGATTTCAAGCTCGCGGTCGATGGCCTTTTCCTTCGGGTTGACGAGGAACGCTAGACGGTACGCCTCTTTCGGGAGGTTGCCGAGTTTCAGCGTGAGCGGCGGGGCGAGGGGCTTTGCGCGGTCGTAGATGCGGAACTCGTCGAAGTTGCACGTGACGATCCAACGCGCCTTTTCGTCGAACGGGCGGGCGTTGTCGTATTCCACGGCTTGGTCGTATGGTGTGAGGCCGCCGTGTCCCGCTTGCGGCGCGTCGAGGTTCACGCCACGGGATTTATGCTCAATCAACACCCGCGTTTCGGGAATCCATGCATCGAGAAATTTTGTGGTGCCTTTCATGGGAACGGGCACTTGGTACTGGACATGGGATTTCACGTCATCCATGCCCAGCACTTCACCGAGAAGCGAGTTCCAGAACTGCTGATCCTCGCCTTTTTCGCTGCCGCGCTGGAACGTCCAGTATTCGACAAACTTCCGTGCGGCCTGCCGCTGCGCCGTGTCCGATTTCGTTTTCATAGGTTGACTGGTGAAAATTATACCATAAATGCCCCGAATCCGCCACGCCATGCGGCGCGGAGAATTTTCACTTTCGGCAATCTTGTGTTGTATCACGCCGCATTTTATTCTAAACTATAACCCATACCTGTCCCCCCGAAAGGTCAGGTGAAAGAGTGAGCGATGAAAGTTTATAACCGCAGAGTAATTGTTGTTGGCGGCAGTTGGCTTCTTCTGCCGCTGCTCATGGCAACGCTTGGGTTGCGTGTGTGCGCACGGACTATCCTTGTGCCGACGTTGCCTGTGTCGCCGTTTGCTGATACGGAGGTGTCAACGAACGTGGTTATTCACGGAAGCCGCACTGATGTGCGGAACGTGCGGATTCATTTCCAGTTGGAGGGGACACCGACGAACAATCTTGAGATCGCGTTCGGATGCGATGCCAACACGAACGGCGTCCTTGACGGCTCGGAGATAGAGACTGTTTACGGCTGGCGCGGCGGTCGCTACTTCATCGAGAACGTCCGCGCATGGGAGAGGATTGAAACGCCCGCCGCCGCAACCGCACTGTGCGGGGTCATTGACATTCAACTGCATAACGACAAGCATTTCGTGCCAAGAAGCTTTGCCGCGACGTGCGGCGGTGAACCGGCTTTTGCAAATCTTTCCACCACGCCTCCACCGGCATGGCTCTTCAGGAATGAATGGAACATGGTGCGCGTCATCCGACGCGGTGCGGGAACGCCGTCCGAGTGGGTGCGGTGCGATGTGCGCCACAACTCCTTCGCGCTCAGGGTGAGGTGACGCCATGCTTTCACGACTTTGGATAGCGTTTCTCATTTCACTTTCGGGCATATTGACCATCGCGTGGCTTGTCGCGCTGATGCACGAGAAGGACGTCCGCCCCGTGCGGGATATGGTGGGGTTCTTCAAGAAACAGTCGAAGACAGGGCGCGTCGTGTTCGGGATCATGTTCCTTGCGTTCTGGCTCATTGCCAGCGTCAAACCGGACGGCGGAGGCAACGGCGGAGATCCTGGCGGCGGGGACGGCGGCGGCACGAACAACGTGCAGATGGTTGTCAGCCCCGGCAGCGGATTGCAGCCGCTCGATTCGCCCGGCGCGGTCACGAACGACCAGCAGCAGGGCTTGCAGGGCGGGATTCAGCCTCCGCAGGGTGGCATGGTTGGCGACCCCGCGCCCGTCACGGACGAGTGGTCGAACTTCGCCCCCATCACCTCGACGAACACCACGCGCACGATCACGGGCGACGACTTCCGGCGCGGCTTCGTGATGTCGCGCGTCGGCACGGGCGAGGCGTTCGACTTCTCCGCGCCGTCAAACGCCGTGGTCTGCGCCGACTGGCGCGCGTTCGGCGCGGCGACGGACTGGATTTACGTTGCCCTCACGAATTGGGCGTTTCAGGTCGCCACAAACGACGTGGACCGTCTGCGCATCTACGCCTTCGGCAAGATAGAGCCGCAGATAATGGAGTCCGGCGGCGAGATCGCCACCAATTACTGGTTCGCGCCGTTCATGGCGTCGCTCGGAATTGCACGGCAGGCGAACTGGGACTGGCTTGCCGAATCCGACAGGCCGAGCCAGCTGTGGCACTACGTCACGCCGTCGAACACGCTGCAAATCACATGGCAGAACGCCTTGCTCGACCGCGACACCGACACGCCGCTTTCCTTCCAGATCGAGTTCAGGACTGACGGCCAGTTCACCTACCGCTACGACCTCTCGCGGTGCGGCGCGCTCGGTGATCGCGCCCTACCAGAGGGATGGGATGGCGTCATTACAAATGGCGTCATCGGCGCGTCGTTCGCGGGCAACGACTGGACGACGAACGCCATCCCCACCAACGTCACCTCGATGACGTTCTACCCGCTTTCGCCGGAGGACGCAGTAAACCCCGATCCCGACAACGACGGCCTCGCCACCATCGACGAGCTTTTTGTGTACCACACCGACCCCCGCCACCCCGATTCTGACTACGACGGCCTCACGGACTACGAGGAGTTGTTCATCTACCACACCGACCCGCTCGATCCGTATTCCGCCGGCGGCCCGCACTGCGACGGCGTTACGGTGCGGCTCGGCGGCCTCGACCCGTTCTCATATCCCGAAGGATCGACGAACACCGTCCTTGAACACATCTTCTACTCCGGCACCACGAACGGCCCGTTCGCCTATCCGCAGTCTGACAACGACACGGCAATACTCAAGGTCATGGTGTCCGGCGTCGGTACGGGGCGTCTCATCGTCGGCGATTCCGTCGTGCCGCTCATCGCCCCGCCCCAGATGCGCAGCGGCACCGCCACAAACATTCTGCTGCTCGCGGTCGGGAGGGGAGTGCGCAAGGAAGTCTGGTTCGACAAGCCCGAAGGACTCGACGTGGCCAAGAAGTCGGACGATTTCTTCATCGGCGAAATGCCGTCCTCGTTGTGGATTCACGGCTGGCTTGCGTTCCCGCACGTGGAGGCGACGCCGCCCTGTATCCACGACTTCAACACAAGGACGAAGCTCGTCACGCTCGTCCACGGCGAGGAGTTTCCCGGCATGACGGCGACATGGGACAGCGGCGGCAACGAGAACGTCGTCATATCGAACATCCCGCCAGTCTCGGCCAGCATTGGCGGAAACTTCCCGAAGAATACGGCGCGCGAGATATCTTACACGCTCCACCATCCGAACTGCCTCAACGAATCGCAGATCACCATTACGCAGCCGTTGCGCTTCTGTCCCGAGGTCTCGCCGCAAGACGAGACGAACATCGTCGGAGTGGCGGCGCTCGACAATCCCGACAGTCCTGACGAGTGGGATGACGGTGACACTACGATGCAGCCTCTTGATGACGATGATACGGAAGAGGAAGAGGCGTTTACGAACATCGTGAGCGGTGCTCTTCTCCCTCTTTACGACGTGCTGTATCTGTACAGGGACAACACGCGGACGGAATTCCTCGAAGTCCCGAACGGCCCGGCGCGTCCGTGCTGCCCGTGCCCTGAACATAAGGACACCAACTACGTTGCCAAGGTGTCCTACACCGGCAACGTAGAAGTTCGTGACTCCGACGGAAACTACTTCAACACTGCGTACAGTTCCTGTACCGTCACGCTCTCCGGCACCGGCCCAAGCTACGAATTCTACGACTCGCCCGTGCTTTTCGTCACCAACGGCGCACCCTACAAGGTAAACAACTATACCGTCCTCGGCGTCGGCTTCAAGTCGGGAAATGATCGACCGGCACTCTCGAACTACAACCATCGTTCGTCGTACTTTGGATATCCCGTCGCCGTCTGTACGAATCTCTATGATGCTAATTCGATCATCCTAAACACGGACGTTCTTCTATCCAACGGTGTTGTGCGTGTCTCGCTTGAAGACACAAGCGGCGACGTTGCGCTCTGGCTGCCTGAATGGCGGGACAATGAAAATATGTGCCATCCAGCCGAACTGCTGCTTCAAGCGGGTATTCGCACCGTTCGCCACTTTACCATCCGCCAGTGGCGTAACGTCATGCGCCGGTACGAACAGACAAGGCAACTTGCCGTAAGGGTCATTTCCTCGTGCCCGAGCCGCTGCAAGGTCAAGTTCGAGTTCGCCGTCACGGACGGCACCTACTACGCATACGACCACGCCGAGCAGTGGATAACTACCGTGAACCCGATCCTCCTTGTTGACTACAACAGGGACGGCACGATAGACGGTACGGACGTAGCATGGTATCTTGCAAAACGCATCGTCTATTTCTGGCGGAACGATGACGAGTGGAGATATGACGATGCCTTTGACACGTCGTGGATGGGTCTTCTTGAATCCCTCAACATACAGGATCCGTGTAATTCATCTAATGATGTTATTGATGGTCGCAACGACCTTATCAACTTCCTTCCTGTTGTGGTGGACGTATCTCCATTCGCTTCCCATTGGGACCCGAATACGGTTTACTATCGCCTTGAAACGTCATCCTCGTCATTGAGGAAGGCAAAGCTCGCATTCGCCGACATCGACTGGACGCAGATTGGCAACGCGCAGCTAGGAACCGACAGTGACATTGACGGTAACTCCCTTACCAATGCGCCGGTGTTTAAGCTGGAATCCGGTACCAATCTGCCGCCTGCGTTCGTGTCGCTTTCGCAATCTGGACGCAGCACGCTGTTCATGGAGTTCCCCGATTTCGCCAAGAACCAATACCTTTACCTCAACATTTACTCAAAATCCGACAATGCGCTGCTGTTCTCGTCAAAGATCGAGCTGCATGTCGGCGACGTGTCGAAGATGCTAGGCTGGTTGAACCTGCGGGACGCAGCCGGCGGATCGGGTGGCGTTGCGACGCATCTTTCCACAGAGGACTGGCCGCCGGAAACGCACGAGCCGGGAAACGTCGTCTTTGTCCACGGCTACAACATGCACGAAGGCGACGAGACAAAGCTTTGGGCACAAAATGTTTTCAAGAAACTCTGGTGGGCGGGTCTCGACCGTGGTTTTATTGCCGTTCAATGGCGCGGGAACGAGGGACAGGTCTTTGAAGTTCTTACGCCGAACTACTACGGCAACGTGCAGAACGCCTTTCAGACCGCACCAGCCTTGTCAAACGCGATGCAGACCGTGCAGGGGCCGAAATGGTTCATTGCGCACTCGCTTGGAAACATGCTCGTGTCGGCGGCGATACAGGATTTCGGAATGGAGTACGAGAAGTATTTCATGCTCAATGCCGCAATCGCCATGGAGGCTTTTGACCCGACGGGCGGCATTACGCAGGAGTCGCATGATAAAATGACGCCTGCGGCGTGGACCAACTACACAGACCGGGTGAGGGCCACGCACTGGTTCGAGCGCTTCCCCGAAGGTGACGGACGGCGGCTCCTGACATGGAAGGGACGCTTCGCCAACGTCACGAACATCGTCAACTTCTACTCGACGCAGGAAGAGGTGGTCAACAATGGCGACGGAGTTTGGCATACCATAGCAGAACGTAATTACGTATGGTACAATCAGGAAACGCTCAAGGGAGTGTGGCCGCTGATGCTGCATGAATACGAGGGCGGATGGGAATTCAACGGGTACTACAACATCACGACGAACTATTGGATCGGGAATACGCAACTAACTGAAACGTACCATATGCCGCCTGTGGACGCAGACCTGCTTCCCGATGCGCAGTTACAGCAGGTTCCGTTCTTCCTTAATTTCCATAATCCCGAAATGCACACTTCCTCAAACGGCCTTATAGTGGCAACCAATTATCTCTATAGGGCGGAGATGTTGGCCTACGCAATACCGGCGGAGTCTTTCGCCGTAGGGGCTAACCCTATTCCGGGATTAACTGAAATGCTTACCAACAGTATCCCCGACAAGCTTTATCACAATCATAACATGGCAATATTGTTTACATCCGGACAATCTGATTTGCCGCCAAACGGTAGCGATACGGAAGACAAACATCAGGATTGGCAGCATAGTACCTTCGTGCAACGCTCGTATAAGAGGGTACATCAACTTTACAAAGTGATAAATCAACACATTAAGGAGACTCATAATGAGTAAGTTCAGAATAATGTTGACATTTCTTTTACTGGGCAATCTTGGATGTGCCAGTGAACGACTTTATGTGAAGGTCGTTAATGACGAGGGTAATCCCGTCACTAATGGAATTGTTCACGTTGGATTTTCTACGAGCCATGTGCTTTTTGGAGGAGGGAACAGTCGTACATCCAAGTCCGGACATGCAGAAGGACGTACTGACATGAATGGGAATGCAGTGGTGAAATTCAACTGTCAGTCATCTGGTTTCGGGTGGTATGTTGAGGCTGAAGGATATTACCGTAGTGACTCACATGCGGAACACTTCAAGGGCGAGGATGTCATAATCCCCCCTGCTTTTGCGATGGTAAAACTTCACGAACACGAAAAGCGCGGAGAAGTTACCTTGTATAGGAAAAAGAACCCGCAGCCGATGTATGCATATACACGAGAGATGAACATTAAATCGCCAATCACAAATGGGCGGTATGGATTTGACCTTCAGGTTTTTGACTGGCTTCCTCCGCATGGGAAAGGGAAGGTTGCGGATTTCTATTATGTTAGGGAGAGACTTGATGATGCAAGGGGTAAGAAGTTTGCAAAATTTGGTCAAAGCGATTTCTTCCTTTTCAAAAACGGTGAACTAGGCTATCCAAAACTTGGCGATGTGATCGGACGAATCGAATTTGACGAGAATTGCGGCGCGTACATCGGCAAGCAGACCGGATGCGCGAGTTTCCCGTCGGCGTATCAAGCAGATGTCAATCGTGAGTATATGCGATCTTTCCCAATTACCATAAGAGGCAATGGCAGTCATGCTATTTGGCTTGAGGAAGGTGATGTTGTCAATTGCGGTGAATATATGGTGATTCGCTCCCGCGTTAAATGCGATGAAAATGGCAACATAGTCTCAGCGAATTATTCCAAGATACTCGGCTCAATGGGATTGACTGGTAGAGTTAGTGTTGAGGAAACAGTATTCAACCCCCGCCCCAACGATACCAATCTTGAATTCGACCCTAATCGGAATCTGTACCAAGGCAAGAAAGGACGCGGAATGATTCCGTGATTAACGCCTTAAACAATGACGTGCCGGCGGCTTCAATGTCCAGATGGGGGGCGGTCAGCGGCGGCGAGCGCCTCCGCGCCAAGTTCTCCGTGGATTCCGAAGGTCGCACCGTTATGACGCTCCACAGCCCGCCTGGAACGCTCATCATCGTCCGCTGACGGGGCTCGACACGTCGCATGAGCAGATCGATTCCACTTTCGCTTGTCCTGGCGGTATTCGCGTCGGGTGTGGCGTTCGGCTGGCAGAAGAAGGCGGCGCCGCTCATGACGTCCTGGGCGGACGACGTGACGCCGGAGAACGTGTTGCCGGAATATCCGCGTCCGCAGATGGTGCGCGCCGAGTGGATGAACCTCAACGGCGTGTGGGAGTTCGACTGCACGCGCGGCATCACCAACCGCATTCCGTCGGACGAATGGACGGGCTGCGACCGCGCAATCTTCGACAAGGTCGAGTTCGGGCGGAAGCTCCCGCGCGAGATTCTCGTGCCGTTCCCCGTCGAGTCCGCGCTTTCGGGCGTCATGGAGCGCGCCGAATATCTCAAGTACCGCCGCATGTTCAGGCTGCCGAAAGGCTGGCGCGACAACGGGCGGCACGTCCGGCTCAACTTCGACGCCGTCGACTGGAAGTGCGACGTCTATCTGAACGGCAAGCGACAGGGCGGACACGAAGGCGGATACGATGCGTTCTCGTTCGACGTGACGACGGACTTGAAGGACGGCGACAACGAGTTGATCGTCACGGTGTACGACCCGACGGACAACGGCACGCAGCCTGTCGGCAAGCAGCGCAACGAGCCGGAGGGGTACTGGTACACGCCGTGCAGCGGCATCTGGCAGACGGTTTGGCTGGAGCCCGTTGACGAGTTCGCGGCGACGGGCGTGATGCTGATCCCCCATGTGCGCGAGGGCTGGCTCGGCGTGACGGTCAAGGCGCCTGAGAAGCTGCAGGAGGTCGAGCTTGAGGCTCTCGACGGCGGGAAGACGGTGGCGAAAGCGAAGGGCTACGCGAACAGCGAGGTCCGCCTCGACATGCCGGAGGACATGAAGCTCTGGAGCCCCGATTCGCCGTTCCTCTACGACCTCAGGGTCAGGATGACGCGCCGCTACAGGGTGGTGGACGAGTTCACGAGCTACTTCGGAATGCGCGAGCTCGGCAAGAAGATGATCGACGGCGTGATGCGTCCGACGATCAACGGAAAGTTCGTCTTCCAGAACGGCACGCTCGACCAGGGGTACTGGCCGGACGGAAACCTGCGCGCCCCGACGGACGAGGCGCTCAAGAGCGACATCGTGAAGCACAAGCAGCTTGGCTTCAACCTCATCCGCAAGCACATCAAAGTCGAGCCGCAGCGCTGGTTCTACTGGTGCGACAGGATCGGCATGCTCGTGTGGCAGGACATGCCCTCCATGCACACGCACGCCGTCGCCTCGCGCGACGCGAAGAAGCGCCGTTCCTTCCATCCCAATGCCGCCGAGAAGGCGCGCTTCGAGGGCGAACTCAAGGAGATGATCGACGAACACATCTCGTCTCCCTCGGTCGTCTGCTGGATCCTCTTCAACGAGGGGTGGGGAATCTACGAGAAGGAGGAGGTCAAGCGCCTCGCCGACTGGGTGTCCCGGTACGATCCCTCGCGTTGGTTGAACGACTCGACCGGACTCCCGAACGGGCACGCCGCTGGAGACGTGTATGACGTCCACATCTACAAGGGACCCTCGGCCGGCGTCAGCGAGAAATCGTGTTTCAGCGCGCTGGGCGAATGGGGCGGCGTCGGACTCAACGTGAGGGGCCACACCTGGTTCGAGCGCGGCGGGTGGTCCTACGACACGACGAAGGGCAACGCGCAGCTCAACGAGCGCTACCTGAAGATGCAGGACGAGCTTCTCAACAACATGTACTTCCCCGGCCTCTCCGCGGCGATGTACACGCAGATATCGGACGTCGAGGGCGAGACGAACGGCATCCTCACATACGACCGCAAGGTCTGCAAGTTCGACGAAGCCGCGCTTACGGCGAAGCACGACAGGCTCATCTGCGAGTCGAAGAACCTCAAGAAGGTCACGGACGCGAATGCGGGCGTGAAGCTGCCGTCGGCCGTCACGGTCAAGGCGGACGCGGATGGCGCGTATGTGTTCGCGAAGGCTGACGGCGAGGAGGATTCTCTCCTGACCGCGGCCGTTGCGGAGACGAGGACCGTCGTCCCCGCCAAGGTCGGCGCGGAGGCGGGCGTCGTGATGCGCCTTACGGCGGAGGGCGGCTATCTTCTCGGCATCAGGGGCGACGGCACGCTGTTCATACGCGCGATCGGGTCCGCCTTCGGGGAGAAGGCGCCGTCAGTCGAGAAGAAGACTGCGCTCAAGGGCGAGGTCGTCCTCAAGGCCACGGCCTGCGGCAGCATGCTTTCGGTAAGTGTCGGACGGGAGCGTCTCGTCTTGCACGACGCGCGCTGCCCCGTTGGACGCTGCGGCGTGTACGTCCTGGGTGCGGATGCCGCGTTCAAGGATTTCAAGGTGTCGAATCCCGGCCGCCTCATCCGCTGGATGAACGGTCCGGTGAAGTACTGGGTGACCCGCGACGAGGACCGCGAAGTCGTGGGGCCGGACGGGAAAAAGTCGAAAATCCCCGAGGTGCGCGCCATCGTCGACTGTAACGCGAAGGTGGCCGCGGACGCCTACTGGGAGATCGAGAAGGGCCTCGCGGACGAGCAGGGCGTGTCGTTCCGCCACATGGGCCATCCGGGCAGCTATCTCGCGCTTGACGCCGACGGTTTCTGCAACGTCGTCGAGGATGACGGAAGCGCGGACTTCGCGAAACGCGCCACATGGTACGACAGGCCGGGACACGAGATGTCTTCGCTCCACTCCTTCGAGTCCTGCGCGGAACCGGGAAAGTTCCTGCGCACGCGCGGCCGCCTCAGGATCGATGGCCCGAAGACGGGCGGGTTCCGTCTGGACTCGACGTTCGAGATCGTTGACCGCTGACCTTCCGTCTTTTTAAATCCGAAAGGAAACGTGCGCATTATGAAGGCGATGCCGCTGATGATGGTTGTTCTGGATGCGATGGCACTTCTGGGAACGGGGACGCTCCTGGCCTCGCCGTTCTCGCCTCAGCAGGGAACCGTGGCGCCGGTAGAACGTCCTTTTCGCGACGAGGTCTGCCTCAACGGCCGGTGGCGCTTCCAGCCTGTGCCGTTGCCGCCTGGATACAAGTTCGAGAAGGGCGTCGTGCCTGATCTTCCGCTGCCGTCGCCGGACAAATGGGAGACCGTCCCCTTGAAGGTGCCGTCGCCCTGGAACGCCAACTCGTGGGGGTGCGGCACGGACGTCGGCGCGGGAACGAAGCGTCCGTACGATCCCGACTCGCTCTACTATCCAAGCTATCCCGAAAGCTGGCGCCACGTCCGCATGGGCTGGCTGGCACGGACCTTTACGCTCAAGGAGGCGCCACGCGCCGACCAGCGGCTGATTCTTCACTTCGAGTCCGTTGCCGGTGACTGCCGGGTGAGGGTGAACGGACGCGACGCCGGTACCCATTTCGACAAGTACCTGCCGTTCGACCTCGACGTGACCGACTTGGTGAAGCAGGGCGCGAACGAGATTGAGGTCGGCATCCGCGATCACAAGCTCTTCAACCGGCGCGAGCGCGACTACACGAAGATGGTCCAGCCGTATCCCGCCGGGTCGAACACCGATGGACTCGTCGGCCTCTGGCAGGACGTGTCGCTCGTCACCGTGCCGGCGGTGCGCGTCGCTGACGTCTTCGTGAAGAGCGAGGTTTCGTCCGACCGCCTGACGCTTGATCTGACGCTCCGCAATGATTCGGCGAACGCCAGGAAAGTGCGTCCCTACGCCCAGGTCTACGAATGGGTCAACTGCGCGTCCGGCGATCCGATGCAGGCGGAGGATCCGAAGTGGAGACTCGGCGAAAGGGCGCTGCGGTTCGGCGGCGACGAAGTGACCGTGCCCGCGCAGGGTGAGGCGTCCGTATCGATCTCGGCGCGCGTGGGGAACCGGTTGAAGCCGTGGACGCCCGACGCGCCGAACCTCTCCGCGGCGGTCGTCACGCTCGGGACGGACGAGGGACTGGCCGACCGCAAGTACGTGCGTTTCGGGTGGCGCGAGTTCACGATCCGGGGGCGCGACCTCCTCCTCAACGGCGAGCGCATCGAGCTCAAGGCCGACATCCTGCATCCGTTCGGCGCCTACTCCTTCTCCTCCCGTTTCGTGCGCGCCTGGTACACGATGATCAAGGACATGCACGGCAACGCGGTGCGCCCGCACGCGCAGATCTATCCGCGTTGCTATCTCGACCTCGCGGACGAGATGGGACTCTGCGTGCTGGACGAGACAGCAGTCTTCGGCTCGTCCATCAACTCCAACTTCAAGATGGAGGAGTTCTGGACGCGCTGGGTCGACCACTATCGCGGGCTCGTGATGCGCGACCGCAACCATCCCTCTGTCTTCGGATGGAGCGTCGGCAACGAGATGTTCGCCATCGCGCTCCTCAACAAGATACCAGACGGGCCGGAGAAGAAGGCCTGGTACGACAGGATCGCCGACATCGCCCTCATGGCGCGCACGTGGGATCCCACGCGCGAGTTCATCACATGCGACGGTGACGAAGACCTCGGCGGAAAGCTCCCGACGTGGAGCAAGCATTTCGGACACCACCCGCGAGACGTCGAGAAGGAGTGCAAGGGCGTCCAGAAGCCGCTTGTCGTCGGCGAGAACGGCGGCACATACTATGCCCGCCCGGCCGATCTCTACCGGCTTGGCGCGGAGGCTGCGTACCGCGACTACGCCGGACGCAACGAGGCGCTCGCCGCAGACGTCTATTCGAACTACGTGTGCATGGCCCGCGGCCGCCTCGCCTACTGGTCGGCGAGCGAAACCGCCTGGTTCGGGCTTGAGCCGCTGCCGCTCGGCTACAAAGACCACACGCGCCTTCCCGATCGGTCGGACGGCATCCGCTTCGCCGACGTTCCCGACGGCACATGGGGTCCGCAGGTCGAACGCATGCCGCCCTACGTCACGACGTTCAATCCCGGCTTCGACCCGGCGCTGCCGCTCTACCGTCCGCTGGCGATGTTCCTGGCCCACAAGGCGGCCATGGATCCGCGCGGTCCCCAGCCCTGTGCCTGGGACCGCTATCCCGCGAAGCCCGTCCGCCCCGCCCCTCCGAATGACCTCAAGCCCGGCGTCAACCGGCTCGTCTTCGTGTCAAACGCGGAGGAACTGGCCGAGGCAAACCGCCTGACCGGCGGGAAGCTGACTCTGACCGACCGCACGACGACGCAGCTCGTGCGCGCTTCGGAGACCGATCCGGCCGTAGCGTCGTTCACGGTGGACGAGCTCTACTTCGCCGAGGCAGGAGAGACGGACGAGCTGCGGCGGATATCCCGGCATGGATTCGACGGTACGACAGGCGGCGAGGTCCTGTTGACGGCGTCGAACACCGACTGGTCTCTCTTCAACCGCCGCGCCGAGAACGCAAAGGTCGCGGCAATCACCTGCTATGAGCAGCTGAGGAAGCCCGCCGGCGCGGTGCTTGTCGCGTATCCGGCTGGCGAGGGGCGCATCTTCGTGACCACCGTGGAGCGGAACCCGCAGACGGTGCGCGGCCGGCATTTCCTGCGGCGGCTGTGCGCCAACATCGGAGTGCCGGCGCCTTTTGACGAGACAGGCGTGCTGGGCGCGGGCGAACACGAGCACGACCTGCTCCTTGACGGCCCGAAGGACTGATTTGCCATTGTCAAGCTATGAACATTCCTAAAAGAACTTTGAAGGCGATCTCGCTCCGCGCGAAGGCCGATTCGACAGGACGCTGGACGGTGACTCTTCCGGCCTTGCCGAAGCGGACGGTCCTGAAGCTGACGTGCTCCGACGGCAAGACGTCGAAGACGATCGACGACGTCGTGTTCGGCGAGCTCTGGCTCTGCTCGGGGCAGTCGAACATGGAGTGGAACTTCAACGCCAACACGATCCCCGCCGACTATCTCGAAAGCGCGCACGCTCTTCCGCTGCGTCCGTTCTCCACCGACCACGGCTCGACGCTCGACTACGGCAAATAGCGATTTTTCATGTTCCGGCAGCGCTTGGCCGCCGGTGCAAATCTTGAGAACAACGGAGGATGCAAAAATGAAAAACATACTTGGCTCGTTGTCTATCGCGGGGATTTCAACGTTCTTTGCCGCGGCATCCGCATTCGCCGCGTCCAGCCGCTATGCGGCCCCGCACGGCGACGTCGTGAAGATATGGCCCGACGGGAAGATGCCCGTCGTGTCCACCAACCAGACGTATGCCCCGTTCATGGAGTTCTTCAGGCCGGAGAAGCAGACGACGGACGCGTTTCTGATCGTGACTCCGGGCGGAGGCTACGGCGGCGTCGCATACGATGGCGAGGGCTATCCCGTGCAGAGGTTCTGCATGGAGAAGGGCATGGGAATGGCGATACTCAAGTACCGCACGCCGCGTCCGATCGGCAAGCCCATGTACCTCTCCGCCTGGCAGGACGTCCAGCGCGCGATCCGAGTCGCCCGTTCACAGGCGAAGAAACGCGGCTACTCGCCCGACAAGATCGGCGTGATGGGCTTCTCGGCGGGCGGACACCTCACGCTCATGGCGGCGACGAGCTCGCTCACTCCGGCCTACGAGCCGGTCGACGCGCTCGATGAACTCTCCTGCTCGCCGAACTGGGCGGTGCCGGTGTACCCGGCGTATGTCCTCGAACACGACAAGCCCGGCATGCTCATGCCGGAGTTCAAGTTCGACGCGGCGACGCCTCGAATGTGCCTCATGCATGGCGATGCGGACGGCTTCCCGGCTGACAACTCTGTCACGGTGTACAGCAGGCTCCGGCGGATGAAGATTCCTGCCGAAATCCACACCTTCCTCTACGGCGACCACGTTTTCTTCCGTACAGCCCACGAGCAGGACTCGGCTGCGGCGTGGCTGGAGACCTTCTGGCGCTGGCTCTACACTGCCGGCATCCGCACGTCCCATCCGTCCGCCAACGAGAAGGGCGCGAAGCGCGTCATCTTCGGCCCAATCGAGAAGATGGGCAATTATGAGAAGGACGCCTGGCGCCGCCAGCCGCAGGACGAGCTCGTGTCGTACAAAGACTCTCCGTTCTGGCTTGCGGACGAATACGGCGCGTTTGAGGCGGACTTCGAATACTTCCTCGGCGACGAGGCGAAGTGGAACCGCCGGACGGTGCGCGTCACCGAAGATCGTGCATGGGTCGCCGAGAACGATACGGTCGTCTACGACGGTCCGCACGCCGGTGCCGACATCTGGCCGTTTCTGCGCAAGCCCGGCACGGGCCTTGCCGAACTTGGGCCGATCGGCATCGCCGCCAAGCGCGATGGCAAGGCAATTACGATGCGTATCCTGAGAATGCACAGATGAACCAGCGCCGTTGCGCGCCGAATGAACTGGACGACTATCTTATGATGAACAGAATGAATCAGGCGATTGCCGCGGTGTTCGGCGGTTGCGTGTTACCTGTGTTCGCGGCGGTGGCCGCGCCGTCGGCTGATGCTCGTCGCGCGTCTGTCGCACGACCTTCCGCACCGCTGCGCATTCTTCCGCTCGGCGACTCGATCACCTACGGTTCGCACGGACAGGATACGGCCGGCTATCGCGGTCCGCTCTACCAGATGCTGACGAACGCGCACTACCGCATCGACTATGTGGGGACGGACGGCGGCACGCAGGGTTCGGTCATCCGCCTGCCCGATTCCGACCATGAGCACGAGGGCCATTCCGGTTGGGTGACGGCCAACATTCCGACGGTATCGCGTTCGGGCGTCTACGATGCGCTTCCGAACTGCTTCTCGCGGATTCTGGCGCCGAACGTCGTTTTGCTGCACATCGGGACGAACGACGCCGAGGATCCGGCGTCGATGCCCGGCATCGTCTCGCGCTATCGAAAGATACTCGACCGGATTACGTCCCTGCAGCCTTCGGCGCACGTCATCATCACCTCTCCGCTCAGGCGCGCCCAGGAGCGGCAGGAGAAGCTGCTCTCGACATACCTGCTGCCGTATGTGAAGGGGCTCGCCGACGAGTATGCGGCGAAGGGAAAGCGCGTCTATTTTCTCGACATGCGCTCCGTTGTCGGCCTCGAGGACCTTGACGACGGGCTTCATCCGACGTGTGCGGGCTATGCCAAGATGGCGAAGGCGTGGTTCGGGGCGATTCGGAAGATCGTGCCGGACCCCGACGCATACGACGATCCGCAGCCGACGGTCCTGTCCTGCGCCTACGACGACCTCGTTCCGAACCGCGTGACGCTCCGCTTCAACGAGGCGATGAGCGAGGGGGATGTCGCGGATCTCGCCAACTATGCGCTGGCGGACGAGGCGGCGAAGGTCGTGTCCGCGACGCTCTCGAAGGACCGCCGCTCGCTTGTCCTCGGCCTCACGGGCGTCGCCTTCGGGAAGGTCTACACGCTCGCGGTCCGAAATCTCCGCAACGCGCCCGAGACGGTCGCGATGGTGCCGTTCGAGCGGGAGCTGAAGCCTGTCGATCCGGCCTCGCTCCGGCGCGGGGCCCGGGCGAACGTACCTGAGGCGGCGGGGTATCGGCTTGTCTACGGACTCGACCTGCCGGCGTCGGACGCGAATTACGGGAACAAGATGCCGAAGTACGATGTCGACCAGGCGGCTGGCGTGGGGGCGTTCTCGCGTGTCGCCTACTACCTGGAGCTCCGACGTCCCGGCGAGCCGCTCGTCTACGTGTGGGCGTCCTTCGACGCGCCGACGAACGACGTGACGAAGCTCGCCATTCCGGCTGGGCCGACGGGAGTGAGCTTCCAGACGTACGTCTCGAACCTCGTCTACCGCAGCAACCATCCCGGCGTCGGAGTCGGACGTTCGCCGCGCGGGTTCATGGAGTTCTTCAAGGGCCAGTACAACGAGCGCAACGTCCTCAACGTGCCAGGCGCGCGCCACGACCGCTACGACTGGGGCGACAACCTCACGAATCCGGACGGACTCTACGGCTCGATGCAGGTGCACGACGTCGACCGAGGCCTGACGCTTTTCGCATACAACCGCTGGCGCGGGGGCGATCAGGATCTCGGCATCGGGAACCGACCCGACTTCGGCCATACGGACTGGACCACGGCGCAGAATTCCGCCACGTACGACATCCGTCGGCTCGAGGTCTACGTCGACGGCTCCGCATACGAAATCGTCGCGGATCATCCGGCCGAGGTCTGGACCGAGGCTCACCCCGTCGGCAACGGACGCCTGGGCGCGATGGTCAATGGCGGGGTCGAGAAGGAGATTCTGCAGATCAACGAGGACACGCTCTGGCTGGGCGGTCCGGGACAGAACCGCGACAAGCGCGTGACTGCCGAACACTTCGACAAGGTGCGCGAACTGGCCCTTGCCGAACGCTTCGACGAAATGAAGGCTGCGCTTCCGGTTGATACGACAAGCTCTTGCGCGTACCAGCTCTTCGGCAGCGTGGAGCTCGACTTCGGTCCGGGCGAGGCGACCGAGTACGTGCGGACGCTTTCGATGGACGACGCGATCTCCCGCGTCTCGTATGTGCGTGACGGCATCCGGTATACGCGTGAAGTCTTCGCGAGCCTCGCGGACGATGTTGTCATCTGCCATCTGACGGCCTCGCGAAGGGGTGCGCTCTCGTTTAAGGCGCGCATCCTCGAGCCGTGGAAGGGTGAGACCAAGGCGTTCGGCAACCGGATTGTCCATCGCAATGCCACGCGACGATTCGCCCACAATAGAGCTCTGCGCAATTTTCACGATTATTTTTGCGTGAATCTCGCGATTGGCGTTTTAGAAATGGTGTATAATTTTTGCATCTGAAAGCCATTTAAACTAACTAGCGGAAAACATCATGAAAGCGAAAATCTTTGCAGTGGCGGCGGTCGCCGCAGTATCCGTCGGGGCCGGCGCGGCGCAGCCCGTCTATCTCGACACGTCGCGATCCTTCGAGGAGCGCGCGGCGGACCTCGTCTCGCGCATGACGCTCCAGGAGAAGATCGACCAGCTCGGCCGGAACACCAAGGCCGTGCCGCGCCTCGGCGTGGACCGTTACGACTTCTGGAACGAGGCGCTGCACGGAATCCAGAACGGCACGGGCGAGGGCACGAGCTTCCCCATGCCGCTTTCGCTCTCCGTGACGTGGGACGAAAAGTTCATCCGCGCCGTCGCCTCCGCGATCGCCGACGAGTGCCGCGGACACAACCAGCCGCTCGACGAGGGTGGACGCGGGCGCGGGCTCACGTACTGGTGTCCCACGATCAACCTCGCCCGCCATCCGCTCTGGGGCCGCACGAACGAGGCGTGGGGCGAGGACCCGCTCGTCGCGGGCATGCTCTCCGGCGCGTTCGTCGAAGGCATGAAGGGCGACGACGCGAAGTACCTCAAGACAGTCCCGACCATCAAGCACTACGCCCTCAACAACCACGAGAACCAGCGCGGCTCCACGTCGTCCGACGCGAGCGAGGCGGACATCCGCGACTACTACGCGCGCGTGTACCGGTACGTCGTGGCGCGCACGGACGTGCCCTCGCTCATGAGCGCGTACAACGCCGTCAACTTCACGCCGTCCTCCGCCAACCCGTTCCTCCTGACCACGCTCCTGCGCGAGACGTTCGGCTTCACGGGATTCGTCGTCTCGGACTGCGGCGCCATCGACAACATCGAGCGCCAACAGAGATGGGTGCCGACGCGCAACACGGTGCAGCGAAATAACTTCCGCACGCGCGCCGGGAAGGGCGTGCGCGACTACGTGGGCGAGGACGGCGTCGTCACCAAGCCCGGATCCGTCGCGATGGCGCTCATGGCCGGGTGCGACATGGACTGCAACGGCGACATCTATCCGAAGCACGCGGGCAAGGCGGTGGAGCAGGGCCTCCTCGACGAGGCGCAGATCAACCGCAACGTCTATCTCAGCCTCCTCTCGCGCTTCCGCCTCGGCGAGTTCGACCCGACGGACGCCGTCGCGTACCGTTCGGCGGACTACGGTTTCGCCGCGACGGTCGAGACGCGCGAGCACCGGGCGCTCGCCGAAGAGGCCGCCGCCCGCAGTGTGGTGCTGCTCAAGAACGAGGGCGGCGTGCTGCCCCTCGACGCGAAGAAGCTCAAGAAGGTCGTCGTGGTGGGCGACATGGCCGACGAGTGCTTCCTCGGAAACTACCACGGCAAGCCGAAGCTGCGCAACCGCATCTCCGTCTTCGCCGGCATCGACGACTACCTGTTCGCGCACAACCGCGCGGCCGAGGTGCGCCTCGTCTCGTCCTTCGGGCCCGGCGGCGCGCTCAAGAAGGCGGACAAGGCGCTCATCTCCGCGGCGGACGTCGTGATCTTCGTCGCGGGCGACCACCACGACGACTCCAGCGAGGGCAAGGACCGCGAGGCGCTGACGCTCACGCGCGGACAGGACGAGACGATCCGCCAGGTCGCCGCGCTCAACCGCAACACGATTCTCTTCCTCCAGACGTCCAACGTCGTGGAGCTCGGCGGGTTCAAGGATCTTGTCCCCGCCATCTTCTGGTCGTCCCAGAACGGACAGGCCCAGGGCGTGGGCGTGGCGCGTCAGCTGTTTGGCGAAACGAACCCGTGCGGCAAGCTCACGTTCACCTGGTACGCCAAGGAGAGCGAACTGCCCGGCATCCGCCAGTACGGGATGAAGGAGAAGTTTCTGCCGGAGGAGCGTGACTACCCCTGCGGCGGCTACACCTACCGCTACTTCCGGGGCAAGGTTGACTATCCGTTCGGCTACGGCCTGAGCTACACCACGTTTGCCTATTCCAATCCGCGCTTCGAGAAGACGAGCGCCGACGCGAACGAATCCGTGGCCGTCTCGGTGGACGTGACGAACACGGGCCGCCGCGCGGGTTCGGAGGTGGTGCAGGTGTACGTGGCCTACCCGCGCGGGAAGGGTCTGCCCGCGAAGGAAATCAAGGCGTTCGCGAAGGTCGACCTCGCGCCCGGCGAGACGAAGACGGCGACGATGAAGGTGGACGTGTCCGACTGCTGTTTCTGGGACGGCACGCGCCGCGTGGTGCCGAACGGCGACTGGCGCATCGAAATCGCCGCATCGGCGGAAGACGTGCGCTTCGCGAGCCCGCTCCGCGTCACCGGATGCCTTGCGGATGCGCTCAACGTCGTGACCGCGCGCCCGAGCGACCTCGTGGTCAAGGCGGGCGGTGAGGTTTCCACGGCGGTCACGCTGACGCTGAAGGACGACAGCTTCCTCGATCCCGCGAAGGCGCAGCTTGCGTTCGCGTCGTCGCGTCCCGACGTCGCGTCCGTTGACGCGATAGGCGTGGTGAAGGGCGTTGCGGATGGCGTGGCCACGATCACGGTCACGGCATCGTACAACGGCTCGAAAAAGTCGGCGGCGTTCCCCGTGGCCGTGGTCGGTGCCGGACATTTCGATTCCGTCGCGCTGCCGGCGCGCGGTCCGCGCACCGGCAAGGCGCGCCGGAAGGCGGCGCCCGCGCCGTCCGTCGACCGCGACGCGCTGGAGGAGGCGATCCGCGTGCGCGTTTCGGGCAACGACTACGATCCCGAGACGATGAAGGCCTACGAGGCCGGTCTCCAGAAGGCGCGCGCCGTGTTCTTCGACGCCGCCGCCACGCAGGCGGACGTCGACGCGGCGTGTCGCGCGCTCCTCGGCGTAAAGGCGAAGCTGCGCGACTTCCGCTACGTGGTGGCGAACTTCCCCGGCGCCAACAGAAGTTACGGGTTCAACGCGGGCCGCAGCATCTGGGTCAACTGGGCGAACGCGAAGAACGACCTCATGCAGAACACGGAAGCCGACTTCACCACGCACGATCCCGCGAAGCTCGAACTCAGGTTCCGTCTCACGCTGACGCCGTCGGACTACGAGACGCCGTTCAGCAAGGCGCTCGCCGGCGGAAGCTTCATCAAACTCCGCTCCGTGAACGTGGCCCAGAAGGACAACGACCCCGACCTCCAGGTGTTCGGCGGGAAGATGTCCGAGAACGACGAGCACAACTACGGGTGGGACGTCGCGGAGTTCGTGAAGGACTGGGGCGTGACGGAGATCGCGATCCCGCTCGTGACGAAGAACCCCGACGGCACGATGGGTCTGCCGTTCATCGACAAGGGCTTCCGCGCGGACGGCAAGTCGCGTTCTTCGCGCGGAAAGATCGACTGGTCCCGGATCGACCGCTTCTTCATGAACCTCAACTTCACGGACACGTTCAAGAACTCCGCCTCGGTGACGGCGAAGCTCGAGGGCGTGCGCGTGGTGGACCGCACGCTAGAGGAGGCGCGCGAAAGGCTCCAGGCCGTCCTCGACGAGAAGGTGACGGGCGGCTGCGGCTGTCCGATCAAGGAGGCCGCCTACAGTGACGCGCAAAAGCGCGCCTGCGCCGCGCTCGCGTCGGAGAGCGTGCTCGGCATCCGCGCGGCGGTCAAGGACGTGCGCGAGGCGCGCCAGGCGCTTGGCGGGAAGGTCGTGGCCGACAAGTCGAAGCTGCAGGAGCTGCTTGCGGCGCGCGTGCGGGACTATGCGCGGTACACGCCCGAGTCCGTGGCGGCGTACAAGGCCGTCGCGAAGGCTGCCGCGCGCGTGTGGCTGGACAAGAAGGCGAAGCAGTTCGACGTGAACCGGGCGGTCCGCTCGTTCGCGGGGGCGAAGGACATCTTGAAGCTCATCCGCGTGCCCCCGCGCCCGCTCGCGACGCTTCTCGACGGCGAGCGGTCGGTGGAGGCGCACCACCTCTGCGTGTCGCTTCCGGCCGAGTTGGATCTCACGGGGTATGCCGACTACCGGGTGATCGTGCGCTACGAGGTGAAGTTCGAGACCACGCACGCGACACGTCCGAAGGATGCGGGCTGGCTCAAGCTCGTCGTCAACGGCAAGGCCCGCGTCTGGGGCGAGGGGACTGTCAAGAACGAAACGGCGATCGACCTGGCGCCGCTCAACTGCGCGAAAGACAGCGCCCTCGCGGCCTACGCGAAGCCCGGCACGTGGATGACGCTCGTCCACGAGGTGCCGGTGGCCAAGCTGCCGGGCGCGAAGCTCGCACGTTTCGAGGCGTATCTCTTCAACGACACCGGCAAATACGCGCCCGAACCGTCCGACGGCATCGCCTGGAACAACGACACCGGCGTGAAGATGACCGTCCGCAACGTGCAGGTCCTTACCGACCGCCCGGCCCGCTGATTTGCCGCATAAACCGAATTACCGCCAAAGAAAGGAAAAGTCATGAAAAAACTCGTGCTTGCCCTTGCCGCCTTTAGCTGCGGCGTGTTGTCTGCCGGCGTCATCCGAATCATGCCGCTCGGCGATTCGATCACATACGGCGCCAATACCGCAGGCGGTTACCGTCTGCCGCTGTACAACCTGCTGACGCAGGCGAACTACGGCGTCGACTTCGTTGGCTCGGAGACTGGCAACGGGGCGTCCGACTTACCGGACTGGGACCACGAGGGACACAGCGGCTGGTGGCTCTCGCACAGCGACGGCGGCATCTACCAGAACGTGGGCAAGTGGCTCGCGCATGTCGAGACGCCCGACGTCGTACTTGTGCACATCGGAACGAACGATGGCGGATATGCCACGGTCGATAAGTTACGCGCCCTCATCCTGCGCATCCACAACCTCGTGCCGAAGACGCACATCGTCGCCACTACGCTTCTGGGGCGTCCGACCAACAACACCGGCATCGACGAGCACATCCGGAACAACTTCAATCCGGGGGTACAGCCGATGGTCGAAAGCCTTGCGCAGCAAGGCGTGCCGGTGCATTTTCTGGACATGTATTCCGTCCTCGACTACACGCACGCGGAGGGTGCGCATCCGGCGGATCTCGGAGACGGACTTCATCCGAGCGCACAGGGCTATGCGAAAATGGCGCAGGCGTGGTTCGGGGCGATCACGAACATCTTCGGCGTGGACGGCTCCACGTTCACGTCCGATGTCGAGTTCACTCCGCTCGGACTTGCCGCGTGCGACATTCCGGCGTCGGAGACGCAAGGCTATACGGCCGTCTATTCGTTCGACGTCACGTCTTCGATGAACTTGAGTACGCAGGACGCATGCGACAACCTCTATTTCATGGATCGCAGCAAGGACATCCTCGTGCCCTTTGACCGGATCGCCTACCTCCTCGAGTTGCACGAGGGAGGCACGACATCTTATGCGTGGGTTTCGATGGATGCCTTCACGAACGACGTGCGCAAGATCGGCGTCCCCACGCTCTTCAACGAGAACTTCTTCCAGGGACCGATCGCGAACATGAACGTGTTCTCCAACGTCGCCGGCGTCCAGAACGGGACGGGCATCCAGACCGGCAACATCGAGTTCTGGCCCTGGAACTTCGATGGAGTGAATGAGGCGGGCATTCCGGGCGCGGACGGCAACACGCTTGATTTCGGAGACAGATGTTCCTTCCGAAACGGGCGGTACACATCCATGCAGATACACAACTACGGCGCGGGCCAGACGGTTTTCGCCCTGAGCAACCTCTGCAAACACGACCAGTGGCCCTGCGTCGGCATCGGCAACAACACGTCGGGCGAGGGCTCTCCCGACTGGACGCGCGCGTTTACGGCCGCCGACGGCCGCGACCTCGTGCGCATGACGATCTACGTCCGCTGCATATCCGACACCGCGGCACCCGTACTCGTTTCCGCGCGGAGTTCGTCATTGGACGGCAAGAAGGTGGATTTCGTGTTCAACGAAGCGGTTGCCGTCTCCGGCCTTTCCGGTGTTGCGTTTGCCGCAGAGGGGAACGTGGCGATGTCGGCCGAAGCGCATGACGGCAACCGCACGGTGTCGGTGGCCTTCGCCCAGCCCGTCGCGGTCGGCTCGACGGTTGCCGTAAGCGGCGTGTGCGACACGTCCGGCAACATCATGGAACCGACCAGCGTGACGGTCGCCGGACATGTCGGATTGCCTGCGGACATCGCCGATCTCGTCGGCAGCGAGGCGGACGGGTATCTGCTTCTTGCGGAAGTCGCTGTGCCCGTGAACGGCGACTTCAACGCCTCGGACAGGAGTTACGTCATGTCGGAACTCGGCGTGGACTACGAGTTCGACCGCGTGGCCTACTGTCTTGTGCTGACCGACGGCCAAGGCAACAGGAACTACGCCTGGACGTCGTTCGACGCCATGACGCTCGACACGGGTTGGCTTGGGATCCCGGTGGCGCGGCGCGGGCATGCGTTCCAGCAAAAGGTCGGGAATCTTCGCGTGAAGTCGAATGTGAGCGGCGTCGTGAACGGTGCGTTCGACGACGGCAACATCGAGTTCTGGTCCTGCGATTATGGGCCTGAGACCAATACCTTACAGGTGCTTAACGGGGACAGTGCGACATTTGACTTCGATGATACCCCGTATTTCAATCGTAATCCCGGACATGGCGCGATGCAGGTGCACAACTACAGGGAAGGCCAGACGGTATGGGCCATCAACAGGTTCGGACTTGACAACCGGTCGCTCGACATCGGAATCGGCAACTTCGGAGGAAATGCCCAGTGTCCCGACTGGACGAACGCCGGCAACGCCGGCAGCTGGGGGTCGCGCAGACTGTACGTCCTTGTGCGTCCCGGTCGTCCGAACAGGAACGGGATTGCAATTGACGAATTGTCCGCATGGGACGCGAAATACGCGGGCGGGGAATCTTCCTACGAGATGGTGGACGAGGTTTCATCCAAGATCGGCGCGGAGCTGGACGGGTGGGAGTTCGTCACGGCCACCGACATCCCGGTGAACTCGTCTGTGAGCGACGTGAACTGGCGGAACCAGAACCTCTACCAGCTCGGCGACAGGCGTGCGGCGCTCAGTGCATCCGGCAGGAAGGTGTCGCGCATCGGCTACTACATGATGCTGAAGAAGCCGAACGAGGACCCGATTTGGGTCTGGACGGCCATGGACGCGTTCACGCAGGACATCTACAGACTTGGCATACCGGAGGGCGGGTACTACTTCAAGGAGAAGGTCGGCAATCTCGAGGTGAGGTCCAATTCGCCCGCTGTCACGACCGGCGACTACGCGGAGGGCGGAATCGTCGAGTTCTGGGCCTCAGACTACAACTACGGCCCAGGTTTCGGAGACGTCGGGGGGGCTGGAAATGCCTTTGACTGGGACGATGGCGGTTACAGTGCCAACAACGGCGGGCATGGCTCGATGCAGGTGCACAACTGGAAGGAGCGCCAGGTCCTCTGGTCGCTGACCAAGTTCAACAAGGGGGCTGGTTCCCAAATTGGCATTGGCATCGGAAACGATCCCGATGGTGGTTCCAACATCGACTATACATTCACTCAGAACGGCGGCAGCTACGAAGTCCGCCGGCTCGCGATATTCGTGAAGTACGCTGTGGCGGCGATCGACTCCGTGCAGGTGTCGGCCGACCGCGAGACGGTTTTTGTGGAGCTGGACGGCGACCTCGCGCTCGGTGCGGTTTTCAGACTGACGCCCGAAATCGAGGGGGCCTCCGTGACGCAGGTTGAGACTGTCGGCGAAAAGTCCTTGCGCCTCCATGTCTCTGGGCTTGTGGCCGGTTCGTCCTATACCGTCACTCTTCGCAACGTGGAGACGGCGAAAGGTGTTCTGCCCGCCATTGCCGCGCGGTTTGCCGTGCCGGCGCAGAGTGTTCCGGACTTCCTCGGAAACGTGGCGGAGGCGTCCAGCTACACGCCGATACTGGCGACGCCCAATTTGGCGTCCATTGCCGCCCAGAACTTCACCGGCACATTCAAATACGACCTGGACGCGCGCAAGATGCTGGACGATCCGTTTGACAGGATCGCGTTCGCGATGGAGCTCGTGACGAAAAACGAGGGCGAAGTGAGGTGGGTTTGGGTTTCCATGGATGCTTTTACGGACAATCCCATGATGATCGGCATCCCGTACTCTGGAACCGGCATCTATTGGCAGCGGATGGTGACCGACATGACCGTGGCGCGTTCGGATACTGTGTCCGGCAGCGTGACTGCGGGCGAGCACCTTGACGGGAACATTGAATTCTGGAGCTCCAACTATGGAGTTAGAACGGGCCTCGCCGGAATTGGAGGGGACGGCTCCCGCTTCGACTTCAACGACACCCCAGACGGGATTCCGACAAACTCCGGTTACGGTTCGATGCAGGTACATAACTGGAGGACGGGCGAGACGCTCTTTGCGTTCAACAAGTTCGGCGGCGGCCAGCAGAATTGGCTTGATCTCGGCATCGGCACGAACACGGACGGCAGACAGCCGGACTGGACGCAGACGGATACGGCGCAGTGGTTCTCGTCCGGCAAGATCTACGCATTCGTCCGCACGGTTCCGTCGCCGTCGGACGCGTTCGGCACGCCGCTGGATTTCATCGCCCAGCCGCGGAACAGGCGCGTGAAGGCGCACCAGGGCGTCTGCTTCGCGGCACGCGCACTCGGGGCGACTTCGTACCGGTGGTACAAGAACGGCGCGCCGGTACCGGGCGGCAACGGCCCGATTCTTGAAATCCCTGACGTCGTCGGCCCGAATGCCGGGACGTACAAGGTACTGGCGATCGGCCCCGATGGCGCGTCGTTCAGCGACGAGGCGACGCTCACGATCATTCGGGACGGGACGGTCCTGCACCTGCGTTAGCTGGGACCGCCGCCATCTTGGCGGCGTGGCGTGGATTGTTTTTGACGTGAGACGCGAGACGTGAGACGTGAGGGCGCGTCTCTCGTCTCGCGTCTCACGTCCACTAAACCAATCGGGCGCGGTCATTTCCGTAAAAGCCCCGACGGGGAATTGACGAATCGCAGAAGGATGTGCTAACATATCGCCATCTTGAATCGAGAGACCAACGACGTTGAACGGCAAATCGCAAATGACGCCAGTGTGGAGGCATGGAACGGCATCGGAAACGACGCTGCGCACATCTTGTTGTCGTACGCTTGCTGTTCTTCCGCGCACGACAGCAAGCGTACAACAGCAAGATTTTCACTCGCCCAATCTTCAACAGGAGAAGGAAAGGCAAAAACATGAAAACAAAGATGATTCGCGCTGCTATAGCTGCGGCTATCTGTATCGCGGCGGCGTTGCCGTCGTGGGCGGCGGACGGCCGACTTGTCTCGCCGGTGTATTCGATGGGGTTGTTTGATCCATCCTCGCCGACTACTTCCACTCCCATACTCCAGACTCCACGACTCGCCTTCAAGGGCATCACTCTTGATGATCTAAAGGCAATGGTCGATGAGGGGTACTCTCTTTTTGGCTGCATGATTGGGAGTTATGTAACTGCCAGGGGTACTCTTGGCGGATTCTACAACCTCCAGTCTTATCCTCAGAGCGGCCCGGTCGAAAAGATCGTCGGCGATTTCGCCGCGATCCCTCGTTCTGGAACGAGCGGTGCTGAACAGGCGGTCTGCGTGGAATTCACAAACGGCGAAGGCGGCGTATATGTGGTATCCACGAAACGTTTGTACAAGAGCTCGCGGACGAGCGCCGGTTTTGCCTTTGTCACGTTGAACGCCAGCGGGGTTGCGACGTATGCTGGAGAACTGCGAAACGGGAAATTGCACGAAGTGGATCTCGCAACGTCTAATGCCGCTGCTGGCTACGGCGTGTGCGGTGTGCAGTGCGGCAAGTTCGTCCCCGCTGCCGCGCCGTCCCTCGTGTGGCCCGGGGCCACGCTCAACAGCCTGAAGAGCGCCGCGTTTTCCGGCTTCTTCGGCGGCGCCGCCGTGCCGCGAGGGCTGGCGACCACGGGGTACAACACGAAGGTGACCGCCGACGGTTCGGGGAATGTCACGGAGGTCCAGACGGAGTACCAGGTGTTGGATGGCGACAAGATACGGTGCGTCGTGGTGAAGTTCACCGACGGCACGGGCGGCATCTACGCACAGGCGGTCGCGTCGCTCTACGACGATTCTTCGGTGGGGCTGGGTTACGCCTTCACGAACGCGGACGGCACGTATAACGGCACCGCTGCCGACATTGCGACAGACTACACGCAGGACAGCACGACGAGCACGCGGCAGGGCGTTTACGGACTGACAGCTTTGCGAAGCGGATGTACGTCGACGGGTTTCCTGACAACCACAAGCAAACTCATCTGGCCCGGCGTGACGCTCGATGACATCAAGGACTGTTATTTCGGGGGCACCACCGACGGAATGTATGTCGGGTTTGTTGACGAATGCATTGGGTGCAACAAGAGTGTTACCGTTAATGGCGAGGGAGCGGCGACGTCTCTTACGATTGAATTTCAGGCCAATGACGGTTCCATCCCAGTAAACTGCTTGAAATGCGTGAGGGCGGAGTTCACGAATGGCGCCGACGGCGTATATGGGCGAGCGACACGGGCGTGCTTTTCCTGGAACAACGATGTGGGGTTCGTATTCGGCCCCAGCGCAGGCATTAACAACACAAACACGACGGTTGCAACTTCGTCTTCGGGCAATGGCTATGGCGTGAAAAACGTCTTCGTCGCGCCATGCACAAGGCTTGAGCGAGACGAAGACTGGTCTGCCATGTCTGGTACTGGCACCATCAACCTTGGCGATACGGTGGTTGACTTGAATGGACACAACCTTGTCGTGCGCGGTCTCACCGCAAATGGAGGACACGTCGCCATCGTGAATAGCAAGACGAACGACACGGCGACACTGGAGTTCGCCATCGCCACCGGATCTGCCGTGAACACGGGCGTCTCCGTCGGCAAGCAGTATATCCAGTCCGGCAACGTGAAGGTCGTGAAGAGCGGTTCGGGCACGCTGACCGCTTCGGCCGTGCAATGGAACACCGAGGGCTTTGAGGTCGCGGCGGGCTCGCTGGCGATGGGGGTGAGCAGGGCGTTGGGCGCGAAAGGCGGGCAGGTCGTGGTTAGAAGCGGCGCCACGCTGGACGCGAAGGCAATGGGTGACCTGTCGTACGATCTTGTACTTGATGGCGGCACGTTTCAGAATGTTGATAACGACGTTGCCGACAACATGGCGCAGCTCGCTTCCGTTCGCCTTACGAAGGATTCGTCGTTCAACTTCCAGAGGGCTTATGGACTGATTGGTTCCAACTTTGCGCCTACCACGCTCGACCTTGGTGGCAACAAGCTGTCCGTGTCGATCGGCAGCGTCAACTTCTACCTCTTCAACGCGACGGTCATGAACGGCACGGTTGACATCACGTCCGGAGGTACGTTGAAGCTGGACAAGACCGGTGTGGTTGCGACGAACGTGGACTTCAAGTTGAAGTGCGCCTTGAACGTCGTCGTGCCGTTCAAGGTGCGCAACTACGAATCGGCGTATGTGAACAACTACAACTGGGGTTCCTACCCCGTCAGCGTCCTTGGCACGTTCAAGCCCACGACGAAGTACTACCACGGATGCGAGATGCAGGACGGCTCGACGATGGACCTCACGGCGTGGCCGAGCGACCTTGGCTGGCCGATGTATTCGCGCTTCAATGACGCCAACAAGACGATGTCGTTTGCTGACGGCACGGTAAACGTGTCGCTCGACATGTCGCGATCCGACATGGTGACGCTCGCGAAGACGAAGATAGACGGCAACTATGCGGGATATCTGCTCAAATGGGGGACGGAGGCGGGGACGCTTGCGACGCGGAACACCAACACGAGGTTTGCGCTTGACGCCGAATCCGCGCGGAAATACCAGCTTGTCGCAAACGGAACGGGGTTGCTGCTCCGCCCGAGGGGCGGCCTCATGGTCATTGTAAGGTAGGGCGCAGCTCCGCCGCCAAGATGGCGGCGTGGCGTGGATTGTTTTTGACGTGAGACTTGAGACGCGAGACGTGAGGGCGAGACGTGAGACGAGATGTGGGCATGGTTCCCGCAGGGCCAATGGCGAAGCGTTCCTCGCAATCCCAAAGTCTCTTGGTGTTACGTCAAGTCTCTCGTCTCGCGTCTCACGTCCACTAAACCAATCGGGCGCGGTCATTTCCGTAAAAGCCCCCGCCGGGGGATTGACGAATCGCGGAAGGATGTGCTATAATACCACCCATCTTCTTTGGGAGACCAACGACGTTGAACGGTAAATCGCAAATGACGCCATTGAAGAGGCATGGAACGGCATCGGAAACGACGCCGCGTATAACCACGCACAGACGCCCCGTGGCGCGTCCGC